>Ga0308391_1000912_pt1 | contig 12677 bp, 11 predicted proteins | sample Hotspr20Samplet1_FD_202363 | JGI IMG/M metagenome (GOLD analysis project Ga0308391, IMG submission 202363) | Hot spring phototrophic mat microbial communities from Octopus Spring, Yellowstone National Park, Wyoming, United States - 20050623_t1 ... | reverse complement strand
CCCCAGGCATCGCGACCGGCTCCGGCACCCACTGCGGCTGCCAGCCCTGATCCCAGCTCTGCTTCAGGGGTGGTGGAAGCCGATTTCACGGAAGAATAATTGGCGTAGAGAGAAGTCAGCGGGGGAGGAGGATCTGTCGTAATGCCTCTTTCAGTTGTGGGTACTGGAAGGTAAAGCCCATCTGCAAAGCCGCTTGCGGGATCACTTTCTGCCCCGTCAAAACCACTTGAGCTGCCTCGCCCAACAGCAGTTCCAACGCCAGCTCCGGCACAGGCAACCAAGAGGGGCGACCCAAGACCTGGCCTAAGGTTCGGCAAAACTCTTCCATCTGCACCGGGTTGGGAGCGGTGGCGTTGAACACTCCGGATCCCTGCTCCAGCAGGAAGCAGACCAAGCTCACCCAATCCTCGCGGTGGATCCAAGACAGCCATTGTTTGCCGGAGCCGATCGTTCCGCCGATAAAGAACTGAAAGGGGGCCAGCATCTGCCCCAGCGCTCCTCCATCCGGACCCAACACAATCCCCGTGCGCACGATGGCCAAACGGATCCCCAATTCCTCAACCGGCCGGGCGGCAGCTTCCCAAGCTTGACAGACTTCTGCCAGAAAATCTTGGGCCGGGGGATCCGTCTCTGTTAAGGGTTCTCCTGCCGGATGGGATCCGTAGTAACCCACCGCCGAGCTGCTGATCATCACCTGGGGCTTTTGGTTGAGGGAGGCGAGGGCTTGGACAAGGGCCTGGGTGGTTTCCACACGGCTACGACGGATTTCTTTTTTCTTGGTCTCTGTCCAGCGAGAAGAAGCCAAAGGCTCTCCGGCCAAGTTGACAATCCCCTCGTACCCTTCCAGGGCGGCTGCCCAGGCTTGCGGTTGGTAGGGATCGTAGGGCAGCAGCTTGAGGTTGGGGGATTCCCCCAAAATGCGGCGGGCCTGCTCCAGGCGGCGGGTCAAGACCAAAACCTGATCCCCTTGCTCCAGCAGACGGGCCACCAAGCGACGCCCGATAAAACCACTTCCACCCGTGATGACAATGCGCATGATGTGGATCCGACTTGCATCTGCACAAGCCCTGTGCCGCCCTTGTCCTTTGAACGGTGCAGAGCCTTTCCGCTATTCGAACCTCTAGCCTAGCGCGTTTCCTGCCCCGCGTTGGCCATTGCCTGGGATCCCGCCATCCGTTTGCTGAGCTTGGCGAAGTGGCAGAGCCCAAGAAAGCCCAAGAATAAAAATGTTTTGCGGCAAAGCGTAAACTACCCGACTCCGACCGCTAAGCGGTACGGAGCGGGCTTTCAGCAGCCCTGAGCCTGCTTTGCTCTACCAGAGAACAAAACAGGCCCGAACCTCTAGGCTGGTTTACGACAGCCCCCAAAAGCGCAATCACATTCGCACCATTAAAGTCCGCATCCCCTTCCCATCCACAGTGTCCACACTTGAACGACTTACCACTGCGGTAGGATTGCGCAGGGTCGGGATGGATGTGCAGGCACTTGTGGCAGGTCTGGCTGGTGTAGGCGGGCGGCACCAGCACCACAGTCACCCCCGCAACTCTCGCCTTGTATTCCAGAAACTGCCTCAGTTGGTAGAACGCCCAACTGTTGGCCCGCCTACGCTCTGTCTTGCTGCGTGGCTGTTGATTGACCCTTTCCCGGATCCCCGTCAGGTCTTCCAGAGCGATAGCGCTGTTGGTAGCTTTTGCCCTAGAGACAACGGCTTTGGAGATGCGATGATTGACCCACGTTTGAAAGCGTCTCTCCTTGCCAGACAGCCGTTGCAGCAGTTGACGGCATCTGCGCCGCGAACTGCGTGTGCCCTTACTGGCTTTGCGTTGGAGTGCCGCCCTCAATCGGGAGTAGTGGTCTCGAACTCGGCTCAACTGCTGTCCATTCCAGTTGTCCCCTTCTGAGGTATGAGCGATATCCGTCCTTCCAAAGTCCACCCCGATCACCTTGTCGGCATCTTGTTGCTTGGGTGGCTTCTCCTCTACGCAAATCTGGATGTAATAGGAGCCGTCCTCCCGCTTGACCAGGGTGGCGGCTTTGGGGTTGGAACCAGCCAGTATTCCACGCTGGTAGTTGCCAATGGCCAGTCCAAAGCGCTCTCGCCCTTCCACCGTGGTCAGCGACACCGTCCAGTCTTTCTCGCGGAACGAGAAGATACGTGCGTCGTAGGTAACGAACCTACGCTTGAACTCTTTAACTGGACGGTTGCGCTGTCTCGCCACTTTGCGAGCGCCTGCCACCCGTCTGCAGGCCTGCTGGGCCAAGTTGCTAGACAAGCCGAATCGGGCGCGAATCTCGTAGTAGCAAAGGGATTGCAGTTTGACCGCATTGACGATCTTCTCCGGCGTGTTCTGGTTGACCCAGTTCAGTGCCTGCACAAAGGCATCCATCGTCGCGTCCAATTTAGCGGCTTGCGACTGGGACACCTTGAGCTTGCAGGAGATGGTCAGGACTTGGCTCATAGGTTCATTGTGCTTCATCAAAGCGCATTCCTCCCGACACTGACCCTACGGGTACAGTGCGGGGCTCCTGCGCTAGTAAGCTGACACACCTGGAAAAATCGGCTTCAATAGGCCCTAGCTGCGCTTCTTGGCAGCAGAGGTGGTTCATCGTCCCCCTATTTTCTTCCCTTCACCCGTGACACCCAAGTCTTCTTCCCGTACCCCGGCTCGCCACGTGTCTATGCGTGCAGAGCAGGTTGCTGGGCCGCGGCTGGACATCTCTGTTGCTCCACGAGTGCATCGCTCCCAAGGGCAGGGATCCCTGGTTCGGGCAGGGTTTCCCTCCTCTCTCCCAATTTCCGGTCGGCGGACGATCCCTGTCCAGCGCTCCCGCCGGCGCGGACGGCAAGAACCTGGCCACGAGCCTCAAGTCTGGGAGATGGCCTGTCACATCGGGGTGAATGTCTTGTTTACGGCGGCTGCCCTCAGTGGTTTGTATCGCCTCTTGCCGGTGCAGTTGGCTCAGCACCACCGGCTCCAGGTTCTGGAGCGGCATATCGAGGTCTTGTCCACTCGGATTTCTCGGCTGCAGGAGGGGGTGGATCGAGGTATGGATCCCTTGCAGCAGGAGGCCCTGATCAAGGAACGGCTGAATCGGGTGCCACGCAATCAAATTCAGGTGCGTTTGGTGGATCCCAGTACCTGGGTGGCGGACGACGAGAAGAACACCCACCCTTCCTGGATCGGGCAGTCCACCCAGCCGTCTGCCAGGCCGTAGGCTGCCTCTGCCTAGGCTTGTTTGAGAAGCAAGGCCACCTCTTTGGCAAAGTAGGTGAGGATGATATCGGCACCGGCCCGCTTCATGGCCAGCAGCGATTCCATCATCACTTTTTTGCCGTCGATCCAGCCTTTTTGTTCGGCGGCTTTGATCATGGCGTACTCGCCGCTGACGTTGTAGGCAGCCACGGGCAGATCCGTCGATTCCTTAACTCGGTAGATGATGTCCAGGTAGGCCAGGGCCGGCTTCACCATCACCATGTCCGCCCCCTCGGCCTCGTCCAGCTCCACCTCTTTGATGGCTTCCCGAGCATTGGCGGGATCCATTTGATAGCTTTTCTTGTCTCCCGATTTGGGCGCGGATCCCAGAGCATCGCGGAAGGGACCGTAGAAGGCAGAGGCATATTTGGCAGAATAGGCCAGGATCGCCACATCGGTGTAGCCTTGGTCATCCAGGGCCTCCCGAATGGCACCGACACGACCGTCCATCATGTCCGAGGGGGCCACAATGTCCGTTCCCGCCTCTGCTTGGGAGAGGGCTTGCTTGACCAAAACTTCCACCGTCTCGTCGTTGAGGATCACCCCATCCCGCACAATGCCGTCGTGGCCGTCGCTGTTGTAAGGATCCAAAGCCACATCGGTTACCACCAAAATCTCGGGAATTTCCTGTTTAATCCGCCGCACCGCCCGCTGGATCAAGCCCTCTGGGTTGAAGCACTCCTGCCCGGTGGGATCCTTTTTCTCTTCCGGCACCACCGGGAACAGGGCCACCGCCGGGATCCCCAATTGAGCGGCTTCCTCCACCTCCTTTAGCAGCAGGTCTAGGGTGTAGCGGTAGCAGCCGGGCATTGACTCTACTTCCTGCCGCTGGTTCTCCCCCTCCATGACAAACAGGGGATAGATCAGATCCTGCACCCGCAGGTGGGTTTCCTGCACCATCTGGCGGAAGGCTTCTGTGCGCCGCAGCCGACGGGGACGGTAGATCAGGTCTTGGCTCATGGGAGCAGCAGGAAAGAGGGCGTTTCTATTTTGCCATGAGGTCGGTAGGGGCTGAGTTGGTCGTCCGGCGAGAGGCGACATCCGGGGCAGAGGGAAAATGCCGGGCCAGCCAGCGGTGGAGGGTCTCTTTTACCGCTTCCGCTTGGCAGTCGTGTAAAAGATCGTGGCGGGACTGGGGAAAATCGTGGATTTCTCCCTGGGGCAGCCGACGGGCAAAATCCACAGCTCCCGCAGGATTGACGACGATATCGGCGGAGGTGTAGAGCAGCAAAACCGGCAGGCAGAGCCGATGGGCTTGATCAAGGCAGCGCTGCCCGCTGCGCGCCAGTTCGGCTGTAAATCTGGCCCGCGTCACACCGCACATGTAGGGATCCGCCGCAAAGGCGGCTTGCTGCTCGGGTAGGGAAGTCACCCGCGCTGGCTCGTAGAGGCCAGTTAAGGCCAGCTGGGGAGCAACCCTGTCCAAAACTTGCAGAAGGGCGTGGGTAAAAGGGGTGAAATAGTGGTCGATGCGAAAAGCCGGAGAGATGAGAACCAGGCCCTGCACTTGGTCGGGATGGGCGAGGGCATATTCCGTAACCCAGTTGGCCCCCGCGCTGTACCCGCACCAGATCTGCGGGATCCCTTTCTGCGGCCAAATCTGCTGCGTGATCCTCTCCAGATCGGCTTGATATTGGCTGAAGCGGTCGATCCAGCAGCGGATCCCGCCGGAGCGACCAAATCCCCGCATGTCGGGAGCCAAAACCTCCCACCCTTGAGCAGCCAACTCGCCGGCCAAAGGGCAAAACCCGCCGCCGTGATCCCCTTTGCCGTGCAAAAGCAACACCCTTCCACAAGGGGATCCCTGGGGCCAGTGGTGCAGAAAAGCCGGGATCCCATCGGAAAGCAGCAACTCCTGGGGCCGATAGATCCCCGACGCAGTTTGCGGCTGAGCTCCCGACCGCCCATCCAGAACCTCTAAGTGGCCTAACCGATCAAAAGGCATGGGCAAATCCAACACAGGTCCGGCAAGACCGGCAAAGCCGCAAATTATATCTTCCTATGTCCCGGTCGCCCGCGAGCGTTGCTGCCGCTGAGGAGTTGCAATCTTTGTTTCCAGCCCAGCATATTTCTTAACAATCTCTGCTCTTGCCGGGGATCCCTAACAGGCCAAGCTTTGCAGCTTTTCCTGAGGGCGTGATGAAAGGAGCTCTCAGGGCGAACTGGGGCCATTTGCGGGAAAAAGGCCCGCTGAGAGGTATGATGTTGTGAAGAAGTTTTGCGGGGTCTCAGGTTTGACGGGATCCCCTCTCTGGGGTGGTTCACCCTTGTTTTACGATTGCCTTATCGCTTCATCAGTTCACTCAGTCGGAAACGGGTTGCTGAAACTATGCTGTTACTGAAAATCTCTGTTTACGCGGTTGTCATCTTTTTTGTGGGGCTTTTTGTGTTTGGTTTTTTGAGCAACGACCCCTCCCGCAACCCCAACCGTCGAGACCTGGAGTAGGGGATCCCGCCTTGGGCAGCTTGCGAACTCCAGTGATAACCGGCTCATCGCTTGAGGGGGCATGCCTCTGGCCCTGTTTTTGTGGAACTCTGCCGGTCGCACCGGCGACGCGGAACGCTAGCCCTGGGGAAATTGACGCCTGTGGAGATCCCTCCGGCGGTGCGGCGACGCAAGCTGCTGCTGGTTAGGGGTTGTGGAAGCAGGAAGAAAGCCGCAGCGGTGAGCAAGATTCAGTCCTTGTTCGGACTTCGGCCCGCTGGTGGGCATTCCCCTCTAGAGTGAGTGGCCTCACCCCAAAACCGGCAACTCTGCTTGCCTACTGGAAGGCGGTAATCAGCAATGTCTGGGATCCGGAGCGATTCTGTTGGTCAAACGCGGTAATCCGGAACTGCCAAACGCCGATGGGATCCCCGAGGGCAACGCGGAAATCGGTACTGAAGCTACAAAAGGTGGCCCCAGGGTTACAGCCGGCCTGCTGCGGGCTGAAGAATTCCCTCTGCACACGCACGCCGCTGGGGTTGAAAGTTTCCAGCTCGAGGAACTGCGTTGGACGAGCACCACCCGGCACACTCACCTGCACCGTAAAAGCCGGCGTGGAGGTGCCTACCCGCACCGAGGTGGGCGCATTGATAAACGAAACCGTTGGGCCTTGGGGTGGGGGCAGGGTCGAGCCCCCTGAGCTGCCGCCATCTCCACAGGCAGCCAGCCCGGTTGCCAAAAAGCCGGTGGCCAAAAGGATCAGAGCAGTACGTTGCATCCCTCAGTTCCTCACGAAAACCCGTCAATCCTCACAAGACTTGACCAGAATCTACGCCTCCATCTGGGACTGCCGTTGGGGTTAGCACGGCTCTAAGTTACTTTCTGCCGCCGCAGCCTGAGAAAGGAGGCGCCCCGACCCAAATCTGCATGGGCCTTTGCGCACAGTTGGTTCCTCCGCTTCAGAGCAGCAGCAAGCGCCGCAACAGCAACGCTATCACCGCAACAAAGCTGGCCACGATGAGCTGTCCCGGCAGAGTATAGCCGGAGTAAAGCCCTATCAACCTCAGCAACTCCCCATTCCAGGGTTGTGTGGCCAAAAGGTAGAGAATCCCGGTCAGGTGAACCAAGGCCAAAGCCACCAAGCTGCCGGATCCCAACTCTTGGAGGCCCACCGGGGAGTCAGGGATCCCTTCTGCCCACCGCTTCCCATCGACAGCACGTTGGCGGGCCAGAGGAGAAGGGTAGGGATCCCGTTGCGGAAAAGCAATTGTCCCGCAGGCCCAGGCTCCTGGCAGAAACCCCAGCAAGTAGCCAAAGGCAGGCTGGTATAGGTACTGCCACCCTCCCCCTTGGGCAAACACCTGTAGCCCTGCCAGCCCCAGCCCCAGATAGACGATCTGGGCGCACACCGCCGCCACCGGCCCCGCCAAACAAGCCGTCAGCAACACGCCCCCAATTTGCAGCGAAAAGCTGTATCCCCCCAACCCAGGCAGCCCGGGCGGAAAACTCAAATGGGTTAGGGTGCCCAAAATGGTCAGGAGGACCCCAATCGCCGTCCAAAGCCATTCCAGAGGAGTTAAGAGCAAGCCAGACCGCATAAACCGAGAGGAAATTTTTCCCTATGCTAAGAAAGGGAAGGGGCAGATGGGGTGGGCAAAAGGTGGTCAAGGCAGAGTGGATTGAACTGGCCCAGGCCCTGGCCGATGCTGCCGGAGCGGTGATTCGCCCCCTGTTTCGCGGAGAACTGCAAGCCGAATACAAAGAGGCCCGCTCCCCAATTGTGACGGTGGCCGACCGGGAGGCAGAGCGGGCCATGCGGGCTTTGCTCGTGGCCCAAGTGCCAGAACACAACATCCTTGGCGAAGAGTTTGGTTTTCACCAGACGGGATCCCTCTACACTTGGGTTTTGGATCCCTTGGATGGCACCATCGCCTTTTCCACCGGCAAGCCCACCTTTGCTACTCTGATTGCCCTCTTGGAAGAAGACCGCCCCATTTTGGGCATCATCGATCAGCCGGTGTTGCGCGAACGCTGGCTGGGGGTACGGGGACAGCCCACTCAATGGATAACCCCCTCCCACCGGCAAGCCGTCCGAGCCAAGGCCAATACCGACCTCAGCCGCGCCTACTTGAGCTGTACCACCCCTGATTTGTTCACCCAACCCGACCAACAACGGTGCTTCCAGGGGCTCAGCCAAGCAGTTCACATTACCTCCTATGGGGGCGATGGCTACCAGTACGGCCTGCTGGCCAGCGGCTGTGTGGATCTGGTGATGGAGTGTGGCCTTGCCCTCTACGATTTTGCTGCCCTTGTGCCGGTGATTGAGGGATCCGGTGGCGTGATTACCGATTGGCGAGGGGATCCCTTAACCCGCACCTCCACGGGAGAAGTGTTGGCGGCAGCCAACCCCAGCTTGCATCGACAGGCCCTGGCCGCGATTCAAAAAAGCGGGATCTACCCAGCGAAATAAGCAGGCTCATTGCCAGGTTTCCACTTGATGTTACAGCCCAGGCTGGGCTTTTGGTCGGGATCGATGGGCTTGCCGGCCAGAAGGTTATCCAGCGCCGCCCGCAAATCTTTGCCCGTCACCGGCACATCGGTCAGGCTGGGACGGCTGTCGTCCAGTTGACCACGATAGACCAACTTGCGATCCGCGTCGAACAAGAAAAAGTCGGGGGTGCAGGCGGCGGTGAAGGCTTTGGCCACCTCTTGGGTTTCGTCGTAGCAGAAGGGGAAGGTAAAGCCCAAGGTCTCGGCCATCTTCTTCAAGTTCTCTGGGCTGTCATCCGGGTATTTCTCCACATCGTTGGCGCTGATGGCTACAATGCCGACGCCGCGATCCTTGTAATCTCTGCCAAGGCGGGCCAGCTCCTCTTGCACGTGCTTCACATAGGGACAGTGCTGGCAGATGAACATCACCAGCAGGGCCGGCTTGTCGGCAAAGGTGGAGAGGGAGATGGTTTGGCCGCTCACCACATCCGGCAGGCTGAAGTCAGGGGCTGGGGTGCCCAAAGGCAGCATGGTTGAGGGGGTACGGGCCATAACAAACCTCCGGCGTAAGGTTTCCTCAATCATTGTGGATCATCCTGCCCCCCCAGGAGCCGTCGCAAGGGGATCTCGCCGGCAAACGGGAGCGCCAGAAGGGATCCCAAGCAGGCCGGGGACAGCTTTTACAATTGGATAAGGTTGGCAACACGATTGTTGGGGAGCTGAGCCTTGAGCACCGCCGTCTTACCTGCTGCTCCTTTGGTGGATACTCACGTCCACCTCAATTACCCCGATTTTGCCGCGGATCTGCCCCAGGTGGCCGAGCGCTGGCGTCAGACGGGGATCCGGCGTTTGGTGCATTCTTGTGTAACACCGGCAGAATTCCCCCAGTTGCAGGCCATTGCCGACCAGTATCCGGAAGTATTTTTGTCGGTGGGGCTGCACCCTTTGGAGGCGGGCCAGTGGCAGCCCGATTTGGCCGAAAAGATCGCCCACCTGGCCGCCAGCGACGAGCGAGTGGTGGCTATCGGGGAGACGGGCCTGGATTTCTACAAGTCCAACCCGGCGGATATCGAGCGGCAAAAAGAATCCTTCTGGGCCCAGATTGCCATTGCCCAAGCGCAGGATCTGGCGTTGATCGTCCATTGCCGCGAGGCGGCAGCAGCCACCTACGCCATCCTCAAGGAGGCCATGGCCACGGGGGGGCCAGTGCGGGCGGTGATGCATTGCTGGAGCGGATCCCCGGAGGAGACGCGGCTGTTTGTCGAGCTGGGCTGCTTCATTAGCTTCAGCGGCATTGTCACTTTCAAAAATGCCGAGACTGTCCGCCGGTCGGCCTTGGAGGTGCCCCTATCCCAGCTTTTGGTGGAAACCGATTGCCCTTTTCTGGCTCCCACCCCCTTCCGCGGCAAACGCAATGAGCCGGCCTATGTGCAGCGGGTGGCCCAAACCTTGGCGGAGCTGTTGGGAATCCCGCCGGAAAAACTGGCGGAAGAAACCAGCCAAAATGCCGCTCGCCTGTTTCAGCTGCCTCTCCTCTAGCTCTGCTTTCCGATGGCGCGGGTGGACCGTAGGCCATTCCCGACCCTAGATCTATCTCACCCGATCTCAGGCGATTCCAACCCGGGAAACCCTGAGTTACCATTTTTAACTTTTTCTTTAACTTTTCTTTTGAACTCCGACTGCTCTTCTCAAGGGCATCCTATGCTGGAAAAAAGGGATGTATTTTTAGGTACTTTCCGCTAATTCCAGGGGCTAGGGGCTTGCAACTATGGATACTGAAACGTGGGCTGCCGAAGCTCGACCCAGCCGAGACGCCCTCATCAACCGCATCACCCACCAGATTCGGCAATCCCTGGAGCTGGATCAGATCCTGAGGGCGACGGTGGAGGAGGTGCGCGCCTTTTTGGGTACGGATCGGGTGAAGGTGTACCGCTTCGACCCGGAAGGGCATGGGACGGTGGTGGCGGAAGCACGAGGCGGGGAGCGGCTGCCCTCGCTCTTGGGGCTGACTTTTCCGGCAGGGGACATTCCCGAGGAGGCGCGGCGGTTGTTTCGCCTAGCTCAGGTGCGGGTGATTGTGGATGTGGAGGCGCAGAGCCGTTCCATCAGCCAGCCGGAGTCTTGGGGGTTGTCTGCTAGGGTTCCTCTGGGCGAGCCGCTGCAGCGGCCCGTGGATCCCTGCCATGTTCACTATTTGAAATCCATGGGGGTGGCCTCTTCCTTGGTGGTTCCCCTGATGCATCACCAGGAGCTATGGGGGCTGTTGGTCTCCCATCATGCTGAGCCTCGTCCCTACTCCCAAGAAGAGCTGCAGGTGGTGCAGTTGCTGGCGGATCAAGTTTCCATTGCCATTGCTCAGGCGGAATTGCTGGAGCAGGCGCGGCAGAAGGCGCAGCAGGAACGCCTCATCAACCAAATTGCTGCTCTAGTTTACTCGCCCCTGCACCCGGAGACGACCTTGACCACGGTGCTGGAGCAGCTTGCTGCCGGTTTGCAGGGGATCGGGGCACGGCTGCGGATCCACTTTATGGGCTCAGATACCCTCTGTTGTCATGGCGTGCAACCCCCGGCCAGCTACGACACCTGGCTACAGGAGCAGCTCGGAAGGGCCGGAGGAGCGGGGGGCTGGGTGAAGATGTGGTCGCTCTCCCACTTGGAGAAATGGCCGGAGCTGCAAGAGCAGATGAAGCAGACGCCCATTCGTGGCCTGCTGGTGGCCCAGCTCGCCTGGAATGACCAGCCCGTGGGCTGGCTGAGCGTGTTTCGCGCGGCCATCTGCCAAGAAACCCACTGGGCGGGTTACCGTTGGTTTGCTCAGGGGGATCCCAGACAAGAACTGCCTTTGATCTCTTTTGCTGCCTGGCGGGAGCTGAAAATTGACGAGCCTAAGGCTTGGTCAGCTGCAGAGCAAGAGCTGATGAGTCGGGTCGGGGTACATTTGGCCCTGTCCATTACGCAAAATCAGCTCTACCGGCAGTTGCAAACCCTCAACGCCCGTCTGGAGCAGGAGGTGCAGGAGCGGACGGCGGCCCTGCAGCGATCTCTGGCTATGGATGCCCTCTTGCAGCGGGTCACCGACCAGGTGCGCAGCAGTTTGGAGGAAGCCCAGATCCTGCGGGCAGTGGTGCAAGAATTGGCTCTGGGGCTGTCCATCCAAGGGTGCGATCTCTGTCTCTACGATTGGGCAGCCGGCCAAGCCACGGTGCGCTACGAATACACCTCTGCCCTACCGCCCGTCGGCGGGATTACCCTGACTTTGGCCGACTACCCCGATCTTTACCGGCACCTGCAAGGGGGTCAAGCGGTGCAATTCTGCCACTTGCCTGGGCAGGGCTGGATCCCCCGCCGGGAAGGGCTGACCCTGCTGGTGTGCCCGCTGCGGGATGACCAAGGGGTGCTGGGGGATCTCTGGCTGGCGAAGCCGGCAGCCGAGTGCTTTGATGAACTGGAGGTGCAGGTGGTGCAGCAGGTGGCGGATCACTGCGCCATTGCCATCCGCCAGGCCCGCCTCTACCAGGCTTCTGTGCAGCAAATTGGTGAGCTGGAGCGCCTCAACCGCCTCAAAGATGATTTTTTGAGCACCGTCTCCCATGAGCTGCGCACCCCCATCACCAACATGAAGATGGCCATCCAACTGCTGAAAACCGCCCGCGCCCCCCAAAAACGAGAGCAATATCTCAAGATTTTGGAGCAGGAGTGTGAGCGGGAGGCGGAATTGGTGAACGACCTGCTGGATCTGCAGCGGTTGGAGCAGGGATCCAAAACGCTCCATCTGGAAGAAGTGCCGCTGGCAACCTGGCTGCCCAGCGTGCTGGAGCCGTTTCTACAGCGGGCCCAGGCCAACCAGCAACGGTTGCAGTGGCAGATTGCGCCAAATGTGGGCAAGGTGCTCACCGATCGGGGCGGCCTGGAGCGGGTGGTGCAGGAGCTGGTCAACAACGCCTGCAAGTATACTCCCCCAAGGTGCAACATCTGGGTAACAGCGCAGCGCTCTGGCCCGCAGCAGGTGGAAATTCGGGTGATCAACGAGGGAGTAGAAATTCCCCACAGCGAGTGGGAGCGCATCTTCGAGAAGTTTTACCGCATTCCCAGCGGGGATCCCTGGAAGCGGGGCGGCACCGGCCTGGGCCTGGCTTTGGTCAAGCAGTGGATGCAGCGGCTGGGGGGCAGCGTCTCGGTGGAGAGTTCTCAAGGCAAAACCTGCTTTACCCTGGTGCTGCCGCAGGGATCCCTGCCTGTGCAGACCTCACCCCTAGCCCACAACTGTGCCTAGCCACATGAGCAATGCCCACTCAGAAGCGTTGCGTTTGGCCGCCGAGCAGTTTAACCGGGGGGAATTTTACGCCTGCCACGACACCCTAGAGGCCCTGTGGATGGAGGCAGTGGATCCAGAGCGGCGCTTCTACCAGGGGCTTTTGCAAACCGCCGTGGCCTACTATCACCTGCAAAACGGCAACCGCCGCGGCTGCATGATCCTGTTGGGGGAGGCCAACCGCAAGCTGGCGGAC
>Ga0308391_1000910_pt1 | contig 12685 bp, 9 predicted proteins | sample Hotspr20Samplet1_FD_202363 | JGI IMG/M metagenome (GOLD analysis project Ga0308391, IMG submission 202363) | Hot spring phototrophic mat microbial communities from Octopus Spring, Yellowstone National Park, Wyoming, United States - 20050623_t1 ... | reverse complement strand
TGGGGATGGGATGAACGATAACGCCTAACCCGTTGCTCAGTCGGTGGGTGTAGGCGGGCAAAAGACGAGGAGAGCGGTTCAAAATTCTTAACTGATGGAGAACAGTCTTAATTGTAGATGGAGAGGGGCTCCGGGAAATAGTATCTGAGACTACTTTTCTCGGCCTTCTCTCCCCACCTTGCAGATCCCAACCCCTTTTGTGGTAGAGGGAGAACCTAGGTACCTTGGGCTGCTCCCTGTCCAGACATCCCCCTAAGGCTCATTGCGCAGATCCGGGGATCCCTGCCAAGCCAGACTGGGGGATCCCTCTCCGGCCAGATTGTCCTCCACCTGAAATCCAGGGGGCCATTCTTCGCTATCGCGCACCCGCTGCACCACCTCTTGGGGCAGCACGACCCCCAACTGCCGGGCAGCCATGGCCACCACATCCCCCCGGTCGATCAAGCCAGCAATGGCGCCGGTGGGCGTGAAAACCAAAATGCGGCGGGGTTCTGCCTGGCGCATCATCTGAATTACCTGGGGAATGGGGGTCTCTTCTCGTACCCCCTGCAGTTGCTCCATCGGCTTGAGAATAGCCTTGAGGGTGAGGCGATCCCACTGGCTGCGCTCGATGTCGTTGAGCAGTTCTGGCCTGACCAACCCGCGATAACGGCCATCTTCCTCGGCAAAATAAACCTCCGCTGGCTGAGTTGGGGCTTCCGGCCTGAGAGAAGAAGGCACCAGATAGCGATCCACAAACTCCCGCAGGCTCATGTTCGCGTCCAAAACCCGAAACTGGCGGGTCATCACATCTGCAGCTTTCAGGCGGGCCAGCACCTGCTGCAGTTGCGCGTACTGGCTGTAGCGGCGGGCGGTGTTCAAAATAAACAGGCCGATCAACCCCACCCAGAGGCCGTTGAGGCTCCCCCAAAATACCACCAGCAGACCTAGCCCCACCAAACCCCAGCCCACCCCCTGGCCGGCTCGGGCCGCCCACAGCATACCCTTTTGCCGATCCCCTGTCCAACCCCAGATGGCCGCCTTGAGCATTTGCCCCCCATCCAGAGGCAGGCCCGGCAGCAGGTTAAACAGGGCAATCGTCAGGTTGATGGCAGCCAAGCTGGTGAGGGTTGAGGCCAGCATCGACTCCGGCACAGCCCAAGCCCGGGCCACGCTGAAGAAAACAAACAGACCCAAGCTGAGGAGAGGGCCTGCCACCGCCACGCAAAAAGCCCCAAGGGGGCGGGGAACTTCCCGCTCAATCGCCGCCATACCCCCAAAAATAAATAGGGTTATCGAGTTAACCCGTACCCCATAGGCGCGGGCCACCAAGCTGTGGGCCAACTCATGGGCCAGCAGAGAAAGAAACAACCCCATCGCCGTCAACACCCCGTAGGAGAGCACCAGCAGGAGGGCCGCCGGGAACCAGGTGTAGTCGATGAAAAAGGGGATCCCCCACAAGCTACCGATGCGCAGGCGACTGGTCATGACGATACAACTCCTTACACAGCTCTCACTGGGGAGAAGGCCCAGGAAGGTGCCGTTGAAGACGACAAGCAGCCCCTTAACTTGGGATCCCTCTCCTCCACTGTAGCCCCTCTGCCGGGCCTTCCGTTCCCTTGCGGCTCCCCCGGCAGACAGCGGGCCTGCCCTATCCCTAGAGGCTCTTAAAGATCTTCTCAGAGCACAACACTACCTACAACACCGGATCCCTGAAGATTGTGATAACGTGGTTGGACATTGGGTCGGCGGGGTTGCCAACCGGCGCTCAAGAGTTGGAACTACCGAGCTTTGCAGGAGGGGTGTGGCTATGGTGTGGATTTCGTCCCACTCAGGCGAACAGAGCGAAGAAGTGCAGGGACTTGATCCCGCCCAGACGATGGGAGCCGCGCCTCCAGGCGAGTTTCCGGCCACAGCCCCGGCGGCCAGCCCGGTGTTCTACCGCACCTACAGCCGTCGCCGCCCAGATGGCAGCCGCGAGACTTGGAGCGAGGTTTGCGATCGCACCTTGGCCGATATTGCCCGGTTGGGGCGCTTCACCCCTCAGGAGCGGCAGTTGGTAGAACGTCTGCAGCGGCAGTTGAAGGCGTTGATCTCCGGTCGAGCCTTGTGGGTGATGGGCACCGACTGGATCCAGAAGCCGGAAAACTTCTCCGGCGCCTACAACTGCACCAGTTTGGCGGTGGTGGACTGGCAGGCTTTTGGCCTGATGATGGATCTGGCCATGATGGGCTGCGGCACGGGAGCGGTGCTGGAACCCCAATTCATCAACCGCTTGCCTCCCATCCTCAACCGCCTTCAGGTTCACGTCAAGGGATCCATCGGCGCCACCCCTCCCGAAGAGCGGCAGGAACACACCCGCATCCAACGGCAGGGATCCCAGGTGCACATCCAGGTGGGAGACAGTCGCCGCGGCTGGGTGGAGTCCTACCAAGCGCTGCTGGAGCTGGCGTCGGATCCCAGCTTTGGGGGCCAGGTGGAAGTGACAGTGGACTTGAGCGATGTCCGCCCGGCTGGGGAGCGGCTGAAAGGGTTTGGGGGCGTAGCCAACCCCATTAAGCTGCCCGGCTTGTACGAGCGCTGTGCCGCCATCCTCAACAGGGCGGTAGGTCGGCAACTGAACTCGGTGGAGTGCTGTTTGCTCATCGACGAGGCGGCGGTGGTGGTGGTGGCGGGAAACATTCGTCGTAGCGCTGGCATTCGTCAGTTTGCTGCCGACGACCAGCTGGGATCCACCGCCAAAGACAACCTCTGGCAGCAGGACGAAAACGGCAACTGGAGAATTGACCCCGAGCGAGATGCCCTGCGCATGGCCAACCACACGCGGGTGTTTCACCGCAAGCCGACGCGGGAAGAATGTATTGAGGCCGTGCGGAAGCAGTTTTACTCAGGCGAGGGGGCCATCCAGTGGGCCGGGGAAGCCGTAGCACGGGCCAATTGCGACCTTATCCCACCCGACCTAAAACCCGACTTTCTCAAAGCCTATGAGGCAGGAACGGCCCGAGAATGGCTAAAGGGACGGGATCCCTCCCTAGGGGAAGAGGAACTTCAGGATCGCCTGTGGCGCTATGGGCTGAATCCCTGCGTGACAGCCGATACCTGGGTGCACACGGGCGATGGGCCGCGCCAGGTGAGAGACCTGATTGGGAAGCAGCACAGCACCTATGTCAATGGAGAACTATTCAGTACCACACCGGAGGGGTTCTTCTACTCCGGTACCAAGCCTGTGCTGAAGCTTTTGACCAAGGAAGGGTTCTCTCTGCGGCTGACAGGCAACCATCGGGTTCTCAAAGTCACCGCTCAAACCCAAAAGGCACAATACACCGAGTGGGTACCGGCAGAAAGCCTACAACCGGGCGACCGCATCCTGCTGCACAACCATCGCGATCTCACCCCGTGGGATGGGGCGGGTACCTGGGAAGAAGGCTGGCTTTTGGGGAATTTGCTGGGTGACGGTAGCCTTACGGCAACCCCGTGGAACGACACGGCTTTATTACGCTATTGGCAAGATACCCAAGCCGAAATGAGCCAGTATGCGATTCAGCTTTTGCAAACGGCAGTGGGTTACGAGCCCCGCCAGCCAGAGGCATATCACTATGCGCAGCTTGGGTTGCGGGTTATCGGCTCCAGGGGGTTGGCAAAACTGGCGGCCCAGTTCGGCATGAGGCCCGGACAAAAGCAGATGACAGAGGCGCTCGAAGCCACCAGCTTCCAGTTTCATCGAGGCTTCTTGTGCGGGCTCTTTGATGCGGATGGCAGCGTGCAAGGTAATCAGGAGAAAGGGGTTAGCGTGCGGCTCTCTCAAAGCCATCTGGGTACCCTCAAAGCGGTTCAGCGCATGCTGGCGCGGCTGGGCATCATTGCAGTTTTGTATGAGAATCGCCGTCCTGCTGGATATCGCCTGCTGCCGAACAGTGCTCGCCAACCTGCACCATACGCTTGCAAAGCCCAGCACGAATTGGTTATTGCCAACGACAACTTGCATCTGTTCCAGGAATGGGTCGGCTTTCGGGAACCGCACAAAGCCCAAAAGCTAGAGGCACTGCTGAATGGCTACAAGCGCCAGCTCAACCGAGAGCGGTTTGCTGTGACGGTTGCTGCCCTTGAGGCAGACGGGGTAGAGCCGGTGTATGACTGTACTGTCCCCGGCCCAGCGTGCTTTGATGCCAATGGGTTTGTTGTCCACAACTGTGGCGAGATTATTGGCCACACATTCCATTGCAACTTGGCCGAGATCCACCTCAACCGTTTGGATCCCCACAACCGGCAAGAGCAAGAGGAAGCCTTCACGGCGGGAGCTCTCACGGTGGCAGCCCTACTCCACCACCGCTTTGTGGAACCCCGCTTTCAGCGTTCGCGGGAATGGGATCCCATCGTCGGCGTCTCGTTCACAGGCCTGTTCGACTTTTGCGTCAAAGCCTTTGGGGTTGAATGGCTGCGCTGGTGGCAGGAAGGGAGACCCGATACCCCCATCGGGAAGGAATTCAAGCAGCAGGAGCGGGAATACCTCAGCCGCTGGAAGGAGATCGTCCACCGCGTGGTCTGGGACTACTGCGACCGCCACAGCCTGCGCCGCCCCAACCGCTGCACCACGGTTCAGCCCGCCGGCACCAAGTCGCTGCTCACCAACGCCTCTCCCGGCTGGCACCCGCCCAAAGCCCAACGCTACATCCGCCGCATCACCTTTGCCAAAAATGACCCGGTGGCGCTGGCCTGTCTGGACTATGGCTACTCGGTGGTACCTGCTCAGGCGGACAAAGATGAAAACGGGAACTTGCTCAACGACCCCTTTGATCCCCGCTGTACCGAATGGCTGGTGGAACTGCCTGTGGAAGTAGAATGGGCCAACCTGCCCGGTGCTGGCCAGATCGAGATCGAGCAATTCTCGGCCCTGGCCCAGTTTGACTTCTATATGCAGGTTCAGAAGTACTACACCACCCACAACACCTCCGCCACCATCGAGCTGCGGGAGGACGAGGTGGAAGCTCTGGGATCCCGTATCTACGAAGCCATCCGCGACGACGAGGGCTACATCAGCGCAGCGCTGCTGGCCCGCTTCGATGCCCCCTTCCCCCGCCTGCCTTTTGAGAAAATCGACAAGCCCACCTACGAACGACTGGTGGCCGAGGTCAAAAAGAGACGGCGGACAGATAACTTCTTCGCGGCCCTGGCTCGCTACGACCGCAACTTTACCTTGGCAGCAGAGGGACCGGCAGGGTGTGACGCTCTGGGGTGTCTGTTGCCAGATTCGGCGCCTCAGAGCTAGTTCCCCAAAAGGGTTCCCCCTGCTGCCGACCAACCCCATCGGATGCAAAGGCGCGACCGAGCTCCCTCCTGTGATACCTTTGTAGGGACTCCTCACAACCCCAGGGATCCCTTCTGCCCTTGGAATCGGCCCCATGCAAGACGAAAAAGACACGCTTCGCCAACAGCTTCTCACCCTGCAAAGCGAGGCCCTCGCCCAAGTGGAACAAGCTGACGGTCTGGAGGCTCTGGAACAGATCCGCATCGACTACCTGGGCAAGAAAGGTAAGCTCTCCAAAATCTTGGGGGGAATGGGGAAGCTGCCCCCAGAAGAACGGCCTGCCATTGGCGCTTTGGCCAACACCTTTAAAGAGGCCCTCCAATCCAGTCTGGAGCAGCGCAAACAGGCCCTTGGTGAAGCTCAACTGCTGGCCCGCCTAGAAGCAGAGCGCCTGGATGTCACTATGCCCGGGCCCCGTCGGCCTCTGGGGCGGATCCATCCGCTGCAGGCCACCATCGACCGCATGCTCGATATCTTTGTGGGAATGGGCTACACCGTGGTGCATGGGCCTGAGCTCGAGACGGAGTACTACAACTTCGAGGCCCTCAACACCCCTGCCGACCATCCGGCGCGGGATATGCAGGATACCCTCTACCTGGCCAATGGCTACCTGATGCGTACCCAAACCTCCTCGGTGCAGGTGCGCTACATGGAGCAACACCAGCCGCCGCTGCGCATTGTGCATGCCGGTCGGGTGATGCGCCGCGATACCGTGGATGCCACCCACTCCGCTGTGTTTCACCAGATGGAAATTTTGGCGGTGGGCGAGAACCTCACCTTTTCCGACCTGAAGGGCACCCTCAACACTTTCATCACCCGCCTATTGGGCAAGCGAGAAACCCGCTTTCGGCCCAGCTATTTTCCCTTTACCGAGCCTTCTGCTGAGATGGACGTGCGCTTTGGCTCGAAATGGCTGGAAATCTTCGGCTGCGGCATGGTGGATCCCAATGTATTTCAAGCGGTGGGCTACGACCCGGAGCGCTACACCGGATTTGCGGCAGGGATCGGCATTGAGCGGATGGCCATGCTCCTCCACGGCATTCAGGATATCCGCCTGTTTTATACCAGCGACCTGCGCTTTCTGTCTCAGTTTTAGGTGGCTATCTTATCTGAGGAACAAAACCCTCGTCCTGAGCCCTGCAAGACCTTCAGAAAACCCTCTTTCAGGAAAAGGTTTGCTTGTAGATCAACTGCAATTGTTCTAGCTCATCTTGGCGGGCAGCACGGCGCAGCAGGCGCATTTGCTCTTCGATGAGCTGGCGAGCCTCATTACGGCTAATCGGATCGAAGACCAACTCCTCCATGGCAGCAGGATCCCCGCTGTTATCCGGCGGCCTGAAGTAAACCCGAAAAAAGAGCCTTTGGGCGTAGAGAGTGGTGAAGAGAGCCTGATTTTCGTCGACCTGACACAGGCTGTAGAGCAGACCAAATGTGGGGTGATTCAGATACAACTCATTCATGCCCAATAGCGTATCACTCTTGGGGGAGAGGAGAGACTTTTCTTCCCGGTCGGTGCCAGAGAAAGTTCTGGAAATGATGTGGCTATGGCTCTTGAGACCAAGGGCTTAAATCACAAGTTCCGCCCAGCTCGATTTTGGCTGTTGCGACTGGATTCAACATTAGCAGACTAACAAGATTTTGGGTCAGGCTGTTACCGCCGCTGCTGTTCCCGCACCTTCCTCTTCGTGTCATTCAATTCGTTTTCCACCTCTAGCTGACGAAATTGCTCTTCCAATTCATCCCAAGCCTCGAAAGGTTTTCCCCAAGGGCTGAAATTCCGGTCCGGGTTGTCGATGCCTTTGGCTTGCGCGGCTCTTACCTCCTGCAGCTTAGCCTTCACTTCTTGGCGGCGCTGGCGAATCTGCGGCAGCAGGGCTTCCATTTGTTGGATTTTCTCCTTTTGGGCTTTCATTTGACCCCATAGCTGGCTGCCCCTCTCCAACAGCTCAGCCTCCCGGCGTCGCGCTCCTTCGGCCAGATCGGGGCGATTGGCCCGCTGCGCCTTCTCAATGCGAAAGTGCCAGGTTTTGATCTCCTCAGCCAAGTTGAGAATGCTTTTTTGGAGAGCCTCCTCTTGGACGCGGCTTTCCTGCAACAGCTGCAGGGTATCCGATTCCTGCTGGCGCAACTGCTCATCGAGGGCTTGCAGCTCGATCTCAGGGTGGGCCCTGAGAAATTCTTCCAGGCGGGTTTCCAAAAACCGGATGATATCTTCGATCAGTTTCATCGATGGATCCTTTTCCCAAGCCCTCAGTTGCGTTTAGAGTAGCCTAAGCCGGGCCGTCCTAGATAGGGTCGTTTGAGACATTCCCTTTGACCTTCACCCAAAGGGAGAGGGAAGCTGGGGATCCATCCGGCACGCCAGTTCACCGCAACTGGGAACTCTCCTGAACCCAACTGCCCCCAGGCGGATCCCTCTCAATCCAGCAAACGGCCATCCCCAACCCGGATAATGCGCTGGGCGGCCTGGGCTACTTCAAGGTCATGGGTGACCACGACCAGGGTGATGCCCTGCCGGTGGAGCTCCGCAAAAAGGTTCAGCACTTCCTGGCCGGTATGGCTATCCAGAGCCCCAGTCGGCTCATCAGCCAGCAACAGTTGGGGTCGGTTGACAATGGCACGAGCAATCGCCACCCGCTGCTGCTGGCCGCCGGAGAGTTGGGCCGGACGCTGCTGCAGTTTGCTCCCCAAGCCTACTTGTTCTAGGGCTTGCTTGGCCCGCCGGCGTTGCTCCGGCTCCGGGATCCCGGCATAGGCCAAGGGCAGCATGACGTTCTCCAGCGCTGTCAGGACGGGCAGGAGATGGAACTGCTGGAAGACAAAGCCGATTTTTTGGTTGCGAATGTGGGCCAAATCGCGATCGGTCAGCGTGGAAACTTCCACCCCATCCAGCCAGTAGCGCCCTGAGCTGGGCCGATCCAAACAGCCGATGAGGTTCATCAACGTGGATTTGCCGGATCCAGAGGGCCCCATAATGGCGCAATACTCTCCCGGCTGGATCGCCAAGTCGATATCGTAGAGGGCCTGAAAACTGCCCTCCGGCAGTGGATAGACTTTGTTCACCCCGACCATCTGCACCACGGGCGGGCTGGCCGCAGCCAAGGCCTCGGCTGGGCGCTCCAGGGATCCGACCGGCCCACGGCGATGATTTGCCCAGGAATCTTGCTCAAGCATGGTTGGCACCGCGACTTGCCCCATTCTAGCCTTTGGGCTTCCCTGGCTTGACGGCTAACCGGAAGAGCGGATCTCCTGCGGCTGATGGTAGGGGCAGCTCCCCTGGGGATCCACCCTGAGGCGGTAGAGGGGAGAGCGTTCCTGATCGCAGCGAAAGGCTTGGGCTTGGGAAGTCAAGATCTGGCGGGCAAAGCGACAATTTTGGCACTTTTTGCCACCGTGATGACTGGATACAGAAGGCTGTTTTGGACGCGGCACGATCCCTGCTGGAGAAGGGGCAGCCTCTGCCGGGCGGATCAGCTCCCGTGGAGAAAGGCCGCGCAGCACCAGTTCGGATCCCTGCCAGCGGGCTTCCACCAGGCCGGTATCGGCCCAGGCCAGCCAACGGGGATCCTGGGTAATCTGGGGCGGCAGACGCACCTGTACCCCCGCCAAAGTCCGCGGCGACCCCTGCTCCTGCCAAACTTCTTCCACCTCCCCCTCATAGCGCAAAGGGGGATCCCTGATCTCGGCGGGGGAACCGGCCTTCAGCTCCGCGAGCCTAACTGGGGTTTGTAGGTGCCCATCGGGCAACTCCAGCCAATGCCCAGGCTGAGGGCAGTGGACATGGTAGCGATTGCACAGCTCCGGCAGATCCGCCAGATCCTGAGCCTGCTTGGGGTCGGCGTGAACCAAGACCAAATGCTGGGGGCGAAAGGTGTGGATGATCTGGGTGAGATGCCCGACATCGTTGTGGCTGTGCCAGGTTATCCATTCAACGGCAATGCGGGAGCGCAGCGGCGCCGGCCAACGCTCAAATGGGGTGGCCAGCTCCACTTCCGGCAGCCGCACCAGCAGACAGGAGCGCTGCGGTTGGGCCAACAACCTCGACCAGATGGGATCCCAAGCCTCAGGCCCGGCATCGGCGTCGCACAGCAACAAGCCTTGGGGCAGAGGATCCGCTTCGGTAAGGGGCTGAACCCGCGGCTGCAGGCGGTCTTCCCAGAACAAGGGCTGGTAGGTGGCGAAATTGCGCACCGGCTCCGGCAGGTAGGTGAGCAAGCGCTCGTAGAGATTGCAGCCTGCCGCCAGCCCCGGCGCCACCCATATCTTGAGCTCTTGGGGGGCTTGGGTAAAGCGGTGGTGGGCTTTGAGGAGAAAGATCAGCTCCTGCCCCAACCCCAACACTGGCAGGGGAAACAGCACCGTTTGCCCCGCTTCCAAGGCGCTGAGCAACCGCTCCACCAGGCGATTTTCCAGGTGACGACGGGGTGGATGGCGGGTGGATCCCAGCGAAGCCTCGATGAGCAACACGTCCGGCTGCCAGTGGCGCAAAGCAATGAGATCCAAGCCGGGGGCAAAGCGAGTTGAGGCCAGGGAACAGTCGCCCGTGTACACGCAGGCTTGGGCCGGAGTGGTTTGGGTATTTTGCAGCAGGGTTGCCGCCGCTCCCGGCAGATGCCCAGCCGCAAAGAAAGTGAGCATCAGATGGGGCAAAATCTCTCGCGCCCGGCCCAAAGGCAGCGCCCGAAAGGGGGGAAAGCGAATGTCCCGGTCGTAGCCTGGCCAAACGCCACACTCCCACAGACCAGCGGCCAAATGAGCAGTCACCGGCGTGGCGTAGAGAGGTACCTGAGGGTAACGACGATGAAAAGCAGGTAGCCCTTGCACATGGTCAAAGTGAGCATGGCTGCAGATTACCGCATCCGGGATCCCTGGCAGAGCCTTAAAGAGGGCAGGAGCGGGCAACCCGCAATCGAGAAGCAAACGGTGGGATCCCATCTCCAGCCAATAGGCACAGCCCTGCTGCCAGGGATCCGTACCCAGGGGGAGCAGTCGAAGGGGGGGTCTCTCTGACTCCACAGGTGTGTCGTTCTGAACCTAGAAGACCGCGTTCAATCCTGCAAACAGGAGGGGCGACTTGGCCAGGGATCCCCCCTCTCCACCGGTACACCTCCCCGGAGAGTTGGAGACAACCTGTGCCGATCCACTTATCCTACACTTCTCACAGCATAGCGTTTGCCCACCATCTGCCGCGGCAGCCTGCCATTTCATCCATGCAGCAGCTGAATGGATGTGGGGATTTGGTTTTGCGATGAACTTGTCTTGGCTTGGCAGCCTATGGGTCGGCGCTCTCTTCTGTCGCCGCAGCGGCGCTGCTGCTGGGAAAAGCAAAGCCGGCAAAATCGTGATCGTCGGGGCGCACCGTCAGGATCATCAGGTTGTAGAAGGCCCAGACCAAGCCAAACAGCAGCTCAGGCCAAGAGGGATCCCAACTGCCGGCAGAACGCAGGGATCCCACCCCCATAGCCAGAAAAGTCAGCACAATAGCCAGAGCCTGAGGTCCTAAGGAGAGCTGGGAAGGCTGCTCGGGATAGGGGGGCACTCCCTGCAGACTTTGCACCAGCGCCTGGATGGACTGAAAAAACTGGCTGCCCGTCTGCCGTTCCGACTGCCAAGCTGCCCCCCACAGATGGGGGGGAAAGGCCAAGAGCCAACTGATGCGCCCTAGGAGAGCATAAGGCAAAAACCACGCGAAGAAGACCCGGTCAAAGGCCGGCACCGGCATCCACCCCGTGCAGAGAAAGACCATCGGCACCGCCAAGTAGACCAGCTCCGCCATCCCACCGGCAGCCCAGAGGGCCAGCCACAGGTATTGAAAGCGCTGCTGCTGCGTGGTCGGCTTGCCCCAGAAGGGATTTTCCCTCAAGGCCGAAAACAAAGCCAGCAAAGCAACGCGGCGGTTGCGCAAGGGCAACAAAACACCCGTAACCTGGGTTTGGCGAACCAATTGAGACTGCCAGCCGCGGCAGTGCATCTGACACCCCAACTGCACAGGGCGGCGAATGTCGATCTGCGGGATCCCTTCCAAAGCCTTGCGCCGGATGAGACAGCCAGAACCCAACAGGGGTGCCGCCTGATACCCTTCGGATCCCACCGCCAAAAGCTGTTGCAGGGGGTGAACGGCTCTGGGCTGGCCTAGGGTGCGCAGCATCGCCTGCACAAACCCGATACGATTGGCGATGGGAGCCCGCTCCGGCGAGTCGTAAAAGTGGGGCAAGGTCTGCCACAGGAAGTCCCGCTCGAGAAAATGGCCCGGCTGTACTAGGAGGAGATACTCCCCTTGGATATGAGGGGATCCCATCGCGTAAGCCAGGGGGTCGGCTGTGGGGCTAGGGCAGGCCCAGTATTCGCAGGGAATGGCCCGGGCCGCCTTGGCCATCTCCTCATCCTCTACCCGATCCACAATGTGGACAAACAACCGCTCCCAAGGGTAGTCGAGGTGCAGAGCCGAAAGCACTGTTTGCCGGGTTGCCTCCAGAGAATCCCACTGGCGCAGCACCAGCACATCCACCCGCGGCAATTGGAAAAACGACCGCCGCAGGACCTCTGGGGATGGGATCGTCTCTCTCGGCACTTGGGGATAGCGGCTGAGGGTAAAGCCCACCGCCGCCAGCCAAACATACAGCTCTGCCCCCCAAAACAAAAGGGATCCCAAATCCATCAACCCGGCTGTCAGTCGCCAGTAGAGGTACATCACCCCGGCAATGAGGTGAAGCAACCCTGCCCAGCGAAACAAATACACCCGCATCAGCTTTCTGCCTTCCACGCTTTTGCCATTTTCGCCCTCGAAGGGGCAGGGATCCCTAGCTCCTCTTCTCTTCCGGCTGGCCCCAATCCTCAAGAACGAAAAAAGTTCAGGAATCAGCAACAGCAAAACCCTGTCTGCTCTGGAGCAGACAGTTTTCAGCCCGGCAAGCAGCTTGGTCGACAGAAGCGAGAATCTTCTCTTGCGGAAGAAACTGATACATTTACGCTGAGCACTGCTGAACATCACTGTTCAACTATGCAGCGATAGCATTCTGTTTGTTTCCAACCAGAATGGCGGTATCCCGCAAAGCTTTGAGTAGAATACCCAAAGCGCAGTTTCCGTGTCGTCTTACTACCATGTTGGCAGACTCGAAAGTAAACAGAAAGATCAACTGGTAGTAATCCGTACTGAACATATTATACATTATTTTCAGTATAGTTGAGCTTATTATTGACTAGAGTCATGCTCTCCCAGGCAGTTTCAAAGCTGGGCCTTTCCCTACTGGGCAGCCACCTCAGCTGGGTAGACGCTCACCTTTTGCCGCCACTTGCCATAGCGCTCAAAAGTCACAATGCCGGTGACCACAGAATACAAGGTGTCGTCGCCGCCGATGCGCACGTTCACCCCTGGGTGAAACTTGGTGCCCCGCTGCCTGA
>Ga0308391_1000902_pt1 | contig 12747 bp, 8 predicted proteins | sample Hotspr20Samplet1_FD_202363 | JGI IMG/M metagenome (GOLD analysis project Ga0308391, IMG submission 202363) | Hot spring phototrophic mat microbial communities from Octopus Spring, Yellowstone National Park, Wyoming, United States - 20050623_t1 ... | reverse complement strand
CGGCCAGCCCTACGGGCTGGCCGCCGCCAAAACCTCCCTCCACTCAAAAGGTTTTTGATTGCAAATGGTATTAGGCCAGAGGGAGACCTTGGTCAAACCCTTCTTTTAGTCGGGGCATAGCTTTGGGAGCTTTGATTTCCTGCTCTCTCACAACGTACTCAGGCCCCACCAGAGGGGGCTAATCCACAGGAGGGCATCCAAGCGATCTAAGAGACCGCCGTGCCCGGGCAGGAGAAAACCCGAATCTTTGAGATGATGGTAGCGTTTCCAGGCTGACTCCCACACATCGCCTAAAAACCCCATCACAGCCATGGCTCCACCTACGAGAGCGCCCGGCACCTCCTGAAACTCCCCCGTCCAAGGTAGGCTCCATTGACCCACCACAGCAGCCCCCACAAAACCAGCCCAAAAACCTTCCCAGCTTTTTTGCGGGCTAAGGCGAGGACGAATCTTATGTCGGCCCCACGAGCGCCCCACCAAGTACGCCGCCGTATCCGATGCCCACACCGGTAACACATACCCCAGAATAGCCTCTGGCATGTAAGGCTCCTTCCCCCCAAAGTACCAACCCAAACTGCCCCAACCCACCCCCACATATATCCCCCCAAAAGCCGCCTGATAAACCTTCCCAAAATCCCGCACCGGGTCCATCTGCCATAACCAAACCCCCAAAAGAATAAAACTCCCCACCAGAAAAAGTTTCCAAGAGAGTAGGCCCGCCCCAGCTGCCCACAGCATAAGCATCCAACCGCTAAAAAGGAAGCGCCCAAAGATAGACCATTGCAGGGCCGTCGTGTATTCCCAAGCCATGAAATACCCACTCAGCAGCCATAGGAGCACAAACCCCCACCTCCCCGCCCACAAAGCAGCCAAAACAAGGGGGATGAGAACCAAAGCCGTAAGGACCCGTTTAGTCACGACGGCGCAAAAGGCGATACACCTGATAACCCGCCGCCCCCGCTAGCGCCGCCCCCACCAGCGCCACCCCAATCGGAGGCCGATATTCACTCTGAATAAGCTCCGGCCGCCCTAAAAAGTGAATAGCCACATAACCCCCTATGGTCGCATAAGCATTATTGAGAAAGTGGGCCCACATCGCCAAAGAAAGGCTCTGACTATAAAGCACCAAATACCCCATCAGCGCCCCCAACAGCACCCGCGGAATAAACCCATACACCTGCCCATGAATAGCACTAAAAACAAAAGCCGTTATCCAGATAGCCCAGACAGGCCTCATGAGACGAGAAAGCATCCCCTGCAAAGCCCCCCGAAAGAATAGCTCCTCTACAACGGCGGGAACAACCGCCAGAAAAATGAGGTTAGCCGCCAACGGCCCATGGGTGAGAAGGCTGAGAATCATGGCTTCCACCTGAGCTTCGGTGTTTTCTAACTGCCTTTCCAAGTCTTTCCAGCGGGGAGGTAGCTCAAAACTCTGAGCATCTAAGGCCAGCCAAGGTAAAACCACTTGAAGGCCCAGCATCAGAAGGGCTAGCCATCCCCACACAGCCAGGGGATAGGAGCCCAGCCCCAAAAGCCCCTGCGCCAGAGAGTCTTTCCACAAGGGGTAAAATACCAGAGCACTCAAACCAAAAGTGAAGACCAGAGCCAAACTATTCCCCAACGCAAGGCGGAAGGCACTACCACTATCCGTGGCCGGCACACCCCCTCCAATCCCCAATAAAGACAAAACCAAACTCATCCCTATCAGCAGAAAGCCCCACACGGCCAGCAGCCCCCCTAAGGCAAGCCAAGCCTTTCGGTGCATAAGCAAAGGTACGCGGACGCTTATATTTGGGGCAGTGCTGGAAGTGCGGCGGCTCTCTCGGAGTTTTCAGACGGTACGGGGGGTGGTGCGGGCACTGGAAGGAGCTACTTTCCAGGTGCCTGATGGCGTCATAGCGGGGCTCTTAGGCCCTAATGGCTCCGGAAAAACTACCCTCATGCGCCTTATCATGGGCATCTTGCCCATAGAGGAGGGCGAGATATTTTTTGCGGGACGGCCCATCTCCACCTTACCTCGTCAAGCTATCGGGTACATGCCCGAAGAGCGCGGCCTCTATCCCAAAAGCTCCATCTATGAGCAGCTCCTTTACCTTCTGCGTCTCAAGGGATTTGCCCCCTCGGAGGCCAAACGCGAGATTCAGCTGTGGGGTGAGCGCTTAGGTATCCTCAGTTACATCCACCGCCCCGCCAAAACCCTCTCCAAAGGCATGCAGCAAAAAGCCCAGCTCACCTTATCCTTAGCTGGCAATCCGCGCTTTCTCCTCTTAGATGAGCCTTTCTCGGGTTTAGACCCCATCAATGCCCAAGAGGTAGAACACCTCCTGCGCTCCCTCCGAGAGCCGGGACGTTTGATTTTGCTCTCTACCCACCGCTTAGAACAGATAGACCAGCTATGTGATTACATCGTGCTCATCCATCAGGGGAAGATTCTCCTAACGGGCTATACCGCCGACCTCAAGCGACGTTACTGGGACCAGCGCTACTACATAGAGACAGAAGCGCCTCTCGCCACCCTCACTTGGCCCGCAGGGGTCTCCTGGAAAGCTCTCTCGCCCCACTCCGCCGAAATTACCTTGCCTCCAAACCTCCCCAGTCAAACCTTCCTACAAGCCCTCCTCCCGCAAACCGCCATTCGCACCTTCTACGAAAAGCTCCCTACCGTGAAAGAAATCTTCCTCCGAGTCGTTCAACAACCTAACCTATGAGGTCAGTCTGGATAGTTTTCTGGCGGGAAATTCTCGTCCGGCTCAAAAACTGGCGTTTCTGGGTAGGGACGTTGAGTTTTCCTGTGCTGATTTTTTTGGTGTGGGCGTTGCCGGCCCTGATAGAACGTTTTTCCCAGGAAAAAGAGGTACAGGTTCTGGTGGTAGGGGATTTGCCTTTACCGGCCGAAAAAACGCCCTTTCGGTTTGTGCCGAATGGAGGAGCTCCTCTGGATAGCCTCAAAGCCCTCCTCCACGAAGGACAAGAAGACTTAGTGCTCCTGGTTTTACCGCAAAACCCCGTAGAGAGCGAGACCTGCACGCTCTATACCGCTTTTAGCCTAAGTGCCGAAAAGATGCAGGCCTTGAAGTCCATACTTACCGAGGCTTTTCGGACTTATCGGCAGGCGGCGCTCCACTTGACTTCGGAGGCCTTGACTAAACTGCTCACGCCCCCAAGGATACAGGTCTATAAAGTGTCGGAAGCGGGAGCCGAGCGGTATTCAGCGGGGTTAGCTACGGTCATAGGCATATTTATTGGGGTGGGGCTGTTCGTTTTGCTGGTGGGAGCAGGGTACCAAATATTAGCCAGCGTCGTAGAGGAAAAATCCAACCGCCTCGTAGAATACTTACTCCTCTCGGCGGCCCCTACCCAGATTTTGCGCGGCAAGGTGCTGGCAGGACTTATCCTGAGTGTATTTCAGATGATAGTCTGGGGGCTTGCGTTTCTTTTGGGGGGGAGTTTGACTTTCTCCCGCGCCTTTGCAGAAAATACACAGCAAAGTCAAATGCTGATGGAGGGGATTCAAGGGCAGCTGCATACGATACCATGGCTTTGGGTAGTAAGCTTTTCGCTTTTAGGCCTCTTGCTATACACTTTTTTATATGCGGCGGCAGGGGCTACCTCGGACTCCGTAACAGAGCTTTCTCCGCTTAGTCAGACCCTCCAATGGCCGCTTATATTATCGGTGATGGTACTGCCCACGCTGGCCGCCGCAGGAGAAGGGCCCGTCCTAAAGGTGCTCAGCTACTTTCCCCTCACTTCGCCGGTGTATATGCCGGTTCGGCTGATTGCTACACAGGTGCCCATATGGGAAGCGGCCAGCTCGTTGGGGATACTCTTTTTGACGCTGTTGGGGACGGAGCGATTGGCCGCGCGCCTGTACAAACATGCCCTCCTCTTGTATGGGCAAAAGCTCTCCTGGAAAGCGATATGGCAGATTATTCGGGGATAGGCCTACTTCGTCGCAGGGGCGGGGGTCTCTATGGAGGGTGTCAGGTGGAAGGGGCTCCTCTTCCGTAGGCTCCGTAGCCGCAGATAAGTCTGGCCGCCCCGCTATGACCCAGGCTGTATACCACAGACTGCCCAACCGATGAATAGCCCGGCGCATCCGCTGCTCCACCATGCCCTGCAAAAGAGCATGATAAACCTCCAAAAACGCCTCCGAATAAGTCCGAATGGTCTGATTACCCCGAAGGCGATAGGTGTATTTCTTGTCAGGGGGAAGGCGGCGAGTGGCTTCCTCTTCAGCTTGCAGAACTTGGGGCACCAGCGCGTGGCTCTCTTCTACGATTTGCCAGAGGGTATCCCGCACGCGACGCCAAAAGCGGGCCCGAGGCACAAAAAAGTCATAACTCTCCCCATACCGCTCAGGAAGGAAAGACTCCCAAAGCGCATGAATCCCGTGCTGCCCCGTAAGCTGACCGTTGTAGTTAGCTGTGGTGTGGAGGGGGACATGCGCATCCGCCAAATAATGGCCGATTTCGGCGGAGAGTTTGAGGATGCGGGGGATGTGGCGGGCTCGCATAGCCTCTACCAGCTCCCAAAAGGCCTTTTCCAAGTGCCAAGGAAGGATACCATGGGCATTCAGCGTGTCCAGAGAGTATTTTTCGACGGCTTCCTGCCAGGTGCGGGGGATGGGTGGGGCATATCGGTCCAAGTCAATGTAGTGGCGGGGAGCCTCCCAAGCAAAGGCCGCTCGGCGTTCATCGGGTTTAGTAGCTTGCCGCGTAAGGTACTCTATATGGGGTCGGTAAAAGGCAAAGAGCGTTTCTGGCAAGGTAAAGACAGCCAAGCGGTTGATGCGGCGATGCGCCCAGAAGCCCCAGCTGTATGCAGGAAGGATTAGGAGCGGGATTAGAGGGAGGGTTCGCATGGGGAGCAATTTACGGAATTGCCGTGGGGTTGGTAGTGTATTGGGTGGGCTTGGGGCTGACCGTGCGAAGACTGCGGCGGCGCAGCATAGGAAGGCAGCCATATCCCCCTGTATCTCTCTTGATAGCCACGCACCGGCCCATTGAGGCCCAGAGACTTCTCCAGCAGATGCGTGCCCTTAGGTACAAGGCCCCCTGGGAAGTCGTAGTAGTACTGGATCGCCTGCCTCAAAAGGCCCGGCACGAAATCTACGAGCTTATCCCTCAGCTTCCCATGCCCGTGCAGATAGTGGAGGTGGAGGCCACGCCCCCAGAGTGGAGCCCGAAAAAGTACGCCCTGGCCCAGGGGCTGGAAAAAGCGCAATATCCGTGGGTGGTGGTTTTGGATGCCGATGTAGAAGTGGGGGAGGATTACTTAGAGCGGCTGCTGGGAGAAGTCGGAGAGGGAGTGGATGCGGTAGTAGGGCTGGGGTGGCTGCGAGCGGAAAGTAAGGGAGTAGAACTTTTCGCGGCTTGGGAGGCGGCCCTCATACAGGTGGAAAGTGTGGGGCGGGCCGCATGGGGTTATCCCTACATGACCACAGGACGCGGATGGGCCGTCAAAAAAAGCTGGCTCAAACAGGGGCTTTATCTCTGGCGTGAGGTCGTCTCTGGGGATGATGACTTGACTCTCCAGCTCATCCCTCCAAGCAAAGTGAGAGCCAGTGGAGCGGCGACGATTTCGGGGGCTCCTCAGAGCTGGGGGGCTTACTTTCGGCGTAAGCGGCGGCACCTGCAAACCGCGCGGTATTACAAGAAGGGCGTATGGCTTTCGTTGGCTGTGCTGGGCGTAGCGTATTTAGGGCTGTGGGGCATAGCATGGGGCAGTGGGCGTTTCTGGGGGGCGCCGCTCTTAGTGTGGATAGCGCGGGGAATAGCCATCCAGCTAAGCGGCGCTCCCTTACCCCTATGGGCCCTCCTGTGGGACCCCATCCTTCTTGTCCTGCAGGGGTTATACCCCCTCTTAGGACTCCAGCGAGTACGGCACTGGTAAAAAGCTCCCCTACCGCAAAAGCGTTACCGTAAAGGCTCTTCGGATTTCTTTGCCTGTCGGGGTCTTGAGAAAGACGATACCGCTATACACGCCTTCGGGGGCAGGAGTGCCCTTGATAGTGCCATCCCATTCTAAAGTGCCGCTCAGAGCGGATTGGGACTGGCTCCATATGAGATTACCCCATCGGTCATACAACGTCGCCTCAATCCGCTCAGCCCCCGTGTAGCGAATCACAAACCGGTCATTCACGCCATCCCCGTTGGGCGTGAAAGCATTCGGAATAGTTACCTCCTCCACCACCCGAACCGTAATTCGGGCGGTGGCAGTATCCCGGCATCCGTCTGCCGAAGTCGCTATGAGCACTACCTTATAGGTACCCGGCGCAGAGTAAATGACCGGATCGGGCGTGAACTGCGTACTGCTCTGTCCATTCCCAAAGTTCCAAACGTAGCTCACCGCTCCCGTGGAGCTATTGGTGAAACTTACCGAGTTTTCCGCAGGGAAGGCCAAAAGCGTATCAGAAGGACTAAAAGCCGCCACCGGCTTAGAGAGAACCGTCAGCGTCTGTCCGGAGCTTTGGAAGGGCGGATCGGTGCTCACCAGGCGCACCGTATAACCGCCTGCCGGGAGTGTAGCAGGAACCTGACATCTCAAGCTGCCCTGGGCCCTACTGCTGGCCGTAGAACACCGGCTCACCACATTCCCATTGCCATCCACGATTTCCAAAATGAAAACATTGTTAGCCCCGAAGGTGATATTCACCCCCTGGTAGGTAGCGGTGAAGGAGCTGCCAGGGCACACCGAACTGGGCTGGAGGCCAGAGAGGATAAGGGCTTGCTCCCCGACAATGACCGTTACATTACAGGTCTGGGCACAGCCCGAGGGCGTATGAACCACTTGGATTTGTGCTGGGTATTGGCCATCGGCATTGTAGGTGTAGGTGATGGTGGTAGGTAGGGTTTGATTGGGGAAGTTTTGCGGGGGGTCGCCGTTGCCTGGCGTAAGGGTGATAGTGTAGGTGCCTGAGGGGAGGCCATTCCCGCCGATAGTGAAGTTAGCGCTTTGGCCAGCCGAAACCGGCACAGGCGAAACCGAGCAAGAGAGCCCCTGGAGGTTAGCTACATTAATAGGCTGCTCGTTGCTCACGATGCCAGCGGGGTCCGAGGCCACCAACCGAATCTTGTATGCCCCCGACGAAGTGGACAAAGGCATGACGCAGCTAATCGGGGAACCGCTTCCACGGCCAATGACAATGGGATTAGCAAAAGAGCCCGTCGCATCCGACAGCTGAACCGAAAAAGTATTCGTAGGTCCGAAGGTGCCCGTCGTAGAAAAGCTCACCGTAAAGCCATCCCCCCTGCACACCCAGGCCACAGGCGGCTGTAAAGTGATCGTCGGGGAGCCGGGCGCCGCCACTTGAACCGGGACCTGACAAGTCTGCGAGCAGCCCGAAGCTGGATGTGTGACTGTAAAGGTCGCTAAATAACTCCCCGCCGTCGTGTAGGTATGGGTGAAATTCACGGGTAGAGCTGCCACGCCGTTTTGGTTTTGGGGCGGAGAGCCGTCCCCGGGGTTTAGGCTCACATTAAAGGGGCCGGCAGGCAAACCTGTGCCGCTGATGGTGAGGGTTACGGCATTGCCGGGGGAAACGGGGTTAGGATTCGCCGTGCAAGTAAGTCCAGGGAGGTTAATCACTTGGAGGTCTAAGGTGTTGCTGATGAGGGCGGGGTTGGTGCTTCGGACGCGCACTTTGTAGGTGCCGCTGGCTGTCCCGGCCGGTACGGTGAGCGTGATAGGGCTGGCAGCCCCCGTAGCCGTCGCTATGGGCGCCGCAAAAGAGCCTGACGCATCCGAGAGCTGCGCCTCAAACCGATTCCCAGCCCCAAAGCTCCCCGCCGTACTAAAGGCTACACTCACCGTACCCCCTGCGCACACCTGCACCGGCGTAAGACTAACCAAGTCTATCCTCGGCCCACTCACCTCCTCAAAAATCCGAATCGCATCCACTGCCAGCGGTGGATCTTCATCAGCATTTACGTTGTTCACAAACCGAAAACCTATCAGCACATTGGCCGGCCGCGTGATAGGCAGGGTAATCGTGTCGGCATTCCACTGCGCAAACCGATCCACCAGCCGCTGGGTATTAGTCACCGAGGATGTGAGGATATTCCAGGTATTACCCCCATTCGTACTGTAATAAACTTCCCCATATCCGTTAGAATTTCCATTGCACACCCAGAAGAAACTCAGCTTTACGGGCGCCGTACCCGCCGGAATGGAAGCCCCCGTATTCATCCGCGCAAAGTACCTCTGCGCGAAGTAACAAAACCCATCTGCTGCTAAAAATGAAGTCGTCCGGGTAGTCGGGGCCGAGCAATTATACGCCGTAGAGTTAGACGGCATATAACTCACATGCAGAAACGCACTATTAGGGGCCCCCGGAATCGCCGCAGGCTGGGGGGGGATGATAGCATTGTTACTAATCGTAATAGGAGCACAGATAGTAAAACAAGGGATAAAAGGAGGCAATCCCGTAGGCACCTCAAAAGTAGGGGGGGGATTATTATAATCCGCACCTACTATCCACTCGTTGTAGAGACCAGTGGTCGTACTTCCCTCATCACCCGTATTCAGACTCCAGTCGGTCGGGACGCCGGAGTTGAAGTCTTGCTGGTAGAAGATGTTCACCTGCGCAAGCAGGAAGCCCTGGCTCATCCCAATCCCCAGAAGGGCTAATAAGCCTCGCATGGGGCAAATTTAGGCATTTGGGGATGAGCGAAATCCATATTTTTCCCGAGTGGTATCAAAAGCCTCATGAGTGGCTCAAAAACGTCCCTCTCTGGCTGTATGAGCTACCTGAGAGGCTGCTAAGGGCTATAGGTGGGAGGCGAGGTGGGCTTTTCCGCTGACATTTGGTGATGAGAGTTTTGCTGTATCTTTGTAGTATGCGAATCCACATTTTACCACTGCTTTTCGGGGCTATTGGGGCGCAGACGATTTTTTACGAGGAGAACTTCAATAGCGGCGTGCCCAGCGACTGGAGCCTTAATACGAGCGACTTAGGCTCTACCACGACGCTCCTGTATAACCGCTGGGTAGTCAGCGCCGACTACAACGACAACGACGTGGATAATCCGATTTTCAGTGTACCTGCTGATCCCTCTTATTGCTGTCCGACTAACTGCGTGGGCTTCTGTGCGTTTTTCGGCTGCGCAGCTGGTGGATGTATATCTGCCGACATTCCTCCCATTCCGAATCAGCCTGCCGCTATCACGGGAGGACCGCAGTCCGCGTTTCTGCATGTTTCCTACAATCCTGCCTATGACAATGTGTGTCCCCCTGCGACGACGAGTTTCTCGTACCTGGCGCCGACTCAAATTTTTCCCTGCTACCCGGCGGCGAATATCTTTGCTAAGAAAAGCCAGCCTGTGGCCATCCCCGCCACCGCTACGAATATCAAGCTCAGCTTCTTCTGGCTGGCAGGCGGGGGTGCGAATGCCTATGGGGAAGTCTATTACAGCACGAATGGTACCACCTGGACGCGGCTCACCTCCCGGCGTGGCTCCCAGCAGCTGCGCAATAACGACAACAGTTGGTATGCCGATACCATCCCTCTGCCCGGATCCGTAGCCGGCCAGAACCTCTACATTGGCTTCCGCTTCGTCAATCAAGCGGGGAGTGGTCATGGAGACCCACCCCTAGGGGTGGATGAGATACGGGTCTTTGGGGACCTGCCGGGGTCAGGGCCGACGATAGACATTACGAGCATCCCGCCGGTACCTACTGTGTGTGGTGGGAATAGTGTGAGCATTGCGTTTAGCACTACGGGCTCGTTTGGTGCGGGCAATCAATTTACAGTCCAGCTTTCTGATGCCGCAGGGTCCTTCTCGGCGCCGCTGGCTACCGCCACAGGTGCAGGTAGTCCTATCTCGCTGACTATTCCCACCACCGTCGCTTCAGGCAGCTACCGTATCCGGGTCGTCAGCTCCAATCCTGTCGTGGTCAGCGACACGGTAGATGTCAATATCGTCAATCTCTCCAATCTCACCTGCTCTGCCAATCCTCCGAATCCCACGGCTGGTCAGGCCGTAACTTTCACGCTCGACGGCACGGGCCTTCCCACCGGCCCCTTCAACATCTCGCTGGACATTGATAACAACGGCACGCCCGACTACACACAAAATGGCGTGAGCCTGCCCTATAGTTTTACGCATACCTACACCGCTACGGGAACTTACACGGCGGTTTTTACGCTTACGCATCCGGGTAGCGGCTGCACTGGTACCTGCCCGGTGCAGGTGAATGTGGGCACGCCACCGCCGACGATAGATATTACGAGCATTCCGCCGGTACCTACTGTCTGCGCTGGGAATAACGTGAATGTGGCTTTTACCACCACGGGCACCTTTGGCGCAGGCAATCAGTTTACCGCGCAGCTCTCTGATGCCGCAGGGTCCTTCTCGGCGCCGCTGGCTACCGCCACAGGTGCAGGTAGTCCTATCTCGCTGACTATTCCCACCACCGTCGCTTCAGGCAGCTACCGTATCCGGGTCGTCAGCTCCAATCCTGTCGTGGTCAGCGACACGGTAGATGTCAATATCGTCAATCTCTCCAATCTCACCTGCTCTGCCAATCCTCCGAATCCCACGGCTGGTCAGGCCGTAACTTTCACGCTCGACGGCACGGGCCTTCCCACCGGCCCCTTCAACATCTCGCTGGACATTGATAACAACGGCACGCCCGACTACACACAAAATGGCGTGAGCCTGCCCTATAGTTTTACGCATACCTACACCGCTACGGGAACTTACACGGCGGTTTTTACGCTTACGCATCCGGGTAGCGGCTGCACTGGTACCTGCCCGGTGCAGGTGAATGTGGGCACGCCACCGCCGACGATAGATATTACGAGCATTCCGCCGGTACCTACTGTCTGCGCTGGGAATAACGTGAATGTGGCTTTTACCACCACGGGCACCTTTGGCGCAGGCAATCAGTTTACCGCGCAGCTCTCTGATGCCGCAGGGTCCTTCTCGGCGCCGCTGGCTACCGCCACAGGTGCAGGTAGTCCTATCTCGCTGACTATTCCCACCACCGTCGCTTCAGGCAGCTACCGTATCCGGGTCGTCAGCTCCAATCCTGTCGTAGTCAGTGACACGGTAGATGTCAATGTCGTCAATCTCTCCAATCTCACCTGCTCTGCCAATCCCCCGACTCCCACGGCTGGTCAGGCCGTAACTTTCACGCTCGACGGCACGGGCCTTCCCACCGGCCCCTTCAACATCTCGCTGGACATTGATAACAACGGCACACCCGACTATACCCAGAATGGCGTCACTTTGCCGCACAGCTTTACGCACACCTACACGACTGCGGGGACTTATACGGCGGTCTTTACTCTTACGCATCCGGGTAGCGGCTGCACTAGTAGCTGCCCGGTGCAGGTGAATGTGGGCACGCCACCGCCGACGATAGACATTACGAGCATTCCGCCGGTACCTACTGTCTGCGCCAGGAATAGCGTGAATGTGGCTTTTAGCACCACGGGCACCTTTGGCGCAGGCAATCAGTTTACTGCGCAGCTCTCTGATGCCGCAGGGTCCTTCTCGGCGCCGCTGGCTACCGCCACAGGTGCAGGTAGTCCTATCTCGCTGACCATTCCCACCACCGTTGCTACGGGCACCTACCGTATTCGGGTCGTCAGCTCCAATCCCGCCGTGGTCAGCGACACAGTAGATGTCAATGTCGTCAATCTCTCCAATCTCACCTGCTCTGCCAATCCTCCGAATCCCACGGCTGGTCAGGCCGTAACTTTCACGCTCGACGGCACGGGCCTTCCCACCGGCCCCTTCAACATCTCGCTGGACATTGATAACAACGGCACACCCGACTACACCCAAAATGGCGTGAGCCTGCCCTATAGTTTTACGCATACCTACACCGCTACGGGAACTTACACGGCGGTTTTTACGCTTACGCATCCGGCGAGTAGCTGTAGGGGTAGCTGCCAGATTACGGTCAATGTGGGGGCAGCCCCCACCCTCACGCTGAATTCGGTTCAGCCAAGTAGCGTGTGTGCGGGCGGTACGATAAGTATCCAGTTTAGTGCCTCGGGTAGCTACGGGGCCGGTAATACCTTTACTGCTCAGCTGTCAGACCTCTCGGGTTCGTTTGCTAATCCTACGATTTTGGGAAGCGGTACGAGCAGTCCCATCTCGGCCGTGATTCCTATTACGTTCAATAGCGGTACTTACCAGGTGCGCGTGGTGAGCTCTAATCCCGTGGTTATTAGCAACACCCAAACGCTTACGATAACCAACATTCAGAGTCTGCGTTGTGGTGCCACACCTAATCCGGCGGATGCTGGACAAGCGGTACAAATCCAACTGACGGGCACGGGCCTTCCCAGCGGGACGCTCAATGTGAGTTTCAATCCGGGGGATGGGTCCTCTTCCCAGAGCCGCAGTGTGAGCAGCCTGCCAGTGACCTTCACGCATACTTATGCCAATCCGGGCAACTACAATGCGACTTTTACGGTGTCGGAGCCTGTCTCCCAATGTGTAGGGAGTTGCAGTGTGCCAGTGCAGGTGCAGGTACCCAGTAGCCTCTCGCAGGCTGCCCTCATGCCTATTCGGCTGTATCCGAATCCTTCTCGGGGAGGGGCGTTTTTAGAGGGGGTGCCGGTAGGGTGGGAGGTTCGGGTCGTAACGCCCTTAGGACAGGTGCTCTACCGAGAGCGCAGCGAAGGGCGAACCCTGCATTTACCGAGCTTACCGCAAGGCTTTTATTTGGTGGAGATAGGGGCAGTCGGGAGTTTGCGATGGGTGGTTTTAGAGTGAGAGAAGGGGGGTGGTA
>Ga0308391_1000901_pt1 | contig 12770 bp, 10 predicted proteins | sample Hotspr20Samplet1_FD_202363 | JGI IMG/M metagenome (GOLD analysis project Ga0308391, IMG submission 202363) | Hot spring phototrophic mat microbial communities from Octopus Spring, Yellowstone National Park, Wyoming, United States - 20050623_t1 ... | reverse complement strand
GGATTGGGCGGAAATGCTGCTGCGCATGTATATGCGCTGGGGCGAACGTCGCGGCTTTCAGGTGGCGCTGATCGATAAGAGCGAAGGGGAAGAAGCCGGGATCAAGAGCGCCACGATTGAACTGCGTGGTCCGTATGCCTACGGGAGCGCCAAAGCGGAAGCGGGCGTCCATCGCCTGATCCGCCTGTCGCCGTTCAATGCGGGCAACGCACGCCAGACATCGTTCGCCATGGTCGAGGTGCTCCCCGAAGTGGACGATGCACCGGAAGTCGTCATTCGCCCGGAAGATATCCGCATCGATGTGTTTCGCTCGTCCGGTCATGGCGGGCAGGGGGTCAACACGACCGACTCGGCGGTGCGCATTACGTACAAGCCAGGAACGCCGGAGCAGATTGTGGTGACCTGCCAGAACGAACGCTCGCAGTTGCAGAACCGCGAAACGGCAATGCGTGTCCTGCGTGGTCGCCTGCTCGAACGCGAATTGCAGCGCAAGCGCGAAGAGCGCGCCCGTCTGCGCGGCGAGTATCGCCAGGCGGACTTCGGCAACCAGATGCGCACCTATTACCTTCACCCCTACACACTGGTGAAGGATCATCGCACCGACCACGAGACCAGTGATGTGCATGCGGTGCTCGATGGCGATATCGACCCGTTCATCGAAGCGTATCTGCGCTGGAATGTCGGGCGTGACGCCTGATGATAACAGGAAGCGCCTCAGCAACAGGGACGGAATGCGACCGTCCCTGTTGCTGGTGCGGTAGATGCGCTACTCGCGCACCAGGTTGACGACGCACACCTCGCAGGGAGCGCCGCGTTCGACGTTGTTGTTGCTCCCCATCAACCCGCCGTTCGTCAGGTAGCGCGGGAGATAATCAACGGTGATCGTGCCACTGGCATAGTCGATGTCGGTCAGGCGGAGCGCCATAAAATATTCGATCACGTAAACCGGGCTCGCTCCTGACCACTGATCCGAGTCGGACGCTTCCGCCAGCACCGGCACAATGATCACTTGATTGAGGCGTGCATCGAGAAAACCGCCGCTCAGCAGCGTCGCGTTCAGCGAACTGGCGTATGGCTCGACGCCGATCAGATCCATCGCCAGCGCCACCTGATCGCCATCGCCGGCGATACGGGTGTTCACCTGCCGGTGCGCGCCAAAACACCACCACGATTTCAGTGTATCGGCTGGCGTTGCAGGGCAACTCGCCCCTGGACCCAATGACGGTGGCGTTGCTGAACCCATGCGCAGCGCAACAGCGCGCACCTGCCATCGTTTCACAAAGGTATCTGGATCGACCCAGTCGGGATGGTCTTCAGGCCGTTCCAGATACGGATACATGCCGTTCAAGAAATCGGTCCGGATCTGATCGTTCCGTTCTTCGAGAAAACCGCTCAGATCGACCAGCGCGCTGGTCGGGTTGCTGCGAAAGAACTCCGCCGCTTCCGGCAGCAACCCCATCGGCGCAATCAAGTCGCCGATCAGCATGCCGCCATTGCCGAAGCGCGCCGCTGAGACGCCACGCACAGTCAACGTTGGTTGCCCCAGAATGCCCATCAGATAGGTGTCGAATGTGTGTCGCACGACAATGCCGATGCCGCGTGCGTTGACTGGCGCCGGACTGCTGTCGACCGTTCCCATAGACTGACCGGCGCCGTTGACGTAGGTCAGTTCAAAGTCGGGATTATCGACGCCCAATTCGGCTTGCAGATAGGTGCGCACCGCATTGGTGATGGCAATGCCATTGACGCTCCCGCGATCAACGATCAGGGCGCGGGTGGCGATCAGCGCAGCGCCATCGGCGCTGTTCATCACATTGCGCCGCCAGGCGAACGCCAGCGCGCCATCGATCGCCAGCCCCGCAAATGCGATCAGCAAGAGGAGCGTCAGCGCCAGAACCGGGATCGCCTGCCCTGGCTGGAACTCCGTCCTTCGCAATCGTCTCACGAGCAACTCCCAAACTGTGGCACAGTTGTTCCGCTCCGCAGCGTGATCTGCGCCGCCGGAAGCACCGACGAGAACCAGAACTCATGGCGATACATCGCTTCCACGGTCGTATCCTGGCGTCCTGCAACGCATGCAGAGGTGGTAAAGGCGACAATCAGTCGTCCCGGTTCGCCAGCGCCGGGGAGCGCCTGCAAGCGCTCACGGATGTGGCGCTCCGCCATCGCTTCGTTCCCCGGATGCTGGGCGATAACGTATCCTCCCTCGGCGACAGCGCTGCGAAGCGCCATCTGGTTGCTGAACGCCAGCGCAAAATCGACCGTTCCGAGCAGCATGATGATCAGGATCGGGGCAATCACTGCAAATTCGATAATCGATTGCCCGGGTGTGCGTTTCATGGCGATCAGTCTCTCTTTCTCCATCCCGATGACCTCATTGGAACTCGTTGCGTGGAGACACCCACGGGGGTGCGCCCCGACCCTGAAACCCGTTGCGCGGGGACGCCCAGGCAATGAACATCACCTTCTCCCGCTCATGGTCAATATTCAACGTTTAACGCTCCCACCTTCTCACCTTCAACCTGCAACCTCTCTCACCTTCTCACCTTCAACCTGCAACTTCTCTCACCTTCAACCTGCAACCTCTCTCACCTTCTCACCTTCAACCTGCAACTTCTCTCACCTCTCGCCTCTCGCCCCGTTTCACGAACCACACGTCACCGCACCGTTCTGAACCGTGACTCGGCGACCATCCAGCCCCGGGTCAGGATATTCAGGACTGGTGACATCCGTTGTGACATCAAGGTTGTCGCGCGCTCGATAGGTATTGGCGATACAAATGACAATCACGCCATTGCTGTCACTGACACCGGTCCATGAGGTAACCGGTGATGCGCCAGACACCGTGATGTTGAAACTTACCCCCGGAACAGGTTGCCCCTGACTGTTGCGCACAATGATACGAATGCGCAGGTCTGCCAGTTCACCAGGCGGAGCATCAGGATCGATTCGTTTGGAACCAACGACCGAGTAGGTAATCGGCTGTGGCGTCGGGGTCACCGACGGCGACGGCGTGTTCGACGGCGTCGGTGTGTTCGTCGGCGTATTCGTGTGCGTTGGCGTATTCGTGCGTGTCGGCGTGTTCGACGGCGTTGGTGTGTTTGTGCGCGTCGGCGTATTCGTGCGCGTCGGCGTATTCGACGGCGTTGGTGTGTTTGTGCGCGTCGGCGTATTCGTGCGCGTCGGCGTGTTCGACGGCGTTGGTGTGTTTGTGCGCGTCGGCGTATTCGTGCGCGTCGGCGTATTCGTGCGCGTCGGCGTATTCGTGCGCGTCGGCGTATTCGTGCGCGTCGGTGTGGGCGTGCGTGTTGGGCTGGGTGTCCGCGTATTGGACGGCGTCGGCGTGTTCGACGGCGTCAGGGTATTCGAGGGCGTCGGCGTGTTCGACGGCGTCAGGGTATTCGTCGGCGTGTTCGTGCGTGTCGGCGTATTCGTGCGCGTCGGCGTGTTCGTGCGCGTCGGGGTGTTCGACGGCGTCGGTGTATTCGTGCGTGTCGGCGTGTTTGTCGGTGTGTTCGACGGCGTCGGCGTATTTGTCGATGTCGGCGTATTCGAGGGCGTGGGCGTGCTCGACGGCGTCGGCGTATTTGTGCGTGTCGGTGTGCTCGACGGCGTCGGCGTATTCGTGGGGGTGCTCGTCATCGTTGGCGTATTTGTGCGCGTCGGTGTGTTCGTCGGCGTTGGCGTATTTGTCCGCGTCGGCGTGTTCGTCGGTGTGGACGTATTTGTCGGTGTTGCGGTATCCGTTGGGGTCGGCGTGTTCGAGGGCGTTGGCGTATCGGTTGGTGTGGGCGTAGGTGTCGGTGTTGCCCGCACGATCGATGCGATATCGCAGTCGGTGGTGATCGACCGTGAGGCAACAGCATCGATCTCAATCTGTGGAATGAATGCGCCAACGATCGGGTCGAGCGGTTCCAGCGCGTACTTCAGGGAAACGGTGACCGGATCGGTGTAGCGCCAGCGGAGATTTCCGTTCGCATCGGCGCTCCAGCTGATGCTGGGGGTGATGACGCTGGTATCGACAAATGCCACAATGCGCCCGCGCGTATCGGCAATGATGCGATCAATGTCGTTCTGGTTCGGGCAGGGACGCACAGCGGCGCTCCGGGCGCCTTCGCTGGCTGCGTTGTGCAACTGAACGTAGACGAACAGCATGTAGCCAAGTTCGATCACGCCCAGAATGAGGAGCAGGAGCAGCGGCAGAATGATCGAAAACTCCACCACGCTCTGCGCCTGTCGTCGTCCGGTTGTCCCTCGAAGTGGCATGATGTCCTCATTACAAAGTCTTATCTTCGTTCGTCGGGATACCGCGCCCCCGTTTGAGCGGTTACGCACGGACGCCGGGCATAGAACGGGCGTCCGCCGTTTCACGGCGCTACGTCATCACCCGCGATGATGCTGGCGCGCAACGCCCCCTGTTCATCACGCAGTTCGACAAATGTGGTGTGTCCACTTTCAACAAAGACTGTCTCAAAGGTTATCGCAGCATCACCGCTGATTTCAACACGATAGGCGCCGGGTGGCAGGGTAACCGTGTTCCCGATCCGTCCCTGGTAGACCTGGTTTCCCTGACTGTCGATCACACGGTAAGTCAGCGCAACCGCCTGTTCGAGGGCATCGGCGAGTTGCACGGCATTCGCAGCATCGAAGTACGCCCCTCCGCCATACGCGGCTATTCCTTCCAGGCGCCGGCGCCACTCTTCCTGTTCGATATTGAACCCAATCACACTCACCCGCAAACGGGGATTGGCGGTGTGCAGCGCTGCCGCCGTTGCAACCGGGTCGCCGCCACAGGTTTCATCACCGTCGCTGACCAGCACGATCAGCACCTCGCCATCGACGCCAGCCAGGTCTCGCGCCATATCTTCCAGCGACTGCGCTATAGGAGTGCGTCCACCGTTGACCGGTCGAATAGCGTTGATGCGGTTGATCAGATCGGCGCGCTGGATGGGGGCAGGCGCCTGAACGAGTTCGGTATCGCTGCAATCGTCGGCGCGCCGATGACCGTAGGTGCGCAATGCAACATTCGTGGTTTCCGGCAGACGTTCAACCAGCGCAATCAGCGCCTGGCGGGCGATCACCGTCTTGGGCGCGCCGTCGATGCGCGCCAGCATACTGCCGGAGGCGTCCAGAATGATTGCCAGGTTTTGGGTGGCGCCGGGTGATCGTTCTCCTGATGCCACGCGCACTCCCAGCGTTCCAGGCAGGACCACGGGTGCTGCTGGCATCGCGGTTGGGAGCGCCGGGACCGGCGTGGCGGTCGGCGCAGGGGTTGGCGTTCTGGTGGGTGCAATGGTTGGAAAACCGATGCTGAGCATGATCGGTTGCGCCGCACTGCCGACGCTCGATGGGTCGATTCGACCGATCACTGCCACAACGACCGCCGCAACGAGCAATGTCAGCACGGTCAACCCGCCGATCAGCGCTGCACGCGGCGGATGTGAACGTGGCGGCGCTGATGCCGGAGGTACGCCCGCCTGCTCGATCTCCAGTTTCAACTGCGCATCGGCGATGAGCGCATCGACATCCGGGTAGGCGCGCGACAGCGCGCGCACCTGCGATAGAGCGGCGATTGCCTCTTCCCAGCGCGCTTCGCGCATCCACGCCATACCCTGTTCATACAACCGATCGGTTTCCGGTGTTCGTTCTGTGTTCATACGCCACCAAATGCTTCCAGCAGTTGCGGCACTGCCGGACCCAATAGCACGGCAAAAATTGCCGGAAAGATGAGAAAGACGAGCGGAAACATCATCTTGACCGGCGCCTGATTGGCGCGTTCCTGGGCGCGCTGCCGCCGACGCGTGCGCATCTCGTCAGCCTGCACTGTCAGGACGCGACCAATGCTGATACCGAGCGCCTCCGCCTGCTTGACCGCCGAGACGAAACTGGCAATGTCCGACACGCCAGTTCGTTCCGCCATATCGGTCAACGCCTGACGACGCGGCACCCCCATCGACATATCCCGCAACACCCGACTGAACTCCCGCGCCAGTTCGTTCGTCCATTTGGACGTAATCTCCTGCATTGCGCTCTCGAAACTGAGACCGGCGGCAGAGGCGATCGCCAGCAGATCAAGCGCATCGGGCAGCGCATTGAGCAACTCGGTCTGGCGCTGCCGGATCCTGCGCGATAGCCAGACATCGGGGAGAAAGAAGGCGCAGAACCCGATCCCGCCGAGCAGGAGCAGGTTGAAGAATGTCGGCGCTGCGCCAGCCATCCAACCGAAAGCGCCCGCAACCAGTGTGACCAGCACCAGGACGATCCCTTTCGCGCCAACAAAATCGGCGGCAGTGACGCCCCACGGGTACCCCGCCATTGCCAGACGCAACCGCAACGCTTCGTAGCGATTCTGCGGCAAGAGCCATGCAAATGCGCGTGCAGCCCGTTTCAGCAGCGGAATGACCACACGCTCGGCAAACGGCTTCGTTGCCTCCAGCGATGGTGTGGGATTCATCTTCTCGACCGTCGGGCTGAGGTAGGCGTCGAGGCGTTCGCCAACGGTCACATCGCGACGCACAGTCGTCAGACCTGCAACCACCAGAAGAATGGCAAGCGCGGTTATGATGCCAGGGATAAGCAACATCAGATCCTCACATCAACAATCTTCCGAATGATGAGGAAACCGACGACCGACGAGATGAACGCGCCGATCGGAATGCAGAGGATCAATCCCGGTTGAAACAGGCGCATCATGTACGTCGGGTTGATGGTGAAGATGATCAGCGCCAGCGCGAAAGGCAACGCACCGATGACGTAACTCGAAATGCGTTGCATCGACGTAATCACGCGCACTTCACGTCGCAGTTTGGCGCGCTCGCGCATGGTCGTGCTGATATTCTCAAGAATCTGCCCCAGATTGCCGCCAACGCGGGCATGAATCTTGATCGCCGTCACCACCAGATCGAGGTCGGCGCTCTCCATCCGCTGCACCAGATTATCGAGCGCCTGGGTGACGCTGAGACCCAGTTGCACTTCTTGAAACACCCGCCGCAGTTCTGTGCGGGTCGGTTCCTGCACATCGCTGGCGACGCTGGCGAGCGATTGGACCAGACTGAAGCCGCCGCGCATCGACGCCGTGATCAGGTCGAGCGTTTCGGGCAGCTGGTCGTTGAACTCCTGTTTGCGACGCTGGCGCCGCATCCGCATCCAGAACGAACATCCCAGATGTCCGGCAATCAGCGCCGCCGGGACGACGATCACCTGACGCCAGATCAGCAGCGCCAGCGCCGTGATGATCAGCGGAACAGCAATGCGCATCAGCATATATTCCGGCACTGTCAGCGGTAGACTGGCGGCGGCGAGATCGTGCTCAATCCTGGCGGCAAAACTCTGCCGTTTGATGACGTCGTTGAGTCGCTCGGCAATGCGCTGATCGTTCAGGGTTGCACCGCGTGCGACGTCGTCTCCGCCCAGGTAGGCGCTGATCCGGCTATCGACGCCGGTATCGCGCGTTGCCAGGCTGCGCGCTGCGAACAGCAGCGTCAGGCTCGCCAGGCTCGCCAGCAGCGCGGCGCCGATGGGCAGCGCAAATTCGAGCGATACAGGCACATCCATCGTTCCATTCCCTCTAGCGAACGCCTGGAATAACATTGCCAAACACCTGGGGCGACAACGTGATGTTCATCTGCTGCAACTTCTCGAGGAAGCGCGGGCGAATACCTGTCGGCACGATTCGACCGACGACCCTGCCGTCACGCACGCCCTGTTGCTGGAACACGAACAGATCGGAGAGCGAGACGACATCATTCTCCATGCCAGTCACTTCACAGACCTGCACGATCTTGCGTGAGCCGTCCTGGAGACGTTCAAGTTGAATGATGATATTGATCGCCGAAGCGATCTGTTCGCGGATCGCGCGCAGCGGCAGGTCCATCCCCGCCATCATGACCATCGTCTCCATGCGGCGCAGCGCATCACGCGGACTGTTGGCGTGCAGCGTCGTCATCGAACCGTCGTGACCGGTGTTCATTGCCTGAAGCATATCGAGCGCCTCACCCGCGCGACACTCGCCGACGATAATCCGATCCGGGCGCATACGCAGGGCATTCACGACCAGATCACGCAGCGTCACCTCGCCGCGCCCTTCGATATTGGCGGGACGTGACTCGAGCGTCACGACATGACGCTGTTGTAGTTGCAGTTCGGCAGCGTTTTCGATGGTGATGATGCGCTCATCGTCGGGGATGAACGATGAGAGCACATTGAGCATGGTGGTCTTGCCGGTGCCGGTGCCGCCGGAAATGATGCAGTTGAGCCGTCCCAGCACACATGCTCGCAGCAGGTCCATCAACTCTGGCGACGCAGCGCCACGCGCCACCAGATCGGCAGCGGTGAGCGGAACACGCGAGAACTTGCGGATCGTGATCGTGCTGCCATTGAGCGCCAGCGGCGGAATGATGGCGTTGACGCGCGACCCGTCCGGCAGACGCGCGTCGACCATCGGCGTCGTCTCATCGCACCGACGACCGAGCGGTGAGATAATGCGATCAATGATGCGCCGCACATGGTCTTCGTCGATAAAACGGGCGTCGGTTTCCTGCAATTTGCCGTTGCGCTCGACCCAGATCTGGTATGGACCGTTGACCATGATCTCGCTAATCGTATCGTCGGCGAGCAACGGTTCGAGTGGACCGAGTCCAAGCAGTTCGGACTGCGCCAGGCGGATCAGACGCATGCGTTCCCGTTCGGAAACTACGCGACCGCTCCTGTCGAGGTGCTCGGTCACCAGTTCCGCGATACGGCGCGCGTAGTACTCCGGTTCACGGCGCCCGCTCGTATCAGTCTCATCGATCAACTTTGACTGAACCACTTCGATCAGATCGCGTTCATCGCGATCGGCATCGTGTGCGGTCGGAGGAACCGACGACCGCGCTACGACCGGTCGCACCGGCTCAATCGGCGGGCGCGGTTCATCGACGGGGGTGGCGTTGGGCGCCTGGTGTGCATTGCTGGCGCCGCTTCGCGAGAAACGAAACCGGTTCATAGCAGAGCGTTCCTCTATGTTTCACGTCGCGCAAAACCAAACAAACCACGGCGTTCGATCAGCGCCGCCAACCCTTTCGAGCGCGACCGGGACGGCGCAAGCGTCAGCGTGGCAACCTGCTCGCCGGCGACGTGCGCCGCGAGTTTCAGCAGGCTTTGCCCGATCCAACTCTCCGGGTGCGACAGAACGATCGGAATGCCCCGGTTGACACTATGCGTCACCAGGCGCCCTTCGCTGGGGATATTGGCGCTGATGGGATAGCGGAGATGCTGTTTGACATCGTCGAGTGCGATGCCGTCGACGCTGGGGAAGCGATTGATCACCAGCGTTATCTTGCCGCGCGTCAGACCCTCGCGCTGGATGAACTCCAGGAACCGCTTGACATTCTTGAGCGATGGCACTTCCGGCGTCGTCACCACCAGCGTTTCGTCTGCCTTGCCGACCAGCGTCGCGGTCACGTCGTCGAGGAATGACCATGTATCGGCAACCACGTACTCGTAGCGATCGAGCAACGCATCGATCAGGCGACCGATCTGCTCGCCGCCGATATCGCCAGCCGCGTCAGGCGTATTGGGCGCCAGCAATACATGCGTACCGGACGTATGTTGCTGGACGACCGAACCGATCATTGCGTCATCGATGTCGTCGAGATGATCGATCAGATCGACCAGCGTATGCCGCGACCAGAGGTTCAAATGAACGCCAGCATCGCCAAACTGAAGGCAGCAATCGGCGAGCAACACCCGACCGGCGCTCACCTGGCGTAATCCGACCGCCAGGTTGGCGGCAATCATCGTCGTGCCAGAACCGCCCTTGGGTGAAATAACCACCACCAGTTTTCCGCGCACCTGCGGACGATTGCTGTCGAGCGTCGCCAGTACGCGCGTGCGGCGGTCGGCTTCGGTTTCGAGCAATGCGCGGATACTCTGAATGAGTTCCGCATACTGCAACGGGCGCCCCAGCACATCCCGCGCACCAACCGCCACGAGCCGCCGCAGTGTTGCCGTATCGACACGCGCAACCACCGCGATACAGATCGTCGTGGGCAGGGTGGTGAACACATGGCGCACCAACTGTTCCGCCTGATCGAGATCACGATCGACAATGACCAGATCGGGGCGCGTTTGCCGGATCAACTCGAACCCGGCGGTCGTCGCCGCAACCCGATCAACGCGCGCGATCTGCGGTTCGGCAGCCAGACGACCGATCCATTCCTGATCCAGTCGCTCTGGAACGGTGACGACAATGACATTGATGCGGACGTTGTTTGCCACAGGTGTTGTTCCTTGTTATGCATGACGAGCATGGCGGTTACCGCATATAGCGCTGGATCAACTCCGGCAGATTGAGCGGTTCGGTGGTAAACGGCTCTGTATCCAGCGGCGAGCGCAGCGCAAAATCGATCGTGCCGCCGGTGTCCTTGATATGTTTCAGGATGATCGCGTCTTCAGGGCGCATTGCGCAGAGGAGAGCGGTAGCTGGCGTTTTGGTCTCACCCTCGCGCGGCGCCTGGCGCAGCACTTTGAGCACCTGCACATTCTGCAGGGTGAGAGCGGTCGTCGGCGCTGTCGCCTGATCGGGCGCGGGCGCAGCCGACGCATCGAGCGGCGTGTTCAACGTCAGGTACAGGTCGATGCGATCACCATCCTCGATCAGGTTGCTCTGACCGAGCAGATCAACGATGGGAAACGCAAAGAGCACATAGCCAGGAGGAATCTCCTGACTGACCGACTCGCCGCGCTCACCGACGAACATGCTCCGCTGAAATGGGTCCCCCTGACCAACCGCACGCGCCAGAATGCGGTTTTCAATCGCGGTTGTCTCGGTCAATGCATTGACCGGCACGAGATCGACGGGGAAATCTTTCAGCAGAATGTCATCCGGTCCGACGGCGTTTCCGGGCGCGAGCGCCCTGGCAGCTACGGGCAATTTGATCGTCGGTATCTGCGGCGCCTGCTGCGCGAGCACCTCACGCCGCGCCTGTTCTGCGGCTGCAACCGATTGCTGCTGCAGAACAACGTAGACCAGCGCTCCGGCCCCGATTGCAAGCAGCACTCCCAGGGTGAGCAATATCCAACCACTGCGGCGTGTCACTGCAAGCCTCCTTCACAAGATTGAATCATTTGAGCATATTCTGGTGAATATATCGCCGTAGCGCCTGAAAGGTTATGGAAATGCGTTGACATCCTGTTAAGACGCCTGAAAAGGGGTTATGGCGCGCAGAAGACGCCTCATTTCGAGGGAGAAACTGAGGAAACCGGCTTCTAAGAAGGTATCAGCGACTGCCGGATATGTACAGATATTCACAAAAACGAGCGGATAGAGCGTCAGGGGGATGATTTTTTGATCAGTTCAACGTCAAAAACGAGGTATCATCGTAGACAAAGATCTTTCCTGAAGTCTGTAGTACGAAAAAGACATTCTATCGTACTATTATTGGTCAAAAGTGCCATTGTAGTAATCAAAGCCATTTCCAGCGTTTGGGACGGCTTCAGCGCTTCTGGCGTATCGGTCCCAAACGTGCTTGAGATAATAAAGAACAACGAACTGCGGCATAGAGAGCAATGAGCAGCGGAAGAATGAGGTTCAACTCAGGAACGACACGTTCCCGCCCACCCACTGAGTCATCAATTCAGCATCGTCTGGATCAGGCCCAGCACCTGCTCGATATCGAACGGCTTCTGAATGATGACGGCGCCTTCGGCTTCGAGGTCGGCAAACCAGGGTTTCCGATTCAGGGCGGTTATAATAAAAATCGGGATGCCATCCTCCTGGAGTTGATCCTTCATGCGCTGGAAGGCTTCGACGCCATCCATCTGCGGCATCATAATGTCACAGATTACCAGGTTCGGGCGCAGGGACACAAGTTTTGCGACCCCCTCCTGACCATCGCTGGCGACTTCGACACGATACCCTGCCTCACGCAACGCAATCTCCAGTACGGTTTGCATCGCCGGATCATCGTCAATAACCAGAATGGTGGGCTGTTCATCCATGAGCATTTCCTGCTGATCGTGCTGAGCAAAGGAACGACTCCGGTCAGGCGGCGTGGGAGTGAAGGTACGACGAAGCGACCAACCCGACGACAGGCGCGCCTATTATAGCACGAAGCGCAGCGCCGTCTGGTAGATGTTGGTATAATAGAGCAGTCGTGCACGCGCCCATCTACCCACATAGAGTTGACCCATGATTGTTTCGATATGCGACGATACGCCTGAAACCATTGCCTGCCAGGGCGTCCTCGATGCAATCAATGCCCAGATTGCAGTGCTTGACCGGCATGGGGTCATCGTCGCGGCGAACCGGGCATGGTTGCGTTCGGTTGCGGCGAAGAGCGATGATCACCTGTTCCGGATTGGCACGAACTACCGCGACGCCTGGAACGACGACCGGAGCATCTTTGCCAGGGTAGCGCGGGAAGCGCCGGAGGGCATCGCGGCGGTGCTGCGCGGCGAGTGCGCCTGTTTCACGTACGAATACCGCCGCGAGACGGACGATGGCGAACGCTGGTTTCGCCTGGAAGCGACAGCGCTGAAACAGGGCGGGGCGGTGTTGACCAACACCGACATTACTGCGCACCAGGTTCAAGCTCTACTGACCCGCTTGCGCGAACAGAACCAGCGTCTTCAGAGTCGGATGCGGCGGCGGCAGCGGCTCACCCGCGCTCCGCGGCAATCGCTGCGGCTGCTCATCGAACAGACAACACGCCTGGCGCGCGCCAATGCCGAATTGCAGCAATTTACCTCGGTTGTCTCGCACGAACTGCGCGAACCGTTGCGCATGGTCA
>Ga0308391_1000900_pt1 | contig 12772 bp, 8 predicted proteins | sample Hotspr20Samplet1_FD_202363 | JGI IMG/M metagenome (GOLD analysis project Ga0308391, IMG submission 202363) | Hot spring phototrophic mat microbial communities from Octopus Spring, Yellowstone National Park, Wyoming, United States - 20050623_t1 ... | reverse complement strand
CGCCCATCAGCACGACGCACCAGACGAATCAATGCTCGCTTGGCATCACTTTGTCGGCAGACGATACACATCCGTTGTGGTACGTGCCGTGGGCGTGGCCCACCGGTCTTGAGGTTGGCCGCCATGAGCTTACTCCTCATCGGGCGATGCCTGTCCACCTTCCTGCAAGATATAAGAAGCGAACAGGCGATCATTGTAGTAAATAAAAATCATCTGCGATGTAGCGCGCACGTGCACCGTTTCACCAATCAGATCATTTCCGAGCGGGCCGTAGCGATGACCACGATAGCGAATAGTGCCGTCTGGTTGCACAATCCGTGTTTCAACCGGAGCCATCGCCAGTTCAGCCTCAATCGCCATCTGTTCAGCTTCAGCTTCGGCCCGTGCCTCAGCCGCCGCCCGTTCCTCTTCGAGCAAGGCGGAAGCACTCTTGATATCGATCTTCCAGCCCGTCAACTTAGCTGCCAGACGCACATTCTGCCCTTCCTTACCGATTGCGAGCGACAACTGCTTATCGGGCACAATAACCAGGGCAGTGTGTTCGTGATCGTTCAGATGCACTTCAACCACCTGTGCCGGTGAGAGGGCGTTGGCAATGTATTCTCGTGGATCAGATGACCATTGCACCACATCGATCTTCTCGCCATTCAGCTCATTCACGATGTTCTGAATGCGAATACCACGCATGCCCACGCATGAACCAACCGGATCAATCCCCTCTTGCCGGGCAACAACTGCGACCTTCGTGCGTAAACCCGGCTCACGAGCAATGGATTTAATCTCGACGACACCATTGTAAATTTCAGGCACCTCCATCTCGAATAGACGGAGGATCAGATTCTTGTGTGCTCGCGAGGCAATTAAGCGCGGGCCACGGTCATCTTTTTTGACCTCCATCAGGTAGACTTTCAGGCGCTGCCCATGGTAGTACCGATCATTGGCTACCTGCTCTTTTGGCGGAATAATTGCTTCAGCTTTACCCAGTTCGAGGATGACATTGCCACGCGGGCCGTTGTTACGCTGAACCGTGGCCGTCAACAACTCGCCTTCACGATTCTCGAACTCGCTGTAGATGTAGTTACGCTCGATCTCTTTGATCCCCTGCAGCACAACCTGCTTGGCCGTCTGAGCTGCAATCCGACCAAAATCGCGCGGCGTTGTCTCGACCAAAACCGCTTCACCGATTTGAGCATCGGGCTTAATGCGCCGAGCCGATTCGAGATCAATCTCAAATCGCTCATCATAGACTTCATCGACGACCTGTTTTTCAGCGTACACCCGTGCCACACCACTGATCGGATCTAGCTTCACAACGACCTCAACGGCCGGCGGATTGGGGCCTAACAAGCGCCGGTAGGCGCTTACCAGCGCTTTCTCCATCACCTCAATAATGGCTTCTTTTGGAATACCGCGCTCAGATGCAATTTGAGCAATCGCTGCGTAAAAATCGCTTTTCATCGCTATAACTCGCCTGACAATAAGAAAAGTGGGTATGACCCACTTTCCACCCGAACAACGCAGACTGCTGCGCCAAACCACTGCCTATTGACAGCGGAAGCGGCTTATTAGCGGTACTCACAGACGGTTCATCGCGCTTCCCTGAACGGCCTGATGAGACTGTCGCTCATCTCGACAGCAGCGAGTGTCAAGCAGGCGGTTGCACATACCCACGGTTCATGCAACCTTACTCCACAAGTCAAGTATATCACCTCTGATCTGCTTTTGCAAACGTTTCTTGAACGAATTTTCGCTGCCTGATCGAACGAATGTTTGTATCGTCACGTCGTTCATCACGAAGATGTGGTATAATGAGCAGATGAGCGGCGAGCGAATGAGCAAACGCATGCGCCAACCGTTGTATGTAACTGATGCATTGGCTGTCGGCTATACTGCAATCCACCGTCAGCCTTTCATTTTGCTCTTCTCGATTGGGTTGAGCGTCTATCTCTGGCTCGGTCGTGCAATTGGGCTGGCATTGCCACCCAATGATGTGCAGGGTATCGTCGCCCAATGGCTCGGTACCCTCCACGCGATAGATGCACGGACATTATTGCTTATTACCAATATGATCCCTTTTCTGGCGCCAGGGCCGGCAGCTATGCTGCCGCCACCGATCTATCTCCCGGTTGCCCAATTTGTTAGTGCGGTTGTTATTCTTAATCTGATAGCACTAAGCTTAAGTAGCAGTTTCATGGTTCTCTTGCGCCAGATGCTGCTAAATGAACGGCCTGCGTGGAAGATTACGCTGATACGTAGCCTGACGGTTGCCTACCGTCTGGCAGGCCTTTTCGGGATTGTCGGTGGTGTACTTGGGCCACTGTTAGGATTAAGTGTGTTGATCGGGTTCTATATTCCTGCAACAATACCGTTCATCTATAATGGATGGATTTTGCTGGGCATTTTTGGCCTGATAGGATTTGGTCTGACACCAGAGATTATCACCTTACACAATGAACGACCGGTCGCGGCACTGCGCAAAAGCTGGCAACTTGCTCGCCAGCGCTGGTTTGCAATCGCTACCTTTCTAGCCGTCTGTGCCGTTGTCGAGGTCGGATTTGCCCAAATCTGGCATGCACTGGCAACACAGCCGGGTTTGCTGGCGCTGGCCATTATTGGGAACGCCTACATCGGTAGCGGTCTCCGTGCCGCTCGCCTGCAATTTTATCGCGCCCACGCTGCGACAGTTGCTTTGTCGTAGTCGGCGGCACAAACGTGTTGGACGACGAGGTACACAGACTATGACGAGTGAACGACCAACAACCTACGATGAGAGTCAGATTCAGGTGCTTGAGGGCATGGAAGCTGTCCGCAAGCGGCCTGGGATGTACATTGGCCCAACCGATATTAACGGCCTGCACACGATGGTGCGCGAGGTCGTTGATAATTCGGTTGATGAAGTCATGGCCGGACGGGCAACCAGCGTGAGCGTGACCATCCACCGCGATGGTTCGGTGACGGTCAGCGATGATGGGTCGGGGATTCCGGTCGGGATCCATCCGAAAGAGGGAATCAGTACGCTCACCCTTGTTATGACTCGACTCCACGCCGGTGGAAAGTTTGGTAGTGGTGGCTATAAGGTCTCGTCTGGTCTGCATGGCGTTGGTGTCTCGGCAGTAAATGCGCTTTCAGCCTACATGCGGGTTGATGTCTACCGCAATGGTCGTCACTACTACCAGGAGTATCGTGCCGGCGTGCCGGTAACCGATGTTATTGATCTCGAACCAACTGACCGCCACGGCACCACCACACGCTTTTTGCCCGATACCACGATCATTCAGACGCTCGACTACAATTTTGATACGCTGGCTCAGCGCTTCCGCGAAATGAGCTACCTGAATAAGGGACTACGCTTCAAGTTCGTTGATGAACGAACCAATCGCGAACTTAACTTTTACTTTGAAGGTGGGATCGTTTCGTATGTGCGCCACCTCAACAAAGATAAGACGGTTCTCCACCGTCAGCCGTTTTATGTCGAGCGAATGGTAGACGATGTGATGGTGGAGATCGCATTGCAATATACCGACTCGTTTGACACCGATAATGTCTATACCTTTGCCAATAACATTAATAATGTTGACGGTGGTTCGCATCTGTCGGGGTTTCGTACCGCACTGACGCGCGTTATCAATAATTACGCACGGGCGAAGGGATTACTGAAAGAAAATGAGAGCAATCTCACCGGCGATGATGTGCGCGAGGGATTAACGGCAGTGATCAGCGTTAAGCTGAAAGACCCCCAGTTTTCGTCGCAAACCAAAGAGAAGTTGGTGAGTCCGGAAGCTGCGAGTGCCGTTGCTACCGTCTTTAGCGATGCGTTCAGTGCCTGGCTCGATGAAAACCCCACAGAAGCGCGCCGGATCATCGAGAAGGCTATTTCGGCTGCACGAACCCGGCTCGCAGTGCAGAAGGTGCGCGAGACGGCTCGCAAGAGTGCAATGGAAGGATTTTCATTGCCTGGAAAGCTGGCCGATTGCTCTGATCCGAACCCGGCCCGCTGCGAGCTGTACATCGTTGAGGGAGATAGCGCAGGTGGCACTGCCAAACAGGGACGTGACCGTCGTTTCCAGGCAATTCTGCCGTTGCGGGGCAAGATTTTGAATGTCGAGAAGAGTCGGCTTGACCGCATGCTGTCGAATGCAGAAGTGCGAGCGTTGATTACGGCTATCGGAACCTCGATTGGCGATCAGTTTGACCTGAGTAAGCTGCGCTACCATCGTATCTTTCTGATGACTGATGCTGATGTTGATGGTAGCCACATTCGGACGCTCTTGCTGACCTTCTTCTTCCGACATATGCGTCCACTGATAACGAACGGACATCTTTTTATCGCCCAGCCGCCACTGTACCGGATCAGGCATGGCCGTGAACAGGTGTATACCTATTCTGATGCCGAGCGGGATGCGTACTTGAGTAAGCTGCCACCCGAGACAAAAGTGGAGATTCAGCGTTACAAAGGTTTGGGTGAAATGAATGCCGAGCAGCTTTGGGAAACGACGATGAACCCGCAAAATCGGGTGATTCTCCAGGTTACCTTAGAAGATGCAGCCCGTGCCGATGAGACTTTCACGATGCTAATGGGTGATCTGGTGCCGCCGCGACGACGATTTATTCAAACCCATGCGAACGAGGTTGTCGAGTTAGATATTTAACAGCGAGTGGGTAACAAGCGCATTGGCAAAGCGAGGGCAGGCAACCCTCGCTTAATTTTTATGTCAAATGAGAGCGCTGCCTGACGATTCGCCATCGATCACGATGGCAACCGTGCAACCTAGCACACCGCTCCTGCGTACATAGTGTCACAGATCATCATGTTCGAAGAGGAGGCATTCAATGACGGTCGATCCATTTTCGCTACCACCCGTAACCCCTCAGTCATCACGACGCAGTAATCTCCCCTTACTTATTGCCGGTATATCGGTCGGGGTATTACTGATCGCCATTGGAGCAGGCGCTCTCCTGTTTAATTTGCTTACTCAGCGTGCAAGCAGGATTCCGGAATTGCTGCCAGCCGAGACCCAAATCTTTGCTGCGATCACCCCCAATCTAAGCGACTTACCCAACATTGACCGCCTGCGCCGTGCCTTCCCTGAAACATTCGATTACCAGAACGACCAGACCACATCCGATCTGCTTGCTGAGCAATTTGGGGTTTCATTCAACGAAGATATTGCGCCGTGGATCGGTGCTGAAATGGCCCTCGCGGTGTACGGCATACCGGTTGAACGCATTGTTGATCCCAATGTAGGAAACCTGGACTCGCCGTTTGGTCTCCCAACACCACCAACATCCGTGAATGATGATGCGATCAGCGAAGGGAACATCCTGCTCATTGTAAGTATACGCGATCAGCGCGCAGCACAGGCTTTTCTCGATAAACAGCGTACCTTCCGTGAGAGCAAGGGTGAACGCTTTACCAGCAGTACAACCAATGGCATTACCATTTATGCGAGTGATACGCCAGACAGTGCGTTTGCTGCGTTTGCCCTCGCCCGCGATATGGTTGTCTTTGCCAACAAGCCCGATGGAATTGCAACCTTGATTCAGCAACCGGCAGATACCTCACTGGCTCGAAATACGTCGTTTCAAGCCACCGTCCAAAGTTTACCAAATGACCGCATTGGTACGATCTACATCGCCGGGAACACGATCGCGCAGTTGACGCAAACTGCTATCGGTACAGCTAATCTGAGCGATACAGTACCGTTTGCACAAGATGCGATGAAAATCGGACAGGCCATGCACGGTATTGGGCTAACCATGGCGGTGACCGAAGATGGATTACGCTTCGATGCAACGGCAGTTCTGGATCAGGCGCGCTTAGGTGGTGAGTTACGCGAACGCCTCAAAACATTCCGACCGGCGGTATCACCAGAACGCGCCGGTAACGTCAGCAGTGATGCGGTAGGTGTGATCAGTTTTGCTATTCCCGCCGATTGGGGTCAGCAACTACGTGATCAACTGGCCGCTTCGCCCGATACTACCAACACCCTACGCGATCTCGAACGTAGCCTCAATATCGACCTGGAACGTGATCTGTTTCGTTGGTTTCACGGTGAAGGAGTTATTACCATTCTCCCTAACGATAGCACTGATTTGCCGGTTGGTGGCTACTTTGCTTTACAGGTAGCCGATCAGTCGGCAGCTCAAGATGGGATGCGAACGCTGACAACCCTCATCGAAGACTTGATCGGGGTCTCGTTCGAGGACGTTTCAATTGGACGAACACAGGTACAGGCAATCACCGAGGGAGATTTCTTTATCGGTTACGGCTTTAACGGTCGTGATCTGGTCATTGCCGTGGGTCGTTCGGCGATGGAGGCTGCATTTGGGGCCGAAAAGAAACTGGCGAGTGTTGCTACCTACACCGATGCACTCAAGGCCATGCCGTCACCAAACGCCGGTGTTATTTATGTAAACTTAAAGTCTGTCCGCGATCTAAGCAAGCGGCTTGGTAACGATGTCGATCCAGAACTCGATCGACGACTGTCCCCATTTCAAGCACTGACAACGAGTGGTACCGTTGGGATCAATGATCGTGGTGTGGCACGTGGCACACTTCTCTTGAGCATTACGCCTTAAAAATCAGGCGTATCTTGTGTGTAGGGGATCATTGGGTAAGGGCGACACATACGTCGCCTTTACCGTGTCGTCAGGTGTGTTCATTGGCGAATGCACCTCCCCTTTCCGTTTGGGTCAGGTGGAAGATGAGGGAGTTGCCCTACCATACGCCGATGGGGATGGATCAACGCACCGGCGAGATAGCTGGTTGCAGACCTCTGTTGATACAGGTGCTGTGGGAACTCCTCTCTCGCATCATGCCTCTTCTCTCTCTTTACCTCACTGCTCACAGGTAGATGAAAAATGGTACGATAGATAGGGAGTCACTTGAAAGAGGAGTAACACTGATGACTCAACAACCTCCGCATCGCTACCTAGGCAAGGCACGAAAATCGGTTAATGGGATGGAAAAAGTGACCGGACGTGCGCGCTATGCCGGTGATGTGTACCTTCCCGGCATGCTTCACGGCAAGCTTGCCCTGAGCATGTACGCCCATGCGCGGATTGTGAGGATCGATACTGCCGCAGCAAAAGCCATTCCCGGTGTGGTTGCGGTATTGACCGCGCACGACTTGCCGGTTCGTCAGCAGCAGCCTTCATCGCGGCAAACGACTACACTAGCCCGAGATGTGGTGCGCTATCGTGGTGAACCGGTTGCACTGGTGTTAGCGACACATCCGGCAGCGGCTGAAGATGCGGTCGCTGCGCTACAGATAGACTACGAACCACTTCCTGCCGTCGTCACCGTAGAAGCAGCACTCGATCCGGCAGCACCGGTTATCTGGCCACAAGGTGCGCCGCGGGCTGATGCTGACCTTACGGCCGCTCATGCAGCCGTCGCCCGTGGCGAAGAACAGAACGGGCATACGGTCTCAAATGTACACGAGCGGAAGCGGTTTAGTCGCGGCGATGCACATACTGCTCTGGCCGCCGCTGATGTGGTGGTAGCAGGCACATACCGAACCTCAATCGTCCATCAGGGGTATCTGGAACCACACGCTGTTGTGGCCGATATTGACCCGCTACGTCGTCAGATTATGTTGTATACCAGTACGCAAGGACAATTCGGGGTACGTGATGAGGTCGCCCGCCTGTTGGGTCTGCGGCCGAGTCAGGTTACAGTCGTACCGATGACGGTAGGCGGCGGTTTTGGCGCCAAGTACGGTATTCTCGAACCGTTGGCTGCTGCGGCGGCTATGGCTGTTGGGCGTCCAGTACGCATTGTTCTCGATCGGAGCGAAGATTTTCTTACTACCACGCCATCACCAGCAAGTACGATCACACTCAAGCTGGGGTCTACCCGTGAAGGGATTCTCACCGCACTGGTTGCCGAAATAGTGATTGACAACGGGGTGTATCCGTTTACCCTCGGCGGTATCATGAGCACGCTGCTGGGTGGGTACTATCGTTGTCCGAACGTACAGATTGATGTTGTGGAAGTGCTAACCCATAAACCACAGGCTGGCGCTTATCGTGCGCCGGGCGCGCCACAAGTCACGTTTGCGCTCGAATCGAGCATTGACGAGCTGGCCCATCGCTTAGGGCTTGATCCGCTCGAGTTGCGAATGCGCAATGCAGCGACCACCGGTGATCCGATGGGGAATAACGATCCCTGGCCGTCGATGGGTCTTACAAAGGTACTGGAAGTCGCTGCTGCACATCCGCTCTGGCGTAACCGCACGCCAGGGAGTGGTGTTGGGATGGCTATTGGCGGCTGGCCGTGTGGAATGTCGCCAGCCGCAGCGGTCTGTCGGGTTGATACCGATGGAATAGTACGGGTTCACGTCGGATCAGTAGACATTTCGGGTGTCAATAGTAGCTTTGTGTTGGTAGCGGCTGAGATTTTGGGAGTGCCACCGGAACAGGTTGAAATTGTCGCCGGCGATACCCGCAGCGGACCGTTCGCCGGACCGAGCGGCGGTAGTCAGATCACGTATAGCGTCGCCGGGGCAGTTGCTGCGGCAGCCCGTGAGGCACGTCGTCAACTGCTGGAGATCGCCGCTGATATGCTTGAAGCTCGGATTGATGACCTGGATATCCGAGAGGGAGAGGTTCTGGTCCGTGGCGTTCCCGGGCGTTCGCTACCTATCGGCGAGGTAGCCCGCCGTGCCCAAGAACAACCGGGTGGACCAGGGCCGATTGTCGGTGAAGGTCGGGCAGCACCGGCCGAAAATGCACCGGGTTTTGTTGCACATATTGTTCAGGTGGCAGTTGATCAGGAAACCGGTCGGGTACAGCCGTTACGGTATGTTGCTATTCAGGATGTTGGCTTCCCACTCAACCCACTGATGGTAGAAGGACAGATCCACGGTGGTGCGGTGCAAGGGATTGGTTGGGCACTACACGAAGCCCTGCGCTACGACGAGCGCGGTGAATTGCTCACAGCCAGTTTGATGGACTATACCCTACCCCGTGCAGCCGACGTGCCCTCGATTGAGGCCGTTCTCGTAACTAATCCGGCACCCAACGGCCCCTTTGGTGCACGAGGCGTGGGTGAGCCACCGATCACCGCCGGCGCAGCGGCTATCGCGAACGCCATCCGTGATGCGACCGGCGCGCGCATCTATGAGCTACCAATGCGCGATGAGATTGTTTTTCAAGCGATTCGGCAGGTATCAAAGGAGGAGTGTTTGTGAGATAGTTCGCGTCAGAGGGCTGAAATCAGCAGGTCCTTGGATGAGACCATCCCACTAGGGAATAGGGCGAGATTGATTATTGATTTAAAAAACCATGTGTACGCATTCCTAACTCAGCGGCATCGTTGTGTGGGTGTCCTGGCGGCTTGCCGTTGGCAGACCAATCGTGGAAACGAACACGTGAAAGTGTGGGAATATTCCTCTCGCAACTATTGCCGATGGCATCGCCCTCTTCTTTTCCCGTTTACGAGTGTGGGCAGAGGGCTATTGCCGTCGCCACAGCAATCCGATCAACGTACTACCACACATTACCCAGCCAAACCAGTCGCCAGTATACGTATAGAAGGTGCGCTCTGAGAGAGTAAACGCTTCGCCGACGACAACACTACGCTGATTGATTGCACTCTCGGCGGTTATTCGCCCGTAAGGGTCGATCACCATTGCTATCCCGCTCGTCGCACCGGTGGCGAAGGTAACGCGATTCTCAACTGCTCGCAAGACCGAATCGGCAGCATGTAGTCGAGGAAACCAGGGATTAGCGGCAAAGTCATCATCTACCGGCATGAGCACAATCTGCGCACCATGACGGGCTAATTCGCGAACAATCCAGGTCGGATGACGATCCCAGCACACCCCCAGGCCGACGTTGCCGTATGGTGTTGCAAAGACGGAAAACGTGGCTGAACCCGCGACAAAACCGAATGCCTGCTCGCCACCGGTGAGATTGATCTTGGCCCGCCGACCAACTTCTCGGCCATCAGGGCCAATCATCACTGCCGCGTCGTGCATACCGGCCTCTGCATGCCAAACCATATCGACCACCAGATACGTATTTAACTCACGCGCCAACCTCCTAAGCTGTGCGACAACTGCCGGATCATCGGCATCGGCAAATTCGTTCTCCGGCCACACCACAAACGCCGGTTGAATATCAGCAATGCTGCGGGTTAAGGTTTCATTGATGCGAAAAATGGCCTGCGACATTACTGGAGTGTCGGCATAGTATCCCTCTTGATCACGAGGAAGATCGCTCAACGTCTGAACGGCAGGGTCTTGATTAACAAGATCAACTGTCCCGGCAATACGAAAGACTGGTGCCACCGCATCGGGTATCGTGAATGCCCCCCATCCAACCACAAGCAGCGCGAACAATAACCCGATCAAGGCAGGCAGATGCCAGCAGCGCTTTTGCCACCATTCCAGTATGATCATCGTCAGAGCAACGTTTACCAGCATTATTAGAAAACTGAGACCAGGGAAACCGGTTATGGTGAGAATCTGAAGTGCTGGAGGGAAACGCCATTGACTTTTTGCCAATACCTCAATCCACCATTCGCTAACGACGGGGGCTACAAAACGGAGAAATTCCAGCGCCGACCAGGCGACCGGCAATCCCAGCAAACGAAACGGTTCCGGCAACCGCTGTTGCAGAGTCGTACCAATATGAACGAGACCAGCGTAGAAGGTACCAACAGCCAGGATAAGAAAAATACCACCGACCATCCCGAATAGGGCCGGATACCAGAGATGGGTGAATGCCGACCAGATGATGCCGCAGGGCAGTGCCAAAAGGACATAGTGACGTGACGATTGCATATGTAACCCGAGCAAAAGGGGGATGAAGCCGACCCAGCCGAGGAAACCCCAATCAAGGACGGTTGGCATCGCCGCACCGAGCAACAAGCCAGACATTGTTGATAGAGCGAGTGCTATGCTGAAACGACTGTGTATTCCCGTAGCGCGCATACCCATTCACCCCGAACAGCACATGGGTTACTGATCTTCTAACACTCCTCGCAACTGCGCTTCTAACCAAGTGTGTAAGAAGACGACCGACTCACCGGGCAGGAGTGGCAGTACCGTCAGACCACTGGAATAGGTTTTGGGCACGTTATCAGCAGGAAAGAGGAGCGCAAGAGCCTTTACCACACGCTGACCAGACCAATCACCAATACCGGCCAGATAGCTATACCCTTCATCAAGCGCACCTGCCGGTAGTTCACCGGCTTCGTGACGGTATTTGGCGTCAAGCAGAATCAGGCATGGTTCGGCTCGGGTCGGGGTTATCTCTAATGCTATGTCAGGAATCCGTACCCGGTCGTCAAGTGAACAGAACGGCTGACTGTCGGGGGCATAGCGTGGCTGATAGCGCAGTTTCACCATCGCCCCATCAGCATTCACCAGCACCAACAGCGGGTATTGGTGTTCAATGTGAAGATGAAAATCTTCACTCACGAGCGATTGCTCGACAATGTGCCAGCCAGGGAATTGAATGAGGCTGAGTGCAACCTGTGCTGTACACCAAACTTCGTACAACCGCGCCACCTCACGAACTGGGATAGAAAGAAGATCAGATGCCCATCCAACACCCAGCCGTCGCCGAAAGAGACGGCGGTACGCCTGAACGATTCGCTCATCGCGAGTACGCGGCTGCCAGGAAGTTGGAGACATTGATGCAGGCGCAGAGACAACGATGCGGGATCGTATTGCCCGCAGACGACCAAGGACGGCGATTAACGACATCCGTTTGTCAGCCGGTAGTTCGGCAAGCAATAACGATTGCGCGGCGCCGATCACTTGATCAAGCAGTAACGATACAACCTGAAGGCTCCTATCAGACGGATCGTACTGCGGTGTCAGCGGCTGAATGCGGTCAGGCCAGCGAGTATCTGGCAATGGCATTGCATCGGTAGTGATACGCCAGCGCGATGGATCAGGACGCTCGCGCCAATCGCCTAGCTCTCGTGGGCGCTCAAGAAGGAGCCGACGACTCACCACACGTCGGGTTAATCGTTCTAACGCTGCGATGAAGCGTGCGGTGGCCGGTCCGGTTAGCAAGGCCAGCAATGCCGCCACATCTGATCGTCCGGCCTCCATATCACCGGCCGGTTGGCGTCCACCCCTCAAGGCGTGAACCAGGGTCGGTATCAGTTGAGCTAGATCGGCCAGTAACTGCGTGTAGCGCTGAGCGTCGAGCAGTGAAGGAACAACACGCACAACTTCACGCCATTCAGTACGCTCTGTCGATGATTGAATTGTGATATGAGCTTCGTATTCACCAGCTACGGCTGGTGCCTGCCAACGCCAACGCCAAATCGCCTCGCCTGGGCGCATGAACGGTTCGAGGAGAACACCATCAACCACCAGTTGAGCAGTGGCATTAACAGGCACTGCACACGACCACTCGACGACCTTTCGTTCGATGACGACCGTCGAAGCTGCCGGTTGACCGTCGATGAACAATACCACATCATCTACCACCATCGTCTCCGTTTAAAGTAGATTGCTAAACTCACTGCAATCGTTATCATCAAACTGAGCGCAAACGGATATCCCCAAGGTTGTTCAAGTTCGGGCATCAACACAAAGTTCATGCCGTAAATACCGGCAACCAGTGAACAGGCCATCAAAATGATCGACCATAGCGTCAAAACTTTCACCAACTGATTAAGCTGATTTCCTTGCAGCGAAAGATAGCTATCCAATGCGCTTGAAAGCAGATCACGGTACAGATCTATCGATTCGGTAATTCGCACCAGGTGATCGTAAACATCACGCACATAGGTCAACTCGCGTGG
>Ga0308391_1000885_pt1 | contig 12939 bp, 12 predicted proteins | sample Hotspr20Samplet1_FD_202363 | JGI IMG/M metagenome (GOLD analysis project Ga0308391, IMG submission 202363) | Hot spring phototrophic mat microbial communities from Octopus Spring, Yellowstone National Park, Wyoming, United States - 20050623_t1 ... | reverse complement strand
CGCGGGGGCCTCGGGGGAGGCCTCGGCCGAGGTCGCCTACGCTTGGTGCGTGGTCGAGCGGATCTGTCTCTTCGGCCACGCCGTCGTGACAGTGCCGCTCGCCGAAGCCGGCGGCTGAACGGACGGGCGCGGTGGCGCGGATCGGCGTCTTCGGCGCGGGCGCCTGGGGCACCGCGCTTTCGATCGTGGCGGCCCGGGCGGGGCACGAGGTGGTCCTCGTGGCGCGCGATCCGGCCACAGTCGCGGCGATGCGCGCGCACCGGCGCAACGAGCGCCGGCTGCCCGGGATCGAGCTACCGGAGGCGGTCCGGCCGAGCGCCGATCCCTCGGAGCTCGCGGCGGTCGCCCTCCTCCTCCTGGCCGTGCCGACCCAGACGCTGCGTCGGGCGCTCGCCGCCCTACCCGAGGCCCTGCCGCCCCTCCTCCTCTGCTGCAAGGGGCTCGAGCGCGGGAGCGGGCTCAGGCCCGCCGAGGTCGTGGCCGAGCTCCGGCCGGGAGCGGTGGTGGGCGCGCTCTCGGGCCCTTCCTTCGCCCAGGAGGTGGCGCGCGGCCTGCCGACCGCACTGAGCCTCGCTTTTCCCGATCGGGCCCTGGCCCGCCGGGCGGCCGGGCTCCTCGCCCAGCCGGGCTTCCGGCCCTACCCGACCGACGACCTCGTGGGCGTCGAGCTCGGCGGGGCCTTGAAGAACGTGATCGCGATCGCCGCCGGGATCGTCATGGGCAAAGGCCTGGGTGAGAACGCCCGGGCCGCACTCGTGACCCGCGGCCTCGCCGAGATCGCGCGGCTCGCCGAGGCTTGCGGCGCGCGGCGCACGACGCTCATGGGGCTCTCGGGGCTCGGTGATCTCGTTTTGACCGCGACGAGCCTCACCTCGCGCAACACGAGCCTCGGCTTCGCTCTAGGCCGCGGCCGCCCGCCGGCCGAACTCGCGGCCGCCGGCGCGCCGCTCGCCGAAGGAATCTTCACGGCCGAAGCCGCCTGCACACGCGCCGCCCGGCTCGGCCTCGAACTCCCGATCACCGACGCCGTGCGGCGTGTGGTCGCCGGGACGACGTCGGTCGAGGCGGCGATCGAGGAGCTCTTGGCCCGCCCGCTGCCGGAGAGCGAGTGAGGCTCAAGCGGGACCGCGCCGGGCGAGCAGCTCCTTGGCCTGCTCGATCCAGCGTTCGCGCTCGACCCGGCCGGGGAACTCGATCGCCTCGTCGATCTCCTTGACCCGCTCGGGGCTCAGCGCAGCGAGGTCGGCGAACGTCTCGATCCCCATCGCGTGCAGCTTCTTCTCGAGGACCGGGCCGATGCCCTTGATGAGCTTCAGGTCGTCCCGGGGAGGGCTCGGCCGCGCGGCGGCCGGCGGAGGTGGCGGGGCCGGCGGGGGCGGCGGCGTGACCGGTACGGGCGGCTGCTCAAGCCGGGCCACGAGCTCGGCGCGTCGCTTCACGAGGAGCGCGCGGGCGGAGGAGCCGGCCGGCAGCATCGCGAGCCGGGCTTCGAGGCGGCGCAGTTCCTCCTCGGGGCCCGCGGCGGCCGGACGGTCCGGCGTGGCCGAGGTCGCCGGTGCCGTCGAGGTGGACGCAGCCGCGGCCGCTCGCCGTTCGGCCCCGACCGGCGGTGCAGTGGCGGCCGACGGCGGCGTGGGGGCGGCGCCGCGACGGGCGAGCTCGGCCTCGAGCCGCTCGAGCCGCGCTTGCGCCTCGGCGAGGGCGGCCGCCCGGCTCTCGAGCTGCACGAGCCTTTCGCGACAGGCGAGAAGCTCGGCCCGCTCGCGCTCGAGGGTGGCCTCGGCCTCCTGCAGGCGCGCCTGCAGCGCGATCAGCCGCTCCTTGGTCTCGGCGTGCGCCTGATCGGCGTCCCGGGCCTGGGCGCGGGCGTGGGCGAGCTCGGCTGCGACCCGTTGCTCCGCCTCGGCGACCCGCCGATCCGACAGGCGCTGGAGGACGAACCAGGCGAGCGCCGCGCCGACGACGATGCCCAAGAGGAACCAGATCGGGTCCATGAGGCCTCCCCTCGATGTCGCCGGCGGCCGGCGAGCGCCGTGCCGCGGTCCGGGAAGCTTAGCCGCAGCGCGCCGTCGTGCAACCGCGGGGCGATGCCGTGGCGCTCAGGCGGCGATCGCCAGCGGTGCCGCGCCGCGCGCCTCCTCGCGGATCATGTCGACCGCCTTCTCGGCGATCATGATGACCGGTGCGTTGGTGTTGCCCGAGGTGATGGTCGGCATGATCGAGGCGTCGACCACCCGCAGACCCGCGAGGCCGTGCACCCGCAGCCGCGGGTCGACGACCGCCGTGCGGTCGCCCGAGGGCCCCATCTTGCAGGTGCCGACGGGGTGGAAAATGGTCGTGGCGATGTCGCCCGCCGCCCGCACGAGGCCTTCCTCGTCCTCGTCCGCGATCGTCGCCCCGGGGCGGTACTCCTCGGGCCGGTAGCGGGCCATCGCCCGGGCGGCCATGATCCGCCGGGTGAGGCGGATCGCGTCGGCGGCGACCCGGCGATCCTCCGGTGTCGAGAGATAGTGGGGGGCGATCGCCGGCGGGTCCTCGGGCCGGGGGCTCTTGATCCGGACGTGACCGCGGCTCGTGGGCCGCAGGTTGCAGACCGAGGCGGTGATCGCCGGAAAGGGGTGCAAGGGCTCGCCGAAGCGGTCGAGCGAAAGCGGCTGTACGTGCCATTCGAGGTTGGCGGTCTCGAAGGAGGGATCGCTTTTGGCGAAGGCGCCGAGCTGCGAGGGCGCCATGCTCAACGGCCCGCGGCGGAAGAGCGCGTATTCGAGGCCCATCCAGGCCTTCCAGAAGGGGTTGTGGACCCGCTCGTTCAAGGTCGGAGCTCCGTGCACCTTGAAGACGCAGCGGATCTGCAGATGGTCCTGCAGGTTCTCGCCGACCCCGGGAAGCTCGTGGCGCACCTCGATCCCCTGCTCGCGCAGCAGCGGGGCGGGGCCGATGCCCGAGAGTTGCAGGAGGTGCGGCGAGTGGATCGCGCCTGCGGCCAAGAGCAGCTCGCGGCCGACGCGCACGAGCCGGTCGCGGCCGCGCCAGCGGTAGCGCAAGCCCACGACGCGGCGGCCCTCGAGTTCGATCACGAGTGCTCGGGCCTCGGTACGCAGCTCGAGGTTGCGCCGGTGCAGGACCGGGCGCAGGAAGCCTTTGGCGGCACTCCAACGCACGCCTTTGCGCTGGTTGACCTGGAAATAGCCGCAGCCCTCGTTGTCGCCGGTGTTGAAATCCTCGATCGGCCGGATGCCGACCTCGGCCGCGGCGGCTCGGAAGGCATCCAAGATCTCCCAGGAGACGCGCTGGCGCTCGACCCGCCACTCGCCGCCCGCGCCGTGCCACGCCGACGGGCCGTCGACATGGTCCTCCGAGCGCTTGAAATAGGGCAGGACCTCTTCCCACGACCAGCCGGGATTGCCCATCTGCCGCCAGAGGTCGTAGTCGCGCGCCTGACCGCGCATGTAGATCATGCCGTTGATCGAGGAACAGCCGCCCAGGACCTTGCCGCGCGGATAGGCGATCGCGCGGCCGTTGAGGCCCGGTTCGGGCTCGGTCTTCAGGCACCAATCGGCGCGCGGATTGCCTTGGGCGTAGAGATAGCCCACGGGGATGTGGAACCAGATCCAATCGTCCGCCCCGCCCGCCTCGAGCAAAAGGACCCGCACGCTCGGGTCGGCCGAGAGCCGGTTGGCGAGCACGCAGCCGGCGGTGCCCGCCCCCACGACCACGTAGTCGAAGGTCTCGGCCGCCTCCTCCATCGCCTCCTCCCCGACGGGCCGGGCTGCACCCGACCCCCGCCGCATAGCCCCGCGGACACGGCAGGGGCAAGGCCGGGCGCATGGCGGGCCGAAGGTCGCGGGGCTATGGTCCGCCGCGACTTGGAGGCATTCCGGAATGGATCCGATCGAGCAACGGAGCGAACGGCCGATGGGGACCGAAAAGGGCCTCGGACGGCGGCTGGTCCAGCTCGTCCTGCCTCATCTCTGGCCGGCCGAGCCGCGGCTGCGGGCGATGGTGGTCCTCGCGGCGGTCGCGATGGTCGCGGGCAAGCTCGTGACGGTCGCCACCCCCTTCGCGCTCAAGGGCGTGGTCGACGCCTTGGCACCCGCCGACGGCGCCCCGGTCGCGGCGATCCCCTTGGCCTTCCTCTTGGCCTACGGTGCCGCCCGGCTCGGCGGCACGCTGTTCAACGAGTTGCGCGACACGATCTTCGCTCGGGTGGCGGAGCGCGCCGGCCGGCGGGTGGCCCTGCGCACCTACGAGCATCTCTTCGCGCTCTCGCTGCGCTGGCACCTCGAGCGGCGCACCGGCGAGCTCGCCCGGGCGATCAGCCGCGGCGTCCAAGCGGTGGGTTTCATGCTGCACACCGCGCTCTTCACGATGGGGCCGGTGCTGCTCGAGCTCGGGCTCGTACTCGGCATCCTGCTCTGGCGCTACCCGCTGAGCTTCGCGTTCGTCACGCTCGCGACCGTGGCGGTCTACGCCGCCTTCACGATCGCCACGACCGAATGGCGGACCCGCTTCCGCCGGGAGATGAACGAGAGGGACAACGAGTTCTCCGCCCAGGCGGTCGACGGGCTGTTGAACTACGAGATCGTCAAGGCGTTCGGCAACGAGGCCTTCGAGGCGCGGCGGCTCGACCGGGCGCTCGAGGGTTACGAGGACGCCTCGGTCAAAGCGCAGGCCTCGCTCTCGTTTTTGAACGCCGGGCAGGCGGCGATCATCGCCGTGGGTGTGACCGTGGTCATGACGCTCGCCGCCCGGGGGGTGGTGGCGGGCGAGCTCACGGTCGGCGACGTGGTGCTCGTCAACGCGTTCCTCCTCCAGCTCTACATGCCCTTGAACTTCCTGGGCGTGCTCTACCGCGAGCTGCGCCAGTCCCTGACCGACCTCGAGCTCGTGGGCGGGCTGCTCGAGCTCGAGCCCGAGATCCGCGACGCGCCGGATGCCCGGCCCCTCCTGCTGCGCGGCGGCGAGGTCCGCTTCGACGACGTCTCCTTCGCCTACGATCCGCGCCGACCGATCCTGGAGCGGGTGAGCTTCACCATTCCGGCGGGCCGCAAGGTGGCGATCGTCGGGGCCTCGGGTGGCGGCAAGTCGACGATCGTGCGGCTCTTGTTCCGCTTCTTCGAGCCGACCTCGGGGCGCATCACGATCGACGGGCAGGACATCCGTTCGGTGACGCAAGCGAGCCTCAGGGCGGCGATCGGCCTCGTGCCGCAGGATACGGTGCTGTTCAACGACACGATCGCCGCCAACATCGGCTACGGCCGGCCGGGGGCCAGCCGGGCGGAGATCGAGGCGGCGGTGAAAGTGGCGCAGATCCACGACTTCGTCGCGAGCCTGCCCGAGGGCTACGAGACGGTCGTGGGCGAGCGCGGGCTCAAGCTCAGCGGCGGCGAGAAGCAGCGGGTGGCGATCGCGCGGGTGGTCCTCAAGAACCCGCCGATCCTCGTGCTCGACGAGGCGACCTCGGCGCTCGACAGCCTGACCGAGCTCCAGCTCCAGGCGGCGCTGCGCGATGCCGCGCGCGGGCGCACCACCCTCGTGATCGCCCATCGGCTTTCGACCGTGGTCGACGCCGACGAGATCCTCGTGCTGGAGGCCGGGCGGATCGTCGAGCGCGGCAGCCACGAGGAGCTCCTGGCGCGCGGCGGTCTCTATCGCGCGCTCTGGACGCGGCAGCACGAGAAGGGGCGGGTCGCGGCGGCCGAGCCGGCGGCCCGCGAAAGCGCGGTCGCGTCAACCCTTCGTTAACGAAGACCCGCTAGAGGGGCCGCGAAGCTCCGGCGGGAGACGGCATGGCCTCGGGCCCCCTTTTGGTGGAAGAGCCGGGACGGGCGGCACCGCTCGTGCGCTCAGCGGGCCCGTCGCTCGCGCGCGTGAGGGCGTTGCTCGCGATCCTGGCCGGCATCCTGCGCGCCGTCCTGGCGGCCCTCGCCCCGGGCCGGTCGGTTGTCGGCCGAAGGCGGCGCCATGAGGTGGATCCCCTCGGCCAGCAGCGAGACGGTGGCCGCGACCCCGGGCTCGATCCCGTTGCGGCGGGCGACGTGGAGCGGGACCGAGAAGCGGATCGGCAGCTCCGGGGCGTGGTCCGGCCGCAGGGTCAGCCGGGCGGTCTGGCCGAGGGCGAGCATCTGCTCGATCCGCCCGGGGATCGGGTTCTCGTGCTCGCCGCGGGAAGGGCGGTCGCGGCGATGGAGGATGACGAAGCCGTCCGGGACGACCCAGGGGACGGCGGTACCGACCGACGCCGGGGCCGGCCCCCGGACCTCGAGCAGGCGGCCGCGCCAGTCGAGCCGGGTGAGTGCGCGTGCCGGCTCGAAGCCGGCGATCCGCCCCTCGAACAGGTTGGCGAGGTCGACGAGCCGGGCGACCTCGGGCGAGGCCGGGCGCGTCGTGACCTCGAGCGGCGTACCGGTCTGCAGCGTGCGGCCCCGGTGCAGCACGGTGAGCTGATCGGCGAGCAACATCGCCTCCTCGAGGTCGTGGGTGACGAGCACGACCGGCATCGACAGGACGCGGCGGAGCTCGGCGATCTCGCGGTAGAGCCGCTCCCGAGTGGCGCGATCGACCGCCGAGAAGGGCTCGTCCAACAAGAGCACGGCGGGCTCGCGGGCGAGGGCGCGGGCGACCGCGACGCGCTGCTGTTGGCCGCCCGAGAGTTCGGCCGGCTTGCGCGCCTCGAGGCCGTCCAGATGGACCAGGCGGAGGAGTTCGCGGGCGCGCGCCACCCGCTCGGCCCGCGGTCGATCGCCGAGGGCTGCGACGACGTTGTCGAGCGCGCTCAGGTGCGGGAAGAGGGCGTAGGATTGGAAGACCAGGCCGACCCGGCGGCGATGGGTCGGGACGGCGATGCCCGCATCCGTGTCGAGCCAGACCGTCCCGTCGACCGCCACGCGGCCGCGGGCCGGCGTGTAGAGCCCGGCGATGGTCCGCAAGATCGTGGTCTTGCCGCTACCCGAGGGTCCGACCAGGGCGGCGAGCTCGCCCGGTGCGCAGGCGAGCCGGGCCGCGAGGGGGATCGGCGCCGCTTGCTCGAGCTCGACCTCGAGGCCGTGCATCCACCCTCAGCCGAGACGGCGGCCGACGCGGCGCGAGGCGAAGAAGGTCACGGCGATGGTCGCAAGCGAGAAGAGCAGGAGGACCGTCGCCATTTGCGCCGCGGCCCGGTCGTCGAACGCCTGCACCCGATCGTAGATCGCGATCGCGATCGTCTTGGTCTCGCCGGGGATGGCACCGCCGACCATCAAGACGATGCCGAACTCGCCGAGTGTGTGGGCGAAGGCGAGCACGAGCGCGGTCAAGATGCCCGGCCAAGCGAGCGGCAGCTCGATCCGCAGGAGGACGCGCCACGGCGCCATCCCGCAGCAGGCGGCGGCGGCCCGCAGGTCGGGCGCGATCGCCTCGAACGCCCGCTGCATCGGCTGCACGGCGAAGGGGAGGTTGAAGATCACCGAGGCGAGGAGAAGCCCCTCGAAGGTGAAGACGAGCGGCCGGTCGAAGAGCGCCTGCCAGGCTCGCCCGAGCGGCGAGGCGGCACCGAAGGCCACGAGGAGGTAGTAGCCGAAGACGGTGGGTGGCAGGACGAGGGGCAGGGCGACGAGGGCTTCGAGGATCTCCTTGCCGCGCATCTCGCTGTAGGCGAGGAAGCGGCCGAGCGCGACGCCGATCGGCAGGAGCAGGAGCACGGTGAGGCCGACGAGCTCGAGGGAGAGGCGGAGCGCCACCCAATCCATGCACCCAGACCCCCGCGGCGGCCGATCCCCCGGCGCTTCCTACTCCGTGGCCGGCTCGCCGGGGAGCACGAAGCCGTAGCGGCGGAAAACCGCGCGCGCCGGCTCCTCTTGCAGGTAGCGGTAGAAGCGATCGGCCACGGGGCCCGCGCCGCGCAGCCGGACCATCCGCTGACGCAGGGGCGTGTGCCATTCGGCCGGGATCGGGGCATGCCCGCCCAGGGCTTCGAGTTGGGGCGAGAGCGCGAGCGAATAGGCGACGATGCCACCCTCGGCGTTACCCGAGGTCGCGAACTGGGCCGCCTGGGCGACGTTCTCGCCGTACACCAGGAACGGCCGGATCTCCTCCCAGATCCCCTTGTAGCGCAGAACCTCCTCGGCACGCTTGCCGTAGGGTGCGTGCTCCGGATTGGCGATGGCGAAGCGTCGAAGGCGGCCGTCACGAACCGCACGGGCCAGATCCGCGAGCGTGCCGTCGAGGGCCAGGGGCGAGCCGTTCGGCACCATCAAGACGAGACGCCCGATCGCATAGAGGGTTCCTTCGTCCCGGGTGAAGCCGTCGCGGGCGAGGTCGAGCACATAGGCCTCGTCGGCCGAGAGGAACAGCGCGAAGGGTGCCCCCTGGCGGATCTGGCGGGCGAAATTGCCCGAGGAACCGAAGACGAGGCGGACAGCCGCACCGACGTCGCGGCGGAACCGCTCGGCGATCTCGGCGAGCGCGAAGCGGAGGTCGGCCGCGGCGGCAACGAGCGGCGCGTCGGCGGCGGCCGCGGCACCGGCGAGCAGGACCGAGAGCGCGGCGGCGATCGCCCCGAGCCCGCGCCGCACCATCCTGCCGATCGCCGTCATCGGCGCACCTCCCCTCGGGACGCCCCGTGGTTAGGAAGGCGGCCGGTCGCCGTCAACGTTCCGGCCGGCCGAGCCGATCGACCGCCGGACCGCCACGAACGGCACGCTTCGACCTGTCGGACGTGCCGCTACGAGCCGTCGACTGCCGCCCGGAGCCACGCTGCCGAGCGAACGGAGCGTCGCCGCGCGGTGACGCCTGCCGCCACGCGGAGCCGGCAGCGAGGGCCCGACGCGACGCCGGCGGAGCGGCACAGCCCGCTGCCCGACGCGCTCCTCGGACGGATCGAGCGGACGGCCGGCGCTCGCCAGGGAGTCCTCCTCGGCGCTCCCGCGCGAGGAACGTGGCTCGCCCGCGCCGCTCACCGGGAGCGGGGCCGGTACCCGGCGCCGGTGAGGGGTCGGGGCCCGGCCTCCGCCGGCGGCTCGCGCCAAACCTCAATCCTCGACGCCGAACTCGGCCTCGAGGGCACGCACGATGCGTGGGTCCACCTCCGAGAGCTCGTCACGGCGGCCCGGGTACGCGAAGACCCGGAGAAACACGCGGATCGCGTCGATCCGGGGGCGGCGGCTGTCGTCCGCCCCGACGATCGCCCGAGACCCCGCGGCGGTCGCGGTGTCGAAGACGACGCCCTCCTCGGCGCCGGAGCACGCGGTCCAGCGCCGCTCGCTCTCGAGGTCGACGGGCGAGAGTTTGCACTCGCTCGAGCTCGGGGGCGCGGCGGAGGAACTCGCGGGCGTGGTGTCGTTGCCGGAGCCCGTCACGCGCTCGACCATGGCGCGCCGGTATCACCTCCGATCGGCGGGCGCCGGTTCGGCGCCCGACGGCAGGTGCCGGACGAGGCACTCGAAGTACCGACGGGTCCGCTCGTCGCGCGCCACGACGCGCACGCCGCGTGGGGCGAGATGCTCGATGAAGCGCTCGATCGTACCGCCTTCGCCAGCGGCGTCCTGGCCCTCGACGATCGCGACGACCTCGAGCTACTCGGCCACCTCCCGGGTCCGCGGTCTCGCAAGCTCGGCTCGCAGCGGCGCGCTCGGCTCGACTGCGCTCTCGACGTCGAGCTCGCAGGCCAAGCGAGTGCGCTCGTCGGCAGGCAGCCGGCCGGACCGGCGGTGCACCGAGGCCCGCTCGGCGTCGCGCCCCGCGGGCTCGAGCGGGGTCTCGGCCCGGGCGCAAGCCGAGGCCTCGATCGCCAGCCCCTTGACCACCACCTGGGCCGCCCGATGCAGCTCCTGGCGGAGCCCCTCCGCGCCCGGCTCGACCGGCCCGGGCTCTCGGTCGTCGGCCATCGCCCACCCCCGGATCGTCACGACGCCGTAACGATCGCCAGCCCGCCGACCCGAGTCGCGGGACTGGTCGCCTCAGCCGACGCGCTTCATGGCCGCACCCGGCCAGACCTGCGGCCGGCAGCGGACATATTGCGGCGGGTAGGGGATCTCGACGCCGAGCTCTTGGGCGGCGTGCCAGGGCCAGCGCGGGTCGTCCATGATCGTCCGGGCGAGGGCGACGAGATCGGCTTTGCCCTCGGCCAACACGGCCTCGGCCTGGCGCGGTGTCACGATCAGCCCCACCGCCATGGTCGGCAGACCGGTCGCCCGGCGTACGGCTTCGGCGAACGGAACCTGATAGCCGGGGCCGAGGGCGAGCTTCTGGCGCGGGTCGAGGCCGCCCGAGGACACGTCGACATAGTCGACGCCCGCGACCTTCAGCCGGCGGGCCAAGGTGATCGTCTGCTCGAGGTCCCAGCCGCCCTCGACCCAGTCGGTGGCCGAGACCCGCACGCCCAGGGGCCGATCCGCGGGCCAGACGGCGCGGACCGCCTCGACCACGCGCAAGGGGAAGCGCATCCGCCCCTCGAGGTCGCCGCCCCAGCGGTCGTTGCGACGGTTGGCGAGCGGCGAGAGGAACTGGTGGAGGAGATAGCCGTGGGCCGAATGGACCTCGAGCAGGTCGAGGCCGAGGTCTGCCGCGCGCCGCGCGGCGGCGGCGAAATCCGCTTCGATCCGGTCGAGATCCTCCTCGCTCGCGGCGCGCGGCGCGGGCCAGCCCTCATCGTAGGGCAAGGCCGAGGCCGAAACGGTCGGCCACGCCCCCTCCTCGGCACGCAACGGCATCCCACCCTCGAGCGGCACCCGGCAGGAGCCCTTGCGGCCGGCATGGCCCAGTTGGATGCCGAGCTTGGCCGTACCGTCGCGTCGGCAAAAGGCGAGGACGGGGGCCAGGGCTTCGGCGTGTGCGTCGCTCCACAAGCCCAGGCAACCGGGGCTGATCCGACCCTCGGGGGAGACCGCGGTCGCCTCGAGGATCACGAGGCCCGCCCCGCTCATCGACAGGTTGCCGAGGTGGACGAGGTGCCACTCCGTCGCGAGCCCGTCGCGCGCCCGGTACTGGCACATGGGCGAGACGGTGATCCGGTTGGCGAGCTCGAGGCCGCGCAGGCGGATGGGCGTGAAGAGGTGAACGGTCACACGAAAACTCCCGAGGCGTTCGCGATCGCCCCGCTAGCCGAGCATGATCGCTCGCGGAAGAGCGGCGGGCGGGTCGCTGCCCGGCTCCCGGCCGGGGCCCGCTCAGACGATCAGCCGGTAGTCGAGGATCTCGCCGCGGGTGCGCACCACCGCCTTCACGATCCGGCCGGCCTCGTCGTACCAGACCTCGCCGCCCTCGACGCCCTGCGGGTTCATCTGCCAGCGGCGGGCGGCGACCGGCCGACCGTCGATCTCGATCGTCTCGCGCGCGCCGCCGGCCATGACGAGCGGTGCGAGCTCGCCGAGCCGGGAGTCGATCAGCCCGCGCTGGCGTACGATGGCCGGGTTCCAGTAGCTCAGGTCGGTCATCGTGCCCAGTGCCGCCTCGAGCACGCCCTTCGGTCCCTCGCAGCGCAGCCGACCGCCCCGTTCGCGCACCCGCACGCTCGTCCGCTCGCCGTTGTCGTCGGTCTCGGCCTCGCTCGCCACCAGTCGGCCGTCGCGCCAGAGATCCTCCGCGTCCTGGCGATAGCGATAGATCGGGACGAACGCGAACCTGACGGTCAAATCGATCTCGTGGCGGACCGCGAGACCGACCGCCGTCGATCGGAAGGTCGCGGCGTGGCGGCCGATCTGCTCCCCCTTGCGGAACACCGCGAAGTGCCGGTCCTCGGGGAGCGTGGCCGCGCGCCCGGCCCGGGGACCGCACACGGCCGACAGCCCGGCCCATGCCAACCCGGCCAGAACGCCCCGCCGTCGAACGGCCGCCCCGTTCATTTCCGTCCTCCCGCAGCCGCCGAGTCAGAGGGTCGGCAGCTGCACGAAGCCGCCCCACTCCGGACCCTCGGCGGGGGCGGTCTCGACCGCCTCGACACGCGCCGCGGGTGGCCCGGTTCGGCAGGCTTCGACGAGCGCCCACACCTCCGGCTCGGGACCGGCCAGCAGCGCCTCGACCGAGCCGTCGCGCCGGTTGCGGACCCAGCCCGTGATGCCGCGCCGCCCGGCCTCGCTCGCCAACCAAGCGCGGAACCCGACGCCTTGGACCCGCCCCCGGATCCGAACGGTGACGCCGACGCCCATCATCACCCGCCCACCACGAACCCCGACGTTCCGCAGCGGTCACCGTCCCGTCAAGCGCGCCGAACGCCGCGGCGGCTATCGCCGGGAAATCGTCACTCGCGTGCATCACCCGACCGGTTTCGCGCCAGGGTAGAGACCTGCGCAGCGCCCCGCCCCGTCGTCCCCCACGGTCCCGATCATGCGCCCGACGGGCCGACGTCCCGCTCGTCGGCCGAAGCCGGCGCCGACCGCATCGACCGATGTCGATCGCCGACGCGAGGGCGAGGGATGGCCTCGGGTCGAGCGGTCCGGGCGTGCGAAGGCCTGCGCTAAGCCGACCGGCGCGGGCCTTGCGACGGTCACCCCGACCGAGGCGTCGGAGAGCGGGCCTCCCGGAGGTGGCGCCGCGACCCCGACTTGCGACCCTGCGGGGGCGAGGAACGGTCGACGGGCGACGCCTGCCGGCCGAGGCGTGGTCGGGAAGAGACCTGCCTCGCCCCGGCCGTATTCCGATCGTCCGGGCCGCTGCCCCGCGCGACCCGACCGCCGCGCTCGCGCCGCTCCTCGCGACCGGGGCCGGGGTGGCCGATCGGCTGGGGGTGGGGGCGGTCGAGACGGTCGCCTGGCCCGCAGGGCGGCGGCGGGGTCCACCGGCCGGATCAGGGCTCGGGCGGTGAGCGCAGCGCCGAAGCCGGCACCTCGCGGCCCCACGGCCGGCCGGGGCGTGGCTTGTAGGCGGGCAGCGCGAGGTCGACGCGCAGCGCCGCGGCGCGCAAGCCGAAGGCGGCGGCGAAGCCGGCGATGCCGCCCGCGATCGGGGGCAGGCCGAGGCCGTCGA
>Ga0308391_1000884_pt1 | contig 12947 bp, 9 predicted proteins | sample Hotspr20Samplet1_FD_202363 | JGI IMG/M metagenome (GOLD analysis project Ga0308391, IMG submission 202363) | Hot spring phototrophic mat microbial communities from Octopus Spring, Yellowstone National Park, Wyoming, United States - 20050623_t1 ... | reverse complement strand
GCGGCCTCGCCCTCTGGCGCGGACCGGCCTTTTCCGGGCCGGAGGCGTTGGCGGATCCGACCGACGCCAACCTGCTCGAACGGATCGCCACGGGCAACCTGCTTCTGGGCCTGTTCAACCTCTTGCCGGCGTTTCCGATGGACGGCGGCCGCATCCTGCGCTCGCTCCTGGCGCTCCGGCAACCCGAGCAGCAAGCCACGCAGATCGCCTCGAGCGCCGGGCGCATTTTGGCCGTGCTGATGGGCCTCTACGGGCTGATTTCCATGCACTTCCTGCTGATTTTCATCGCATTTTTCGTCTACCTTGGGGCGGCGCAGGAAGGCCAGGCGGCGCGCGGGCGGTCGTTTCTGGAGGGGCTGCCCGTGCGTGCCGCGATGATCACCCGTTACCTCACCCTTTCACACGGACAGACTGTGGGCGAGGCGGCCCGGCTGATGCTCGAGAGCACGCAGCAGGACTTTCCGGTGGTGCACGGCGAACGCGTCATCGGCTTGCTCGACCGCCACCGCTTGCTCCGGGCCATGGCGAGCGAAGGCTCGGCGGCCTATGTCGCCGGCGTCATGAACCGGGAATTTCCGCGCTTGGATCCGCAGATGGATCTGATGGAGGCGCTTCCGGCGCTCGCCGAGGGACCCTGCGCGCTGGTCATGGAGGGCGACCGCCTGCTCGGTCTGCTGACGCGCGAAAACCTGTCGGAATTTCTGGTGCTGCGCCGCATCGGCCTGGAGGCCTCTCCGAGCGACCCCTCCTGAATTCGGGCGGAATTTTTTTAGCACATCGCCTTGGCCCGCCTCATCCAGGAGAATGTGAGCGGGAGATCCCGCCGCAAAATCCAAATGCAACGCTCGGAGGGAACAAACATGACGTTGAAGAAACTGATGGCGCCGGCCGTGCTGGCCTTGGTGCTGAGCCTGCCGCTGGCCGCGGCCGACCATCACGCCAAAGACATCGTCGACACGGCGGCGGGCGCCGGCTCGTTCAACACGCTGGTGGCCGCCGTGAAGGCCGCGGGTCTGGTGGAGACGCTGAAGGGGCCCGGCCCGTTCACCGTTTTCGCACCGACCGACGAAGCCTTCGCCAAGCTGCCTGCGGGCACGCTCGATGATCTGCTCAAGCCCGAGAACAAGCAGAAGCTGGTGTCGATCCTGACCTACCACGTCGTGCCCGGAAAGGTCATGGCCGCCGACGTCACGCGCCTGAAGAAGGCCAAGACGGTGCAGGGCCAGGAGATCCGGATTCGAGTCGACTCCGGCAGCGTGATGGTGGACAACGCCAAGGTCATCAAGACCGACATTGAGACCTCAAACGGCGTCATCCACGTCATCGACACGGTGATTCTGCCCAAGAGCTGAACCTGCGCCGCCTGGACGGTAAATAATTCGAGAGCGTCCCGCGCACAGGGGCGCTCTTTTTGTTTTCTCGCTTGGGACCGAGAGAATAGAGTATGAGGCACCGGGTTGTCATCGTCGGGGGCGGCTTCGGCGGCTTATACGCCGCGCGGGCGTTGGGCAATGGGCCGGTCGAGGTGACCCTGGTCGACCGGCGCAACTTCCACCTGTTTCAACCGCTGTTGTATCAGGTGGCCACGGGCGGCCTATCGCCCGCCGACATCGCCGCGCCGCTGCGCTTCGTGCTGCGCCGCCAGAAGAATACCCGCGTGCTGCTGGCCGAAGCCGTCGATCTCGATCCGGAGCGCCGCCGGCTGATTCTCGAAGCGGGCGAAGTCGACTACGACACGTTGATCGTGGCGACCGGCGCCCGCAACGACTACTTCGGCAACGCCGCCTGGAAACGATATGCTCCGGGACTGAAGTCCATCGAAGACGCCACGGAAATCCGCCGCCGGATCCTCGCCGCCTTCGAGGCCGCCGAACGGGAACCGAACCCGGAGGTGCGGCGCGCCTGGCTGACCTTTGTGGTGGTGGGAGGGGGGCCGACGGGAGTCGAGCTGGCAGGGGCGCTCGGCGAGATCGCCAACGACACGCTCAAGGACGACTTCCGCAACATCCAACCCAAGGAATCGAGCATCTTGCTCGTCGAAAGCGCACCCCGCGTGCTGCCGGCCTATCCCCCGGAACTTTCCCTGGCCGCCGAGCGGGCGCTGATCCGGCTTTCGGTACGCTGCCGAACGGGGGTCCGCGTGACGAGAATCGACGGCGACGGCGTCGAAATCGAGACCGCCTCCGGCCGGGAGCGCCTGCGGGCCCGCACGGTGATCTGGGCGGCCGGCGTCGCCGCCTCCGGCTTCGGCGAGGTCCTGGCGCGGCGCACCGGCTGCCGGCTCGACGCCAAAGGCCGGGTCCAGGTCGGGCCGAATCTCACCGTGCCCGGCCATCCGGAGATCTTCGTGATCGGCGATCTGGCCTGCGTCCTCGACCAAACCGGCAAGCCGCTTCCGGGCGTGGCTCCGGTGGCCATCCAGCAGGGACGATATGTCGCGCGCCTCATCGAGCGGCGGCTGGCAGCTCTTCCCACTCCGCCGTTCCAATACAAAGACAAGGGGAACCTGGCCACCATCGGCCGGGCCGCCGCCGTCGCCGACCTCGGCCGATGGCGTTTTAGCGGACTCGCGGCTTGGCTGGCCTGGCTGTTCGTTCACCTGATGTATCTGGTCGGGTTCCAGAACCGGCTGCTGGTGCTGATCCAGTGGGCTTTCCACTATATCACGTTCAACCGGCGCGCGCGGCTGATCGCCCCGGACTGGCGCTTCCTGGCCCGCTCCCGCGAAGGCCGCCTCAATGGATCGCCCCTTCAGGAGCCAGAGGTTCGAGCCTGATGGCGCCGAAGGTGGCCTCGTACTGCGCCAGGTTCTGGTTGAGGACATTGGCCAGAGCCTTGGCCTGCTGCGGGCTCAAGTAGATACCCTGGAAGACCTCGATGCTGACGTGGCCGGCCTCGGTTTGATTCAGCCGGCCGAAGGCCAGGAGAAAATCCCACAGGTTCACGCGCACCTGAATGCTGTTGGCATACCCCTCGCGATAGTCGGGCGTCCGGACGATCTCGACCTGGGCCGGATGGGGCTCAAACGGAGACTGGCTCATAGGCTGGCCATTATTGTCTCACACTGGCGGACCGCCGGCTGTTGATCTGCCGGGATCCCCGCCTTATAACAGACTTCGCCGCCCCCGTGAGGGAGGTTGGCAAGGGGGGTCAGCATGCGGAAATATCTATGTTTGGCTGTAACCTGCTGGATCTTCGTCATCGCTCGGCAACCCGTCGCCGGCCAGGAGGTACGCGCCAGCATCACAGGAATCGTGACGGATCCGAGTGGCGCTCCAGTCGCCGGAGCCTCCGTGACCGTCACCAACCTGGCGCAGAACGTTTCGCTGGCTACGGAAACGAACGAAACGGGAGCTTATCTTACTCCGTTTCTCGCCCCGGGAACCTACCGCCTGACCGTGGAAAAGCCCGGATTCAAGCGCTTTGTCCGCGAGAACATCGTTTTGCAGGCGCAGGACCGCGCTCGCGTCGATGTCGCGCTCGAGCTGGGCGAGGTGACCCAGAGCGTCACGGTGACCGCGGAGGTCTCGCTGCTGCAAACGGAGACCGCCACCCGGTCACAGGTCATCTCCAACGAGCTGATCGCCAACGTGCCCACGCAGGGTCGCAATCCGTTCCAGATCGCCTGGGCCGCCCCGGGCGTCATCAAGACCGGAAGCTGGCGCTACCTGCGCTCCTTCGACATCGCGGGCACCTCCAACATCTCCATCAACGGCAGCCGCAACCGCGACAACGAGGTGCTGCTTGACGGCATCAGCAACGTCCGCTCCAATCGCACCGTCATCCACGTGCCGACCATGGAATCGGTGCAGGAGTTCAAGGTCCTGGCCAACACCTACGATGCCCAGTACGGGCGCACCGGCGGCGGCATCGTGGCCATCGTCACCAAGTCCGGAGGCAACCGCCTGCACGGGAATCTGTTCGAGTATTTCCAATCGGAAGAGCTCAACGCCAATCCGAGCGAGCTGAACCGCGCCGGGATTCCCAAGCCTCCGAACAACATCAATACGTTCGGCTTCCAGCTTGACGGCCCGGTCTGGATCCCGAAGCTCTTCGACGGGCGGAACCGGCTGTTCTGGTTGCTTTCTTACGAGGGCATGCGGCAGCGCTCGGCCGACCCGGGCGTCAGGACTTTCCCGTTGATGGAGTGGCGCGCGGGCGACTTCTCGACGCTGTTCAACGCGCAGGGCCAGCCGGTCCTCATTTACGATCCGCTGACGACCAACCCACAAGGCATCCGGCAGCCCTTCCCCGGCAACCGCATTCCCGCCGGCCGCATCGACCCGATCGCCACGGAAGTCTTCAAGTTCTACCCCGCCCCGAATGCGCCCGGCGACGGTCCGGCTCGGGTGAACAATTACATCTATCCTTCGCGCTGGATCGGCGACATGAATCAGTGGATCGGGCGCCTGGATCTGGTGATCAACTCCAAGAACGCAGTCTTCTTCCGCTACGGCCAGAACCCCTTCTCCGAGTACCGCGGCCTGGTGTTCGTCACCGATCCCAAGCAGTCCAACCCCGCCGAGCCCACCGGCAACGCACCTCTGATCCGCAACGGGCGGAACTGGACCTTCGACTGGACCTCGACCATCTCGCCGCGGATGACCTTCAATCTCCGCGCCGGCCTGGCGCGCTGGGAGGAGACCACCGGCAACAGCTTCGGCGCGGGCTTCGATCCCCGCCGGCTCGGCTTCGACCCGGCGCTGGTGGCGCAATACACCAAGCTCCAGTTCCCGCGCTTCGATCTCGGCGCCTACCAGGCCGTCGGCACCGACCGTTTGCTCAACTTCACCGCCAACGACGCTTACACGCTCCAGCCCAACTTCAGCCTCGTCGTCGGGCGGCACTTCATGAAGTTCGGCTTCGAAGGCCGGCGCTACAACGACAACGCGCAAAACCCGGGCCTGGCGAGCGGCGTCTTCAGCTTCGGGCGAGGCTGGACTCAGCGGGATGCTCTGCGCGCCGACCCGGCCTCCGGCAACGAGATTGCGACCTTTTTGCTCGGGTATCCGAACGGCGCGTTTGTGGACCGGAACATCGACCCGGCCTACCGCGGCCACTACTGGGCGTTGTTCTTCAACGACGACTGGAAGGTGACGCCGCGGCTGACCATCAACCTCGGCCTGCGCTGGGACTACGAGACGCCGAAGTACGAGCGCTACAACCGGATGCTCCGCGGCCTGGACTTCAATGCTCCCAGCCCGATCGCCCCCCAGGTTCAGGGGTTGAATCTCAAGGGCGCGGTCCTGTTTGCCGGCGTCGGCGGACAGAGCAAGTATTCCTTCGAGCCCGACCGCAACAACTTCCAGCCGCGCCTGGGCGTCTCTTACCGCATCACCGACAATTGGGTGGTTCGCGGTGGATACGGCCTCTACCATGCAGGTGAGTCCGAAATGGGCGCTCCGCAAGGCTTCAGCCGGCGCACCACCGCGGTGGTGAGCCTGGACGGCGGGCTGACGCCGGCGGTGCGAACGGCTAATCCCTTCCTCAACCTGCCGGGCGGCAGGCTGCTCGAGCCGATCGGCGCTTCGCTCGGCGCGGCCAGCTTCCTGGGCGAAGGGCTGACGGTGAACTTCCTCAACCGGCCGCTGCCGCAGTCGCACCAGTACTCCATCGACATTCAACGCTCGCTGCCGGGCAACGTTCTCCTTGAGGTCGGCTACACGGGAAACCAGCTTCGCAAGCTCCCGATCAGCGTCGCTCTCAACGTGATCCCGGCCGCCGAGCTCGGCCGACGCCTGCCCACCGGCGCCATCGACACGGCCTACTATACGACGCGCATCCCCAACCCGATGGCGGGCCTCATACCGGCCAACGCCGCGCTCAACGGCGCAACGATTTCGCGGCAAAATCTGCTGGTGCCCTTCCCGCAGTTCTCCAGCCTGACGCTGGCGAACGTGCCCATCGGGCGGCAGCGCTACGACGCCCTGCACGTGAAAGCCACCAAGCGCATGTCGCACGGGCTGACCTTCCTGGCCAGCTACACGCTGGGCAAGACGCTCGAGCAGGTCAACCTGCTCAACGCGCAAGACTTCGTCCTCACCGACCCGCACCGGACGCCGCTGGCGAAGCTGCATGCCAACGAGCTCGACACGCCGCACAAGATCGCCGTGACCGGCGTCTTCGACCTCCCCTTTGGTCGCAACAAGCCTTGGGGGGCGTCCTGGAGCGGTCCGCTGAATGCGCTTCTCGGCGGCTGGCAGCTCAACTGGCACTTTCACTACATGATCGGCTGGGTGCTGGACTATCCCAACGCCAAACAGGTCCGGCCGGGAAGCGCCGAGCTCTCTAAGTCCGAACGGACCATGGCGCGGTGGTTCAACACTTCGCTGTGGGACGACCCGGCCACGGGCCGACGGGTACCGGTGCAGGAGGCCTTTACGCTGCGCGATTTCCCGCTGCGCTTCGGCGACGTGCGCGTTCCCAACTACCACAACTGGGACGCCTCGATGTCGAAGTACTTCTACCTGCACGAGGACCTTCGACTCCAGTTCCGTTTCGAGATGGTCAACGCGATGAACCGTCCGTGGTTCCGCAGTCCGGCCGGCGGCTACAACAACGTCGCCAGCGCCGCCTTCGGCCAGCTCAGCCCGGTGCAGAGCAACCTGCCGCGCTTCATCAAGCTCGCGCTTCACTTGATGTGGTGAGCGCCTGGTGAAGGGAGGGGACCTGCCGGTCCCCTCCCGCCTGTCGGTAGTAAGTCAATCTGTCCGCTTTTATTCACACACGATCCGTCCGCATCAGTAAATACCACCTGAAGATCCTCTTCCGCTTGCCGAAGGCGGTTTGCGTGTCTTCAGGCCATTTGTACTCGTCGTCGCCGGGGCGGTGGGAAAGTGGGAATCCTGCCTCGGCAGGATTTCCAAGGGGCGGTGGGAGGGGTGGGAAACCGCTTTGCGGTTTTCCACGGCTTCCACGGGCCCGCCTTTTCCACGGCCCTCCTTGCGCCTGCTTCTGCTCCCCGCCATAGGATTGCCGTCCGCCGTGAAGCGGCCCACCACGTGTGGCCCGTACCGGATCGACACGGTCCCGTCCAGGTGCTCCTGAATCGTCACCGTCGTTCCGGCCAGCGAGTGCCGGAAGCGAGTCCTCTCCACCTGCCAGCGCCGCTCGCCAATCGCAACCGTGTTGTCCTTCTCCACGACCCGCTCGGTTTGCAGAGTGAACACCCAGTTCAGGTCGCTACGCGAGCTCTTCCGAAACGCCGTCCCCTTCTCTCTGGCCGGCACGGCGAACTTCCGGTTGAGCTCCGCAATATAGTGCTCTCGCAGGAACCGGTTCGCTTCGTCCACCGTCGTGATGCCCGCCACCCGCAGCTCATTCGGCAGCCGACCTTGCCACGTCCCGAAGTTCCGCTCTCCTCGCCCCCGCGCCTGCGGCGAATAGGCTGGGATCATCTGCACCCCCAGTTCCTTCATTGCCCGTCCAATCTGCGTCAGCCGGTGCTTATCCACCTTCTCGCCCGCCTTCGGCGTCACGAAGAAATGACTCCCCCGGTCGCTGTAGAGCGCACAGAAGACCCCCTTGCTCTCGATCACCTCCCGCAGCGCCGCCATCACCGTCCGCGTCGATTCCTCCTCCACCAACTGCGCATAGTAGATCTCCTTGGTCGCATCGTCCAGGGTCACGATCAGGTCGTACCACCGCTGGTCGCAGAACCACCGGTGCTTGCTCCCGTCCACGTGCAGCAGCATCCCCGTCATCGGACTCGGCTCACGCCTCCTCCGGTGCTTGCCCCGCCTGCCCCGGCTGGCTACCAGTCCCGCTCCCTGCAGCGCTTTCTGCACCCAGGTGCAACTCAGCTGGATGCCGTGCTTCTCGCTCAACTTCTCGTGGAAGTGCCGAATATTGAAACCCGCGTAGGTCTCCTGGTACAGCTTCAGCACGTGCTCGACCACCTCCAGCGGCACTTGCTTGCCGCTCGGCTTGCCCTTCCGCCGGTCGGCCAACCCCGAGTAGCCGTGCTCTTCCAGCCGCTCCCGCCACCGCCGCATCGTCCGGTCAGTGACTCCGATGATCTCGGCCGCCTCCCACCAGGTGATCTTCTTGGCCATCGCTTTCAACAGCACATCCTGTAGCTTCATCATCCGCTCCACTTCCGCGGCCGGGTATCGCTGCGTGGTCTTCACCCCTCCAGCGTCACCCGCCGCTCGGCTCGAACGGACAGATCATGTGTGAATTGGACCGGACAGATCACATACTAGCGACAGCCGGTCCCCTCCCACTTGCCAAAACGGGTCCCACCGTCATAGAATCCAGGCGTGTCACATCGCTTCCTGGTAGCTTTGCTCACCCTTCTCCTTACCGCTGCGGCCTGGGCGGCCGATGAGCGTCCGGTCGTTCCCACTTGGCTTTACCGTAACTTAGCCCATGCGCCCGAGGTCAAGACCGACATCTCGACGCCGACCTGCCGTTACAAGGCCGTTTTCGGCGAGGGAGACTCGTGGGCGAGCCTGCCCCGGAGCCTCTGGCGATACGGCGAAGTCACGGTGGCGCCGGGCGGCGCCTGCGCAGAAGTGAACTATCCGCGCATCGAGGAGATTTACGTTGTTCTGGAAGGCTCCGGCGCCGTGCGCTACGGCGCCGAGACGCACCCGGTCAAGCGCTACGACTTCATGTATCTGCCGCCGACCGTCGCCCATGCCATCTCCAACCTCTCGGAGGCCCCGCTGCGGCTGATCGTCATGTCCTACCGGATCCCCGAAGGGATGCGGATCCAGGTGCCGGCCAAGTTCCAGATCGCCAACATCGACGATGTTCCGCTTCAGCAGGTGGGCGGCCATCCCCCCAGTTCGCTGTTCCGGCTGCTCGTCGGCACCACCGAGAGCACGCGCGACCGCATCGCCGCCGCGCACGTCGTCACCAGCTTGTTCGTCATGGAGTTCGCCCCCGGCGGCACGAACTTTCCCCACCACCACGACACGGAGGAAGAGGCCTACCTGGTGCTTGCCGGCAGCGGCGACATCGTCGCCGGCGGAGGAATGGACGGCGTCATGGGCAAGCATCCGGCCAAGGCCGGCGACGCCTATTTCTACCGTCTGAACTGCACGGTGGGCTTCTATGCCTCGCCGGATCCCGGCGCCGAAAAGGCGAAGATTCTCGCCGTTAGATCCCTCTATCCGTTCGGCAAGCGCCGGCCGTAGCCGTGACCCTGACCGAGCGCGACCGGGAGTTGCTCCGGCGCACCTTTCTCGACTATCGTCCGACGGCGGAGTTCCTGGCCTGCCCTCTGATCATCGAGCGCGCCGAGGGCCTCTATCTGTGGGACCGTGACGGGCGACGCTATCTGGACGCCATCGGCGGCATCTTCGTCGCCGTGCTCGGCCATCGCCATCCGCGCGTCATGGAGGCGATGCGGCGGCAGATGGAGCGCGCCACCTTCGTGGCGCCGCTTCACGCCATATCCGACGTCACTCTCGACTTCATCGAGAAGCTCGGCAGCGTCACACCGGGCTCGCTTCAGTTTGTGAAACCGTTCAGCGGCGGCAGCGAGGCGGTCGAGGCGGCGCTCAAATTCGCCCGGCAGTATTTCAAACAGACCGGACGGCCGGGCAAGTACAAAGTGATCAGCCGCTACCACTCCTACCACGGCGGTACGTTCGGCGCCATGGCCGCCAGCGGCACCGGCCCGCGGAAAGCCAAGTTCGAGCCCGAGGCGCCGGGCTTCCTCAAGGTCTTTCCGCCCACCCACTATCGCGACCAGTTCGGAAGCTGGGAGGAGGCCAACCGCTTTGCCGCCCGCGCCGTCGAGGACGTCATCGTGCACGAGGGCCCGGAGACGGTCGCCGCCGTCATCCTCGAGCCGATCGGCAACACCGGCGGAATCATCACGCCCACCGAGGAATATTTCGCGCTGCTGCGCGCCATCTGCGACCGCTATGAGGTGTTGCTCATCTTCGACGAGATCATCACCGGGTTTGCCAAGACGGGGAGGATGTTCGCCGCCGAGACCTTCGGCGTCACTCCGGACATCCTCTGCGTCGGCAAGGGCATCTCAAGCGGCGCCGCGCCGCTTGGCGCGATGATCGCCCGCCTGGAGCTGGCCGATGCGTTCTCGGCCGCGCCGGACAACTACTTTGCCCACGGCCACACCTATGCCGGCAATCCGCTGGCCTGCGCCGCGGGAATCGCCGTCATCGACGCCATCGTCGAACTCGACCTCTGCCGGCGCGCCGAAGAGCTCGGCGGCATGCTCCGACGGCGGCTGGAGGGCCTGAAGCGCCTCGGCGTCGTGCGTGAGGTGCGGGGCAAGGGCGCCCTCCTCGGCGTCGAGCTGGTGCGCGACACCCGAACCATGGAGCCGTTTCCCGAGCTCGGGCGCGCGCTCAAACGGACGGCTCTCGAACGCGGGATCATCCTGCGCATCGATCCGAGCTGGTTTGCGGTCTCGCCGCCGCTCATAGCCACCGAGGCCGACATCGAGGAGATCGCCGAGCTGATCGAGCTGAGCCTGCGCGACGCCTTGAACCAAGCCGGCTGAAGCGCCGCCGCCTCAGCGCCGCTCGAGTTCCGCGAGCACCTCGACGAGAACAGCTCCGACGACGGCGAAACTCGCCGGGCTCAGCTTGTCCAGCGTGTCGGCGGGCGTGTGCCAGTAGGCGTTGTTCGGGCCGTAATCAAAGTCGATCAGATTCGCCGCCGGCACGCCGAGCTCGACAAACGGATAGTGGTCGTCGAGCACGGCGCCGCCCTGCCGGAGGAAGTGTCGCCCAAGGCCGAGCCGGGCGGCCGTCTTCCAGATCAGATCGATGAGCCGGGGATCGGAGTACTCCTCCCGGAGGATGCCCAGATCCCGGTCGCCGATCATGTCCACGTTGATGAGCGCGACGATGCGCCGGAGCGTGCCGTCTCGATGCCAGCGCCCCGCCAGATGGCGGCTTCCGTAGAGGCCGTCTTTGTCGGTGTAGTCGACGTAGGCCTCTTCGCCGTCGAACCACACCAGCCAGACGTCATGGACCCGTTTGCGTTGCGAGACCACGCGCGCCATCTCGAGCAGGAAACCCGCCGAGGAGCCCCCATCGTTGGCCCCGACAAAACCGCTTCCCGTCATGACCTTGGTGTCGTAGTGACCCGAAAAGACCACCGCTTTGCCCGAAGAACCGCGGAAGCGCGCAATGAGGTTCCGCATCCGCACGGGACCCTGAGGCGTGACCGCCCGGAAGGCATCCTCGTCGAGCTCCGCGCCGAACCGCTTGAGCCAGGCACGGATGTAGGTGACGGCCCTCGCGTGCGCGCCCGAGCCAGGGGTGCGCGGGCCGAGCCGGACCAGCTCGGCGGTGTGGCGAAAGGCCTGCTCGCCGGAGAAGTCGGCCCCGGCCAGCAGCAGGGCTAGGAGGGCTTGCGCGCCGTGCATATGTATCCCAAGGTGAAGATCCGCTCCCGGTCCAGCCGGTCCAACAGCGGCACGAGCAGCGCCGGCGGCGCCAGTAGCAGGGCCGCTGCGGCAAACCAGACGCCGCGGAAAAACTGAAGTCCGTTGAGCAGTTGCCGGGAGAGGAATCGGAAATAGCCGCCGATCGCCTCGATGCTCAGCAACTCGAGCCCCGCCGAACCAAGCAGGTACGCGACGCCGTAGCGGGTGTAACGGTAATAGTCATGGGGCGCTTGGTGAATCTCCCAAGCGTGCGGCACCACGAGCAGAAGCCGCCCGCCCGGCTTCAGCGTCCGGGCCAGCTCGCGCAACACGACGCCAGGTTCGCGGACGTGTTCTAGCGTCACTACGTTCAGGCAAGCATCGAAGGCGCCGTCGGAAAACGGAAGTGCGGCTAGATCGGCCACACAATCCAGACGGCTGTAGTCCCAACTGGGATCGCCGGCGGCGAAGTCTACCCCGCAGTAGCGCTGGCGGGCGAAGAGGCCCCCGTGCCGGCATTCTCCCGCACCGGCGTCAAGCACCCGCGCCTCAGGCGCCAGCGAGCCGGCAAACGCCGCTACACTCTCCTCGACCCGCCATTCGAAGTAGAGGATGTGCCGCCGCACGGGGCCGGGCAGAAGGCGCCGCAGGGCGGCATATCTCATCGCTTCTTGCGCGCCTCCATCATCACCGTCCCGCCGGCGCGGCAAGCCGCCTCCAGCAGCGCAAACGGCAGGCAGGCGGCCACCAAGGCGACGTAGGCGGCGGTCTTGACGATGGCGGCGCGCGGACTCTCTTCGATCCGTCGGATGCGGCGCACCATCGGATCGAGTCCGGGCGCCAGGCTCGTGGCCAGGCAGGCGGGGTTGTCGCGGAGCGAGAAATACTTGATGCGCACGACTTCGAAGCCGCAACGATCAAGCAGAATCTCCAGATCGCGCGGGCGGAAGTTCCACAGGTGCCGGGGCACCTCCAAGCCCCGCCAGTGCTCTCCGAACAGCAACAGTTGCCAGCTCGCTGCGTTCGGAACCTGGACGATCAAGCGCCCGTCGGGCTCAAGCAGCGTGTGAGCGGCGCGGAGATACTCCGCCGGATCATACAGGTGCTCGAGGACGTGGAACATCGTGACGGCCGCGCAGCTTGCCGGCGGCAGAGGCGCCTGCGACAGCGACCCGCAAAAAGCCGGCACGCCGTTGTGCTCCCAGGCGACCCCGGCGGCGGCCAGCGAGAAGTCGATCCCCACCACCCGGTATCCCCGCTCCTTAAGCAGCAGAAGGAACAGTCCGCCGCCGCAGCCCACATCGAGGACGATTCCCTTGGCGCCGGAAGAAGCCAAGGCCCGTTCGACGAACCGAACATGGTCCCGCAGAACGAGTCGCCGGTAATACTCCATCAGACGCGAGGCCGGATCCTCGCCCGGAACGAACCAGTACTCGGGGGGATAGTAGCGCCAGACCTGATCGGGTCGGGGCCGCGGCGCCAGACGGATGAGCCGGCAGGAGCGGCACTCTACGACTTGGAACAGTTCGTCCGTGGTGCGAAACAGGCGGTCGGTGGCGGTGAACAGCAGGCGGGTTTCCGTGGCGCCGCAGGC
>Ga0308391_1000879_pt1 | contig 12973 bp, 12 predicted proteins | sample Hotspr20Samplet1_FD_202363 | JGI IMG/M metagenome (GOLD analysis project Ga0308391, IMG submission 202363) | Hot spring phototrophic mat microbial communities from Octopus Spring, Yellowstone National Park, Wyoming, United States - 20050623_t1 ... | reverse complement strand
ACGGGCTGATCGGGGCCAGCCTGTTCTTTTTGGTGGGGGCCACCTACGACCGCACCCATACGCTGGAGCTGGAGGAAATGGGCGGCGTTGGCCTGAAGATGCCCAAGATCTTCTCCATGTTCACCGCCTGCTCCCTGGCTTCGCTAGCCCTACCCGGCATGAGCGGCTTTGTGGCCGAGATCATGGTGTTTATCGGCATGGCCACCACCGATGCCTACTCTCTCCCCTTCCGGTTGGTGGTGGTTTTCCTGGCAGCAGTTGGGGTGATCCTGACCCCCATCTACCTGCTGTCGATGTTGCGGCAGATTTTCTTTGGCCCAGAGAACAAAGAGCTCACCGAACACGAAGAATTGGTAGATGCTGAGCCACGCGAGGTGTTCATCATCGCCTGCCTGTTGATCCCCATCATTGGCATTGGGCTCTACCCCAAGCTGGTGACCAGCCTCTACGACCAATCCACTAACGCTTTGGTGGCGCTGCTGCGGCAGGAGCTGCCTCAAACTGGTGAGACGGTTGCCCAAGCTCCTGCCCTCTACAACAACTGAATGTTGAATTTGAATTGAGAATTGAGGGATGGAAGGAGATCCACTCTTTTTCTATCCCGCATTGGACTTGTGGCTCTCGCCAGCTTGAACTTGCATCCAGCCGAACAAAGTTGCGATTGTCAGTTGGATCCCTTGGGCAAACGCAGGAGTGGGGATCACCTCTTGGGGATCCTCATGTACTGTCGGCTGCTGCCCGGCAGGGTAGGCGAAAACAACCCTTTCTTCGGGATCCACCACCCACCCCATTTGGCAGCCGTGATCCAGGCCGATCAAGATTTTTTTGACCAGCTTCATTGGATTTTGATCGGGAGAGAGAATCTCGATCATCCAATCAGGGCAAAAGGGGATGAGATTTTGAATGGTGCCATCTTCATCTACAGGGATCCGATCCCAGGGGATCACAGAAATATCGGGCACAATCGCGTATCCGGCGAAGGTGCAGCGCAGCTCTGGAAATGCCATTCCCAGTTGAGAAGGCTCCAACATCTCGTTAATGAAGCTACCCAGTTTTAGTTGGAGACGGCTATGTTTTCCCTGTGGCATGGGCTTCTGGATAATTTCTCCTTTGATGAACTCGCTGGCGGGCTGAGTTTCCGGCTGTTGTAGAAAGTCTTCCAGAGTTAGAGGCTTGGCAGATAGACTGACCATGGCTTTCTCCCATCACGCTGCTATCCGATTAACAATAGACTGAGAAAGTATCAAAGCTGATCAAATCAAAACAGATCCCTGTCACGTTGTTGCCATGTCATTTGGCGGTCATAAGGGCTTTTGCCGGAAAACAAACCCATTAGCGGCCCCAAAATGGCCCCAAACACAAAACCGCCCGCATGGGCCCAATAGGCAATCCCCCCACCCTGCATACCGATGTTGGTAGGCGTCTGTAGGCTGGCAATGCCGTAGAAAGCTTGCTGGATGAACCAAAAGCCTAGGAACACCCAAGCTGGAATGTAGAGGGTTGTGATAAAAGTACCCAAGGGCACCAAGGTTAGGATCTCGGCCCGTGGAAAGCGCAAAATATACGCTCCCAATACGCCGGCAATGGCACCACTTGCCCCCAGTGAAGGAATGGGGGAGCCCATATCGAAAAACCACTGCGTTAGCGCAGCCAAAGCTCCACAAGTCAGGTAGAAGATGAGGTAACGCACATGGCCCAAGCGATCCTCAACGTTGTTGCCGAAAACCCACAAAAAGAGCATGTTCCCGCCAATGTGGAGAAAGCCCCCATGCAGAAATTGTGAGGTGAATAGGGTTATCCATTCCGGACGCGACGAAGAGGTGAGCTCCCCTCGAAAACTGGCCGTCAACTCTATCGGTACCACTGCCCACTCTCGGAAAAAAGCTGCCAGCTCTTGTGGCGACAGGGTTAGCTGGTACAGAAAAATTAAGATGTTAACGATCACCAGGGCATAAGTGACATAGGCTGTGCGGGTGGTTGGGTTGCGATCTTGCAGGGGTACCACAGTTCAGATCCGGTTGACGTCACCCTCTAGCCTAACCTGTCCTTTCCCACCCCCCCAGGCTCACCTCTAAGCCCCTACCTGAGGCTACACTGGGGTAGTCGGCTGGGAGCTATGCTTGCAGACGGATCCCTTGCCGACGAACGCATCTCGGCCAAGCTCGCTCGGCAGAGAATGGACTACAAGATAAGGATTTAGAGGAGTGGATTGATGCCCGAGGTTGAAAGCCCCACTGCCCCGCTCAAGTTTTTGATCGTCGAAGATCATCCAGAGGTGGCTCAAAACAACTGTGAGTGGCTGCAACGCATTGCAGCAGATGCTCAATGTATTACGGTCACCAATCCCATGGACGCCATCCTGCGCCTGCAGCGGGAACAACCAGACTTGGTTGTAGCCGATCTGCTCTATGGTCAAACCAGCGGGGAGCAGTCTGCCGAGCCTGGCCTAGAGTTCCTGCGTCATATCTTTGAGAACTACCCCACCCTAAATGTGATGGCCTATTCCAGCGAGCCGCTGCTGCTAACTCCATTGGTGGGCCTGATCAGCAAACACCAGGGTGGGTTTGCCGCGGTCAACAAAATGGAACGGCGCACCGTGTTTCTGGAGGGGGCCAAAAGCGCCCTGAATGGAGAATTGCGCATGCCGCGGGAGTTGCGCGGTCTTACGAAGCTGACAGAACGAGAAATTGAGGTCTTGAACTTGCTCTGCAAAGAAGCCCTCACCGATCAGGCCATCGCAGATCGCATTCACACCAGCAAGAAGACCGTACAAAACTGTATCCAGAGGCTCAAAGAAAAGTTGGATATTTTCGGCTCTGAGGATGAGATCAATGCTCGCGTTGCCATGTGTATGACAGCCGTTCAGAAAAAGATTATCCAGTGGTGAAACAGAATAGATTATGAGTTTGTCTCTAAACACTACTTTGGCATAGATTGCCAATGGAGCTTATCCAAGAAGTGAGGGGGGATAAGTGATGTTATTAGAGGCCGAGACAAAGCTGGTACGGGATAAGTCACTGGGATACCTCGTAACAACAGAAGAAACGCCAATCGAGAAATGGAGCCCTTTTACTTTGCTGATGCGTGTTGTGTCGGTATCTTTATCTACATTGCTACTTATTGGACTTCCTATCTTCGCAGTTCTATCGGCAATACTTTCTGCCTTAGGGACATGGATCCCTAGCACTTTGGCCAGTGGCATACCTCCTATTGCTATGGCTTTTTCTGGATTGTTGGGTGGTTTATCGATGCTTCTTTGGTACTATTGGTACTCAAATCAACCCTATAAATCTAGGGTTGTTATTTTGAGCAATGGCTTCATTTATCATGACATCTATCGTGACATCCTAGGAAAGCAGAACAGACTTGCCTATAGGTATAACGAAATTGTCTCAGTGAACGTGGACTTCAGAAAGAAGAGTGTCGGTTTTGTCAAATCAGAATGCTACCCATACTACAGCTACTACATCAATTGCCAAGGAAATCCTGTCGTATCTATATCTTCCCCGTCTTTGCCTTTGATGAGGTATGTAGCCAGCTACATTTGCTCCACGCGCTGGAAAGGCATGAGAGAAGCAATTGAGCGTGGACAAGAGGTTTCATTTGGATGCGTTGCCATAAGTAGGGAGTACGTTAGAGTCGAGGATTTCGGTTCTTCAGAGCGATTGTTATTTAGGATCCAGGCTATCAAAGAGATTAAGCTGTGCATTGATAGTGAGGATGGTTACGTATTCCGCCTGGAGTTTATCTCAGGGTCTAGGTCAACAAAGAGCTCTGATTGTTACTTCCGCTGTGACAAGGTAGATAACTTCCATCTATTTTTCAAGACACTCAAGCTTGTGGGTATCCCTATGAACCTTTCTGAGCTTCCAGCACGTCTCACCTTTGAGAATCATATTAGACAGGCAACAGATGGCTAGACACCAACCGAATGGAGGAGGCACCGATCTTTGGGTACAGCCTTTCCAGGAGATAAGCGAGGTAGTACTGCACGGCAAAGACAAAGAGCACGCATGAGGAAAAAGCAGGCTTCCATAGCTTCCGCCTTTATTTCCTCGAGACGACTGGGCGCCGGACAGCTTTCAACTTGGATCAGTGGATCCCCAGTGCAGAGGCAAACACGCTGTGGCCCACTATGGCCTCTACCACAACACTGATGGCAAACCCCAGCATGGCCAGCCGTCCGTTCCATCGCTCAGCCTTCTCCGTCCAGCCAATCTCCCACTCCGGCGGGGTATCGCCGTCTTGACCGTACTGCGGCACGTACCGCGGGCGACCGGCGCCTTCCCAGCCGGCAGGGCGCTTGGAGTTGAAGAAAGCCATCGAGCCAATCACAACAGCGGCCACCAGCCCGGCCACCATGACGGCAATGTAGGGGAGGAAGGGATTGTCAAGCATCATCGGACTGTCGAGATAGGGATTGAAGGGTGAAAAAGCTCCCAAAAAGGGTAGAGCTGTAACATCTCAAAGCCGAAGAGAAAGTCTGTGAGATGTCCAATGTGGCTCTACCGAAAAGTTCTTCGACAAATTATTGCAGGTTATTGCAGACCTAGCCACTGGGCGAGAGTGCTGGCAAAAACACTGTGGCCCAGCACCGCTTCTGTAGCAATGCTGATCACCAAGCCCAACATGGCCAAGCGTCCATTCCAACGCTCCGCTTGCTCTGTCCAGCCTGGGATCCAGTCGTTGGTGGTGTCGTAGTACTGGGCAACAGAAGCGGAGTCCAGACGAGAAGGGATCCTGGGAGAAGATTGCATTGTCAATACCTCATATCGATTGCTGTAACTAATCTTAACATCAGGTTACATTTTGTGACAAGTTTCGCTTTCAGGTCAGGGCGGAAGGGATCCCTGGATGCTGGAAGGGATTGGGCGGATGGGTTTGCCGAAGGCTGGCCGGAAGCGATGTCATACTGAGGGAAGCAGGCTTTTTGCGCAGACCATGGCGGTATCCCCCCTTTCTTCTCTCAAGCTTGACCATTCTTTCGATCTGGCTGCCCAGGTGCGGTCAGATTTTCCGATTTTGCAGCGCCAGGTCAACGGCCACCCGCTAATCTACTTTGACAATGCCGCCACTTCTCAAAAGCCACTGGCGGTTATGCAGGCGATGGATCATTACTATCGACACTGCAACGCCAACGTGCATCGTGGGGTCCATACGCTGAGCAACGAAGCCACAGATGCCTATGAGGGGGCGCGGGAAAAGATCGCTCGGTTTGTGAACGCGCCTTCTCCTCAGGAGATCATCTACACCCGCAATGCCAGCGAAGCCATCAATCTGGTGGCCTACAGTTGGGGCTTGAGCCATCTGGAGCGGGGGGATGAGATCGTCCTCTCGGTGATGGAGCACCACAGCAACCTAATCCCGTGGCAATGGGTGGCCCAAAGGACGGGAGCCCACCTCAAGTTCATCCAGATCACGCCAGAGGGAGAGCTGGATCTGGAGCACTACCAATCTTTGCTCAGCGACCGCACTCGCTTGGTGGCGGTAACCCAGGTCTCCAACATGCTGGGATCCATCAACCCCGTTCAGGAGATTACTGAACTGGCCCATCGTTACGGAGCCAAGGTTTTGCTGGATGCCTGCCAGAGCGTGCCCCACATGCCTGTGGATGTCCAGGCGCTGGATTGCGATTGGTTGGCCTTTTCGGGGCACAAGATGTGTGGCCCAACGGGGATTGGCGTCCTCTACGGCAGGCGGGAGCTGCTGCGAGCGATGCCCCCTTTTTTGGGCGGGGGAGAGATGATCGCCGATGTGTACTGGGATCACGCCACCTATGCGGATATCCCCCACAAATTTGAGGCTGGTACGCCGGCGATTGCCCAGGCGGTGGGGCTGGGGGCAGCCGTAGATTACTTGAGCCAGATCGGTCTGGAGCGGGTTCATGCCCATGAACAAAGGTTGATTGCCCACCTGTTGGACGGGATCCAGCACATAGCGGGTATTACGGTTTATGGCCCCAAGGATCCGGCGCGACGGGCAGGGCTGGTTAGCTTTTCGGTGGAGGCTGTCCATCCCCATGACCTGTCTACTTTGCTGGATGAGCAAGGCATTGCCGTTCGAGCGGGGCACCACTGCACTCAACCCCTCCATCGCTATTTGGGAGTACAATCCACTGCCCGAGCCAGTGTTTACCTGTACAACACGTTGGCGGAGGTGGATCGCTTTTTAGACGTGTTGGCAGAAGCGGTGGAGTTCTTCGGCGCTGCCCTAAGCTAGGGATCCGGGATAGACCTCTGAAGAGATGAGGTAGACTCATGCCTTGGGATCTGGGGCGGTTCTGGAACACGCTCACCTACTATGAGGCCCTGCCTTGGGCTGAGGTGTGGCGTCGGGTTCAAAATGGGTTCCAGGCCGTGGAGGATGATTTTGTGCCACCTTCTCTTTCCGAGCCGGTCGCTATCCAGATAGGGGTGGTGGGGGAAGGTTTGCCTGACGGGTTGGCGGAGGCCCTGCGGCAGCAGGGCGTGGAGGTGAGCCATACGCCAGATTGGGCGACAGCAACCGTGATCCTAGGTTTGGGGGATCCACCAACGGCCAAGGCTTATCTGGAGCAATTGCGCAGCAGTGGGCAAACGGAGCGGATGCTGTTCGACTTTCGCCGGCCCAACCCGGATTTGCATCGGTTTTGGGGCATTTTGGACGATGTGGTGATGGGCGGGGCGAGCCAAAGCCAACTGCTCTGGGGAAAGGAGGAGCTGCTGTTCGCAGGCCAGGTTTCCACGGCCAACTTTGGGGGGTTTGTTTCCACGCGCACCCGCAATTGGCAGCCGCCGCTGGACTTGTCGGGGTTTGCCGGTCTGGAGCTGCGCCTGCGAGGGGATGGGCAGCGGTATAAGGTCTTACTGCGGGATCAAGGCGGCTGGGACAGCCCCGCCTACGGCTATGCGTTCGACACTGCGCCGGGAGAAGAGCAGACCGTTCAGATCCCTTTTGCGGAGATGGTTGCCACGTTCCGCGCCCGCCGGGTTTCTGCTCCCCCTCTCAATAGTCGCCAGATCTACTCGCTGCAACTGATGCTAAGCAAGTTCGAGGCCGATGGCAGCCCAAACCCCCGCTTCCGGCCTGGGCCCTTTCAGCTGGCCGTGCGCTGGATCGGGCTGTATCGCCGGGAGGGGCTGCCGCAATTGATCGGGGTGGCGCGGGGATCCCTTGCCCCGGAGTGGATAGCTGCCCTGCAGGGTAGCTCCAGCCGTTGGTGTGGGGTGGAGATTCCGGTAGAGACAGAGGGATCCGCTCTGGCAGCCCAGTTGCTCCGCCTCCTGCGCTCGCCTCAGAGCGTGGGCCGGGTGGTGTCTTCAGAAGCTTTCCATGCCTAGCTTTCTGGGCCGCCTCAAGGGATCCCTGGGGATGGGGCTTTTGGCCGGCCTGTGGCTGTGGGTAGGTCAGGGGATCCCCTACCTGTTCGACTGGGATGAGCTGATCTACGCCAGCTTGGCGCGGCAGATGCTGGCCAGCGGGGATCCTTTCTCGTTGGCCATCAACGGGGAGCCTTTTTTCGAGAAGCCCCCTCTCTTTTTTTGGCTGCAGGCCCTGTCCATGGCTGTTTTAGGGATGAACGAAGGGGCAGCGCGCTTGCCCAATGCCTGGGTGGGCGGGATCACAGTGGCGCTATTGGTGGGGTGGGGATCCCATCTGCGTGGGGTGGGGTTTGGCTGCCTGTGGGGGATCCTACTGCTGACGGGCTACCTGCCCTTGTTTTTTTACAAAACCGGTCTCATCGACCCGCTACTCAACCTGGGCATGGGTGTGGGGCTGGGATCCCTTTGGGCCGCCGAGGAGGCCTGGCGGGCCGGGTACTCTGGACGCAGGTGGAGAGCGGTGGGGGCGCTGGCCCTGGGCTTGGCAGTGTTGGCCAAAGGGCCGGTGGGGCTGGTGTTGCCCCTGGCTATCTGGATCCTCTACAAGCTCTGGCAACGGGATCCTCCCCTTCGATGGGGGGAGAGCCTGGTTTTCCTCAGCCTAGCTGTGGCTGTTCCCCTCACTTGGCTGGCGTTGGAGGGGGTGCAACGGGGGCCAGAATGGGTGGAAGAGTTTGGGCGCTACCAATGGCGCATCCTCACCAGCTCAGATGGGCATCCCGGCCCGGTTTATTTTCATCTGTTGGCCTTTGCCCTAGGGTGCTTTCCCTGGGGTTCTTTGGCTTTGGCCGAGATCCTGCAGCCCATCCCCAGGAGCGTGGGCTCGGTGGATTTGACTCGGCGGGCAGAATCTCTGCTGTTGGTGGCTTTTGGGGTGGTGCTGGCCCTGTTTTCGCTGCTGGTGCAAACCAAGCTGGTTCACTACACCTCGCTGCTGTACCCCATTGGGGCCTACTTTGCTGCCCTGCGCTTGCAGCGCCTGGTTGCTGAGAAAAGAGGGCCCAGTTTTTGGGAAAGTGCCTGGATCCTGCTCAGTGGCTTGTTTTGGCTGGCCCTGTGGCTATTGCTGCCTTGGCTGGGATCCCAGGATCCCGCTGGGCTAGTCCAAGCATGGGTCTTTGCCGGCATCCCTGACGACTTTTCCAGCAGCTTGGTGCTGGGATACCTGCAGGCTGAGGTGGAGTGGCCGGTGTTGACCTACGTCCCCGCCGCGATCCTGCTGCTGGGAATTCTCCTTTGGAGTCGAGGACGGCGGCGGGCTTGGGGCTGGACAGTTTTGCTCTTGGCCACGGGACTGAGCGCCCAACTGGCCTGGTGCTGGGTCTTCCCCCGCCTGCTGCAACACACCCAGGGAGGAGCCGTCCACTTTTTCCGGCAGTTTGCCACTTCCGAAAACAACGCCCAGCCGGCTCTCTCTGGAACGGTGGGCCTGTACGGCTTTCGCTCTTTTGTACCCTATTTTTATGGCCCGCTGCAGGTTCCCTACGCCGCCAGCCCAGAAGAGCTGGCCGACTGGCAAGCCCAGGGGCAGGCGCCCGACTACCTGGTTACCTGGGATCCCTTTGTAGCTGAACTTACAGCTCCCGAGGGCGAACAGGCAGCCATTCTGGGATCTTGGCGGGTCGTCGAGCGCCGCAGTCCCTTTTGGCTGTTGAAAAAAACCTCTTCTCCTCCCTAGGCCCCAGATGAGCCAGTACGTGCTGCGCATCAGCGATATTCCTGCCCAAGATCGTCCCCGCGAGCGGCTGCTCAGCCAAGGGGCAAGGCACCTCTCCCACGCCGAGCTGCTGGCCATCTTGCTCAACACTGGCCAGGGGCCAGGCAAGCTCTCGGCAGTCGGCCTCGCCCAGTTGCTCCTGAAAAAATTGGAAGCCCAAGGGGATCCCTTGGCCCAACTGCGCCAGGTGGAGGCAGGGGAGCTGCTGCAAATTGAAGGCATTGGCCCGGCCAAGGCAGCAACGGTGTTGGCCGCCATCGAGCTGGGGCGACGGGTGTTTTTGGGTCGCCCGCCAGAACGCACGGTGATCGAGTCGCCGGAACAGGCAGCCATGGCCCTGAGCGGCGACCTGATGTGGGAGACCCAGGAGCATTTTGCCGTTTTGCACCTAGATATCAAGCACCGCCTCATTGGCCAGCAGATCGTAACCCGGGGGACAGCCACCGAAACCCTCACCCATCCGCGGGAAACCTTCCGCAGCGCCATCAAGCAAGGAGCCAGCCGCATCCTGGTGGCCCACAACCACCCTTCCGGCAGCTTGGATCCCAGCCCAGAAGATCTTGCCCTCACCCGGCAACTCTTGCAGGCGGGGCAGCTGCTGCAGATCCCGGTTTTGGACCACCTCATCTTGGGCGGCGGACAGTTCCTCAGCTTGCGCCAACGCACCACCCTTTGGCAGGAGTTTCCCCAGCCGGAGTAGTCTTCACCCCCAGCCTTTCTCCCAGAGAGAGAGAGTAGAATCAAGGCAACGGACAGGTTCGCCGTCTTTGGGTTGGCCGCGCCCAAGGGATCCCTGTATGGCTCTCAAGCATCCGGGAGTGGCTCAAAACGCATCCCCACCTTGAGCTGGCCGCCATTGACCAAGTCCCAAGCCGATTGTTCTTTTCTGCCAGGCAGCTGCGCCCGCCGGATCAATAGGGATCCCTCTCCGGTGGCTACATAGACTCCTTCTCCCCTGGCCAATCCCACCACCTCGCCAGGGCTGCCTTGGGGGAGATCGCCAGGGGGTGGGTGCAACTGAGGAGAGGCAGAGCGGACAATTTTGATCCGCTGCCCCCTCAAACTGGTGAAACAGTCGGGAGAAAAGGCGCGGATTTGGTTGTGCAAGGCCTGGGCAGGGCGCTGCCAGTCGAGGTGAAAGTCTTGTTTTTTGAGCAAAGGGGCGTAGGTTGCCCGGGATCCATCCTGAGGAATAGGGGTGAGTTCCCCTTTCTCCAATTTCAAGAGCGTTTCCACCAAGAGTTCTGCCCCCAGTTGAGCCAGTTGGAGTGCCAATTCCAGGCTGGTTTGCTCTGGCCCAATGGGTAGCTTGGCCTGGAGCAGGATGGCCCCCGTATCCATTCCCTCATCCATGAGCATGGTGGTCACGCCGGTCTCGGTTTCGCCGTTGGCAATAGCCCACTGGATGGGGGCAGCGCCACGATAGGCGGGCAGGAGGGATCCATGCACATTCACACAGCCCAGCTTGGGCATCTGCAACACCGTCAGGGGCAAGATCTGGCCGTAGGCCACCACCACAAACACATCGGCAGCCAGCGCCTCCAGAGCCGCCAGCACTTGGGGATCCCGCCGCAGGCGGACAGGCTGCCACACCGGGATCCCGTGGGCCTGGGCGAGAACCTTGGTAGGGGGGGGAAGCACCTTTTGTCCCCGTCCCTGGGGCCGATCCGGCTGGCAGACCAATCCCACCACTTCAAAGGGGGACTGCGGCTGCAACAGGATCTGCAGCGAAGGCAGGGCAAACTCTGGCGTGCCGAAAAAAACAACCCGCATGGCCAACCCCAACGAGCACTGTCCTTCAGAATACGCTCAGCCAGCGGCTGCAAACGCTCGGCTACTTACTATCTCCTCCGTCAACTGACACCCGGAGATTCAGTCTGGGAGGCAGGAGAAGGGGGTGGCGGCTTATCCAGCGGAGAGATTTCTCTCTCTGAGATGGGGGATCGCCCGGTCAAGGGCACCTGCGGGGACTGCCAAAAGGCAGGCTGTTTGAGATCGAACTCTTGGCTCCAGGCCGGGAAAAAAGAGCCCAGTTTCTGCCCAGAAAGCCGCAGCCGTTGCAAAAAAGTCCATTCCAGACGGGTTAAGGCTCGCCGCAGAAAATCCTTAGCCCAAGCCGGATCCGGAGCTTCTGCCGCCTGCAAGTTCACCTGCAAGAGGCCCAGCTTGGGATGGAAATGAACCCGTGCTTGGATCCCTTCCGGACGCAACAGGTAATTCAGTACCTGCTGGATGGCTACCCCATCCCCCCGCTGAGCGCGATACAGAGGGCTGTTGGGGTTGGGCTGGGGCTGATAGCGCCACTCGCGGTGCCATTCTGGGATCCCTTCATTGGCCAGAAAGCCAAACAGCTCCACCTGACGCTGCCTGTGGGTCAGCGCCATTTGCTCCAAGGCCGGCGAGAGGCTCTCCAGCAAAGCATTCGGCTCAGGCAAGGGATCCCCCTCTAGGCGCAGCAACAGGCGGTGGCCGGAAAGCCGCGCTTGTACCTGGAGATAACCCAACCCCAGGGATCCCAGGGCTTTTTGCAGATCGGCCAAGATAGCGGGCAGAGGAGCCTGGACATCCAAAGAATCGCTCACCGACAAAAGATCCTCAACAAGCCGTAACTCAACCTAGCCAATTTCCTAGGTTGCTTGGATCCCTGGGATCGTCGGCCAAGATGGGCAGATCCATTCTGCTTTGGATAATTGCTAGATCCCCAGGATCAGGCGAGCTGCAGCGAACTGAGTTAACCTCAGCAACGGCTACAGACCGTAGAAATCCGGCCCGGATCCCTCGTAGCTGGAGTTGACCCGCAAGTTTAAGTGGGGACAGATGATCTCGCAGGTGCGGCACTGGATGCAGTTTTCCAAAGACATGGCATGGGAGCGGATGCCATTTTGGTCGCGGATGTGGTGTACCTCGGCTGTGCAGTCGGCCACGCAGGGGGTGGGGCGATTCAGCTTGTCGTAGGTGGCGATGCACCGGCGGCAGGTTTCGGCGTCGAACTCCAGGATGTGACGGTTACCCTCGGGGTAGCGGGGATCCGCGAAAAAAACCGCATCGGGCCGCGAGAAATAGCCCGGTCGAGAGGCCAATTCCTGGGGGGCCAGGGCTGTGGGGGCCACAAAATCCGCTTGAATGGCAGCGTGGGGGGCCACATAGCTGCGCGGGGGTGGCTCGCTGGGGCTGACCCGCCCGGTGAGCAGGGTGTAGGCGCGCAGAGTTTCTCGTCCGCGGCGAACGGGATCCTGTAAACCCCAGCGCAGGGATCCCAGCCAGGGGTGGCCGGCATCGACGCTGCGGCACACCTGAGGTAAGTATTCTTCCAGCAGGCGGGAGTTTTCCAAAAAAGCCTCGCGGAAGTAGCGGCTGCGGTAGAGGTTTTGCCCCACTGCACTTTCCATCACCGCCTTTTGGTAGTCGGTTTGGATGCGCAGATCCCCTTTCAAGAAGCCATCGTGAATGAGGCCCGCCGCCAGATAGCCGGTTTCCATCGCGTTATCCACCCCGGCCAAGCTACCCACATCCAACACCCCCAGCGCATCCCCCAACAGCAGGGCTCCCTCAACGCCAAACCGGGTGGGCAGGCTGTGGTAGCCCCCTTCGGGAATCACGGCAGCCCCATATTTGAGCAACCTGCCGCCAGCAATTAGGGACTGGATCCAGGGGTGAGCCTTGAACTCCTGCAGACGTTGCTGGGGGTTAAGGTTGGGGTTCTTGCTGTCTAGGCCGATGATCAGACCTAAGGCCAGGCGATTGTCTTTGAGGCCATAGACAAAGCCCCCGCTGAAGCTGCCATCCAAAACCGGGTAGCCCAAGGTATGCCACACCTGCCCCTGCAGGGACTGGGGGATCTGCCACACCTCTTTGACCCCCACCGACCACAATTGCGGGTTGGGGCGCAGTTGAA
>Ga0308391_1000877_pt1 | contig 12987 bp, 11 predicted proteins | sample Hotspr20Samplet1_FD_202363 | JGI IMG/M metagenome (GOLD analysis project Ga0308391, IMG submission 202363) | Hot spring phototrophic mat microbial communities from Octopus Spring, Yellowstone National Park, Wyoming, United States - 20050623_t1 ... | reverse complement strand
GCTCAAAGTTAAGTGCAGAAGGGCCAAAGGACTTGAGCCAGACTTGGGGGGCAGGGCTGCTCAACACCCGAGCATTTTCTCTGGCGGCGCTGAGCAGGGCTTCGGTAACCAAGGCGGTATCGGAGCCATAGGCCACGCCCACAGGAATGTGAATGCGACAGCGGGGATCCCGGTAGCTCCAGTTCACCACCTTCGATTCGGTAAAGCGGGAGTTGGGCACGATCACAAAAATGCGATCCAGGGTGCGCAAGACGGTGGCCCGTGGCCCAATGCGCTCCACCGTGCCGAGCAAGTTGTCCACTTCCACCAGATCCCCTATTTGGATGGGGCGCTCCAGCAAAATGGCAATGTAGCTGATGTAGTTGTTGGAGAGGTTTTGCAAACCAAAGCCGATCCCCAAACCCACCGCCCCGGCAATAACCGCCAAGGAGCCCAGATTAAGGCCGCTGAAGGGCAAGACCAGAAGGATGCCGAACAGGGTCAGGATGTACTTGAAGATGGCCGCCGAAGACTCTTGGGTGCCCAGATCCAGCCCCAGGCGTGCCAAAAAGCGCTGCTTGAAGCCAACACTGACGTAGTGGGCGCCGGTGAAAACCAAGATGGAGAGGACGAGGAAGACCAGCAAGCTGGCAATCGAAACGCTGGAGTTGGGCAGAGGCTGGGTGAGAACGCCCAGAGCCGTGGCGACCACACGACCCAGGCCCAGGTAAAAGGAGCGCTGAAACGGTCGCAGGGCAGGTATGAAGCTGATGCCGCGATCCAGCGAGATGCCGGCGATGAGGATCACCCCCACGCCCCGCAGCAGCATCCCACCCACATCAATCCAGGTGCCCCAGGTCTCTCCGGCCTTAAGCTCCAACCAGCGTTGCAGACGGGTTAAGCTGCGGTCGAACAGCCGCCAGAGAAAGAACCCCACCACCAGGGTGGCGATCCCTGCCAGGAGGGTCAGAACCAGCACGCGCGGATCCTGGGCCCGCTGCAGAGCCAGCAAATCTTCGCGGTAATTGGCAATCGCTTGCTCCAACCGCCGCGCCCAACTGTTAGCCACCAGACGCACGTCATTCAGGCTCACCTGACCCGGTGCCACCCTGCGCTCCGCGGCAGCATCGGCATAGGTGACGGTAAACAAATACCGTTGGGTGGCCTCAAAGCGGCCTCTTTCCCCCAGGCGTAAGATGTATTGCCCATTGGCATCCTGGGCTACCCGTACCTCTGGCTGTGGCAACTGCCCTTCTTCGAGAAAGCGCTCGATGATCGCCCGAACGTTGTCGGCCCGCACATCGCTGGGGTAGTCTGCCGTCTGCAGGCGAAACACCGGTATGTTCCCCACCAACACCTCTGTGCCCTCTTGGCCGGTCAAAGGGATCCCGACTGGGCTGGGAGCCGGAGCAGGGGATCCCTCAGGAGTTGGCGCTTCAGCCGGTGTGGGTCGGGGATCGGCCAGGAAAAAGTTGGGATCCCGAAATTCAAGGGCTTGAGCCAATGAAGGGGCAGAGGCAACGGCAGGGGTAAGCCAGAGACCTATCCCCACCGCCAGCCCAATCAAGAGAACTGCTCGCCGAAATGGGACAGAGTCCTGCATGGCCGGTTTGATACGAACGCCCATCGATAATTGGGGATCCCTGAGGGCTGCCCTGTAAGCTCATGGTGGCACAAGCCGACCTCAATTTTGGCCGATCTGAGCAAGGATTTTAGATGCCCTGAGGGTGGCCTAGAAGGCGTTGACGCAGCTTTTTGATTCTATCTCGTAGCTGGGCGGCTTCCTCAAATTCTAGGTTTTTGGCGGCCTCTTTCATCTTGAGTTCCAGTTGGCCGATCAGCTCCGGAATCTCGGAGAGAGGGATCTCTTGCGCAGCTTGAAAGGCTTTTTCCAGATCTGGGTCGTTAAGTTTGCGGGAGATGGCCAAAAAAGACAAGATGGCATTGCTGTTTTTCTTGACGATGGGCTTGGGCGTGATGTTGTGTTGGCGGTTGTATTGCAATTGAATTTCGCGGCGACGCTGGGTTTCGGCAATGGCCCGGGCCATGCTGCTGGTCATGGTGTCGGCGTACATCACCACCATACCGCGGACATTTCGTGCTGCCCTCCCAATCATCTGAATCAGGGAGCGCTCTGCTCGCAAAAACCCTTCTTTGTCGGCATCCAAAATGGCCACCAAAGAAACTTCTGGCAAGTCCAACCCTTCCCGGAGCAAGTTAACTCCTACCAACACGTCAAAGGCCCCTTCTCGAAAGTCTTGTAGGATTTCAATTCGCTCAATCGAGGTGATCTCGGAATGCAAATAGCGAACTCGGATCCCTCGCTCCTGGAGATATTCCGTGAGGTCCTCTGCCATCCGTTTGGTGAGGGTGGTCACGATCACCCGTTCGGCAGATCCCTGCCGAGAGCGTTCCAATCGCAAGTAAATTTCTCCCAGCAAATCGTCCACTTGCCCAGCCGTGGGGCGCACATGCACCTCAGGATCCACCACGCCGGTGGGCCGAATTACCTGTTCGATAACCCGACCGCTGCCCTGCACATAAAACTTCAAGGTCTTGCCATCTTCCACCAGAGTTTCAAATTGGGCCTCGCTCTGCTCCAGTTCCCAGTTGCCGGGGGTAGCCGAAACAAAGATACACTGATGAACCTTGGCCCAAAATTCTTCGGCTTTGAGGGGGCGATTGTCGAGGGCGCTGGGCAGGCGAAAACCATGATCTACCAGCACCTGCTTGCGGGCACGGTCGCCATTGTACATGCCGCGAATTTGGGGCACAGTGACGTGGGATTCATCCACCACCAGCAGCCAATCGTTGGCCTTGAAATAATCCACCAAGCAGGCGGGGGGCTCTCCTGCTTTGCGTCCCGTTAAATGTCTGGAGTAGTTTTCGATCCCGTTGCAATAGCCCACCTCCCGCAGCATTTCTAGGTCGTAGCGGGTGCGCTGTTCCAGCCGTTGGGCTTCCAGGAGCTTGCCTTCTTTGCGAAAGAGGGCCAGTTGCTCTTCCAGTTCTTGCTCGATATTGAGGATCGCCCGCTCCAATTGTGCTTCCGGCGTTACAAAGTGCCGAGCAGGATAAACTCTGAGGGCGCTGAGGCTGTTCAAAATCTCACCTGTAACCGGATCAATTAAGCGAATGGCCTCGATCTCATCGCCAAAAAATTCGATGCGAATGACCCGATCCTCATAGGCCGGCACAATTTCCAGCACATCCCCTTTGAGGCGAAATCGCCCCCGCACCAGCTCCAGGTCATTGCGCTCGTACTGGATGCTGGCCAGATCCCGCAGGACATCCCGTTGGTTAATCTCCTGGCCGACTTTGAAGGGGATGGAAGCCTTCAGGTACTCCTCTGGCATGCCCAGACCATAGATGCAGCTCACCGAGGCCACCACAATCACATCTCGCCGTTCAAACAAAGAGCGGGTAGCCGAGTGCCGCAACATATCGATTTCATCGTTGATGGAAGAAGATTTGGCAATGTATGTATCGGTGCTGGGAACATAGGCTTCCGGTTGATAGTAGTCGTAATAGCTGATGAAGTATTCAACGGCATTGTGAGGAAAAAGCTCCCGCAGCTCATTGCACAGTTGTGCTGCCAAAGTCTTATTGTGGGCCATCACTAAGGTGGGCCTGCCTACCTGCTGAATGGTATGGGCGATGGTAAACGTTTTGCCGGTTCCGGTTGCTCCCAGCAAGGTTTGAAAACGATGGCCTTCTGAAATCGACTTCACCAAGCCGGCAATTGCCTTAGGTTGATCTCCGGTGGGTTGATAGGGAGAAACCAGTTGAAACTCTGACATGGGTTTGACTTTCGGATGGGCCTAGATAGCTGCCGGGCTGGTCAAGGCAGGGCTGATCTGCACGTTGGTTTGGAATGGTGGTGCGGATCACAAAGGCTTGTGGGGTGCCTCTAAACTTGGCCGCCTGCTCAGCGGTGGGCTCCAGCTTGCGCACCAGGGTTAGCCTCTGTTCCATGGTAAGGTTTTATCATGCATGACTGAGGGCAGCTCTTCTTCCTGGGCCTGTTCATGCCAGCAGTGCAGAGCAGTAGGGCCTGGGTGTCCGCGCCATGTCTCCCTCGGTGCAGAGATTGAGATATGGGACGACGGCAACTCTTGCGCGGGATCCTGATTGGGCTTGGTCTTCTGGCCGCCATGGTGGTGTGGGTTGTCGTATGGCTGCTCACCCGCAGTCCGGTGGCTTTGTTGCTGGCCCACCCGGAGCTGCCGCCAATTGTGGGTTTGGCCCCTCGCTCCGCACAAGCGCTGCTGGTGTTGGCTGTTCCCCTGGACGAGGTGCAAGCGTTTTGGCAAGCGGCAACTCCTGCCCCCCAGCGACGCGCTGCCCGTCAGCAGTGGCAAAAGTTTTTCTCCCCTGAAGGCCCAGGCTGGCTGGGATCCATGCTGGCCGGGGGATCCCTTGATTTTGAGCGGGAGGTGCGGCCCTGGCTGGGGAGGAGCACCCTCTTGGCCAGTTTGCCGGAGTGGGGCACCTTGGTTGCCCTGGAAACGCGGGATGCGGCGCTCTCTCAGTTTGAGCTGAACCTGTTGTGGGAACGGCAGAGCTTGGCCGGGAGGCCGGTGCAGGTGGACACTTACAAGGGCATTCAGGTGGTGTCTAGCCCGATTCCGGGCCTGCAGGGTTTCTCGGCAGCCGTTTTCGGCGAGCAATACGTGTTGCTGGCGGAGCAGCCTGCTGCCATTCGGGCTGCAATCGATGCTTGGCAGTTGCCGCAGTTGTCTCTGGTGGCTCAGCCCTTGTTTCGGCGGGTGATCCAGCCGCTGCGGGAGGCACATGTGGGTTGGGCCTTCTGGCAGAATCCAGAGGCGGTTTCTCCAGACGGGCTGACGTTGCAGGCGGTAGGGCTGGGGTTGGGGGTGAACTTCCAGGGCTTGGTGGCCGAAAGTGCTGCCCTCTGGCATGCGCCCGCTGGCTTCTCCTTGCCGGCGGCAGAAGCCTTTCGCCCGCAGATCCTTCAACATCTGCCGGATGAGACCTTGGCGCTGATTTCCGGAGAGAATCTGGCCTCAGTTTGGCAGAGCCTGGGGCAGATCCAGCCCCTAAATCCCCTGGGGTTGCGGGTGGATCCCGGCCAGTGGCTGCAGCGCTTGCAATCTCAGGTGGCGCTGGACTGGCAGCGTCTGTTGCCGGAACGGGGAGAGTTTGCCTTTGCCCTTTTGCCCGGCGACGGGGATCCAGCCTGGCTGTGGGTCGGTAAGCTGCCGGATGAGTCGGTCGCGACAGCGGGACGGAGTCCTTATTTCGACTTGGATGAGCGGGCACGCGCCCAAGGCTGGCAGGTAATCTCTCTGGCAACGAAGCGCGGCACCGCCACTGCCTGGGCCCAACCGACCACTCCTGCGGGGGAGACGGAGTCCTTGCCGTCAGAACCCCCGCCGGTGGCGACAGCGGGACGGAGTCCTTACCGCTCTATCCATCGACCGGAGATCCCTGTGTTGGCAGGCGAGCCGCTGGAAGTCAGTGGGAAAGGAGGATCCGCGTCATTGCAGGCGGCAGAGGCTCTCCCCCAGTCGCGTCAGCGGCGCGGAGCGCTAACGCTGCCAGGGATCCCGCTGCCGGCACAGGTGTATCACGCCGATCGCAAAGGCTATTCCTACCTGGCCTCTTCTTTGGGGGCTCTGGAGACGGCCCTCGCGGATCCCCCCTTGAGTGCAAATCGCGCCTGGCGCAAGTTGGTGGCTTCCCTGCCCCACCGCAATTTGGGCTATGGCTATGGATCCCTGGGGTTGCTCTTGGAAAGCGAGCTGCCCGACCCGGTCGCGTCAGCGGCGCGGAGCGCTAAGGGATCCCGCTGGTCATCCACGCGCTTTGCCTTCGCCACCACAGCCCTAGCGGTTTCTGAAGCTCCCTACCCCGATCGGGGCTGCCAGATTACCCAAATGGGCAAGCTGTTTTGGGAGTGGCATTGAGGGAGGGTCAGACTATCCAGGGATCCCGGCAGTTGGCGTGGATGTATTTGGCCAGGTAGACCTGGTTGCCTGTTTCATTCCACTCCACAAAGTCGAAGATTTGGGTGAGCAGCAGCATTCCTCGGCCCGACTCTTCGGTTTCCAAGATGTTATGTTGGCATCGGTGGAGCTTCTCTTGGGGACAAAAGCCGGGCCCTTGATCTCGCACCAGCCATTGGTAAAAGGGCTCCGAGCTGGCGTACTCGATGATCACCTTCTTGTTGGGGTCGAGGCCGTTGCCGTGGCGGACGGCATTGATGATTGCTTCCTGTAGGCCCAAACGTATTTCCGCTCTCCAGGCAGGAGGGACTTTTGAGATCAAGAGATCGAGGACAGGCTGAGTGTAGAGGGTGGAGGGAAAGCTGATAACGCTCCAGGAGCAGTGGGCGGGTTTGAGGGAAAGGGCAATCACGGAGGCAGTCTTCCCTGGGGCACGGCACTCTGACCCCATTCTAGCAATCCCATCGGGGTCAACCCCAGCAGAGGTGCGGCAGGAGCTCGGCAAGGGGACTTTTGCCGTACCATCTTGAGTGGTAAGTCTCTTCGCGGTTTTATGGCGATTTATGGCGATCAAGGTTGGAAATAAGGTCAAAGTTCGCTCTGTCCAGGATCGCGGACAAGAAAACCTCAGCGCTCTGGTGGGCAAAGAGGCTGTGGTGCTGGCACGGCGTGTGGTCGATGGCAGCGGTGTCGGCTACATTCTGGAGTTTCCCGATCGCTCTCGACATTGGTTTTTCGAGAGTGAACTGGAGGTGCTCTAAGCCCCTGTCTGTGTTCTGTTGTCTAGAGGGTCGGTCGGTGGCTTCTCCTCCTCATTTGACTCGCCGTTTGCTGGCCCGCCAGATGGCCGCGCAGGTGGATGGCCTGACCGTGGAAATGGCTGCTGCTGCTCTGGAGGCTATGCTGGACAGCATTAGCCAATGCCTGGCCCAGGGGGGATCCGTGCGGCTGGCTCGCTTTGGCACGTTCTCGCTGCGCCATCGTCCCGCCCGGCAAACCTATCATCCGCGCACCAAGGCCCCTGTTCACATCCCGGCTGCCGATGTGCCTCATTTTGTTCCCAGCCCTGAGCTGGGGCGTCCAGCTGGGGTTCGGGTGTCCAAGTCTGAGTCCGCGGGATCCGTGTAGGGTAGCTGCAGAATGACCGTCCTGCTGTGGTTTCGCACCGACTTGCGCCTGCTGGATCACCAGCCGCTGACGCGGGCCTGCCAACAGGGATCCCCTTTGATCCCCTTGTATTGCTTGGATCCCCGCCAGTTCGGCGAGACTTCCCTTGGGCTCCGCCCCAGAACCGGCCCTTTCCGCGGTCAGTTTTTGCTGGAGAGTTTGGCGGATTTGCGGCAGCAGTTGCGGTCGCGCGGCTCGGATTTGGTGATCCGCCAGGGACAGCCAGAACAGGTGATCCCCACCTTGGCACAGGAGTGGGGGGTCGAGGCGGTCTATGCCCATGAAGAGGTGGGCACCGAGGAGAAGGAGGTGGCGGCTGCTGTTGAGCGGGCTTTGCGGTCTCTGGGGATCCGGCTGCAGGTTGATTGGGGCCATACCCTCTATCACCCTGAGGATCTCCCCTTTTGTCTCTCGCAACTGCCGGAGCTGTTCACCCGCTTTCGAAAGCAAGTCGAGGGGAGCACCCCCATCCGGGATCCCTTGCCCATTCCCTCGATCCCCCCCCTGCCATCGGGTTTGGATCCCGGCCCTCTGCCCACCCTGGCCTCGCTGGGGCTATCCCCACCTGCCGGGGATCCACGGGCCCGCTTCACCTACACCGGCGGGAGCACCGCTGCCCATGCCCGCCTGCAAACCTACTTTTGGGATCTGGATCGGCTGCGCATCTACAAAGAAACCCGCAACGGCATGTTGGATCCCGACGATAGCTCCCGGCTTTCTGCTTGGTTGGCCCTGGGCTGCATCTCCCCTCGCACCATCTATGCCGAGGTCAAGCGTTACGAGCAGGAGCGGGTGCGCAATGAGTCCACCTACTGGCTGGTGTTTGAGCTGCTGTGGCGGGATTATTTTCGGTTTATCTTGGCCAAGCACGGCGCCAAACTGTTCCGTCCTTCTGGGATCCAAGGGATCCCCATCCCTTGGCAGCAGGATTGGCCGCGCTTTCAGGCTTGGTGTCGGGGTGAGACGGGCTACCCCTTGGTGGATGCCAACATGCGGGAGCTGGCGGCTACCGGATTTATGTCCAACCGGGGACGGCAGAATGTGGCCAGCTTTTTGACCAAAAACCTGGGCATCGACTGGCGCATGGGCGCTGAGTGGTTTGAGTCGCTGCTCATCGACTACGACGTGGCCAGCAACTACGGCAATTGGAACTACACCGCCGGCGTAGGGAACGATGCCCGCGGCTTCCGCTACTTCCACATCCCCAAACAATCTCGCGAGTACGATCCCAAAGGAGACTATCTGCGCCACTGGTTGCCGGAATTGGCCGGGATCCCGGGGGACAAAATCCACGAGCCCTATCGCCTCACTGCTGCCGAGCAGAAGCAATTTGGAGTCCGATTGGGGGTGGACTACCCTCGCCCACTGGTGGATTTGGACAAATCCCTCGCGGCCAACCGACGGGTTTACGAAGCTGCCCTGGCCTGCCGATAGGCATTGCCTTGTCTGGGGCTTCTTCCCGAGAGGGGGCTGAGGGGATTTTCTGAGGCGCAGTTCCGGCCCAAGAGTGCTATTCTAGTTAAGCGCTGTCCTGGCTCAGTAGCTCAGCGGTAGAGCAGGGGACTCATAAGCCCTTGGTCGCGTGTTCAAATCACGCCTGAGCCATCCACGTCAAACTTTTTTCAGAGGCTTCCCGGCCTGGCGGATACCCTAACTGGCTTGCAGCAGAGGGTTGGCGTAAAGTTATGGGTGGAACCTACTTCGGTTTGGGATCCCTGTCTTCACATCGGTTCTACAAATGGCCGTTCCCGATTATCAGAGCTTGATGTTGCCACTTCTCCAGTTTGCAGCACGTAAAGAAACCGAAATATCAACCAGCGAAGCTGTTGAAGTTCTGGCAAAGGAACTGGGCCTCACAGAGGACGATCTCAGGGAGATGCTGCCGAGCGGTGTACAGCCAACCTTTGTCAATCGCGTCGGCTGGGCTGCAACTTATATGAAAAAGGCAGGGCTGCTGGAAACAACGCGCAGAGGATTCTACCAAATTACTGACCGCGGAAGAGATCTTCTTGAAAAACAGCCCAAAACCATCAACGTAGAGTTACTCAGGCAATATCCTGAATTCCGAGAATTTGAGGGGCCCAAAGACACAAGAAGCAGCAACAAGGCAAGCAAACAAAAAGCTTTATCAGAGACTTCGGCAGCGACACCATTAGAGCAGTTAGAAGCTGCATATGAAAATCTCCGTGACAAACTGGCCGATGAACTGCTTGCCAAGCTAAAGAAAGTATCGCCTGCCTTCTTCGAAAAGGTTGTTGTGGAACTGCTGGTCAAAATGGGCTATGGAGGTTCACGAGCAGATGCGGGCAAAGCAATTGGCAAGAGTGGCGACGGTGGAATTGATGGGATCATAAAAGAGGACAAACTCGGTCTTGATGTTGTGTATATTCAGGCAAAGCGTTGGGATAGCAATCCGGTAGGTCGTCCTGATGTCATGCAGTTTGTGGGTGCTTTACAGGCTCAAAGAGCAAACAAGGGTATTTTTATCACTACCTCCAGGTTTACTGAAGACGCTAGCAGCTACGTTTCGCAGATCGGCAGTAAGATTGTTTTGATTGACGGCGAACAACTAACAAATCTAATGATTGAGCACGACGTTGGCGTATCTACAGTTTCATTGTATCCGGTAAAGAAGATTGATAGTGATTATTTTGAAGAGAGCATCTGACAACCGCATCAGCTCAGACCGTCAATTGGCCATAGCGAAATTGTCATTTGCCTAGGTGGAATGTTAACTATGAAAACGCCCAACTGAAAGAGGGAGATACGCCATGAGGGAAAGACGAGATCCTCACTGGTGGCTCTCCTGCTCGGGGTAAAAGTTGGGATCCATCACCTGATCCAACGTGTAGGGACACCGGTCAGGCAGATCGTCCAGAGATAGGGGCGTTTCTTTAGCCACCAGCAGGACGCTCTTTTGATAAGCTTTATTCATTGCTTCAACCAGATAAGACTTAAGGCTGGGATTATCCGCAATTAACTCCTGGATTTCTTGCCGCTGTTCGATGATTGTGGCTGTCCAACTTTTGCTTCGTTGTTGAGGCTGAAACTGCCACTTTAGCAGATGGCCCACCAGGATCCCTAGTCGATTCACCAGTTCGCGGCGTTCTTGCCTGCCCAAAGCCTCAATTTCCTCCACCAAGTTGGGAATATCCAATCGATCCCACTGCCCCGATTTCAGCAGCGCGGCTTGTTCTTGTGTCCAGGCATAAAAATCGCGGTCGTAAAGCGCCATAATCCATTCCTAGCAGGACACTGGCCAAAGATAAGTCAATCCTACCGGTTCCAGCCGTTGAGCTTCGACCTCATAAGTTTATCGAGTCCTCAAACTCTGTAGCTACAAAGCCTCGGATCTGTGGCAGCGTTGGATCCCAATGGGGCCTGACCCTGAACAATATGAGGTTTCAACAGGTCTGGAGCGCTTGATCACGGCCCAGGATCCAGGCGATAAGGGGGGGATCCCTGTGGTCAAGATAATACCGGACGGTTTGGGTCAGGTCGATCTCCAAGATGCTGGTGATCATCCTGTGCATGAGCTCCAGATGGATCCGGTCGTCCTAGGTAAGCAGAGCATACCTGCCATGGAGGCTGTTGTTGAGAGCGGCCAAGGCTGTTTGGGGTGGCAGTAGCCATTCAAAGGGAGGCTTGAGGCAGGCATCCCACAGCAAGCGGAGTCGGGCCTCGGTGATGTGGAGAGGAGAATATGTTTTTGAAGGGATCCCTTTCAGCTCTCTCCTTTTTTCCGCGAGCGAGTTGAGGTCGCTTTCTTCGCGCCAGCGGATGCCGCAGATCTCTTGGATGATTTCTTCAGAGTAGGGGGCAACGCTGTAGGAGTTACGAAAAATACTTCCGATAGGGCATCCAGTTTTTTGCCTCGCGTAATTTTGCACCCAAGCTTGGTTATGGGGGTTAAGTCCTGCCACCAACTTCTATCCGCCTCTGCAATCCGGGCAGCTGCAATGGTTACATCGACTCCCTTGAGGGGACTGCTGGGTTGCTCGGCTAGGTATCTTAGCGCAGCCAAGATAGTCTCTCTCGATGTATTGGTCAAATTTACCTTCGGAACAATTTCTTTGGCGAGAATCTGGGCCTGCTTAACCTGCTCTGGATCAGGATCGACAACGATACACCATAGCCTTTCCAGTCCCGCTTCTTGAGCAACTGCATAGACAAAATGGTTACCAATGGCCTTGTACTGATAGTCGCCAGCCTCGACCACCAGCAGAGGAACCCAGTTGTGTCCTCCTGTCGCCCTTAGCTGATCTGCGGCTGCGGCAACAAGGAAGGAGGGAGCAGAAAACCCATCGGCGGGCGTAATGCTCTCAAGGGGTAAGTTAACCAACCTACCTAGATCTGAAAACTCACTCATCGATAAAGTACTCACGGGCAAGACTCTGGTAGTATTCTAAAACTCTCCTGTCCTTAAAGACGGCAGGAATTCGAGCAAACTTTGCAGAGGATATCACTGCATAGTCAGGTATCCTAAAAATGCTTTTGTTTTCATTACCTTTCTTAAAATGCGGCCAGAAATATGGACGTAGATCTACACTTTTCTCCTGGTTGATAAGCTTCTGTATCTCTTCGTGAGCTAGTCTAATAGTGTATTCACTTCCCGAAGAGACGCCGTTGAAAAAGGTAGGCAAAGCAATAGGGCCACCATCCTGTCGTGACCTAGCAGTTTCTGGAACAAAGCTGGTGATTACTCTAGCAGCATTATTCAGGGAAGACAGATCGTCGGGGCGGGTAGGTATCAAAATAACATCGGCAGCAAAAACACCACTTTGGCTGAAGTAAAGCCATTGAGTTGGGCAGTCGATTAGGATGTAATCATACTCATTGCGAAGAGGAGCAATGAGATCGCGAAGGCGCCGAGTTCCCTTTGGGATATATGCTACTGCCCGGCTATCAGTCAACGTCTCTAGTTCAGGGTCTCTTGGGATAATGTCGAAGATGGAAAATCCCTTGAGTTTATATGTTTGGACAATGGCATGGACGTCTATTTTGGGATCCTTTAAACATTGCGTCAGTGTAATTTTTCCAGGAGTGGCTTCCAAACTTCTTGTCAGATCACCCTGAGAATCAAAGTCAACAACTAAGACCTTTTTTCTCTTGGTTGCTAGTGTTGCCGCAAGGTTAATGACCGTCGTTGTTTTGCCTACGCCCCCTTTATTGTTATACATGCATACAGTCAGAGCGCGCTCATAGTTTTCTATCTTGTCTCGCAAGTTACGCACTATGCTCTCAATGTTATCTGAGCTAATATCAAGGTTTGCTGTAGCGGGGTGGACGACTTTTCCGTGCTTCCTCCAAAGCTGGATGTTATTTGCATTGGTGATAATTCCCCATTTTGCAGATTTGCAGTTCTTGGCAAGCAAGTAACTTTCTATCTGACAAACTGCATCTCTATAGTAAGATCCTTCTCTGAGATTAACTGCTCTAGATTTTGCCTCCAAAAGCAAGTAGGGATTCTTCGGGGATCTCAAGAAAATATCTTCAGGATCTACGTTCTTTCTTGCTGCGAGATCGACCTGGCCGCAACCTGTCTCGAATTCTTCTCTAATTTCCGACTCGTCAAAGCCAAGCGCCTGCAGGAGAGGAACAGCAAAGCGTTGGACAACAATTCGCTCTACCCTCTCGGTGGGAGATATACTCTCAAGCTTCTCTCGGAGATAGCTAGCCTCAGTCATAGGAAAAAATAAGGTGGACAATGCTAACCAAGCTAAAAGCTCGCCCTTAGCCTAGCAATTGCTTTGCCCTCTCTGCCAGCGCCTGGGCTGTCAGGCCGTTGTAGTCCATGAGCTCAGTAGGGGTGGCGGTGGTTTCGCCGCGTTTCCAGGCAAAGATGTCGCGCGGGCCAGTGTAGCGCAGCAAC
>Ga0308391_1000861_pt1 | contig 13102 bp, 13 predicted proteins | sample Hotspr20Samplet1_FD_202363 | JGI IMG/M metagenome (GOLD analysis project Ga0308391, IMG submission 202363) | Hot spring phototrophic mat microbial communities from Octopus Spring, Yellowstone National Park, Wyoming, United States - 20050623_t1 ... | reverse complement strand
CGCCGCCGCCCATCCGGACTGGGAGAGCGCCTGGTTCCGCATCGGTTACCTGCGCCTGGAGCGCGCGGATTACGCCGGGGCGGCGGAGGCGCTGGAGGCCGCCGTGCGCCTGAAGCCGGACTGGCCCGAGGCGCAGTTGAACCTCGGGCTCGCCCTGTGGCGCGTAGGGGACCGCGAGCGCGCTCGCCGCGCGTTTGAAGCCGCCCTCGAGAGATCGCCCGACTGCGTAGAGGCGCTGCGGGGGTTGGCTGCGCTCGCCATCCAATCGGGGGACCACACCCGCGCCCTCCAGTTGCATACCCGCCTGATCGATTTGGGCGACCGCTCGCCGGAGCTCTTCTACAACACGGGCCTGCTGCTGCACAGGACGGGCCAACTGGACGATGCGGTCAAGCTGTACCGGGAGGCGCTTGCGTGCCAGCCGGATTTCGCCGAGGCGCTGCTCAATCTCGGCCACGCCCTTAAGGAGCTGGGGCGGCTCGAAGAGGCACGCACCTACTGGAGCCGCGCGGTCGAAACCAAGCCCGAGCTCGCCGCCGGCTATTTCGACGGCGGTCGTTGAGCCGGGCTGTGGCGCGTGCGGTTCCCAAACAGAAACAGCCCGCCCTTGCCGGCGGTGACAATGTCCAGATCTCCGTCGCCCTCAAGATCGACCACGGGAATCTGCATGCCGCCGCCGGTGCGCGAGCCGTAGTCGAGGATATGCCGCTTCCACTCCAGACCGCCGTCGGGACGCCGAAAGTGCTCGTACCAGAAAACACCCAGCGGGTCACGATCGCCCGGATCCTTGCCGTTGTGAGCGTGAAAGCGCTTGCCGGTGACGAAGTCGAGCTGTCCGTCCGCGTTTAGGTCCGCGAGCGTGACGGCGTGAGCCTGCGACCAGGAGTCGTCGATTATGTGTTTCCTCCAGCGCGGCTCCGCGCCCTGCTCTAACCAGGCGATCCCGTAGTCGTGGGCGAAGCCGACGAGAATGTCGTTGCGGCCGTCGCCGTTGAGATCGAGCACATGAAGGAAACCGAGCGCGGGCAACTGGAGCGGTTCGAACTCCCAATGGCCTTTCCAGGGGCCGGAGCGGGGATCGGCAGGCGCTTCCAGCCAGCCTTTCGGGGTAAGGATGTCGTTACGGCCGTCGCCGTTGACGTCGCCCGCGCCGATACCGTGGCCCAAGCTCGCGGGGCTCACCACGTGCCGGAGGAAGGAGCCGTTCCGCAGCTCGTACCAGGCCAGGGGCGCCTGGGTGGTGCCGAATTGCGGCAACAGTTCCCGGGCGCGCCCGTCGTTGTCCAGGTCCACCAGGAAAGCGAATTCGACCGGGAAACCGGTTTCGATCCGGTGTTCCTTCCAGAACCCCGGCGCTGGTCCCGGATTCTCGTACCAGCTCAACTTGCGGGAGAACCAGGTGGCCGTGATGATATCGGGACGCCCGTCCCCGTTAACGTCGAGGACCAGATCGCTAAAGGCGTCGATATAGTTCCGCTCGAAGTGAAGCACGCGGAACCGGTGCTTGGCCCAGTGCGGAGCCTCGAACCAGTTCTCGCCGGAGATGAGGTCCAGGCGCCCGTCGCCGTTCAGGTCTGCGACGGCGCAGGTTTCGGCGGCGCCGAGATCGATGGCGTGTTTGTCGAACGGGATCTCGTCGTGTAGGCTCGAGGCGGCCGGCAGTGCGAGAAGCAGGGCGGCGGGCAATCGGCATCGCATGGCGTCGATTGTATCCCCAAGTCGGGCAACGCGGTCCGCTCCGGGGGGCATCAAATATAATGTTGAGGGTCCCGCCGATGCCTAACGAGTTGGTTTTTCTTGCTTTAACAGCCTTTCTCGGCGGCTTGTCGACTGGTGCGCTGGAGCGGGCGCAGGCGCTCTATTCCAAGGCGCAATACCGAGCGGTGATCGAGGAGATCGAAAAGGCGGCAGCGGCTGAGCCCGCAGCGCTCGCCTTGCTCGGTAAGGCCTACTACGGTGAGGGCAGATTCAAAGAGGCTTCCGAGGCTTTCGAGAAGGCCGTCCGCGCCGAGCCGCAGAATGCCCATTATTGGAATTGGCTGGGCAAGGCCTACGGCCGGCGGGCGGAGACGTCAAGTTTCCTGACAGCGCCGCGGCTGGCCTCGCGATGCCGGGAGGCCTTCGAGAGGGCGGTCGAGCTCGATCCCAACAACGTGACGGCGCTGAGCGACCTGTTCTCCTACTATCTGGATGCGCCCGGCTTCCTCGGCGGCGGCTTGGAGAAGGCAGCGGCGCTTGCCGAGCGCATTCGACCTCTCGATGCGGCCGAATATCAGTGGGCGCTGGCGGAGCTGGCCAAGAAACGCAAGGATTTCTCCTCCGCCGAACAGCATTTGCGGCGCGCTGCGGAGCTCGCCCCGCGCCAGATCGGCCGACTGCTCGACGTGGCGCGGTTCCTTGCCCGCCAGGGACGGCGCGAGGAATCCGATGCCTTGTTTGCCGAGGCCAGGCGGCGGGCGCCCGAGGATCCGGAGGTGCTCTTTCAGCAGGCGCGGGCTTTGATCGAGTCGAACCGGAATCCCGAAGAGGCCGCCCGGCTGCTCGAGCAGTACCTGGCGGCGGATCTGACGCCGGAGAAGCCCCCGCGCTGGGAGGCCGAAAGGCTGCTCCGGCGGGTGCGCGGCGGCTGAGGCCAACTAGGAAGGGGGAGTATACAGGGTGAAGCAATCAATTGTCGTTTTCTTTTTGACTGCGCTTGCGGGCGCCGCCGAGGTGCACCGATTGAGGCTCGGGGAGGCCGTGGCGCGGGCGCTCGAGCAGAATCCGGAAGTGATTCTGGCGCGGCTGGCCGAGCAGGCGGCCGAACAGCGGGTGGAGGCGGCGCGCGATCCGTTCATTCCGAAGCTGTACACCGGAAGCGGGGCCGCCTACACGAACGGTTTTCCGATGAGCATCGAAGGCTCGGCGCCGACCGTCGTGCAGGCTCGCGCGGTGGCGGCGGTGGTCAACCGGCGCCTGTCGCACGAGTTGGCCGCCACCCGCGAGGCGGTGCGCGGCGCCCGGCTCGACGCCGGGATCAAACGCGAGCAGGCGGCGCTCAGGACGGCGGAACTGTTTCTTGAGGCGGAACGGCTCGCTCGCGCCGTTGAGCTGGCAGCCGCGCAGGTGGAGAATCTCGAGCGGATCGCTGATACGGTGCGCGCACGAGTCGCCGAGGGACGCGAGCTCGCCCTCGAGGTCCGGCGGGCGGAGCTGGACGTGGCCCGGGCGCGACAGCGCGCCGAGACCTACCTGGCAGAGCTCGCCCACGCCGAGAGCCTGCTTGCAATTTGGCTTGGCTACCCGGCGGGCGATCGCGTACGCCCGGTGCGCGAAGACAGCCGGCCCCTCAAGCTGCCCCTGTCGGCTGAGGAGGCTGTGGAGGCGGCACTCGCATCGAGCCTCGAGCTCAAAAGGTTGGAGGCGGAGCTTTCCGCACGAGGTTACCGGGTAAAGGCGGAGCGGGCCGCGCGCTTGCCCTCCTTGAGCTTGATTGCGCAGTACGGCGTCTTTGCCCGCTTCAACAACTACGATGAGTTCTTCCGCAAGTTCCAGCGGCATAACGGCCAGATCGGTGTCGCCTTCGAGATCCCCATCTTCACCGGAACCGCGGCGGCGGCGCGGGCGGCTGAGGCCGAGATCGACATCGAGCGCATGCGGACCGAACTTGGCTCGGCGCGCCGGCTCGTTGTCGTGGAAACGCAACGCCGGTTCGAGCAGGTCCGTCTGGCGGAGACGGCGGCGGAAGTGGCGCGGCAGGATCTCGAGCTGGCGCGGGAGCGCGTCGGTCTCGTGCTGGCGCGCTTCGAGGAAGGCCGCGCCTCGCTGAGCGATGTCGAACAGGCTCGGTATGTGGAAAACGAGAAGTGGCTGGCCTACTTCGAGGCGCGGTACGCGCTCGAGGCGGCGCGCTATCGGCTGCTCGAGCGTACCGGCGAGCTCGTGGCGCAACTGCGTTGAGGCCGGCAGGAGGGCTCGACTGCGGCGGGAGGGGCGCGAGATGGAGCTTCCCGAAGCGGCAACTCTGGAGGCGGAAACGGGCGAGGAATGGGACCGCGCCCTTCTGAACGCCCCCGCCGGGCCGGCCGTCTTCCTCGTCTGGGCACGGGAGGGCGCGCCGTATCTCGGCCGCACGGAATCGCTGCGGCGCAGGCTGTCGCGCCTGTTACGGCCGCCCGCCGGGCTGAGCAAGATGCTCAACTTGAGAGAGCTCGCCCGGCGGGTGGACTATTGGGCCGTGGGGTCGCGCCTGGAGGCGGCCGTCTATGCCTACGTGCTGGCCCGCCGCCATTTTCCCGACGTCTACCGCTCGCTCGTCAAGCTCCGCCTGCCGCATTACGTCAAGCTGATCCTTTCCAACCCATTCCCGCGAACGCAGGTGACAGTGCGGCTTGGCGGCGGGCGGTCGCTTTACTACGGGCCCTTTCGCACGCGGACGGCGGCGGAGCGGTTTGAAAGCGAGTTCCTCGATCTGTTTCAGATTCGGCGCTGCCGGGAGGATCTCGAGCCGTCGCCGCTTTATCCGGGCTGCATCTACGGAGAGATGAATCGGTGCCTGCGCCCCTGCCAGCAGGTGGTCGGAGTGGAGGAGTACGCAAGCGAGGTGGCGCGCGTAGTGCGGTTTCTTGAGACGCGGGGCGAGTCGCTTTTGCGGGCCGTCGCGGCCGCGCGCGACCGCTCGAGCGAGGAACTCGACTTTGAAGAGGCGGCGCGCCAGCACGCCCGCTGGCAGCGCGTGCAGGAGGTGATCCGGCTGAGCGATGAACTGGCGTGCGACATCGACCGCCTTTACGGCGTCGCCGTGACCACCTCGTCCGTGCGCGACGAAATCCTGCTCTGGTTCATGCTGGCCGGCGGCTGGCAGGCGCCGCGGCGCCTGTCGCTGGCCGTCGAAGTCGGCCGACCGGTTTCGCTCGATAGGCGCCTCCGCGAGCTAGCCTCCGAGCTACGGCCGGCGCGTCTTTCCGCCGCGGAACGTCAAGAGCACCTGGCGCTGCTTGCCCGCTGGTACTACGCAAGTCATCGCGACGGCGAGTGGATTCCCTTCTCCTCACTTGAAGCACTGCCCTACCGGCGCCTGGTGAATGCGGTCCACCGGGTTCGGGCGGCGCGCGGGACCCAGAGCAGCTAAAGGCTTGTGAGGCAGGTGGTCTCCAACAGATCTGGTCGGGGCGAGTGGATTTGAACCACCGACCTCCTGGTCCCGAACCAGGCGCTCTAACCAGGCTGAGCCACGCCCCGATTCGATAACAGTCTAGCACCGAGGGGGAGAGAAGGGAAGGGGGGCGGCAAATCTTGACTTGACAGTCTCGATTATGGCACACTGATCTTCGGAAGACGATCATGCCCAACCCGACCCAACAGCCAACTCCCATCGAGGAACTCGTCAGCCAGGACTACAAGTGGGGCTTCGTCACCGAAGTCGAGGCCGACGTCGTTCCCAAGGGCCTGAACGAAGACATCATCCGCATGATCTCGGCCAAAAAGCACGAGCCCGAGTTCATGCTCGAGTGGCGGCTCAAGGCCTACCGCCACTGGCTCACCATGGAGGAGCCGAAGTGGGCCAACGTCACCTACCCGCCCATCGACTACCAGGACATCTACTACTATGCGGCGCCCAAGTCGCTCACGTCGCGCCCCAAGAGCCTGGATGAGGTCGACCCTGAGATCCTCAGGACTTACGAAAAGCTCGGCATTCCGCTGCGCGAGCAGGAGATTCTGGCCGGGGTGGCCGTCGACGCGGTCTTCGACAGCGTCTCGGTGGCCACCACGATGAAAGAGAAGCTGGCCGAGCTCGGCATCATCTTCTGCTCGTTCTCCGAGGCCGTGCAGGAGCATCCCGAACTGGTGGAGAAGTATCTGGGCACGGTGGTGCCCTATACGGACAACTTCTTTGCCGCGCTCAACTCGGCCGTCTTTAGCGACGGCTCGTTCTGCTATGTGCCCAAGGGCGTGCGCTGTCCGGTGGAACTCTCCACTTATTTCCGGATCAACGCCAGGGACACGGGCCAGTTTGAGCGAACGCTGATCATCGCCGACGAGGGCGCCTGGGTGAGCTATCTGGAGGGCTGCACAGCGCCGATGCGCGACTCCAACCAGTTGCACGCCGCCGTCGTGGAGCTCATCGCGCACGACAACGCCACCATCAAGTACTCGACCGTGCAGAACTGGTATCCGGGCGACAAAGAGGGCAAGGGCGGCATCTACAACTTCGTCACCAAGCGGGGCAAGTGTCTGGGGGTGAACTCGAAGATCTCCTGGACGCAGGTGGAGACCGGCTCGGCCATCACCTGGAAGTATCCTAGCTGCCTGCTTATCGGCGACGGCTCGGTGGGCGAGTTCTACTCGGTAGCCATCACGAATCACTACCAACAGGCCGACACCGGCACGAAGATGATCCACATCGGCAAGAACACGCGGAGCACGATCGTCTCCAAGGGCATCTCGGCCGGCTACGGGCAGAACACCTACCGGGGGATGGTCAAGATCATGAAGAGCGCCGAGGGAGCGCGCAACTACTCGCAGTGCGACTCGATGCTGATCGGCGACAAGTGCGGCGCCCACACGGTGCCGTATCTGGAGGTGCGCAATTCGACGGCGCAGATCGAGCACGAGGCTTCGACCTCGAAGATCGGCGAGGACCAGATCTTTTACTGCCGGCAGCGCGGCCTCTCGAGCGAAGACGCCGTCTCGATGATCGTGCACGGCTTCTGCAAGGAGGTCTTCCGCGAGCTGCCGATGGAGTTCGCCGTCGAGGCGCAGAAGCTTTTAGGAATCAGTCTGGAAGGAAGCGTAGGTTAAGGAAGGGAACACAGGGACCAGAGAAATGGCGTTACTGGAAATTAGGAATCTGCATGCGTCGGTGGCCGGCAAGGAGATCCTGCGCGGCATCGATCTGACGATGGAGGCCGGCGAGGTCCATGCCATAATGGGCCCGAACGGTTCGGGCAAGAGCACGCTTGCGCAGGTGCTCGCCGGGCGGGACACCTACGAGGTGACCGAGGGCGAGGTCCTCTACGACGGCAAGAACCTGCTCGAGCTCGACCCGGAGGAGCGGGCTCGCGAGGGCCTTTTCATGGCTTTCCAATATCCTGTGGAGATCCCGGGCATTAGCAACTCCTATTTCCTCCGGGCGGCGCTCAACGCCATCCGCAAGCACCGGGGCTTGGAGGAGCTCGACCCGATGGATTTCCTGTCGCTGGCGCGCGAAAAGCTGAAGCTGCTTGACATGGACCCGACGTTCTTGAACCGGGCGGTCAACGTGGGCTTCTCCGGCGGCGAGAAGAAGCGCAACGAGATCTTTCAGATGGCCGTGCTCGAGCCGCGTCTGGCGATCCTCGACGAGACCGACTCGGGGCTGGACATCGACGCGCTCAAGATTGTGGCCAACGGCGTCAACGCCATGCGCAGCCCCGAGCGTGCGATCCTGGTGGTGACGCACTATCAGCGGCTGCTCAACTATATCGTCCCGGACCGCGTGCACGTGCTTGCCGGGGGCCGGATTGTCCGTAGCGGCGACGCCGCGCTCGCCCAGGAGCTCGAGCAGTCCGGCTACGCATCCCTGGAGGCGGAAGTCGCAGCATGACGGGGCTTGAGGAGATCCGTTCGGAGGCAGCGCGGCGCTTCGCCGAACGGGGTTTTCCCACGCCGCGCGAAGAGGAATGGCGCTTCACCAACGTCGCGCCGATTGCGAAGCTGAACTTCGCCCCGGCCGAAGATGCCGGGCGAGGGCTGGACGAGGAGCTGCGGGCCGAGCTCGAGCGGCTCGGTTGGGGCGGCCTGCGCCTGGTGTTCGTCGACGGGCGGTTTTCCCCGCAGCTCTCCTCGACCCGGTTCCCGCGCGGAGTCACGGCCGGGCCGCTCTTGGGGGCTGACGGGACGGCTGGGCGACATCTGGCCCGCCACGCCGCCTACCAGGAGCACCCGTTCGTCGCCTGGAACACGGCGTCGTTTTCCGATGGGGCTTTCCTAGAGGTCGCCCCCGGCACGGTGCTCGAGGAGCCGATCGAGCTGATCTATCTCATCTCGCGGGCGGACCGGCCCGTGGTCAGTCACCCCCGGAGCCTGGTCTTGGCCGGGCGCGCCAGCCAGCTTGCGCTGGTGGAGGTCTACGCTGGACGCGGCCCCGACTATTTAAGCAATGCCGTCACCGAGATCGTAGCGGCCGAGGGCGCGGTATTGGATTACTACAAGCTGGAGCTCGAAGATCTCGGGGGCTTCCACGTGGGCACGGTGCAGCTTGAAGCGGCTCGCGACGTCAACCTGTCCACCTGCGCGGTTTCGCTCGGCGGCAAGCTGGTGCGCAACGAGGTGAACATCGTGCTCGGCCAAGGCGCAAGCGCCACGCTCAACGGGCTGTATGTCGCCTCGGGCACGCAGCACATCGACAACCGCACCTTCGTGGATCACGCCGAGCCCAACGGCACGAGCTTCGAGCTCTACAAAGGCATCCTCGACGGCCGCGCCTCGGGAGTCTTCAACGGCAAGATCCTCGTCCGCCAGCCGGCGCAAAAGACCGACGCCAAGCAGACCAACAAGAACCTGATCCTCTCCAAGGAAGCGGTCATCAATACCAAACCCGAGCTCCGGATCTTCGCCGACGACGTGCGCTGCACGCACGGGGCGACGGTCGGCCAGATCGATCGCGAGGCGATCTTCTACCTCACCTCGCGCGGTATCGGCGAGCGCGAGGCGCGCGAGCTGCTCACGCTCGCCTTCGCCCGAGATATCTTGGACCGCATACGGCTCGAGCCGCTGCGCGCCTGGCTGGATGCGCGGCTGTGGGAGAAGTTCCATGGCTACGGCGGCTAAGCTCGACGTGGCTGCGCTGCGCAAGGACTTTCCCATTCTCAGCCGCACCGTGCGCGGGCGGCCGCTCGTGTATCTGGACAACGCCGCCACGACGCAAAAGCCGCAGTGCGTCCTCGAGGCCATTCTGGCCTATTACCGCAATGACAACGCCAACATCCACCGGGGCGTGCACGAGCTGAGCGAGCGGGCAACGGAAGCCTACGAAGCGGCGCGAGGCAAGCTTCGGCGCTTCCTCAATGCGGAGAGTACGCAAGAGATCGTCTTCGTGCGCGGCGCCACCGAGGGCATCAACCTGGTGGCGCAGAGCTGGGGTCGCACGGCGGTGGGACCAGGCGACGAGATCATCCTCTCGCACCTGGAGCACCACTCCAACATCGTGCCCTGGCAGATGCTGCGCGAGGAGAAGGGCGCCCTGATCCGCGTCATTCCGGTGTTCGACGACGGCGAGCTGGATATCGAGGCTTATGAGCGAATGCTCGGGCCGCGCACGAAGATCGTCGCCGTCACGCACGTCTCGAACGCCCTTGGCACCATCACCCCGGTGCGCCGGATTATCGAGATGGCGCGACGCTGGGGCGCGGCGGTGCTCATCGACGGAGCGCAGGCGGTGGCGCACCTGCGCGTCGATGTGCGCGAGCTGGACTGCGACTTCTACGTTCTCTCCGGGCACAAGCTTTATGGGCCGACCGGGATCGGGGTGCTTTACGGCAAGGCGGAGCGGCTCGAGGCCATGCCGCCCTATCAAGGCGGCGGCGACATGATCGAGTCGGTCACCTTCGAGCGCACCACCTACAACGCCCTGCCCTACAAGTTCGAAGCGGGTACGCCGCACATCGCCGGCGCCGTGGGTCTCGGTGCGGCCGTCGATTATCTGGAACAGATCGGGCTGGAGTCGATCGCCGCGCACGAGCATGAGCTCGTCGACTACGCCACGCAAGCGCTCGGCGAGGTGCCGGGCCTCAAGATCCTCGGCACGGCGCGCGAGAAGGCGGCGGTGATCTCCTTCACGCTCGAGGGCGTTCATCCGCACGACGTCGGCACGGTGCTTGACCAGCAGGGGATCGCCGTGCGCACGGGCCATCATTGCGCCCAGCCGGTCATGGAGCGCTTTGGCGTGCCGGCCACCACGCGCGCCTCCTTTGCCCTGTACAACACCCGCGAAGAGGTCGACGCGCTCCTCGCCGGCCTCCGCTACGTCCGGGAGGTCTTTGATCTTTGATCAACGAACTCTACCAGGAAATCATCCTGGACCACAGCAAGCGCCCGCGGAACTTCGGCCGCCTGGAGGGCGCCAACCGGCACGCTTTGGGTCACAACCCGCTGTGCGGGGACCGCTGTGCGCTATTCCTCAAGGAGCGCGACGGCCGGATCGAGGAGATTCGGTTCGAGGGATCCGGTTGCGCCATCTCGACCTCCTCGGCCTCGCTGATGACGGAGGCGCTCAAAGGGAAAACGGTGGCAGAGGCCGAACAGCTATTGAAGCGCTTCCTCGATCTGGTGACCAAGGATCAGCCGCTTACGGAAGATCTGGGCAAACTGGCGGTGTTTGCGGGCGTGCGCGAGTTTCCGGCGCGCGTCAAGTGCGCCACGCTCGCCTGGCACACTTTGCGTGCGGCGTTGCGTGACGCGGGCGGGGTGGTATCGACCGAATGAGCGGGCAAAGGCTGCGCGAGGAGGTGATCCGGGCGCTCCGGACCGTCTACGATCCGGAGATCCCAGTCAACATCTATGACCTCGGCCTGATCTATGCCCTCGACGTGGACCCGGCCGGCCGCGTTTCGATCCGAATGACGCTGACGGCGCCGAACTGTCCGGTGGCGGGCTCGATGCCCGGGAAAGTGGAAGCTGCGGTTCGCGCGGTGGCTGGAGTCGGCGACGTGCGGGTTGAACTCGTCTTCGATCCGCCGTGGAGCCCGGCGCGAATGTCGGAGGACGCACGCGTCGCGCTCGGCCTGGATGATGTGATTCCGCCCGAGAGGCTAGTGCGATGAAGCTGAGCAATCATGAGGAGTATGGGCTGCGATGCCTGCTGCGGCTGGCCGAACAAGGGCCGGGAGGAAGCTTGACCATCCCGGAAATCAGCGGCAGCGAGGGCATCTCGCAAGCCTACGCAGGAAAGCTGCTGCGCATGCTGCGGCGGGCTGGGTTCGTCAAAGCGGCCCGCGGCAAAATCGGCGGCTACACGCTGGCGCGGCCGGCCGAGGCGATTGTCGTCGGCGAAGTGATGGAGGCGCTGGGCGGCCCGATCTTTCGTGAGACCTTCTGCCGAACCCATTCCGGGCAGGTCGCCACCTGCGTGCGCTCGCCGGAGTGCTCCCTGCGCGGACTGTGGCGCAACTTGCAGGCGGCCGTCGACGGCGTGTTGCGTAACGTGACGCTGGCGCGGCTAGTGGCTGAGGCCACGCCCCAGGTCGTCTGGCCGGCGCCCCCTGGCGCAAACGAGCTCCGCCGCCTGAACTAAGGCGAGAGGGGCGGATCCAGGGCGCCTCGGGGCGCATTCACCCCCCCAGCGAGCTTTTCGCACAGCTCACCCAAGTGTGAAAGAATAGCTGTTTGCTGTTAGCATGATTGATCCGGGAGCAGGTGCGTCGTGACGGTCGGAGTTCCGAAGGAGACCTTTCCGGGCGAGCAGCGGGTGGCGCTGACTCCCGCCGCGCTGCCGCCCTTGATCAAAGCGGGGGCGCAGGTGCTTGTCGAAGCCGGCGCCGGCGCGGCTGCGGGCTTTCCCGATTCGACCTATGCCGAGCGAGGCGCGCAGATTGTGGCGTCTAGCGCCGAGCTGTTCGAGAAAGCGGAGGTCGTGCTCCAGGTGCGCTCCTACGGCGCCAATCCGGAGGCCGGCCGGCAGGACCTCGAGTTGATGCGCGCCGGCCAGACCCTGATCGGCTTCTGGGAGCCGCTCTCCTCGCCGGAGGCGGTCGAGCAGGCGGCGCGGACCGGCATCACCGCTTTCGCCATGGAACTGATGCCGCGCATCACGCGGGCCCAGAGCATGGACGCGCTGTCGTCGATGGCGACCATCGCGGGCTACAAGGCCGTCTTGCTGGCGGCCGAGCATCTGCCGAAGATGTTTCCCATGCTGATGACGGCCGCCGGCACGCTGGCGCCGGCCAAGGTTTTCGTGCTCGGTGCGGGCGTAGCCGGCTTGCAGGCGATCGCGACGGCGCGCCGGCTCGGCGCGGTGGTGGAAGCTTACGACGTTCGGCCCGCGGTGAAGGAACAGGTCGAGAGCCTGGGCGCCAAGTTCCTCGAGCTGCCGCTTGAGACGGCGGGCGTCGAGGAGGCGAGCGGCTACGCCAAGGCCCTGGATGAGGAGTTCTATCGGCGCCAGCGAGAGCTGATGGCCCGGGCGGTGGCCGAGCATGACGTCGTCATTACGACGGCGGCGGTTCCCGGCCGGCGCGCGCCGGTACTCGTCAGCCGGGAGATGGTGGCCGCCATGCGCCCAGGGTCGGTGATCGTCGACCTGGCCGCCGAGCGCGGCGGCAATTGCGAGCTGACCCGGCCCGGCCAGACCGTGGTGGAGTGCGGCGTCACCATTCTCGGCCCGCTCAACCTGCCGTCGACCATCCCGGTCCATGCCAGCCAGATGTACGCTCGGAACATCTCTACGTTCTTGCTCAGTATGGTGAAGGAAGGGCGTCTTGCGCCGGACGCTAACGACCAGATTGTGCGTGAGACGATGATCATCGACCGGGGCACTGTGGTGCATCCGCAACTGGTGCCCCTGGTGCGCAGCGGAGCAAAGCAATAATGGATACCCTCGTTATTTCCGTTACGATTTTCGTCCTGGCCATCTTTGTCGGCTTTGAAGTCATAACCAAAGTTCCGCCGACGCTGCACACGCCGCTGATGTCGGGCTCGAACGCCATTTCCGGCATCACGATCGTCGGCGCCCTGCTGTCGGCGGGCACGCAACACACGACCCTGACCACGGTTTTAGGCTTTGCCGCCGTGGTCTTTGCCATGATCAATGTCGTCGGCGGCTTCCTGGTCACCGACCGCATGCTGAAGATGTTCCGCCGCAAGCATTGAAAACCGGTCCGCCATGGATGCCCTGATCAATCTCTCCTATCTCGTTGCCTCAGCCCTGTTCATCTTCGGACTGAAAGGCCTCTCGCACCCGCGAACGGCGGTCCGGGGCAACCTGCTCGCCTCCACCGGGATGTTGATCGCCATCGTGGTGACGCTGCTTGCCCGAGAGATCGTCGACTACACGATCATCGCCGCCGGAGTAGTCGTGGGCTCGGCGATCGGCGCCGTGCTCGCGCTCAAAGTGCGGATGACGGCGATGCCCCAGATGGTGGCGCTG
>Ga0308391_1000860_pt1 | contig 13117 bp, 5 predicted proteins | sample Hotspr20Samplet1_FD_202363 | JGI IMG/M metagenome (GOLD analysis project Ga0308391, IMG submission 202363) | Hot spring phototrophic mat microbial communities from Octopus Spring, Yellowstone National Park, Wyoming, United States - 20050623_t1 ... | reverse complement strand
TTGCCTCAGGATAGCACCACCTTCGCGCAGTGGTGGGACACCATTGTGGCCTCCTATTACGCCCGGTATGGCGGAAGGGACATACAGCACCTTATGGCCATAGCCCCCATAGACTATGTCTATGACGACCACGACTACCTACAGGACAACTCCTCCCGCACCTCCTCACCCTATATCAGTGACACTTTGATTCGGGAGTTTTCCTTGCCGCCTTACGCCCGGCGCAATATCATTCATGCATACACGCAGTTTTTCCCGCATTATCCTCTGCCAGATACGAGTGAAGGCATCTTTCATCGGATTCGCATAGGGAATGTAGAGATTTTTGTATGTGATAACCGTTCGGCTCGGGCTCCTGACCTGAATGCCCTTCGCTGGCGAGGAGACACGCTATTTTTTGATCCGCCGCCTTCCCACTCTATGTTGGGAGCAGTACAGCGAACCTGGCTTTTGGATGGGCTTCGCAGCTCCACCGCTACGTGGAAGTTTGTAGTTACGGGGGTAGCCTTCAACAGGGGCTATCGGCAGATACTCCAGGCCCTCTCTGGCAATAAAGCTCTTCAAGCCTGCGCTATACCCGGTATAGGCAACGGAGCAATGCTTTTGGCAGGCCTTACCGATACCTGGGCCGCCTATGCAGCCGAACAGGATTCCATCTTAGCCTTCTGTCAGCGCCATGGCATCCGAAATGTCATCTGGCTCTCCAGCGACTCCCACACCTCCGCCATAGACGATGGCGAAAATGCCGGCTTCCCCGAACTAATGGCCGGAAACCTGCGTCAAACCAACTCCCGCCTCGCCTGGCTCATGGCTAACGCAGGCCCTCTCATGAGCACCTTCTGCCCACAAGCCAACCTCTCCCAAAGCTTCGCCCTTTGGAATGCCGGCGGACAAGGCTTAGGCAATACGAACTTCAACGACGTCTACGGACGCATGGAGGTCTTCGGAGAGGACTCCGTTCGGCTCTCCATCGTAGATACAGCCGGCATCGTGATCGCCAGCCTCACCCTTCAAAATAGCGCCTCCTCTGCTCTACCCACCGTAGCGCGACGCACCACCAGCTCACCCATAGCCATTTCCTGGGACGCTGCCCACGAAAATGCCACAATCCAGCTCCTCTCCGAAGTACCAACCCCCGCCACCCTCCTCCTCACTAATCTCTCCGGACAAATCATAGCCTCCTACCCCCTCACAGAAGGAAAAGCCCATCAAACCTTACGTATTCCCATGGCCCACCTCCCCCGAGGCCTTTACTTTGTAGGGCTACAGGCAGGGCCCCATATCTGGACCCACCACCTGATCCGCCCCTAAAAATCCCAAAATCACTTTGGTATTCATTCCCCCCCTCATGGCGCCTCCTGAAAATGCCTTACCTTTGTCTCGGGTATGATACCTTCCATGACGATGCGACGGTTGAGCTCCCTTCGGGTTGAGCTCCCGCTCAGAAGACTAATCGGAGTATCAATGCTCCTGGGATTTAGCTGGCTGTATGCCCAGTGCGTTCCGCAAGCGCCGGACATTGTCGTGATAAGCCCCCCACTGGGTCCCTCCGGCGCCTATTTATGGGGTCAGCAGGTACAGATAGATGCAACTTCCTATTCCCAGTACAGCGGCGATTTTTACAGAATTGAATACTCCCTGAATGGGGGATCCTGGACCACAGCAGCATCCAATGTAACTAGCTTCCCTGTAACTATCACGCTTCCCGCTTTCACGCCGCCTAATTACGAGGGCACCCTCGATATACGAGCAGTCGCTGTTTGCAACAGCACCGGCCAAGAGAGTCCGGGCGGCTTCTCCTCTATCAATCTATCGGACCGGCTGGGCAATCGGCCAACAATACCTATTCCCATTACGCTGAACCTCTCAGGAGCTGCCTGGACAGCCACCATCTCCGATAGCACAAATGGTCTGGCTACCAGCAATGAATATAATGCCGCCAGGGGAGCACGCTGGGGGTCAGCTTCTCGAGATTTGTTTTTCGTCCTAACGCTTCCAGAATGCCTGGACTCGCTGGTGGTGAATACCTGCTCAAGAAACACTAATTTCGATACGCGCATCCACTTTATTAATGCCAATACAAATGACACCATTACAAATGACGACCAGGGTCGCAGCTGTACGAGTGCAGGAGGCTCAGTAAATCCTAATTGGCTTTCTCAGCTGGTAGTTTTTGGCCTTCCTAATGCCTTGCGGGTAACCCAGACTGCACTAAGTGATATAGGTTATGGCGGTAGCGCCAAAGTCGTTCGTGATACAGCCCTCTTAGTTTCAGGACATACTCTCTACATAGTGGTAGAGGGATCCCTCTCTGCTGATCAGGGTAAATTTGAGCTCACCATCACGGGCTACAAGATACGACCCAGCTCCATCAACCTCACTGGGGCTCCCACCGGGCCGGTATGCATAAACTCTGGCCTTATCACGCTTGATGCGACGACCCCGAATGCCACGGCTTATGAGTGGCTGGATGCCAACGGTTATACGATTGCTACCGGCGCTACATACACATTTGATCCCAACATTGAGGGAATCTTCAATGTAACCGCCAAGGTCATCTTCAATCCCAATGAAGACCCAGACTGTGATTATGATTTCCTCACCGAACCGGTAACCATCATCGTGGAGGACATCGCTCAGGCCCAGATCGCCGATGCCGACAATTATCCCGTTAGTAATCAAACCCTCTCCATCACCGAAGGAAGCGATGTGACCCTCAATGTGCTCTCCCTGCAAACCCCCGATATTAACAGCTACACCTGGAACCTGTACAACTCCTTCCCGCCACTGGATAATACGTCGCCGATCTCCACCAGCCAGGGCAACACCTTCACTATTAATAATATCAGCGCTGGCGAGTACACCGTCATCCTGGAAGCGGTACGAGGAATGGGAGCCTGCGGTACGACGCGTGACACCGTCTACCTCGACGTAACCTCCGGCCTGCGGACGGATGCTGGCACCTTCAGCATCTTCCCGAATCCCAACACGGGGGCCTTCACCATCGCAGCACCGGCAATGGATACCTATCGCGTCCAGGTGCTGGATGTCGCGGGTCGCCTCGTGGCTGAGGACGCCTTCACAGGTAGCACGTATCAAATGCGGGTTAGCCTCCCCGCCGGCATTTACCAAGTGCGCCTCATAGCAGGCGAGAAGGTCCAAATAGAACGGCTGATTATCACCGAATAGGCGACTCTCGCCTGCGCAGGCTCTGTTGGGGCACGGCATCACCGTGCCCCAACAGCTTTTTAAAGACCCGGCCGAAAGGCTTCTCCTCCATTTGCCAGAAATCCTATCCCTCAAACTCCATCTACCTCTCATACTATTTCCTAGCACAGACTTTGTTTTTGGGCGGTACCAGCCCCCAGCACACCCGCTGTGGGGCGGGGGCGCTCAAAATGTCCCTCTTACCATCCCCCCACTCCCTACACCCTCTCCCCCCTTCTCAAGGGGGGAGAGGGTCGGAGTGAAGGGGAATCGGACACCCATGTACCCTGCCCCTTCGGGGCCCTCCTCGTGACCTTATACCACTTTAAGTCAAAGGCCTTCTTAATGTGAGGGGGATGGGGGCATGCCCACCTGAGGGGGGAGCGGCAGCCACACCTAACTCTACCCTCCTACATTCAGAAATCCTTTGCCCGGAATTGGTATTACGCCTCTAAGAAGCACGCCATCCCGCTACCTTTGCCCGGGCCGTCTATGCAGCCAACAGGATTCCATCTTAGCCTTCTGTCAGCGCCATGGCATCTAAAATGTGATCTGGCTCTCCAGCGACTCCCACACCTCCACCATAGACGATGGCGAAAATGCCGCCTTTCCCGAACTGATGGCAAAAAACCTGGGCCAGACCAACTCCCGCCTTGCCTCTCTCATGAGCACCTTCTGCCCACAGGCCAACCTCTCCTAAAGCTTCGCCCTCTGGACTGCCGGCGGACAAGGCTTAAGCCATACGACTTCAACAACGCCTACGGACGCATGGAGGCCTTCGGAGAGGACTCCGTTCGGCTCTCCCTCGTAGATACAGCCGGCATCGTGATCGCTAGCCTCATCCTCCAAAATAGCGCCTCCTCTGCCCTACCCACCGTAGCGCGGCGCACCACCAGCTCCCCCATAGCCATTTCCTGGGACGCTGCCCACGAAAATGCCACAGTCCAGCTCCTCTCTGAAGTACAAACCCCCGCCTCCCTCCTCCTCACCAACCTCTCAGCACAAATCATAGCCCCCCACCCCCTCCTAGGAGGAAGAGCCGATCAAACCCTACACATTCCCATGGGCCACCTCCACCGCGGCCTTTACTTGGTAGGGCTGCAGGCAGGGACCCACGGCTGGACCCACCACCTGATCCGCCCCTGAAAATCCCAAAATCACTTTTGGTATTCACTCTCCCACCCCCCAAGGCACTTCCTGAAAATTGCTTATCTTTGCCTCGGATATGATACCTTCTATAACGATGCGGCGGTTGAGCTCCTTTCGGGCTGAGCTCCCGCTCAGCAGCCTAATGGGAGTATTAATGCTCCTAGGATTTAGCTGGTTACATGCCCAGTGCGTTCCGCAAGCGCCGGACATTGTCGTGACAAGCACCCCACTGGGTCCCTCCGGCGCCTATTTATGGGGTCAGCAGGTAGAGATAAATGTAGCTACCGGTTCCCAGTACAGCGGCGAATCTTACAGAATTGAATACTCCCTGGATGAGGGGGTATCCTGGACCACAGCAGCATCCAATGTAACTAGCTTCCCTGTTACTATCCCTCTTCCCGCTCTCACGCCGCCTACTTACACCGGCACCCTCCTTATACGAGCAGTCGCTGTTTGCAACAGCACCAGCCAAGAGAATCAGGGCAGCTCCGTCTCTATCAATCTATCGGACCGGCTGGGCAATCGGCCAGCAAGGGCTATTCCCATTACGCTGAACCCCTCAGGATCTGAAACCTGGGAAGCCACTATCTCCGATAGCACAGATGGTCTGGCTACCAGCGATGAACATAATGTCTCCACGGGAGCACGCTGGGGGTCAGCTTCTCGAGATTTGTTTTTCGTCCTAACGCTTCCAGAATGCTTGGACTCCCTAGTGCTGAATACCTGCTCAAGGAAAACTGATTTCGATACGCGCATCCACTTTATTAATGCCGCTACAAATGACACCATTACAAATGACGACCAGGGTTCCAGCTGTACGAGTTCAGGAGGCTCAGTAGATGCTATTTGGCTTTCTCAGCTGGTAGTTTATGGCCTTCCTAATGCCGTGCAGGTAACCCAGACTGTACAAAGTGATATAGGTTATGTCTCCAGCGCCAGAGTAATTCGTGATACCGCCCTCTTAGCTTCAGGACATACTCTCTACATAGTGGTAGAGGGATCCGCTCCCTCTCATCAGGGCAAATTTGAGCTCACCATCAAAGGCTACAAGGTGCGCCGCGTTTCCATCACTGGGGCCAGGCCTGTATGCATAAACTCTGGCCCTATCACGCTCAATGCGACGACCTCTGCCGCCATTTCTTATCAGTGGCTGGATGCTAACGATAATCCGATTCCGGGAGCTACCAGCCCCACATATAAAATTTTTCCCGAGGCTGCGGGCAGTATAACGGTCAAAGTGCAAGTTACCATCCCTGACCCGAATGGGTTCTGTGCCCCTACGGTGGTCACTTCCTCCGTCACCATCAACGTGGAGGACACCGCCCGGGCCCAGATCGCTGATGCCAGCAACAATATCGTTAGTGGTCGGACCCTCACCTTCACCCCAGGAAGCAATGTAACTCTAAGGGTCAGCTCTCCCCAGTCCAGCGGCAATACCTACACTTGGAAGCGCTACAACTCCATCCCACCTTCGGGCAACGCCTCTACCAGCTCAGGCAGCTCCCTCACTATTAATAACATCAGGCCTGGCACCTACACGGTCATCCTTGAGGCGAGGCGCGGCTCAGGTGCCTGCGGTTTGACTCGAGATACCGTGTATTTAGATGTACCCACCGGTCTGCGGGTAGATACGGGCAGCTTCGGGATTTATCCGAACCCCAACACGGGTAGCTTCACTATCCTCGCTCCTACGGCAGGCACCTATCAGGTACAAGTTCTGGATGTAGCAGGCCGAATAGTGGCTCGAGACACCTTCACGGGTAGCACGCATCAAATGCGGCTTAGCCTCCCCACCGGCATCTACCAAGTGCGCCTCATAGCAGGCGAGAAGGTCCAACTAGGGCGGCTGATTATCACCGAGTAGGAGACCCTCTCTCTGCACAGGCTTTGTTGGGGCACGGCATCACCGTGCCCCAACCGCTTTTAAGGGCCCAGACGAAAGGCTTCTCCGCCGGAAACCCCTATCCCTCAAATTCGATGCAAAGAGTTTCTGAATGCGAGTCGGTAGTATTTTGTGGGGCCGCTCCGCCCCGAAGGGGCGGAGCGGCCAAAACCTCTCTCTCCATTCAGAAGGCTTTTGATTGCAAATGGTATTACACCTCTAAGAAGCACGCCATACCAATACCTTTACCTGGGCCGCCTATGCAGCCAACAGGACTCCATCTTAGCCTTCTGTCAGCGCCATGGCATCCAAAATGTAATCTGGCTTTCTGGCGACTCGCACACCTCCGTCATAAACGATGACAAAAATGCCGGCTTTCCCGAACTGATGGCAGGAAACCTGCGTCAAACCAACTCCCGCCTCGCCTGACTCATGGCTAACGCAGGCCCTCTCATGAGCACCTTCTGCCCACAGGCCAACCTCTTCCAAAGCTTCGCCCTCTGGAATGCCGGCGGGCAAGGCTTAGGTAATACGAACTTCAACAACGCCTACGGACGCATTGAGGTCTTCGGACAGGCCTCCGCTCGGCTCTCCCTCGTAGATACAGCAGGCATCGCGATCGCTAACCTCACCCTCCCAAATAGCGCCTCCTCCGCTCTATCCACCGTAGCGCGGCGCACCCCCAGCTCCCTCATAGCCATTTCCTGAGACGCTGCCCACAAAAATGCCACAGTCCAGCTCCTCTCTGAGGTACAACCCCCCGCCACCCTCCTCCTCACCAACCTCTCAGGACAAATCATAGCCTCTTATCCCCTGACAGAAGGAAAAGACCATCAAACCCTACCCACTCCCATGGCCCACCGCTCTCGCGGCCTTTAATTTGTAGTGCTGCAGGCAGGGACCCGCATCTGGACCCACCACCTGAACCGCCCCTGAAAATCCCAAAATTTATTCGCTCCCCCCTTATGGCACCTCTTGAAAATGCCCTATCTTTGTCTCGGGTATGATACTTTCCATGATGATGCGGCTGTTGAGCTCCCTTCGGGTTGAGCTCCCGCTCAAAAGACTCGTGGGAATTATGTTTCTCATAGGATGGATCGGGCTATATGCCCAGCCGCTCACAGGTACACACACCATCACAGGCACCTCGGCATTCAATCCGAATGGGGGACAGTTTGCTACCATTCAGGAGGCCTTTGACTCCCTCATGAGCCGGGGTGTAGGAGGAGGCGGAGTCACTTTCAGGGTACGGAATAGCTGGGTAGGATCGGCAACCGGGCAGCTGGCAGAGCCTAACACTATCCAGCTAAGCACGTATCCGGGCAGTGGACCCACCTCTCCGATCACACTCACCTTCGCCGACCTGACTAATCCAGTCTACCTGGCGGAAGCCCCCGATACTACTGCGGGAAACCGCTTCGTCTTCCGCTTTACGGGGACCATCAAGTTCTTTACTCTGAACGGAGCGGGTAAGCTCATTCTCAAAAGCACCACCAGGGGTAGTAGCAGTGGTACTAACACCGGATTGATCGGCTTTGTCAGCACAAGTTCCCTAGACCTCAATATTGATGCTATCATTATCCAGAATATCGTCATGCATGGAAATGGTCGGGCTAATACCTTTTCAGGAGTGTACATCGGTCAGGATGCAAGGTTACCTATAGGAACTGTCAGTACAGGTAGCAATATCGGTGCGGCCGTAGGGATCACCATTCAGGGGTGCACCATAGACTCGGTAAGCCGGCCGATATTCGTTGCTGGGATACGGTCAAATACGCGAAACATACGAGTCCTCAATAACGAGATCGGCCATCCTACCGATGTGGCCGGATGGGGTAACGCTTCCTATATTGGGGCTATCCATATTCAAGGGGCTGTCGGCGTAACTGTAAGAGGTAATGTAATCCACCCGCAGCGAAGTAATTACTACTCCAATATGGCCGGTATTCGTTTGGATTCCTGCGAAGCCGCAACCGTAGAGAGAAACTGGATCAAGGGCGTGGTCTATGAGGCTAGAGGTGGTTATGGAGCCTATGGTATAGCGCTAAACCTACCAGCCTCATATACTTCGCCCAGTCCTCAGACCAAGGTGTTAAGTAATATGATAGCGGGAATTTATGCAGACGGAGATAGGAGTAATGCGGACGGAACTTGGGTTATATCTGGCATATGGGTAACAGCCCCTTCGGCTGTAACGAATGCGCAGGTTAGTTTGATTCACAATTCCATCAACCTATTTGACGACCCTGTTTTGTCTGCTAACCCTTTGACTTCATATGTGGGCGCATCCTCTGGCATTACGCTTGGCTCTAATATCCGGGGTGGGGTAGTGATGGATGACAACCTCATTCAGAATAGGCTCTCTCCCCGCCAGCGCCGGAATGGCGAGCAGGCTGCGTATGGGATACTTATTTACAATTCTTCCCTCGCATCGAGTACCATTGATTATCAATGCTACTGCATAAACGCTACTTCGGCGAATAACTATATTGGCTGCCTTGGCAGTCCTGCTACTGCTGCCAATAACCACGCTACCCTTTCCGCATGGCAGGCCGCTATAGGTGATGAGGCCAACAGCAAGGATCACTCCCCGATAGGCAACGTCCCCTTCTTGAGCAATACCGATCTACATCTGAATCCCAGCGCCCCCTCCCTCGCCATTAATGCGGGTAATCCTGCTAATAATGGGACCTTTGACTTTGATGAGCAAACCCGGCCTATAGGAGGGGGCAGTGATCCTGGTACCGCGCCGGATATCGGGGCTGATGAAGTGAATGGCACACCATTCATCTGTCCGAGCAGCCTCCGGGCGCCTGAGATCGTGGTAACCTCCACCTATCCGCCGCTCGCAGGCTCTAACAACTACCTCTGGGGCCAGCAGGTGGAGATCGATCTGGCTCCTTCTTCACCAACGCCCAGCGACATCCTCACTCTCATTTACTCTTTAGATGGAGGGACAACCTGGACAGCTGGTCCCACCGTAACCAGCTTCCCGGTTACTATTACCTTGCCGCCGGTTACTCCTCCTTATACAGCTACTATGCGGATAGCGGTGAGAGCCACGGCTCCTAGCATCTGCCCGCCGCTCACGCCCGATACGAGCGATAACCCTGTCTCCATCAACCTCACCGAGCGGCCAGGCAACCGCCCTGCCACAGCTATCCCGATCACCCTGACCTCCTCCATGGCTGGGATATGGACAGCCACCATATCCGATAGCACCAGCGGGCCGGGCTTAAGCGATGAATACACGGGTCTGCCCAGGGCACAAGCCGCTCAGGATCTCTTCTTCCTCATTCAGCTCCCTGAGTGCTTAGACTCCCTCGACATCTCTCTCTGCAGCACCACTGGTACCCTAACCGATAGCTACATCCACCTTATCAATGCTACGGCGGCAGATACCATAGATAACGACGATGGATGCAGCACCGGCTTATTGAGTAGAATTGTAGCGATAGGTACGCCTAACGCTAATACCCGGAACACAGACGCCTTCTCCAGGCCAGCCAGGGACTCCCTACTCCTCGTGCAGGGGCATACTCTCTACCTCGTCGTGGAAGGTTACAGGTCGTCCATAGGTACCTTTACGGCAAACATCAGGGGCTACAAGCTACGTTCCATCGACGTCGCTGGGGCTCCCAGTGGGCCTGTATGCATAAACTCTGCCCCTATCACGCTCAATGTGACGCCCCCTGGTGCCACAGCTTATCAGTGGCTGGATGCCAACGGTAATCCGATTTCGGGAGCCACCAGCGCCACATATACCATTTCTCCCAACGCTGAGGGCACCTTCACTGTAAGCGCCGCCGCCATATTCAATCCCAATGATGACCCAAGCTGTGCTACCTCTTCTGACTTTATAACCTCATCGCCCGTAACTATCACCGTGGAGGACACCGCTCGGGCCCAGATCGCCAATGCCAACAATACTGTCGTCAGTGGTCAGACCCTCACCTTCACCGCAGGAAGCAATGTGACTCTGAATGTGAGCTCTCCCCAGTCCAGCGGCAATACCTACATTTGGAAGCGCTACAAATCCAACCCACCTGTGGGCACACCCTCTACCAGAAGAGGCAACTCCCTCACTATTCCTAACATCAGCGCTGGCGACTACACCGTCATCCTGGAAGCGGTACGGGGGTCGGGGGTCTGCGGCACGACACGTGACACCGTCTACCTCAGCGTACCCACCGGCCTCCAGACGAATGCTGGCACCTTCAGCATCTTCCCGAATCCCAACACGGGGGTTTTCACCATCGCAACACCGGCAATGGATACTTATCGCATCCAAGTACTGGATGTCGCTGGTCGCCTCGTGGCTGAGGACGCCTTCACGGGTATCACCCATCAAATGCGGCTTAGCCTCCCCGCCGGCATCTACCAAGTACGCCTCATAGCAGGCGAGAAGGTCCAAGTAGGACGACTGATTATCACCCAGTAGGAGACCCTCGTCTGCGCAGGCTCTGTTGGGGCACGGCATCACCGTGCCCCAACAGCTTTTTAAAGACCCGGCTGAAAGGCTTCTCCCCCATTCGCCGAGAACCCTATCCCTTAAACCCCCTCTGCCCCTTACGCCTCCAAAGGTTAAGCCATCCCGATACCTTTGCCATACTTTTGTTTTATCTACTTCGTCATGCTGAAAATGCCTTTTTTCAGGGCTAGGGCTGCGCTTTGGGGGGTGAGTTTTTTGCTGGCGCAGCCGCCAGGGGGTATGGGCCGACCGGGAGGAGAAGGCCGACCGGGTATGGGTAGCGAGGAACGTTTCCGCCCTCCCTTGGAGACCACCCTCAAGGGCACCATCCGCGGCACCCTCAAAGACAGCGCCACCAAAGAGCCCCTCCCCTACGTGAGTATTAGCCTCTACCGGGGAGACAAACTCATCACCGGCACCCTCTCCGACGAGAAAGGAACCTTCACCCTCCGAGAAGTGCCTATCGGACGTTATATCATGCGCATACAGCCCCTCGGCTACAAACCCACCAGCCAAATCGTGGAAACAACCCCCCTCCGCCCAGACCTCAACCTCGGCACCCTCTACCTCTCCGAAGTCGGCATAGAACTCCAAACCGTAGAAATCCAAGCCGAGCGCAGCCCCATTTCCTATCAGCCCGAAAAGATCGTCTATACCCCAGAAAAAGACCCTACCATCCAAGGCGGCGATGCTGTGGACGCCCTACGCAAAATGCCCGCCGTCAATGTGGACTTAGATGGGAATATTCAAGTTCGGGGCAGTGGAGCCGTGCGCATCTACGTAGATGGCAAGCCCTCCTTGCTCTTTGCGAATAACCCGGGCGATGCGCTGCGGGCTATTCCCGCCGACCAGATAGAGCGAATCGAGCTGATTACTAATCCCTCGGCCCGTTATGAGGCCGAAGGCGCCGTCATCCTAAATATCGTCCTCAAGAAAAACCGCTTAGACGGCCTCACCACGAGCTTCAACGTTGGCATTTCTACGCAATTTGCCAATGGCAGTGCTATGGTGGGCGCTAAAATCGGCCGCCAGTCCCACACCCTCCATGTCAACGGCCGCTATCGCTACGCCGGCACCGGCTACACGCACTTTTACCGGGAGTCTCAAACCCCAGGCGGCCTGGCTATCCTTACGCAAGATGGCTCCTTCCTGCCCCGGCGCTTCATGACCGGCCTTTTCTACAATGGCGAATTCATCCAGAATGCCGCCCGCACGTTTAGCTGGGGCGTGCAGTACCGAACTCTTTCCTTTGACCGCTTGAACGACCTGCTCGTTACCCTCCAAAATCCCGCCTTAGCTAACGGAGCTACCATCACCTACTCCCGCCGGGCGACCTTCCCCCTGTACGACTGGGGGCTCAATGCCAACTTGGACTATACCTACAAGTCCCCCACGCGCAGTGGCGAAGAGCTTTTTGTATCGCTACAGGGCGGCTTTTCGCCCCGCATCCAGCGCTATGCCTTAGACCAGCTCGCTACGTTGGATACCTTTTTCCTGCGGGAACGTAGCCAGAACCGAGCAGACACTTACGAGGGCCAGTTTCAAGCCGACTACACCCGGCCCTTAGGCGAGCGCTGGAAAGTAGAGACGGGCTTACGTCTCAACCTCCGCAGCCTCTCCACCCAGTCGGCTTACGAGCGCTTCAACCGCACGCTGGAGCAGTTTGAGCCATACCTCCTGCGGGCCGATACCTCTCGGATCACCCAGTGGGTGCCAGCCAGTTACGTTTCCCTCGCCTGGGCCAAAGACCGCTGGCTCCTCAAAGCTGGCCTGCGGTATGAGCATACCTACAATGACGCACGCTTTTTGCGCGGCACCCTCCCCATCCAGCAATCCTTTGGCAACCTCCTGCCCAATATCCTCCTGAGCTACAGCGTGCGGGGCCTTTTCCCCATTCAGCTCAGTTATAGCCAGCGCATTCGGCGGCCCTGGCTGCGTGAGCTCAACCCCTTCATAGACGCCGCCGACCCCCGCAATATCAGTTACGGCAATCCCAACCTCCGCCCAGAAATCACCCACAGCGTAGAAGCCGCATTCTTTCCCTTTCTCACCCTCTTTGCCCGCTACACAGAAGGCGCTATTGAAAATTACAGCTTCGTGGATGGCGCAGGAGTAACGAATACGACCTTTCTGAATGTGGGGCGACGGGGCTACTACGGCATCACACTTTTCTGGCGAAAAAGCTTCTGGAAAGACAAAATCACCCTCCAGCTCAGCGGCGAAGGCGCCTATGTAGACCTCTGGGCGGACCGAGGTACCTATATCCTGCGAAACACCGGCTACGAGTATAGCGTGCGGGGGTCTATTCAGTGGCGGCCCCGAGCCGACTGGATAGCCGAGCTTTCGGGCAACTACAACTCTCCCCGGGTAGCCCTGCAAGGCCAGCAGCCGGTGTTCATGTTTCAGGA
>Ga0308391_1000857_pt1 | contig 13138 bp, 10 predicted proteins | sample Hotspr20Samplet1_FD_202363 | JGI IMG/M metagenome (GOLD analysis project Ga0308391, IMG submission 202363) | Hot spring phototrophic mat microbial communities from Octopus Spring, Yellowstone National Park, Wyoming, United States - 20050623_t1 ... | reverse complement strand
AAGCGCACCGGGAAGGCCGGCTCGGCGGCAAGCTCGGGGAGCCGCCAGGGCTCGGCGGCGTTCGCGAGGAAGCCGTCGGCGAGCAGGATCACGGGCGTCATGTGCCGGACGGCGAGGCGGACCGCCTCGCGGGCCATGGCGAAGCCGTCCGAGGGGGTGGCGGCGGCGAGCACGACGAGCGGGGTGTCGCCGTTGCGGCCGAAGACCGCCTGGAACAGGTCGGACTGCTCGGTCTTGGTCGGCATGCCGGTCGAGGGACCGGCGCGCTGCACGTCGATCACCACGAGCGGCAGCTCGACCGCGACGGCGAGCCCGAGCGCTTCGGTCTTCAAAGCCATACCCGGTCCCGACGTGCCGGTGACCCCGAGCGCCCCGGCGTAAGAGGCGCCGATCGCCGCGCAGATGGCGGCGATCTCGTCCTCGGCCTGGAAGGTCGTGACACCGAGCCCGCGCAGCCCGGCGAGCTGGTGCAACAGTCCCGAGGCCGGGGTGATCGGGTAGGAGCAGTAGACGAGCTCGAGCCCGGCGTCGCGACCGGCGGCGAGCAGGCCGAAAGCCAGGGCCTCGAGCCCGTTGACCGTTCTGTACGTGCCGGGCTCGAGCGGCGCCCGGCCGACCGTGAAGGCGGGAATCGAAAGCTCGCTCACCTCGCCGAACACGTGGCCGGCGGCGAGTGCCGCCTTGTTGGCGGCCAAGAGCGCGGGCTCGTGGGCGAAGCGCCGTTCGAGCCAGGCCTCGACCGAGCGGGTGTCGCGATCGTGCATCCAAAGGATCAGGCCGAGCGCCCAGAAGTTCTTGGCCCGGCCGGCCTCGCGCGCCGAGACGCCGGTCGCGGCGGTGGCCTTGCGGGTGAGCTCCTCGATCGGGATCTCCACCACCCGGAACGGCCGGAGCGTGCCGTCCTCGCGCGGGTCGGCGGGGAACCCGGCACGCTCGAGTTCGCGCTTCTTGAAGCTACCGGGGTCGAGGATCACGAGGGCACCGGGCCGCAGGTCGGGCAGGTTGACCTTGAGGGCCGCCGGGTTGAGGGCGACCAGCACGTCCGGCCGGTCGCCCACGGTGTGCACGCGGTGGTCGGCGATGTGGATCTGGAAGGAGGAGACGCCGAAGGTCGTGCCGGCCGGGGCGCGGATCTCGGCGGGGAAGTCGGGGAAGGTCTCGAGGTCGGCGCCCGAGAGCGCGGTCGCGAGCGCGAGCTGGCCGCCCGCCACCTGGATCCCGTCGCCGCTGTCGCCGGAAAGCCGCACCACGACGTTCGCCAAGCGGGTGCGCGCCGGCCGCGGCCGGGCCCCGACCACGGGTGCGCGAACGATCTCCGCCATCGCCGTTCTCCGCCCCGCCTCGTTCATGAGCCGATGCTCATACTCACCGCAGATCGGTCCCCAGCCCGCGCGCGGCAACGCGACAGGCAGGCGCAGCCGGTCCGATCCCGGCGTTCACGAGGCGCCGAGCCACCAGCGACCGCCGCAATTGGCGGCCAGCCCTTCCTCGAGCTCGCGCTGGACCCGTGGCCGCTCGGGCCGCTCGGTGAGCGCCCAGGCGGCGGCCGTCGGTGCCGCCACAGCCACGGTGGCGACGCAGGCCGCACCCTTGACCAGCACCAAGACGGGTGTGCCGACCGCCGCGAGCGCGCCGCCGTCGGGCCGCTCGGGGCGGGCCGTGCAGGCGGCGAGGACGAGCCCGCCGCCCAGGAGGAGCACGGCTCGCCGCACGGGCCGCCTCAGCCGTACCGGTAGGGTGGGCCGGCCTTCTCCATGGTCGCGAGATAGTCCTTCAAGATCTGGACGACCTTGGCCGTCCGCGGGCTGCGCTTGGCGACTTCGTCCCAGAACTGGAGCGCCGCCTTCTCGATCGTCGCCCATTCGGACTCGGGGATCGAGGTGAGCTGGAGCTTGCCGCCCTTGGTGCGGTAATGCGCCTCGCCCCACCAGTACCAATGCAGCCTGTAATAGTGCGAGCTGTCGATACACAGCTTGAACAGCTCCTTGAGGTGCGCCGGCACGGCGTTCCACTTCTCGGTGTTGACGATGTACGAGCCGGCCCAGGCACCCGAGATGTTGTTGGTGAGATAGTACTTGGTCACGTCGGCCCAGCCCACGGTGTAGACCTCGGTGATGCCGGACCAGCACACCCCGTCGAGCTCGCCGGTCTGGATCGCCACCTGCACGTCCTCGTAGGGCAGCGAGACCGGCACGACGCCGAAGCGCTGCAGGAACTGGCCGCCGGTCGGGAACATGTAGAGCCGCAGGCCCTTCAAGTCGGCGATCGAGCGGACCGGCTTGGTCGAGGCGATGTTGCAGGGATCCCACGAGCCGGTCGAAAGCCAGGTGACACCCGGGACCTCCTTGTAGGCCTCCTCCCAAATCTCCTTGAGCCCGTACCAGTTCCACAAGGTCGGGACGTCGAGCGAATAGCGGCAGGCGAACGGGAAGTAGGCCGAGAACACCGAAACATCGATCGGTGCGGCCATCGAGTCCTCGTCGGATTGGGCGGCGTCGATCGTGCCGCGCTGCACGGCGCGGAACAGCTCGCCCTGCGGCACGAGCTGGTCGGCGGTGTAGAGCTCGATCACCATCTGGCCGTTGGCGGCCTTGTTGAAGGCGTCGATCGACGGCTTGATGACGTGCTCGGCCAGGGCCGGGCCGGCATAGGTCTGCAGCCGCCAGCGGATCGGCGTCTGGGCTCGCAGGATGGCGGGTGCGGCGAGGGCCGCCGTGCCGGCGCCGGCGGCCAGGCCCACGCTTTTGAGCAGCTCGCGTTTGGTCGTCATCCGATCCCCTCTCCCGAAGGCCGCGGCCCACCCTCCCGGCCGCGCTCCTCCGGGAACTTGGCACGCCGCCTCGCCCCCGCCAACCGGCGGACGGCCGGGAACGCCCCGCTCGACCCCCCGGCGCGAACGACGTAGCGTCGCGTTCAACGGGGAAGCGCCCGGTCGGAGCCTCCGGCAGGCCTGACCGGTGAAAACCTCGCCGGGCTCGTTGGCGGAAGACCGCTCGCGCGCCGAGTCTCCCTTCGCCGAAGTCGACCAGCGCCGGGCCACGGAGGGCGCCGGCGCCAGCCGCCGGACGGCCGCGCCCTTCCGCCACCTGGGCCCCCTTGCAGCCAGGCAGGACACGACGAAGGCCCTTCCCGCGCATCGCCGCGCCGCCGCCCTCGACCCGGACGACCCTTCGACCCGGGACCGGATCGACCGCCTCGAGTAGCGGCTCGCGGCGCTGCCGCCCTGAGCGCGCTTGCCGGGCGGGCCCTTGCGGACTATGATCCGCGAGAGGGGAGAGAAGCACCGTCGGTTGCCTGCGAGAGGAACCGATGCCGCAAGCCTGCCCCGCCCAACCCGCTGCCACCGGCGCCGCGGCTCCCGAGCCGCCGCCGCTCCCCGACCTCGCCGCGCTACGCGCCGCCTGGCGAGCCCGCCGCCCCCCGGCCGACCCGGCCGAAGACCACGCCCTCGAGGCCCTCGTCTCCACGGTCTGGCGCAGCCACCGTCTGGCCGCCCTCGAGCTCCGGCTGCTCGAAGCGCTCCTCGCGGGCGAGGCGGGCGGGCCTTTGCCCTCGCTCGCGACGCTCGTGCGCTACGGCAACCGGCTCGAGCGGGTCCGCCGCGCCGCCGAGCTCGAGCTCGAGCGGCTGCGCCGCGAGCCCCGGCCCGCCCCGACGACCGCGCCCGCGACGCCCGAGCCGGCCGTTCCCGACCCGCGCGGCGAGGCTTCCGGCGAAGCGGAGCACGGGGCTCCCGAGCCCCCGGCGGAGCCGGCCCCGGCGGCTGCCGATCGAACGGAAGGCGAGGCTCCCGAGCCCGCTCGCGCGGCCGCGGAGGCGGCGGGCGGCGGATCGCGGCACGCGGCTCCCGAGCCCCGCGGGTCGGCCGCGGGCCCGCGGGTGACGGGTCCGTTCGGCTCCGCGCCCCTCGCCTCCCCGACCTCGGCCGTGCGGGCCGCGGGCCGGCTCTCGACCTCGAGCGTGGGGATCGCGGCCGGGCTGGATGCGGCCGGTGTGCCGCTTCCTGTCCTGCCGCCCTTCCCTTGGGCGGCGTCGGCGGGCCGGGCGCGGGCTCAGCGCGCGTAGACGAGCTTCGGCAGCCAGAGCGCGATCTGCGGGAAAAGTCCCACGATCAAGAGCGTCACGAGCATGATGGCGACGAAGGGGGCGACCGAGCGGTAGATGTCGGCGAGGCGGATCTCGGGTGGGGCCATCGCCCGCATCAGGAAGAGATTGTAGCCGAAAGGTGGGGTCAGATAGGCGATCTGGCAGGTGATCGTGTAGAGCACACCGTACCAGATCGGATCGAAGCCGAGCTTGCGCACGAGCGGGATGTAGAGCGGGGCGACGATCACCAGCATCGCCGTGTCGTCGAGGAAGGTACCGAGGATCAAGAAGGAGAGTTGCATCAAGACGAGGACTTGCCAGGGCTCGAGGTGCATCTGGCCGATCACGAGCCGCTCGACGGCCTTGACCGCACCGAGCCCGTCGAACACCGCACCGAAAGCGAGGGCCGCGGTGATAATCCAGAGGAACATGCAGGAGACGGCGAGCGTCTTCCTGGCACAGTCCTCGAGGAAGGCGAGCGTGAGCCGGCCCCTGAAGGCGGTCACGAGGAGCGAAGCGAGCGCGCCCACCGCCGCACTCTCGACGAGGCTCGTGACCCCTTTGACGAAGAGGCCGACCATGAGCGCGAAGATGGCGAGCGGCCACAAGCCCGCGCGCAGAAGCAGGAGCTTCTCGCGCCGCGGGATCGCCGCCCGCTCCTCGGCGGGAAGCGGCGGGCCGAGGTGCGGCTGGAGTTTGCAGCGGATCAGGATGTAGAGGACGAAGAGGCTCGCCATGAGCAGGCCGGGCAGGATCCCGGCGAGCCAGAGATGGCCCACGGGCTGGCGGGCGATCATCCCGTAGAGGACGAGGACGACGGAGGGCGGGATGAGGATCCCGAGCGTGCTGCCGGCCTGGATCACGCCCGTGACCATGAGCTTGTCGTAACCGCGCTTGAGCATGGCCGGGAGCGCGATCGTGGCGCCGATCGCGAGGCCCGCGACCGACAGGCCGTTGATCGCGGAGATGAGGACCATGAGGACGATCGTGCCGATCGCGAGGCCACCTCGCACCCCGCCCGACCAGACGTGGACCATCCGGTAGAGGTCGTCGGCCAAGCCCGAGCCCGCGAGCACGTAGCCCATGAGGACGAAGAGCGGCAGGGTCACGAGGGCGTACCAGTTCATGACCTGGATCGCCGCGTTGAACGGGATCTCGACCCCGCCTGTGCCCCAGAGGGCGAGCGTCGCGACGGAGGCCACGAACCCGATCGCCGCGAAGACACGCTGGCCGGTCAAGAGCATGAGCATCATGCCCGAGAACATGAGCAGCGCGATGAGCTCGTAGCTCACGGCCGCTCGTCCTCGGGCAGAGGCGTGCCGCGGAAGCGGGCGAGATCACGGACGAAGAGCGCGGTCGCCTGCAAGAAGATCAAGACGAGGCCCACGACCATGACGATCTTGATCGGCGCCAGGGGCGGCGCCCAGGCCGAATAGTTGCGCTGGTCGTAGGTGATCGCGTAATGCGTGCTCGAGATCCCGCCGACCAGCATCACCGCCAAATAGAAGAACAGGCAGAAGGCGGTGAGCGAGTCGGCGAAGGCCCGGGTCTCGGGGCGCCAGCGCGCATAGAGGAGGTCCATCCGCACGTGCGCGTCGACCTTCAACGACCAGCCCCCACCCAACAGGAAATAGGCGGCGAGCAGGAACTGCGCCGTCTCGACCGACCAGAGGAGCGGCACGTTCAACACGGTGCGGGAGAAGGAGGCGTAGAGCAGCAGCAGGAGGAAGACGAAGATCATCCAGACGACGAGCCGGCCAACCGTGCGGTTGAGCGCGTCCACGAAGCGGACCCAGCGGATCAGGACGCGCGGCACCGGTCGCTCGACGGGTCGCGGGCGGCTAGACGGACGGTCTCAGACCGGCAGCGTGTAGGCGGTCTTGACCGTCGTGTAGAACTCGACCGCGTAGCGGCCCTGCTCGCGCGGGCCGTAGGAGCTGCCTTTGCGGCCGCCGAACGGCACGTGGTAGTCGACCCCGGCGGTCGGCAGGTTGACCATGACGAGCCCGGCCTGCGCGTGCCGCTTGAAATGCTGGGCGTACTTCAAGGACGTCGTGCAGATGCCGGAGGAGAGCCCGTAGGGCGTGTCGTTGGCCACTGCCAGAGCCTCGTCGTAATCCTTGACCCGGATCACCGAAGCGACCGGGCCGAACACCTCCTCGCGGTTGATCCGCATCTCGGGCGTGGTGTCGGTGAAGAGCGCGGGCTCGAGGTAGAAGCCGGGGGTGGCGCGGGTGAGGCGCTCGCCGCCGCAGGCGAGCTTGCCGCCCTCTTGTTTGGCGATCTCGATGTACATGAGGTCCTGGTCGAGCTGGCGCTGGTCGACCACGGGGCCGATCTGGGTGCCGGGCTTCAAGGCGTCGTCGACGACGAGTTTGACCATCGCCTCGACCATCGCGCTCACGAAGCGGTCGTGGATCTTTTCCGTGACGACGAGCCGCGAGGAGGCGGTGCAGCGCTGGCCCGTCTGGTAGAAGGCCCCTTGGATCGCGCACTGGACCGCGGTCGGAAGATCGGCGTCGTCGAGCACGACCAAGGGGTTCTTGCCGCCCATCTCGAGCTGGCACTTCTTCATGGTCCGGGCGCAGACCTCGGCCACGTGGCGGCCGACCTCGACCGAGCCCGTGAAGCTCACCGCATCGACGTGCGGCGAGGCGATGATCGCCTCGCCCACCACCGAGCCCCGGCCCATGACCAGGTTGACCACCCCTTTGGGCAGGGTGCGGGCGAGGATCTCGACGATCGCCCAAGCCGAGCCGGGGCAGAGGTCGGCCGGCTTCAAGACCACGGTGTTGCCGTAGGCGAGCGCAGGCGCGGTCTTCCAGGCCGGGATCGCGGCCGGGAAGTTCCAGGGCGTGATGAGGCCCACCACACCCAAGGGCTCGCGGGTGATTTCGACCTGGATGCCGGGGCGTGTGCTGGGGATGGTCTCGCCCGAAAGGCGCAGGCATTCGGCGGCGAAGAACTTGAAGATGCGGCCGGCGCGGACGACCTCGCCCACCCCCTCGGGCAGGGTCTTGCCCTCTTCCCGGGAGAGCAGCCGGCCGAGCTCGTCCTTGCGGGCGAGGATCTCGTTACCGACCGCGTCGAGCATATCGGCGCGGGTCTCGACCGGCGTCGCGGCCCAACCCGCGAAGGCGGCCCGCGCTTCGGCGATCGCCGCCTCGACCTGCGCCCGGTCGGCCTGGGCGTACTCGCCCACGACGTCGTCGGTGTTCGAGGGGTTGACGTTCTTCGTGACCCCGACGCCCTCGACCCACTCGCCGCCGATCAGGTTCTTGTGCAGCATCCCCTGCCCTCCCGCACCCGCCGCCACGATAGCGGCCGGGCGGGAGCCGGCAAGACGGCCTCACCCCTCGGGCCGCAGGAGCTCCCCGGCCAGAGCCCCCTTGACCGTGCGCCAGGCGAGCGCGCCGATCAGCGCCACGAGCAGCACGTAGAGCGCCCAGGAGAGGGCCAGAAGGAGCGGTTGGCCGAGCCGCTCGGCGGCGACCGAGGTGGCGATGGTGAACGCCGCGAGCGGGAAGGAGTAGGCCCAGAAGCTCAACCCCCAGGGCAGGCGGGCCAGTTTCGGAGCCTGGATCAGCAGCAGGAGGAAGAAGAGCAGGGCGGCGGCGTAAAGCACGCGGCCGGAGGCGCCGACCTCGCCCGCGAGCTTGACCCAGGCGAGGAACGACACCGCGGGCGGGGCGATCAAGATGCAGAGCGTCGGCAAGAGCCGCGCCGGCATGGGCTGGTGGAACACCAGGCGGTTGAAGACCAGGGTCAAGAGGACGAGCCAGAACAAGAGCCCGACGCCGAAGAAGAACCAGGAGAGCTCGATCCAGCCCAAGGGCACGCCCGCGATCGGCACGAGCACGTTACCCACGGCCGGGATGAACCAAGCCGGGTTCAGATGCGGCGGCTCGTAATGCTGGGCCTCGATCCAGGTCGTCACGACCGCGAGCATGGCCACGAGATGGGCGAGCGAGCCCAAAAGCCACAAGGGCTCGGCCAGCTGCGGCAGGTGCGGGGCGAGCGCGGTCGCGACGAGCAGGAGCCCGATCGTGATCGCCGGGAAGAAGGCGATCCGGACCGGATGCCGCCACTCGGCCGCGACTTCCTTCGCGTGGTTCGCGAGCTTGAAGCCGTAAAGGCCCAAGAGCCCGAGATAAAGAAGACCCGTCACGGCGAGGAGCAGGAGCGCGAGAGGACCCAGCGCCGGCAGCAGCTGCGCCATCCGCTCGGTCGCGAGCGTGAGGCCCGCCGAGCCCATCACCGTCGCGAACACGCCCACCGGAAGATGCGCGAGCCCGGCCGCGAGGCTCGGCCGGGCCGCCGGTTCCGCTGCGTGCATCTTGGTTCCTCCCGCCACTCGCGCGTCGTCCCTCCCGGACCGGCGCCCTTGTTATATGAGAACACGCTCATGGAACAAGGGCCGCCACGGGGGGCTCCCGCGAGACGGCGCGGCGCTGTAGAGCCGGCGCCGCAGGCGGGGAGAAGCCACCATGAGCGTTCTGCGCACCGTCTCGCCGGTCGACGGCCGGATCGTCGTCGAGCGGCCCTTGGCCGATCGGGCCGCGGTCGAGGCCGCGGTCCGCCGTGCCCGCGCGGCTTTGCCGGCCTGGCGCGCTCGGGCCGTGGAGGAGCGCGTGGCGCTGCTGCACCGGGCGATCGACCACCTGGTCGCGAACCGCGAGGACATCGCCCGGGAGATCACGATCCAGATGGGCCGGCCGATCGCCCACAGCCCGGGCGAGCTGCGTGGGCTCGAGGAGCGGGCGCGCTGCATGCTGGCCCTCGCCCCCGAAGCCCTGGGTGAGGTGCGGGTGCCGGAAAAGCCGGGCTTCACCCGGTTCATGCGCCGCGAGCCCTTGGGCCTCGTGCTCGTCGTCGCCCCCTGGAATTACCCCTATCTCACCGCGGTCAACGCGATCGTCCCGGCGCTCGCAGCCGGCAACGTCGTGATCCTCAAGCACTCGCACCAGACCCCGCTCTGCGCCGAGCGGTTCCAGGAGGCGATGGACGTGGCGGGCCTGCCCGAGGGCGTGTTCCAGCATCTCCACATGGACCACGCGGCGACCGCAGCGCTGCTCGCCGAAGGCAAAGTCGACCACGCGGTGTTCACGGGCTCGGTCGCGGGCGGCCACGCGATGCAGCGGGCGGCCGGCGCGAGCTTTTGCGGGCTCGCCCTCGAGCTCGGCGGCAAGGATCCGGCCTATGTCCGCGCCGATGCGGATCTCACCCACGCGGTCGAGAACCTCGTGGACGGCGCTTGCTTCAACGCCGGCCAATCCTGCTGCGCGATCGAACGGATCTACTTCCACGAAAAGCTCTACGAGGATTTCGTCCAGGGCTATGTCGAGCTCGCCTCCCGCTACGTGCTCGACGATCCGCTCCTGCCCACGACCACGCTCGGGCCGATGGTCCGGCCGCAGGCGGCCGACTTCGCCCGTGGCCAGATCGCCGAGGCGGTCCGCGCTGGCGCGAAGGCGCTGATCGACCCCGCGCGCTTCCCGCGTGAAGCGGCGGGCTCGGCCTACATGGCCCCACAGTGCCTCGTCGAGGTCGACCATTCCATGCGCGTGATGCGCGAAGAGAGCTTCGCCCCGATCGTCGGCATCATGAAGGTGCGCTCCGACGAGGAGGCCGTGGCCCTCATGAACGACAGTACCTACGGCCTCACCGCGGCGATCTGGACGCGCGACCTCGAGGCGGCGATCCGGATCGGCGAGCGGCTCGAGACGGGCACGGTGTTCATGAACCGATGCGACTATCTCGACCCCGAGCTCGCCTGGGTCGGGGTCAAGGACAGTGGCCGTGGCGTGGCCCTCTCGCGGCTCGCCTACGAGCATCTGACGCGACCCAAGAGCTTCCACCTGCGCCATCCGGCTTGAGGTGGCGTGCGGGCGCCGGCCGGGGCGTCGGGGCTCGCGTTGACAGGCCGGAGGCCGCCGCCTATCTGCAATCGGCTGCTCCGGGACCGGCCCGGCTGGCCGGCTCCCTTCGTCGCGAGGTCGCATCCGAGCATGTTCGCCTCCCTCGCCAAGCGGTTGTTCGGCTCCGCCAACGACCGCATCGTCAAGGCTCACCGCAAGACGGTCGAGCGGATCAACGCCCTCGAGCCCGAGCTCGAGCGGCTCTCGGACGGTGAGCTCCGCGCCCGGACCGAGCTCTTCAAGGCCCGGCTGGCGAAGGGGGAGACGCTCGACGATCTGCTGGTCGAGGCGTTCGCCACGGTGCGCGAGGCCGCCAAGCGGACCCTCGGCCAGCGCCATTTCGACGTCCAGCTGATCGGCGGGATCGTGCTGCACAAAGGCGGGATCGCCGAGATGAAGACCGGCGAGGGCAAGACCCTCGTCGCGACCCTGCCGGCTTATCTCAACGCGCTCACCGGCAAGGGCGTGCACATCGTCACGGTCAACGACTATCTGGCCCGCCGCGACGCCGCCTGGATGGGCCAGATCTACGAGTTCCTGGGTCTCTCGGTCGGGGTGATCGTGCCGCAGCTCGACGAGGAGCAGCGGCGGCGCGCCTATGCCTGCGACGTCACCTATGCCACCAACAACGAGCTCGGCTTCGACTATCTGCGCGACAACATGCGCCACAGCCTCGAGCAGATGGTCCAGCGTGGGCATCATTACGCGATCGTCGACGAGGTCGACAGCATCCTGATCGACGAGGCGCGCACGCCGTTGATCATCAGCGGGCCGACCGAGGACAGCTCGCAACTCTATCGGGCCGTCGACAAGATCATTCCCGAGCTCGCGCCCGACGATTGGGAGAAGGACGAGAAGCAGCGTACGGTCACGCTCACCGAGAAGGGTCAAGAGCGGGTCCAACAGAAGCTCGCCGAGCTCGGCCTGTTGAAGGCACCCGATCTCTACGACATCGAGAACGTGACGATCGTCCACCACGTCAACCAGGCGCTGCGGGCGCACCACCTCTTCCGCCGCGACGTCGACTACATCGTCAAGGACGGTCAAGTCGTCATCATCGACGAGTTCACCGGGCGGATGATGCACGGCCGGCGCTATTCCGACGGCCTGCACCAGGCGCTGGAGGCCAAGGAAGGGGTGCCGATCCAGGCCGAGAACCAGACCCTCGCGACGATCACCTTCCAGAACTATTTCCGGCTCTACGAGAAGCTCGCCGGCATGACCGGCACGGCCGCGACCGAGGCCGCCGAGTTCGCCGAGATCTACAAGCTCGAGGTGGTCGAGATCCCGACCCACCTGCCGATGATCCGGAAGGACGAGGACGACGAGGTCTATCGGACGGCGAAAGAGAAGTACGCGGCGATCTGCCAGGAAATCGAAGAGGCGCACCGGCGCGGCCAACCGGTGCTCGTGGGCACCGTCTCGATCGAGAAGTCCGAGCTCCTTTCCGAGATGCTCGCGAAGCGGGGCATCCCGCACCAGGTGCTCAATGCCCGCTACCACGAGCAGGAGGCGATGATCATCGCCCAGGCGGGCCGGCTCGGCGCGGTGACGATCGCCACCAACATGGCCGGCCGCGGCACCGACATCCAGTTGGGCGGCAACGCCGAGATGCGGATCCGCCAGGAGCTCGGACCCGACGTCGCGAAAGGCGATCCCCGGGCACGGGCGATCCGCGAGGAGGTCGCAGCCGAGCGCGAGAAGGTCAAGGCGGTGGGCGGGCTCTACGTGATCGGTACCGAGCGGCACGAGAGCCGGCGGATCGACAACCAGCTGCGCGGCCGCTCCGGCCGGCAGGGTGATCCGGGGCGCTCGAAGTTCTTCTTGTCGCTCGAGGACGATCTCATGCGGATCTTCGGGTCCGAGCGGATGGACGGCATGCTCCAGAAGCTCGGGCTCAAGGAGGGCGAGGCGATCGTCCACCGTTGGATCAACAAGGCGCTCGAGAAGGCGCAGCAAAAGGTCGAAGCCCGCAACTTCGACATCCGCAAGAACCTTCTGCGCTTCGACGACGTGATGAACGACCAGCGGAAGGTCGTCTACGAACAGCGCATGGAGCTGATCACGGCCGAGAACGTGGCCGATACCGTCAGGGACATGCGCCACCAGGTGATCGAGGAGCTGGTCGCCAAGCACATTCCCGAAAAAGCCTACCCCGAGCAATGGGACGCCGCGGGGCTCGCGGCCGACGTGCGGCGCTACCTCGCGCTCGAGCTGCCGATCGAAGAATGGGTGAAAGAAGAGGGCATCGCCGACGAGGAAATCCGCCGCCGCCTGATCGACGCTTCCGATGCCAAGATGGCGCACAAAGTCGTGACCTACGGCGAGCCGGTCATGCGCATGGCGGAGAAGAGCCTGCTCCTGCAGATCCTCGACCATCTTTGGAAGGAGCACCTTCTCCATCTCGACCATTTGCGGCAGGGGATCCACCTGCGCGGCTACGGGCAGCGCGATCCGCTGAACGAGTACAAGCGCGAGGCGTTCGCGCTGTTCGAGGCGATGCTGCACCAGCTGCGGCTGACCACGACCCAGGTGCTCTCGCACCTCGAGATCCGGATCGCCCAGCCCGAACCGGAGCCGGTCCCCGCGGCGGCCGCGCCGCGTGCCCGAGCGCTCGCCATGGCCGACGGCGGCGACGGGATCGACCCGGGCGACCCGCGCAGCTGGGGCAAGGTCCCGCGCAACGCGCCCTGCCCGTGCGGCTCGGGGAAGAAGTACAAGCAGTGCCACGGGCGGATCGCGTGAGCCGCCGCCCAGGGTCTGGGCGACCGCGCCGCGGGTCATGACGGCCATCGCGGCCGGTCGGTTGTCGCGGGGCTTCGACCGGCCCATGCTCGTGGCCGGGCCGGCCGATCCGGGAGGCCACGGGTGTACGTGTTCGACAAGACGCGCCTCGACCTCGCTCGCGAGTTCAAAGCGAACCCTTACGGCCCGCACAGCCCCGATCTCCAATATCTCTTGCACCTGATGCGCCGTCCCTCGCCGGATCGGCCGTTCCATTGTCTCGTCGTCGACAAGGACGACGAACGTTGGACGCTCGCGCTGATGGAGCCGGGTGGCCGCCGCGCGCCGACCCTCACCAACCACGTGTTCACCGATCTCGCGGAAGCCGAGTGGTTCGTGTTCAAGTTGCG
>Ga0308391_1000848_pt1 | contig 13237 bp, 9 predicted proteins | sample Hotspr20Samplet1_FD_202363 | JGI IMG/M metagenome (GOLD analysis project Ga0308391, IMG submission 202363) | Hot spring phototrophic mat microbial communities from Octopus Spring, Yellowstone National Park, Wyoming, United States - 20050623_t1 ... | reverse complement strand
AAGCCCAACCCCAGGATTAGCCAAACCGCTCTAGGCAATGGAGGGGATCCCTATGGGCAGATGGACAGATCTAACTTACCTTGAATACCTCTCGGGGCTACGTCCCTCTAGCACTATGACTTTGTTTTCCGAAAAAAAATGCCCGATGACTTTGTTTCCCGCAAAAAAATGACCGGACGCCCCAAAAGTTGACCTAGCTTCTCGGCCTCTGCCCGCGCCTCTGATTCACCGCCACTGGAGATGGATAGCAAAGGCTCCTGGGATTGCAATGTCACCTCTACCGAAAAGCTAGTATCGCCATCAGAATCTGTCCTGGCCTGAACCGTGACCTGCTGCACATCTCGGAAGGAATAAGTTTTCTGCCCTCGCGATCCAAAAGGAGTGAGGTACTCCTCCTGGATTTGGTACAGGGAGCTGTCCAAAGTCACGCGGCGGCGCCACAAAGGCGATATCAGCATAGAAACCCCTATCAAAAGAAATGGCAATGAGATGAGGGACCAGATGAGGGAAAACAAGATCACAATCACTAAATCTCCTAAGACGAACTCATCGCTATCTACCAAGAGCTGACTCTCTGTGCCGTTCACAAAAGACTGAATGCGCCTTGCCAGTTCCTGAGCCTCACTCTCACTGAAAGCCGACCAGGCTTCCCTTTCTCCTGCAGGAGTTTTCAGCGTGACATAGTAGTAGGTTGTTCTGTGTCCATATCCATCTTCATCTGTCTTGATTTCCTTGATTTCGGTTTTGGTTCCAGCCCCTCTCACGTCCTTGTAGAGTTTAGTCGTACTTGGCAAAGGCAGCAACGGCTGGAAAAACACTTCGCAGTTAACCGCAGACTGGGCAACTCGAAAGCAGGTGAAGTGGCGATCGCCTTGCTGCAACCAAAGTAAAGTCAAGACAGATAGAGGAATGAAGACAACAGATAGAAAGGCAAGAAGTAGCCGAAAAGATAAATCCTTGGGAGGCTCTTGGTACACGCGCTTGTTGTGGCTCTCCTCCACGCATTTCATAACGCTTTTCAATTCCATAGACTTAACTCCGAGAAAGCCGGATTTGCTCAGGTTATAACTTGCTAGTCTGTTGGTCGTCTGTTTCCGAGAATACGAAGCGTTTGAAAAATTATGAAAAGCAGTAAGTCCTCCGGTTTTCGCTGTGCTGTATTCAACTTCCCCTCTCTCCAACCAGGAGCGGAAATTGAGTGGCTGACTGCACGAGGCGCCGGGAAGAGGTTTTAAACAAGGTCTTTCCCAGAAGCTGTGGGGTGGCATAACAGTGGGATGAGCGCCAAACTAGCGGTGGTGCTTATGTGAGGATTGCAATGGAAGGCAGACCTAGGGCTAGGGTAGGGCGGCCTGTGCCGAAATCTCTGGAGACAAGGCAAAATGGCCGGCAACTTGCTCAACGGCGCCGACGCAGAGGTTCTTGGATCCCTTCACCGCGAAGCTCTAGGCAGTGGGGAACAGCGCTGGGATGGCTCTTGGGGGATCGGATCCCGACGGCCCGCCAGCTTGACTTTCGCGCCGGCATGACCGGACTGGCTTTGATCATCGCCCTATTTGTAACAGGAGCACGTCTGGTTTATTTGCAACATCAACAGGCACCCCTATTGCAGCAGCGAGCCGAAGCCCAGCAGCGAGCCCAGCTAAGACCTTTCATTCCTCGTCGCTCAATTGTGGATCGTCATTCTATTGCCAAGCAGCAGGCAGAATTGCTGGCCGTAGATCGCCCCGTCTATACTCTCTGGGCCCATCCCCGCCTCTTTGGCAAACGCACTCCAGAGGAAATTGCCACCGCTCTTGCTCCCCTGTTGCGGCGTCCAGTAGAGCAACTGGCGCAGCGGCTGTCGGCCAATCAGGCAGTGCGGGTGGAGCGCTGGGTATCCCAGGAGGTGGCAGATCAAATTCAGGCTCTGCATCTGGATGGCCTGGAGCTGGTGAGCGAGCGGCAACGCGTTTACCCCCAAAAAGAGATGGCCGCCGAGGTGGTAGGCTATGTAGATCTGGATCATCAGGGCCAAGCAGGAGTCGAATATTCCCGACAAGAGCTGCTGGAGCGTACCGTTCAACCTGTTACTATTCCTCGCGATGGCTACGGACGACTGTTGGCTGCCGAGGTGCCGGAAGGGCTGCTGCAATCCGGCGAGACGGTGCTGCAACTTACCCTAGATATGCGCCTGCAAAGAGCTGCCCGCGCTGCCCTGAAAGCCCAACTGCAACGGTTTCGAGCGCTGCGGGGTACGGTGATCATCTTGCAGCCCCACACGGGGGAGATTTTGGCTCTGGTGAGCGAGCCCACCTATGACCCCAACCGCTACTTTGAGTATGACCCCGGTCTTTTTCGCAACTGGGCCGTAACGGATTTGTATGAGCCGGGATCCACCTTCAAGCCCATCAACATTGCCATTGGGTTGGATGCTGGAGCCTTTACAGCAGATGAACGGGTCTATGACGAGGGTCGGATTCTCATCGGTCAGTGGCCCATTCAAAATTACGACTACCACCAACGAGGGGCCCATGGCTGGATGAGCGTCACGGATATCCTGCGGCAATCCAGCAATGTGGGCATGGTACATCTAATGCGCAAGCTGGATCCCCGCCAGTACTACAATGCCTTGGTGCGGCTGGGGTTCAACGAGCGCAGTGGCGTGGATTTGCCCTTTGAGCCGGCCAGCCGTTTGAAACCGCTGCGACAGTTTGTTACGGTGCCGGTGGAGCGGGCCACTGTCGCTTTCGGCCAGGGGCTGGCCCTCACTCCTCTACAGTTGGCTGCCATGCATTGCATCATTGCCAACGGCGGACTGAAAGTGCAGCCCCATGTGGTGCGAGGCTTGGTGGAGAAGGATACGGATACTCTGGTTTGGGGATCCCCGCAGCCGCAGCCGGTGCGGGTACTATCCGAGCAAGCCACGCTGGCAGTGCGTATCCAAATGCGGGATGTGGTGGACTTTGGCACCGGGCAATCGGCCAAGATCGAGGGGTATGAGATCGGCGGCAAAACCGGCACTGCCCAGAAAGCCGGGCCACGGGGGGGCTATTTGCCCGGCAAGCGCATCACCAGTTTTGTGGGCTATTTCCCGGCCATTCGCCCCAATTACGTGATCTTGGCGGTGATCGACGAGCCCCAGGGGGAAGATGCCTTCGGCTCGACGACGGCTGCTCCCGTTGTTCGCTCGGTGATTCAGGAGATCATCGCCCTGGAAGGGATCCGCCCTAACTCTACTTAGCGCAGCCATAGGAACAAGGAGCGAAGGTGGATGCCAAAGGGGGCCCAGACAGTGAGGAAATGAGCGAAATGCCCATACCTCCGGATTGGCTCTTCCTGGAAAAAGCCATACTCAAGACTGGCCACCCACAGAGTCCGACTTAACCTCTGCACTCCTCCAGCTCAGCTTGGAGTTGAGGTAGAAGTTCCAGAATACAACAATACCGATGGCAATTAAGTTGGCCAACAAATAATGAATGCCCAAGCGCTCGCTCAGCAAGGTCACCAGTGAAGTGTTGAGAACCAAGCCAATTAAGCAGATAACGTTAAACTTCGCCAACCGCTGCAGGCGATTCCAGGGCCCCGGCTGCAAGCGGGTCACATGGCGAAAAGTCCACAGGTCGTTCCAGAGGAAGTTATTGAGAATGGCCACCTCCGAAGCAACCAGCTTACTGGTTATGAGATCCCATCCTAAGTTGGTGGGATCGTGCAAAACATAGAGCAAAGCCATGTCCACCAAGGTGCCGGATAGGCCAACCGTGCTGAAGCGCAAAAAGGATCCCACCTGCCCTAGCGAAAAGCGCAGCACCATCAGGTGGTGGAGATATTGGAGACAAGTTTGCAGTTGGATTTTGCTCTCCCCGTTTTGGCGCTCCTGAAAGATGTAGCCGACTTCAGCAATGGTTTTCACCCGGCCCCGCGCCAGCACCTCGATCAGCAGCTTGTAACCCTTGGGGTTGAGCGGGATCCCGGCAATAGACTGGCGTCTGACCAGGAACAGTCCGCTCAACGGATCGGAAACACGGCTGAAAACTCCCGGCAGCAGAACCAGCCCAATCCATTGGGCCCCGCGGGAGACAATGCGCCGGCCCAGGCTCCAGTGGCTCACCCCTCCCGATGGTGCATAGCGGCTGCCCACCACCAAATCTGCCCCTTTCTGGATGAGCGGCCACAATTTGAGGACAATCTCCGGCGGATGCTGCAAATCCCCATCCATAACCCCCAACACCTCGCCGCGGGCAGCTTGCCATCCCCGCAGCACGGCAGTGGCCAGGCCTCGTTCGTGGTGGCGACAAATGACTTGCAGTTGAGGGAATTCTTTTTGCAATCCTTGGGCCACTTTGGCAGTGTAATCGGGGCTATTGTCATCCACCACAATCAACTCATAGCTTCCAGGCAGAATCGTGTCTAGGTGGGCACACAACTGCCGGATCAGGCTGCAGATACTGGAGGCTTCGTTGTAGGTGGGAATGACCAGCGACAGTTGGACAGGGCTGGACTGAGACAGAGGTGGAATCTGAAAAGGAGCTGCAGAAGCTTTGGGATCGGCAGAGGAAGTAGGAGCTCCATGAAGCATTCAGCAGGCCATCCAAAAACAATAAAACAAAAATCCTCCGCCTAGGGCTGCAAATCCTAGGACTGCCTTGGTTCATACTGGGTCCACAGAACGATCCCCTATCGTACTGATCGATGAGCCGCAGGGCTAGACCTTTCTCTACCTACTTAGCTTCTGAGGACTCCGTCTCACTGACGCGAACGGGAGAGGTCACCTGGCTAAGGGGATCCCGTAGAGGGGCTCATCAACACCGGGATCTGGGCCTGAGCAGAGGCAGTCTCAGGCAGCGAGGGGGCAGGGGTGAAACTGGGGTAGGGGATGCGCTCGTGGTTGGATTCCCGCCAGACCTCCACGAAAGCGTCTGCCACCACCTCCAAATCCTCCAGCGTCAGCCCACTATCAACCAACTGGCCATCTTGCCAACGGGCCTGGGCAATTTTGCGGACAACAGCTTTTGCCCGCTCGACCACATCGGGGCCGAAGCCATCGCTCAGAGTCATGCTGCGCAGGGCGGCTTCACAGGCATCGGCCATCATCACCACCCCCGTCTCCTTGCTCTGGGGGATCGGGCCATCGTAGCGGAACGGCTCTTCGGGTACGGGCTGACCCCCGGCTTTCATCTGGGCTTGATGGTAGAAATAGGCAATCAGGATCGTCCCCTGGTGCTCAGGGATAAACGCCTGGACGGCGGTAGGCAGATTATATTGCTTGGCCAGGCGCAAGCCATCGCTGACGTGGGCCTTGATAATCTGAGCACTGCGATAGGGATCGTCCAGTTGGGTGTGGGGGTTGAGGCTGCCCATCTGGTTCTCGATGAAGTAGCGGGCCTGCAGCATCTTGCCGATGTCGTGGTAAAGAGTGCCGGTGCGCACCAGCTCCACGTTGAGGTTCAGCTTCTGGGCAGCCCGTTCTGCCAAAGTGGCCACAAGCAGAGTGTGCTGGAAGGTGCCGGGGGCCTCTGCAGCCAGCCGCCGCAGCAGCGTGCGATTGGGATTGCTCAACTCGATCAGACGAATGGGGGTGGCTAAGTCAAATAGGCGCTCCAGGTAGGGGCTGGCTCCCAGGGCAACAATGCTCCATCCCAAGCTGGTTCCCCCTGCCAAAGCCATGGCCAACAGGTCGATGCCACCGGTGGTGGCCAAGCTAACCGCCCCGTAGGCCAGCATCTGCACCGCTGCCGCTCCTCCTCCCAACAAGGCCAGCTCTTCGCGGGAACGGGAACGCCCGGCCAAGGCAGAGGCCACCACACTGCCGGAGAGCAAGGGTACAAGGGTGAGCAGGTTGGCAGAGGAGACCAAGGGCAAAAACAATGCCTGGCCCACCACCACCACCAAGCCCAGCCCTGCCCCGTAAAAACTGCCCAGCAACAGCCCCACTGCCGGCAAGGAGCTGAACTCCAGCTTGAACAAGGCCGCCAAAAGGGGAGCGGTCAGGGAAACTATGAGGATCAACACCCGATCCCGGCGGCGCAACCCTGGCCGCAAGCGTTGCTGCAGAGGCACAAAGACAGCCAGGCCCAGGCCCATCACGCCGGCTACCCCCACCAAGCCCCAGACGTTGATCCCGCGCTGGGTGAGCCCAAAGTGGTCCAAGATGAGAAAAATTTCGGGAGTGATGACCTGATCTGCTCGCACGATCACCTGGTTCTCGGCAACCGAGATCAGAACCGGCTCGACTTTTTCCAGCTCGGCGCGGATGCGCTGCTCGGTGCGCTGGGGATCCACCTCCACATTGGGAATGAGCACCTGCTGCAGCCACTGATAGACCAGGGCCTGCAACTCCTGTCGTTGGGCAGCATTGCCCGGAAACATCAAATCGTCCAGTTGGGCTTGGATCCCTTCGGCGCGAACTTCGCGGGGCAGGCCATCCACAATCCCTATCTTCTGCAGGCGCTCCAAGACCCGCCGGCTCAAGGTTTGCAAATGCTGCCAATCCGCATCTGCCAAGTTGAGAACTGTGGCCGGAACAGGGGGGGTGAGCTGCTCCAGAGCCGGCAAAGCCGCTTGATAGCGCCGTTGCGCCGCTTCCACCTGGGCAATTAGCTGAGTATAGGGATCCGTCGCCGCCATCTGGGTGGCCGATCCGTCCAACCAGACCCGCTGCCAAACCTCGACAAGCTCTTGCTTGGCCCGCTGCTCCGGAGGAAGCTGCTCCGGTCGCCCCGAAGAAGGCTCTTCCAAAGGAGATGGGGTGGCTGCACGGGCGCGGATGGCCTCTTGTCGGGCGCGAGTCTGAAGGAGTTCCCACTCCTCTGGGGAAAGCTGGCGCAGGTAGATCTGCGTTGGCAGAGACAGCAACTGGACAGAAACATAGGGCAGAGGCCCTGCCTCTTGGCGGATGGCCTCCACCTCAGCCAGGAGAGCCTCCAGATTTTGCCGCATGCTGTCGTTGGCGGTGCTGTTGATTTTAAGGGCCTGCGCCACCCGCCGCCGCGCCTCAGCTTGTCGGGCCTGGGTAGCCTCCACATCTTCGATCTCCGCCGCAGCAGGGGCGAGAAACGTCTGCGGGGAGCGGCTGCCGACGGTCAGTTGTGGTTCGTTGTAGTAGCGGATCCCGTGGACAGCAGTGAGGGAGAGAAGCGCTATGGCATAGCCAGCAACCCGTTCCGAAAGGGGGGGCCTGCTCTTTCGAGGGGGGGCTGCCTGGCATCCCCGAGTCCAGTGTTCCGCGTTCGCGTCGGCAGCGCGAAGGGCTTTGGGCGTGAGCGGGTTTTTCATGGATTGGCCTGGCAGCGTCTTTCTCTTTTCTATCCCCTTTTGGCCGGGTAGCCCAGGAAGAGGATCTCAATCGCCAATGGTAATCTGCCCAATCATGCCCGCCTCAGCGTGGCCGGGGATGGTGCAAACCAGAGAATAGACCCCAGATTTCAGAGGAATAAATTGCCACTCCACCGAAGCGCCTGGCTTCAGCTCCAGTTCTCGGATCTGGCCCTTAATTTCCACGCCGGCCACTTCCAACTTACGGGTCCAAACGGCATCGGCAAAATCTTTGGCGCTGAAATAATGTTTCAATTGGCTGGGGTTGCTCAGGCGAAGACGGTAGAGGCTGCCGTTGCGAAAAGACAGTTCCTTGGGCACAAACACCAACTGATTGTCGGCAGTACCCAACTCAATAACCTTCTCCTGCGGCGTTTGTCTGGAGAGATCCCGCGCCTGCGCCAGGCCAGGGATCCCAATCATGAGGGCCGATAGCCAGATTCCCAGCACCAGGAAATGACAGAACCTGTTTAACATTGCAACAACGAGGAGAGAGGAAAGAGCAAAGAGAAGAGATTTCTCCTTCTCACTTCTCACTCCTCCCTTCTCACTCCTCTGCGAGTAGCCTGGAAACTCAAGATAGCATCTCTAGGCGGAGAGGTTTTGATTCCCTTCTGCCCTGTCTAGCCATCCACATCCTCGTAGAGCCGCACGGCTGGGGCTTCCTCTCCGTCTTTCCTTATTTCAAGCGCTACCGCAGCGGCGTAGCCACCGGCAACCTGAAGCGGTAAGGTCACCCAGCGGGAGTCCTCGCCCAAAGCTCTGGAGCCGGCCAGACCCCTGCCCGTTCCCTTCAGGAGCGCCTCCTTTTGTGTCCACATTTGAAAGAAAAGGGCATCTCGCTCTGGAGCTGGACAGCTGGCCAAACGGCCCTGCTCAGCAGCCGAAAAATAGCGTTGGGCGATGCGCTGCCAGCGGAGCACAGGTCGAACCCATTCCAGATCCACTCCAATGCGGTATTGCCATCTCAGGCCGATCAGGACGCGCTCGTGGGAGTGGCTGAGGTTAAACTGCAGCGGCAGGGGTGGATCCCGCCAGTAGGGTTTGCCGGTAGAACTGTGGTCGAGGGGGATCCCCTGGGGCGGAATGCCGCTGTAGCGGCTAAGCAAGCTCCGCAACCCAAGACGACCGGCCAGAAAGCGGCGCCGATCTGCCGGCAGTTGTAAACGCTCTGCCCGCCGACATTCTTCAGGGGAAAGAAGGCCGAGCTGGGGGAGCAACTTCTCCAACGGGGGGACTGTCTGCAGCCAAAGATGCACCTCTGACTTTCCCGACAACGGCTGCAGGGATCCCCCTGTGGCGACTGCTACCTCGCTGAAGTTGGATCCAGACAACTCTGAAAACTGAGGATAGGGTAACATGGCCTTGAATTGGTGGGGTTGGCAACACCACCCAGACAGTACACCCTTTCCTGTACGCGCTCGCGAGACCTGGTCTGACCTGATGCCCTCCTTCCACTATCCCCCCCGTCCTGACCGTGTCCGCGCAGCTCGTCAGCAGGCCATTCGTCAGGGGATCCTCTGGCTGTTGTTGGGGTTCACGGCTGTGTTGGCGGGTTCTGCCGGTGCCCTCTTGGCCGTGATGTTGCCCCGTCAGGTGATCCCAACTTCCCTCACTCCTGCAGAGCAAGAAGCCTTCCGTCCTGATGCCTTACGGGCTGCGGCTCTGGATCGCTCGTTGCATATCCTCATTCTCGGCACGGACAACCCGGATCCCACCCTGCCCTTGCCCACAGAGCGAGATCGCTTCCACACCCGCAGCGACACCATTCTCTTGGCCCGCTTTGATCCCCAGGCGCGGCGGATTACCGTTTTGTCCATCCCCCGCGATACTCGTGTGCGCTTGCCTGGCTTTGGTGTGGCCAAGATCAATGCTGCCAACTTGGCAGGGGGCCCGGCGCTGGCGGCCCAGGTGGTCAGCCACTTGATGGGTGGGATCCCGATTGACCGCTACATTCGCCTCAATACCGATGCTCTGGAAGAGCTGATCGACGCGGTGGGCGGCGTGGAAATCTACGTGCCGGAACCGATGCAGTACGCAGATCACACCCAGCAGTTGTTCATCCACCTGGAGCCCGGCTGGCAACGCCTCAATGGAGAACAAGCCCACCACTTTGCCCGCTTTCGCCGCGATCACCTGGGATTGGGGGATATCGGTCGGGTGCAACGGCAACAGGAATTGCTGCGGGCCCTGAGCCGGGAACTGCTCTCTCCTGCCGTCTGGCCGCGGATCCCAAAGATTTTGCAGGTTATCCGCACCAACCTCGATACCAACCTCACCTGGGAAGAGGTTCTGAGCTTGGCCAAGTTTGTCCTCACCTCTGGGGGCGATCGCATCGACCTGGTGCTGTTGCCGGGCCGCTTCAGCCAGCCGGGAGAATTTTCCACCAGCTACTGGCTGCCGGATCCAGCCGGGATCCGACGGGTGGCCGTCTCCCACTTTGGCCTGGAGGCAGAGGTAGCCCGCATTCCTCCACACCGCCTGCGCATAGCCGTGCAAAACGCAACCGGAGAGCCGGGGATGGCCCGCCGTATGGTGCAAGAATTGGTGAGGCAAGGATACGTCCATGCTTTTGCTGTGGAAGACAGCACCCAGGTGCTGCAGCAAACGGAGATCCTCGCCCAGAGCGGGGATCGCGAAGGAGCCAAACAGATCCGCGCCGCCGTCGGCCTAGGAGAGATGCGGGTAGAGTCCACTGGCGTTCTCAACTCCGACGTCACCATTCGGATCGGCCAGGATTGGGCCCAACAACTTGCTTTGGATGAAGCGCTCCGCACCACTGATGGGAACGGCCAAGCCCAAGCTCCGCCCGGAGCCGCTCAGCTCTAGAGAGCCGGTTCGGTTGCGAGTGCGGATTTCCGAAAAGGGGCCTGCTTGTCGGGGGCTTCTCAATCTCTGTAGATTAGCACTGAGCTTGTTTGAGTGCTGAGCCACCTATGACCGTGCTGGAACAGGGATCCATCACCATCCACACCGAGAACATCTTTCCCATCATCAAGCAGTCTCTCTACTCGGATCGAGAGATCTTCTTGCGGGAGCTGATCTCCAATGCTGCTGATGCCATCACCAAGCTGAAGATGGCCAGCCTTGCCGGCGAAGTGGCAGATCTCCCAGAGCCGGAGATTACGATTGCCCTCAACAAGGAGGCCAAGACCTTAGCGGTGGCCGATAACGGCATTGGCATGACTGCCGAGGAAGTGAAAAAATACATCAATCAGGTGGCTTTTTCCAGCGCTGAAGAGTTCATTCAAAAGTACAAGGGCAAAGACGCAGAGCAAGCAATCATTGGCCACTTTGGTCTAGGATTCTACTCCTCTTTTATGGTGTCGCAGCGGGTGGAGATCGACACCCTCTCCTATCGGCCCGGCAGCACGCCGGTGAAGTGGGCTTGTGACGGCACCACTACTTTTACCCTCTCCGATTCTGAGCGCTCCAGCATCGGCACCACCGTTACCCTTTACATCACCCCCGAAAACGAAGAATACCTGGAGCCAAGCCGCATTCGGGAATTGGTTCGTAAATACTGCGATTTCATCCCCGTTCCCATCAAGTTAAACGGGGAAGTGATCAACAAGCAAAAGCCCCTGTGGAGAACCTCACCTTCCGAACTCAAAGATGAGGATTACCTAGAGTTTTATCGCTACCTCTATCCCTTTCAAGAGGATCCCCATTTCTGGGTGCACATCAACACCGACTATCCCTTCATCGTGCAAGGGATCCTCTATTTTCCCAAGTTGCGCCCAGATATTGATCCCACCAAGGGTCAAGTCAAGCTGTTCTGCAATCAAGTCTTTGTCCAAGATAACTGTGAGGAAGTTATCCCCAAGTTCCTCCTACCTCTGCGGGGGGCCATCGACAGTCCGGATATTCCCCTCAACGTCTCCCGCAGCTTCTTGCAAAATGACCGCACCGTAAGACGCATTGGGGATCACGTTGCCAAAAAGGTGGCGGATCGTCTCAATGAACTGTACAGGGAAGATTACGAAAAATACGTCAAGGTCTGGCCCGACATCAGCCTCTTTATGAAGTTTGGGGCGATGAACAACGACAAGTTCTTTGCCCAGATTAAGGATATTCTCATTTTCCGAGTGGCCGGATCCCCTGCTGACAAACCCGAATATGTGACCCTGAAAGCGTACCTGGAGCGCACCCGCGACAAGCAAAACAAGCGAGTTTACTACGCCACCGATGAGGCTGCCCAGAGTGCCTACATCGATCTCCACCGCTCTCAAGGACTGGAAGTGATCATGCTGGATAGCTGGATCGACAGCCACTTCAGCAGCTTTTTGGAGCGGGAATACAAAGAAGAAGGGATCCAATTTAAGCGGGTGGACTCTGAGCTGGATGAAACGCTGGTGGATAAAGACAAAGCCGCCGAAATTGTTGACCCGGTAACGCAAAAAACCCGCAGCCAAAAGTTGATCGATCTCTTCCGACAAGCCCTGGGCAAAGACAAGTTGCAGATCCAAGCAGAAGCTCTTAAATCAGAGTCGGTTCCGGCCATGATCTTGCTGCCGGAGACGCTGCGGCGCCTACAGGAGCTCAACGCCGTCATCCAGCAGAAGCCGCTGGAGTTTCTGGAAGAGCACACGCTGGTTCTGAACACGGCCCATCCCCTTATCCAAAACCTGCAGTCTCTTGCCGATCAGGGTCGGGATCCCGACTTGGTTCACCTCATCTGCAATCACATCTACGATTTGGCTTTGATTACCCAGAAAAGCTTTGATCCAGCAGCCGCGCGGGCCTTTGTGCAGCGCTCCAACGAAGTGCTGACTCGGCTCACCCGTCGTCAATAAGCAGCGCTGTCCAGGGTAGACTGCAGGGCTTCCGCTCCACCGGGCAGAGACGGACGGGATCCGGCCCCGTTGCCGCTGTGGCCGTAGCTGCCTTGGAGCACGGGGGCAACTTGGCGCATCAGAGTAGCCATCTCCAGGGCACTCATGGCGTATTCCCAACCTTTGTTGCTCTTGACCCCGGCCCGCTCCAGAGCCTGCTGCAGGGTATCGGCGGTGATGATCCCGAAAATAACCGGCACGCCGGTACGAAATCCTGCCGCCGCAATGCCCTTGGAGACCTCCGCTGCCACATAGTCGAAGTGGGGAGTTTGCCCGCGAATCACTGCCCCCAGACAGATGATGGCATCATAACGGCGAGATTGGGCCAGTTGGTGAGCCAGCAAAGGCACCTCAAAACTGCCGGGCACCCAGTAGTAGTCCACTTGCTTGCTCTCCGGGCCGACATCCACACCATGCCGCTTCAGCGCGTCCTGGCACCCTTCCAACAATTTGCCAGTGATTAGGTCGTTAAACCGACCGATGACGATGGCTAGACGCAGATCCTCCGTCTGAACAAAATTGCCCTCGTAAACTGCCATCTACGCTGCTCCAGATCTACCCAAGAGAAGAACAAGCGGGCCGACACGGCAAAACCACGCTTTCCCATCCTAATTCAGTAAACTACCCGACCCTGACTGCTTCGCAGTACAGGGCGGGCTTTCGGTAGCCCTGCAGTTGGCAAGCCAACCACGAACCTCTAGGCTGGTTTACAGCAGCCCCCAAAAGCGCAATCACATTCGCACCATTCAAATCCGCATCCCCTTCCCATCCACAGTGTCCACACTTAAACTGCTTCCCATTGCGGTAGGATTGCGCAGGGTCGGGATGGATGTGCAAACACCGGTGGCAGGTCTGCGACGTGTAGGCAGGCGGAACCAGCACCACAGGTACTCCGGCAATGGCAGCCTTGTAGACCACGAACATCCTAAGCTGGTAGAACGCCCAGTTATTGGTTCTGCGGCGCTCAGCTTTGCTGCGTGGCTGTTGATTGACCCTTTCCCGGATCCCTGTCAGGTCTTCCAGGGCGATAGCGCTGTTGGTAGCTTTTGCCCTAGAGACAATAGCTTTGGAGATGCGATGATTGACCCACGCCTGAAAGCGTCTCTCCT
>Ga0308391_1000843_pt1 | contig 13289 bp, 9 predicted proteins | sample Hotspr20Samplet1_FD_202363 | JGI IMG/M metagenome (GOLD analysis project Ga0308391, IMG submission 202363) | Hot spring phototrophic mat microbial communities from Octopus Spring, Yellowstone National Park, Wyoming, United States - 20050623_t1 ... | reverse complement strand
CCAACGCCGGGTTGATTGGATCCCTGGCCACCCACGCCCGCGTCAACCAGTACGGCTTTATCGAAAGCCCCTATTACCGGGTCGAGAACGGCGTGGTGCGCAAAGATCTGGGCATGGTCTACCTCACTGCCGATGAAGAGGACGAGTACCGCGTAGCCCCTGGGGATGTGCCGGTGGATGCCGAGGGCCGCATCACTGCCGATTTGGTGCCGGTGCGCTACCGCCAGGAGTTCACCACCGCCCACCCCACAGAAGTGCACTACGTCCAAGTGGCGCCGGTGCAGGTCATCTCGGTGGCCACCTCCTTGATCCCCTTCCTGGAGCACGATGACGCCAACCGTGCCTTGATGGGAGCAAACATGCAGCGGCAGGCGGTGCCCCTGCTCAAGCCGGATCGGCCCTATGTGGGCACTGGCCTGGAAGCCCAGGCGGCACGCGACTCCGGCATGGTGGTGGTGTCGCGCACCAATGGCGTGGTGACCTATGTCTCTGCCGACGAAATCGTGGTGCGGCCAGACGACGGCGGGGATCCAATTGTCTATCGCCTGCAGAAATACCAGCGCTCCAACCAAGACACCTGCCTCAACCAGCGTCCCCTTGTCTATACGGGGGATCGGGTGGTGGCTGGCCAGGTGCTGGCGGATGGCCCGGCGACCGAAGGGGGCGAGTTGGCTTTGGGCCAAAACGTGTTGGTGGCCTACATGCCCTGGGAGGGCTACAACTACGAAGATGCCATCTTGATCAGCGAGCGGCTGGTCTACGACGATGTCTTTACCTCGGTACACATCGAGAAGCACGAGATCGAGGCCCGGCAAACCAAACTGGGCCCTGAGGAGATTACCCGCGAAATCCCCAACGTGGGGGAAGATGCCCTGCGGGACCTGGATGAGAACGGCATTGTGCGCATTGGGGCTTGGGTGGAGGCCGGCGACATTTTGGTGGGCAAAGTCACCCCCAAAGGGGAGTCGGATCAGCCCCCAGAAGAGCGGCTATTGCGGGCCATTTTCGGGGAAAAGGCTCGGGATGTGCGGGACAACTCGCTGCGGGTGCCCAACGGCGAGCGCGGTCGGGTGGTGGATGTACGCATCTTTACCCGCGAACAGGGGGATGAGCTGCCTCCCGGCGCCAACATGGTGGTGCGGGTCTACATTGCCCTCAAGCGCAAAATCCAGGTGGGGGACAAGATCGCGGGCCGTCACGGCAACAAGGGCATCATCTCCCGCATCTTGCCGATTGAGGACATGCCCTACCTAGCGGACGGCACACCGGTGGATGTGGTGCTCAACCCCTTGGGGGTGCCTTCCCGGATGAACGTGGGCCAAGTGTACGAGTGCCTGCTGGGCTGGGCAGCAGAACATCTGGGAGTGCGCTTCAAGCTGATGCCCTTCGACGAGATGCACGGTTTAGAAGCCTCCCGTCTGACGGTGGAGGCCAAGCTGAGGGAAGCCCGAGAGAAGACCGGCAAGGACTGGATCTTCAACCCGGAAGGCAAGTACTGCGGCAAAATCCAGGTGTTTGATGGTCGCACCGGGGAGCCCTTCGACCAGCCCGTTACGGTGGGCCGCGCCTACATGCTGAAGCTGGTGCATCTGGTGGACGACAAGATCCACGCTCGCTCCACCGGCCCCTATTCTTTGGTGACCCAGCAACCGCTGGGGGGCAAGGCGCAGCAGGGCGGCCAGCGCTTTGGGGAGATGGAGGTGTGGGCTTTGGAGGCGTTTGGGGCGGCCTACATCCTGCAGGAGTTGCTCACCGTCAAGTCCGACGACATGGTGGGGCGCAACGAGGCTCTCAACGCCATTGTCAAGGGCAAGCCCATCCCTCGACCCGGCACGCCGGAGTCCTTCAAGGTGCTGGTGCGGGAGCTGCAGTCCCTCTGCCTGGATGTGTCGGTACACAAGGTGGAGGTGGACAGCGAAGGGCAAACCCACGATGTGGAAGTGGATCTGATGGCCGATACTTCCAACCGTCACACTCCCTCTCGACCCACCTATGAATCGGTTACGGCTGAGGATCTCTCGCCATCACCCGCCTTTACCAGAGTGCTCCGCACCGCTGACGCGAATGCCAGCCGTAGCCGTGAGGAAGATGAGGACGGAGAAGAGGAAGATGACTTTTGAGTGTTGAGAGGGCTCCGTGCCGCTGACGCGAACGCGACGGGGATCCCCTTCAACCCACGAAGGAGGGTGGGGCTTCCCTCTCCTTTGGGTTCAGCAAGCCAGGAGGAAAACGGCGATGGCCAAAACAGAGCAACGCTTTGACTATGTCAAAATCGGCTTGGCTTCTCCAGAACGGATCATGGAGTGGGGCCAGCGCACCCTGCCCAATGGTCAAGTGGTGGGGGAAGTCACCAAGCCCGAGACCATCAATTACCGCACCCTCAAGCCGGAGATGGATGGTCTTTTCTGTGAGCGCATCTTTGGGCCGGCCAAAGACTGGGAATGCCACTGCGGCAAGTACAAGCGGGTACGGCATCGGGGGATCGTCTGCGAGCGCTGTGGGGTGGAGGTGACCGAGTCGCGGGTGCGCCGCCACCGCATGGGCTACATCAAGTTGGCCGCTCCGGTCACCCACGTTTGGTATTTGAAAGGGATCCCCAGCCACATTGCCACGCTGTTGGACATGCCGCTGCGGGATGTGGAGCAGGTGGTATACTTCAACGCCTACGTAGTGGTGGATCCGGGCAATGCCCAGAATCTCTCCTACAAACAACTGCTGACGGAGGATCAATTCCTCGAGATCGAAGATCAGATGTACGAGGAGGGATCCGAACTGCAACTGCCGGAGAACTGGGCGATGATCGGGGCGGAGGCCATCGAGCGCCTGCTCAAGGATATCGACCTGGAAAAAGAGGCGGAGCAACTGCGGGAGGAGATCACCACTGCTCGCGGCCAAAAGCGGGCACGCCTGATCAAGCGGCTGCGGGTGATCGACAACTTCATTGCCACCGGATCCCGTCCGGAGTGGATGGTGTTGCGGGTGCTGCCGGTGATCCCGCCGGATTTGCGTCCCATGGTGCAGTTGGATGGGGGCCGCTTTGCCACCAGCGACCTCAACGATCTCTACCGTCGTGTGATCAACCGCAACAACCGTCTGGCCCGGCTGCAGGAGATCATGGCGCCGGAGATCATTGTGCGCAACGAAAAGCGCATGCTCCAGGAGGCGGTGGACGCGCTGATCGACAACGGTCGGCGGGGGCGCGTAGTGGCGGGGGCCAACAACCGTCCCCTCAAGTCCCTCTCCGACATCATCGAGGGCAAACAGGGGCGCTTCCGGCAAAACCTGTTGGGCAAACGGGTGGACTACTCCGGGCGTTCGGTGATCGTGGTGGGGCCCAACCTGCGCATGCACCAGTGCGGCCTGCCCAAAGAGATGGCCATCGAGCTGTTCCAGCCCTTTGTCATCCACAAATTGATCAAGCGGGGCATCGTCAACAACATCAAGGCCGCCAAAAAGCTGATCCAAAGCAACGACCCGCAGGTTTGGGATGTGCTGGAGGACGTGATCGACGGCCACCCGGTTTTGCTCAACCGCGCTCCCACGCTGCACCGCCTGGGGATCCAAGCCTTTGAACCGATCCTGGTGGAGGGAAGGGCGATTCAACTTCACCCTCTGGTTTGCCCCGCCTTCAATGCTGACTTCGACGGCGACCAGATGGCGGTGCATGTGCCCCTGTCGTTGGAAGCCCAGGCGGAAGCGCGCCTGCTGATGCTGGCCACCAACAACATCCTCTCCCCGGCCACCGGCGCTCCCATCATCACCCCCAGCCAAGATATGGTGTTGGGGTGCTACTACCTGACGGCGGACAACCCCCACGCGCCAGATATTGGCGATCGCTTCTTCGCCAGCTTGGAAGATGCTCTCATCGCCTACGACCGCGGCGCCATCGGCCTGCACAGCAAGGTCTGGGTGCGCTACCACGGCCCGATGGAGTTGGGCAAGGGCGAAAAAGAGTCCGAGCCGCAAATCATCGAAGAACCGGGCGGCATTCGCCTCAAGATCACCAACTACCGCCGTATCCGCGAAGATCAAAACGGCAACGTGATCAGCCAGTACATTCGCACCACGCCGGGCCGGATCATTTTTAACAAGACCGTGCAAGATATTTTGTCTGCGTAGTTCATCCTCTGCCGTAGGACGGCTCTTCTCTCCCCTCTCTCCTCTTCTCTCTAGCGAGGCATCATGAGCGAAAAAGGACGATTTTCCGCTGGCCTGGCGCGGCAGGCTGCCGACGGTAACAAAGCCGACACCCCCTTGCCCCCTGTGCCCTTTCGCAACTATCAAATTGGCAAAAAAGAGCTGCGTAACCTGATTGCCTGGTCTTTTGCCCGCTACGGCACAGCCCGCACCGCTCAGATGGCGGATGCTCTGAAGACCCTGGGCTTCAAATACGCCACCCAGGCAGCCGTCTCCATCAGCGTCGAAGATCTGCGCGTTCCCCCCAGCAAGCGGCAGTTGTTGGCGCAAGCGGAAGCCGAGATCGAGGCGGCCACCGAGCGCTATACCCGTGGAGAAATCACAGAGGTGGAGCGCTACCAAAAGGTGATCGACACCTGGAACCAGATCAACGACCAGATCAAAGAGGAGATGCTCAACAACTTCCGGCAGAACGATCCCCTCAACTCCGTCTACATGATGGCCAACTCGGGGGCAAGGGGGAACGTCTCCCAGGTGCGCCAGTTGGTGGGCATGCGCGGCCTGATGGCCAACCCCCAGGGGGAGATCATCGATTTGCCCATCAAAACCAATTTCCGCGAGGGCCTGACCGTTACCGAATACATCATCTCTTCCTATGGGGCCCGCAAGGGTTTAGTGGATACGGCCCTGCGCACCGCCGACTCCGGCTACCTCACCCGCCGTTTGGTGGACGTGTCTCAGGATGTGATCGTGCGGGAATCTGACTGCGGCACTGAGCAGGGCATCCTTCTGGAATACCTGATGGACGGGGACAAGGTGGTGGTGTCTCTGGAGGAGCGCTTGGTGGGCCGAGTGTTGGCGCGCGACGTGGTGCATCCACAAACCCAGGAGATCCTCGCCCGCCGCAACCAAGAAGTGGATCACGACTTGGCTAGAACCATTGCAGAGGCTGGCATCCGCCAGGTGATGGTGCGTTCTCCCCTCACCTGTGAAGCCAACCGCTCCGTGTGCCGGATGTGTTATGGCTGGAGCTTGGCCCATTCCCGCTTGGTGGATCTGGGGGAAGCGGTCGGGATCATCGCCGCCCAATCGATTGGGGAGCCGGGCACCCAGTTGACCATGCGCACCTTCCACACGGGAGGCGTGTTTACAGGGGAGGTGGCCCGCCAAATTCGCGCCCCCTTTGCGGGTGTGGTGCGGTTCCCGAAAAATCTGCGCACCCGCCCCTTCCGTACCCGCCACGGCGACGATGCTCTACAAGTGGAGGTAAACAACCAAATCATCTTGGAAGGCCCAGACGGTCAACGGGAGTCCTTCGACATGACTCAGGGATCCACCCTGCTGGTGCGGGACGGAGCCCAGGTGCAGCGGGATCAGTTGATTGCAGAGGTGTCCCTGGCCAAGGCCAGCCGTAAGAGCACCGAGAAAGCCCAGAAAGAGGTGGTGGCCGACCTGGCTGGAGAAATTCGCTTTGCCGATCTGCCCATCGAGGAGAAGACTGACCGCCAGGGTAACACCACCTACACTGCCCAGCGGCAGGGATTGATCTGGGTGATGTCTGGACAGGTGTACAACCTGCCTCCGGGGGCCGAGCCGGTGGTGAAAAACGGGGATCGGGTGCAGGCGGGGGATGTGATCGCCGAAACCTCGCTGGTGACGGAGCATGGCGGCATTGTGCGGCTACCGGAGCGCAGCGACACCAGAAGTGGGCGCGAGGTGGAGATCATCAACGCTTCGGTGGTGTTGCGGGAAGCACGGGTACGGGTGGAATCCCACCAGGGGCGGGAACAATTTTTGCTGGACACTTCCAGTGGGCAGACCTTTGTTCTCAAGGCTACTCCGGGCACCAAAGTGGGCAACGATGAGGTGGTGGCGGAGCTGATCGACAACCACTTCCGCAGTCAGACGGGAGGCTTGGTGAAGTTCGCCGGCATTGAGGTGGCACGGCGCGGCAAGGCCAAGCAAGGTTACGAAGTCATCCAGGGCGGCACCCTGCTGTGGATCCCAGAAGAGACCCACGAGGTGAACAAGGACATCTCCCTGCTGAACGTGGACGATGGCCAGTATGTGGAAGCAGGCACTGAGGTGGTGAAAGACATCTTTTGCCAGAATGCCGGTGTTGTCGAAGTCATCCAGAAGAACGACATTCTGCGGGAGATTGTCATCAAGCCGGGATCCCTGCATCTGGTGGACAACCCCGCCGACTTGGAAGTGAAAAGTGGCACCCTAATCCAGCCAGGGCAACCGGTGCTCAGCAGCATCGTTCCCGACCGACTGGTCTACCTGGAACACGTGGAAACTCCCGAAGGCCCAGGCTTGCTGCTGCGTCCGGTGCAGGAGTACGAGATCCCCGACCGGCCCTTGGTGCCCACTCAAGAGTCCACCAGCGAGTCCGGTCGCTCCATTCGTCTGCGGGCGGTGCAGCGGGTTCCCTTCAAAGATGGGGAGCGGGTGAAGTCGGTAGGCCCTGTAGAGCTCCTGCGCACCCAACTGGTGCTGGAAATCGATACCGACGCCCCACAACTGAAGGCCGATATCGAGCTGATCCAAGATGAGAAGGATCCAGATATTCGCCGCCTGCAACTGGTGATTCTGGAAACCCTGTTGCTGCGCCGCGACGTGGAAGCGGATCTGACGCAGGGGAGTACCCACACGCGGCTGTTGGTGAAGGAAGGAGACTCCATCGCCAGCGGAGATGTTATCGCCCGCACCGAAATCCAAGCCAAAAAGGCCGGGATCGTCCAAGGGATCCGCGAGGGAGCGGAGGTGGTACGGCGGGTGCTGGTGATTACCGACGACGATCTGGTGCAGGTGCCCCTGACGGGCCCAGCCAATGTGGAAGTGGGGGCGCTGGTGCGGGCTGGGGACGAGCTTGCTCCCGGGATCCCTTCTCCACAGTCAGGACAGGTGATGCAGATAACGGACGGCCAAGTCCTGTTGCGGATGGCGCGGCCCTACTTGGTTTCTGCGGGTGCCATCCTGCAGGTACGGAATGGCGATCTGGTGCAGCGGGGGGATTCTCTGGCCCTCTTGGTGTTCGAGCGGGCCAAGACAGGGGACATCATCCAGGGTCTGCCACGGATTGAGGAGCTGCTGGAGGCCCGCAAGCCCAAGGAAATGTGTGTTCTGGCCAAGCGGCCCGGCACCGTTCAACTGAGCTGGCGGGGAGAAGAGCCAGATCTCAAGGTCATCGAAGCCGATGGCACGGTTAGAGACTATCCTGTGCTGCCGGGGCAGAGCTTGATCGTGGTAGATGGACAGCCGGTGGGGGTGGGGGATCCCCTAACCGATGGCCCTGCCAACCCCCACGACCTCTTGGAGATCTACTACGAGTACCATCGCCAAACCTTGGGAGATGACCAAGCCGCACGGTTGGCTCTGCGGGAGGTGCAGCGCTTCTTTGTCAACGAAGTGCAGAACGTCTACCGCTCCCAGGGGGTGGAGATCTCCGACAAACACATTGAGATCGTGGTGCGCCAGATGACCTCCAAGGTGCGGGTGGATGATGGTGGCGACACCATCCTGTTGCCGGGGGAGCTGGTGGAGTTGCGAGAAATCCAGCAGATCAATGCCACCATGGCCATTACTGGAGGAGCGCCGGCCAAATATACGCCCGTCCTGCTGGGGATCACCAAGGCCAGCTTGAATACCGACAGCTTCATCTCAGCGGCCAGCTTCCAGGAAACCACCCGCGTGCTGACTGAGGCGGCCATCGAGGGCAAATCCGACTGGCTGCGCGGCTTGAAGGAAAACGTAATCATCGGGCGCTTGATCCCGGCAGGCACGGGCTTCACCACCTACGAGGAGATTGCCGCCGAGCCGGAGCCTGACGAAGAGGAGGAAGAGCCTGCGGTGTTGCCGGAGCTGCCGCCTCGTTTGATCTTGGAAGATGATCAGTTGATCGACGATTCCACCCCTGCCTTCGACGAGCTGGAGGAGGATGACGACGAGGAGGAGTAGGGCGCTGGGGATCCAGGAGTGGGCCACTTTGCAAACTGAAATCGTCAGTTGCTGCCGCTGCCCCCGCTTGGTGGCTTGGCGAGAGGCAGTCGCCCTTCAGAAGGTGGCCCGTTTTCGCGACCAGCTCTACTGGGGCCGACCGGTGCCAGGGTTCGGGGATCCGCAGGCGCGGCTGTGGGTGATCGGGTTGGCGCCGGCAGCCCATGGGGGCAACCGCACCGGGCGCGTGTTTACCGGGGATCCCAGCGGGGACTGGCTGTTTCGCGCCCTGTACCGAGCCGGGTTTGCCAATCAGCCCACCTCTACCCACCGAGAGGATGGCCTGCAATTGCAGGATTGCTACATCTCGGCAGTGGTGCGCTGTGTGCCCCCGGAGAACCGCCCCACCGCCATAGAAGCCAAGACCTGCCTGGGCTACCTGAAGCAAGAGCTGGAGCTGCTAACCCAGGTGCGAGTGATCCTGACGTTGGGGCATTTTGCCTTCCAACACGCTCTGACGCTCTTGCCACCTCTCAGGCCCCGTCCCCGCTTTGGCCACAACTGCGTTATTCCCCTGGCAGAGGGTCGCTATTTGCTGGCGTCTTACCATCCCAGCCGGCGCAACACGGCCACACGGCTGCTGACGGAGCCGATGTTGGATGCCGTTTTCGCGCAAGCCCAGCAGTTGCTGTCTGGTAAGCCAGCCCGACCGGCTGAGGATTAGGCGGGTTGCCAAGATTCGAGGCGATAGGCACTGTCCCAAAACAGCCATTCCAACCGGGAGGCAGTGACAAAAGCTGCCCTCATCTTTTCCCGCAGCGGTTCTGTAGCCTGCTGAGCGACGGAGTCGGTGATGTCCAAAGCCTGCTGCACCACTTGGGCAAATTCTTCCCCGGCGTAGGTGTCGATCCACTGTTGGTAGGGATTGTCAGGCTGCGCGGTGCGATAGATGGCGGATCCCACCTCTCGGTAGATCCAAAAGCAGGGCAGCACAGCGGCAATGGCCACCTCATAGGGATCCACAGCCGCCGCAGCCAACAAAAAACGGGTATAGGCGAAGCAGGCAGGGGCATAGGCTGTTTCGGGTTGAATGTCGTAGAGGCGAAAATAGCTTTCGTGCAGGCTGCGTTCGGCCACAATGGCTCCCAGGGCAAAGTTCAAGAAACTCACCACCTGCTCAGCCCCTTCGGAACGAGCTCCAATCAAGGCCAGGGCGCGGGCAAAGTCGGTGAGATAAAGAGCATCCTGCTGCAAGTAAAACTGGAACCGCTGCCGCGATAGGCTGCCCGCTGCCAACTCTCGGTTGAAGGGGTGATCGAGGATTTGCTTGTAGATGGGCTGAATGGCTTGCCAAAGGTGGGCAGTAAAGGACTGGGGCATGGCGACCGTCTCTCGGCGTTTGGTCTTCAGCTAGAAATTGCAGGAGCCCCGCACTGTACCTATAAAGTCAGTGTTGGGAGGAATGCTATAATAATACTGCGGGCACCAGAAACGGTTTTTTTTAAGGCACTGGTAACGGTCGATTGGGGGTGCAGTAAACCACCGCAGAGGCTCGTGGTTGGCTTGCTAACTGCAGGGCTACTAAAAGCCCGCTCCGTACCGCCTAGCGGTTGGTGTCGGGTAGTTTACTCGATTGGTGATTGACCTGACCAGGGCCAGCACCTCTGCTGGGGCTGAGGCTTTCTTCATTTTGAATCTCAATTAGGCTTCGGGCATGAGGGGGCGGAACCCATGCTTGCGGGAAAGCTGCCCGATCAGATCCAATTTCTCAAGGGTGATCAAATTACGGCCCCAACTGAAATTGGTGTACAGCCCCTCAAACTCCAGCAGCATGGATTCAGCAAAGCAGGCAAAAAGCTGACGGGCCGGGTTGGCCACATTCAAAAACTGCATGATGTTCCATTCAATATCCAAAGAGTGCTCCACCATCCCCCCGTCAATGACGTAGAGTCCCTTTCGCTGCAAGCTGGAGGCGATGTTCTTTGGGTAGCCACCGTCGATGATGACACAGGGATCCGGCAAAACTTGGGGATCGAGGGCCATGCCTTGGCTCATGCTGGCCACCCAAACGATAAAGTCAGCGCGGGGCAGGGCCTCTTCCAGCGAAGAGATCTCCCCCTGCTTGAGCTTGGCCTGCAATTCCTCCAGACGCCGTCGCTCTCGGGCGATGAGCAACAATTTGCCCAAGTGAGTGCGGGCCACCAACCATTGACAAATGGCGCTGCCGATATCTCCGGTCGCCCCCACCACCGCAACCGTAGCGGCTGCCAAGTCCATGGCGTAGCGCTGGGCCGCCAACTGCAGTTGCTGACAGATGATGTAGGCCGTGTGGGTATTGCCGGTGGTAAAGCGTTGGATCTCCAAGTCAATGTTGCGGACTCGCCGGAGACTGTCGAGGCGAAAAGTCTCAAAAATGATGCTGCTAAATCCCCCCAAAGCAGTAATGTTCAAGCCGCGCCGCTGGGCTAGGGCCATGGCATTCAACACTTTCCGACAAGCTGCCTTCACCCGTCCCCCCGCCAACATCTCCGGCAAGAAACAGGATTCGACGTACTGCCCATAAATCTTTTGGCCGGTGATGCTGGTTACCGTGATCTCGTCCACCACCTGAGGGGGAGCCATGCACCAGAACTCCAGGTCGCTCTCCGCATATTCGGAATAACCCAGCTTGTCTGCCACCCGCTTCGCATGGGCCAGGCTGGTCAAGTGCCCAATCAGGCCGAACATAGAGGTTTACCCGCTTGGATAACTGATGGATCCCATCAAAACATGTCCATACCCGCCTGTAGCCAGCCTAGAACTGCAGTCCGCCGGCAGAGGATGAATGCTGAGGTGGGTCATGCTGCCCGCAAACCCTGGGCTGAGAGGCGCATCACCTCGCGGGTGCTGAAGCCGATGTTGGCCAGCGCCTCTCCATAGGCAATCATAAAATCCTCGACGATGGCCTCGCGATCCATATAGATGGCTTCTACATCCTGGTCCACCTGCTGCAGCATCTGCCAGACCAAGGGCAGGTTCTGGGCGTTGGCCGCTTCGATCTGCCCTTTGACCTCGCCAAAATGCTCCCCTAGCCAGCGCTCTCCAAAATTGAGGTGCAGATATTCATCCTTGACCACCCCCTCGGTGATCTTGCGGGCAAACTCATCGGCGACGGGGATGTAAATGTTGTAGGCGGCAATGGCAAAGCATTCGATGATCAGCGACTGAATGACCAAGCAGGTAACTAGGTCTCCGGCTGCTGCCGCTTTTTGGAAATTGTTGCGCAAAGGGGCGAAGAAAGTGCGGGCAAACTCCCTATCCGGCTCTACCTGCAGGTTTTTGCCGCAGGATTGAAAGCCTTTCATGTGCCGCAATTCCATCTTGGCCAGCTTGTGCAGCTCCTCTGCCCCTTCCGGCAACATCTCGGCCAGCTTGAGGTAGTTGTCGTGGGCTTCTTGTTCCCCTTCGATCACAATGCCGTTGATGCGAGAGTAGGCCTGCCGGTAAACCGCGCTGCCATAGTCCAAGGTGGTGCCACCCTCATCGGCTAAAGGCTGGGGGGTATTGGGCAGGACGTTCACTGGGGCCATACTCATGCATCTCCTCTCGGTGTTGTTTGGGTGTTGTTGATTGTCTATGCTGACTCGACAATCGCCTCGATTGCAGTTGAATCGCTCTCTTAATCAGAATAGCTGTAGCTGCCGCAGAATTGGCGGGATTCCTTTTGCGGAATGATAGGGGTCTGCTAGGGTGAGGGTTCGAGTGCCGTTGTGGAGCCTGCTGTATGTCTGCTCTTGGGGATGGCCTGAACCAACTGCGCCAGTTGCTGGTGGAGCTGGAGGAACGATCCCTCGATCAGCCGATTGGCAGTGCCGAGGAGGTGTTGCAGGCCATTGAGCTAGCCACGGCTTTTGAGCTGTTTGAGGCGGAGAGCAGCGGTTTGCTGCTGCAGATTGTGGCCAATCTCTGGGATCGGGTACGGCAGCAGGATTTGTCTCCAGGGGAGATTCAGACGGTATCGGAGAAGTTGCGGGCGGTGGGCTATACCGATGCCGAAATTCAGGAGATCCTGGACTTGGAGCCGGAGGACTAGCCCCATTTCCCCCTCTAGGCTTGAACCATGCCCAGCTCCACCGGTGTAACACCCGCTTCCATCTGAGTGGTGGCGTCGTAGCAAGCCCCTCGCAGGTTGGCCAGCTTGAGTTTGCACTGGGCAAGAAGGGCTCCTCTCAAGTTGGCCCCGGTGAGATTGGCCCCTGCCAGGTCCGCTTGGCTGAGATCGGCTTCGCTCAAGTCCGCTTCGGCCAGGTTGGCTCCACGCAAGTTGGCTCCTTGCAATCGGGATCCCTGCAGCTTGGCTTTCTCTAGGTTGGCCAGCCGCAGGTTGGATCCCTGCAGATCCGCTTGGCTGAGGTCGGCGCCGCTCAGGTAGGCCCGCTCCAGGTTGGCAGAGGCCAGCTTTGCCTGGCGGAGAATGGATCCCCCCAAGTCGATCCCGGCCAAGTCGGCCCCGGCCAGATCAGCTCCGGCCAGTTGGCTGTTGCTGAAGTCCCGCTCACCGCTGCCGTAGCGTTGCAACAGGTCTGCTCCAGTTTCCACCATCGCTGTTTTCCACACCGGACGAATGGATCCTACCTAGGAATAGAAGGGCCGCCAAGAGCACGCTAGGATAGGCGCAAGCCGTTTTCCGGGATCCCCCCTTATGAGCTTGCCCCGTGTGCCCCGAACTCGACCTCGCCCCAAGCTGCGCTCGATCCCTCGCCGCCAAACCGAATCCGCCCTCTATGCCGAAATGCAGCAGCTCACTGTCGAAAAGCAGCGGCTCAACCAAGAGCTAGAGTTTATTCGAGAGCGGCAAGGGCAAATCCACGCGCGACTTCAGGAAATCGAGCAGGCCATGCAACACCTTCAGCAGGAGGCAAAAGCCTTTCGGGATCCCGCTCCTGCCTCTGAACCCGCCCAGCTCAGATCCCGCCCTTCCCGCTTCCCACCCATGACCTTTGAGTACTGAGGGATCCTATAAATCTCAAAGAAGACCCAAGATTCAAAGCAGACCTAAGCAACAAGTCAGGGGATTCTGTAGCCAACTTAACTATTTGCTGCTTACCTCAACCCGACTCCAGAATCTGGGCCAGCGAACAGCTGTTCTCAAGCTGGCTGCACAGTTACCTGAACTTCAGGGCTTATGACTTCTTCTCCCCAGATATCGTCAGATATCGTCGGTCTAGAGCGTT
>Ga0308391_1000837_pt1 | contig 13322 bp, 12 predicted proteins | sample Hotspr20Samplet1_FD_202363 | JGI IMG/M metagenome (GOLD analysis project Ga0308391, IMG submission 202363) | Hot spring phototrophic mat microbial communities from Octopus Spring, Yellowstone National Park, Wyoming, United States - 20050623_t1 ... | reverse complement strand
CGGAGCGGGCGTGCTGCGGGCGGTCGGGCGGCGGCTGGTCGAGGGCAAGGCGGGGCCGGTGGCGGTCGTGGTCGGCGCCATCCTGCTCTTCTGGTACGTGATGGCCGTCGTGCTGAACGCCCCGCAGATCCGCGACCGGGCGGCGCGCGAAGGCCGGACGCCGGATGCGGCCGCGCTCGTGGCGGAGGCCTGGTCGATGGAGCGGCCGGTCCTGCCCGCGCCGCACCAGATCCTCCAGGAGCTCGACAAGACGGTGCTCGGCCTGCCGGCCACCTCGCGCCGCTCGCTCCTCTACCACGCCTGGGTCACGCTCTCCTCGACGCTCTTGGGCTTCCTGCTCGGCACCGCCCTCGGCATCGCGCTGGCCGTCGCGATCGTCCACGCACCGGTGCTCGACCGCGCGCTCTTGCCCTGGATCGTCGCCTCGCAGACCGTGCCGATCCTGGCGATCGCCCCCATCATCGTCGTCGTGCTCGCGGCCGTGGGACTCACGGGGCTTCTGCCCAAGGCCTTGATCTCGACCTATCTCTGCTTTTTCCCGGTGACGATCGGCATGGTGAAGGGCCTGCGCTCGCCCGAGCCCATCCAGCTCGAGCTGTTGCGCACCTGGAACGCGAGCGAGCGCCAGGTGCTGCGTTACTTGCGCTTCCCGGCCTCGCTGCCGTTCCTCTTCGCGAGCTTGAAGGTGGCGATCTCGATCGCCCTCGTAGGCGCCATCGTGGGCGAGCTGCCGACCGGTGCGGTGGCCGGCCTCGGCGCGCGTCTCCTCACGGGCTCCTATTACGGCCAGACCGTGCAGATCTGGGCGGCGCTGGTCATGGCCTCGCTCTTGGCGGCCCTCCTGGTCGCGAGCGTGGGCCTCGCCGAGCGACTCGTGCGGGCACGGCTCCGAGGTGCCCCTTGAGCCGGGGCGAGGCCGGCAGCATCGCCCTGATCGCCGCGGTCGCCGCGCTGTTCCTGCCGCTCGGCCCGGCCGGCTGGTGGTTCTCCACGCCCGCGGCACTCCTCCTCATGCTGCCGCTCGTCCCGACCCTCGCGGTGACGCGGGACCGGACGGCGGGCCTCGCCCCGGGGCTCGCCCTCGTCGCGGCCGTGCTCCTGGCCTCGGCCGCCCCACTGCTGGTGATCGACCCGGCCACACCGCCGGGGCTCGCGGCACCGGGGCTCTGGCTCCTGTTGCTGGCGCTCTTCCTCGCCGCCTTCCGGGCGATGGCGCTCCTCGCCGCTTCCACGCCGCGGCGCGGGCCTTCGGCCCTGCTCGTGCCGGCGCTCTTCGGCCTCGGCGTGCTCTACGTCTGGGAGGTCGTGGTCCGCGGCTTCGGGATTCCGGGGGTACTCCTGCCGCCGCCCTCGGCGGTCGGCCGGGCGCTCGTCGCCCATGCCGAGATCCTGCGGGCCGACTTCGTCCAGACCTTCGTCCGCGCCGTCGTACCCGGCTGGGCGATGGGCTGCTTCGCGGGCTTCGCGGTGGCCTTGCTCGCCGATCGGGTCCCGTTCCTGGCACGCGGGCTCCTGCCGCTCGGCAACCTCGTGGCGGCCCTGCCGATCGTCGGGATCGCACCGATCCTCGTCATGTGGTTCGGCTTCGATTGGCACTCGAAAGCTGCGGTCGTGGTCGTCATGACCTTCTTCCCGATGCTCGTGAACACGCTCGAGGGGCTCCGGGCGGCGGGCCGGCTCGAGCAGGATCTGATGCGCTCCTATGCCGCCTCGTGGCCCGTCACGCTCGTGAAGCTCCGGCTGCCGACGGCCGCACCCTTCGTCTTCAACGCCTTGAAGATCAACAGCACGCTCGCGCTGATCGGGGCGATCGTCGCCGAGTTCTTCGGCACGCCGATCGTCGGCATGGGTTTTAGGATCTCGACCGAGGTCGCCAAGATGGCCTTGGATCTGGTATGGGCGACGATCGCGGTGGCGGCACTCTCGGGTTCGGCCGCCTACGGGCTCCTCGCGCTTCTGGAACGCCGCCTCACCTTCTGGCATCCCTCGTTCCGGCGGGTGGCGGACTGAGCCGATCGATCGGCCGCGCCGGTCCGCCTGGGCTCCGTCCGGGAGAGGAGGCGAAGATGCGAATGGTTCTGCTGGCCGGCGCGGCGACGCTGGCGCTTCTCGCGACCACGGCCGAGGCGGCCGACAAGATGACCCTCCAACTCAAATGGGTCACCCAGGCCCAGTTCGCCGGCTACTACGTGGCCAAGGACAAAGGCCTCTACGCCAAGTACGGGCTGGATGTGACGATCAAGCCCGGCGGGCCGGACATCGCACCCCCGCAGGTGATCGCCGGCGGCGGGGCGGACGTGATCGTGGAGTGGATGCCGGCGGCCCTCGCCGCCCGCGAGAAAGGCCTGCCGCTCGTCAACATCGCCCAGGTCTTCAAGAAGTCGGGGATGATGCTGACCTGCCGCAAGGACACCGGCATCAAGGACCCGAAGACCGACTTCAAGGGGCGCACGCTCGGCGTCTGGTTCGCCGGCAACGAATATCCGTTCCTCTCCTGGATGAGCCAGCTCGGGCTCAAGACCACGGGCGGGCCCGACGGGGTCACGGTCTTGAAGCAAGGCTTCAACGTCGACCCGCTCCTGCAGAAGCAGGCCGACTGCATCAGCACGATGACCTACAACGAATATTGGCAGGTGATCGACGCCGGCTACAAGCCCGAGGACCTCGTCGTCTTCAAGTACGAGGACCAGGGGGTGGCGACCCTCGAGGACGGGCTTTACACGCTCGAGCGCACGCTCGCCGATCCGAAGGCGGTCGAGCGGCTCGGCCGCTTCCTCAAGGCGTCGATGGAGGGCTGGGCCTGGGCGATCCAGAACCAGGACCAGGCGGCGATGATCGTGCTCGACAACGACACCACGGGTGCCCAGACCGAGAAGCACCAGAAGCGGATGATGGGCGAGATCGCCAAGCTGATCGACAAGGGCGGCTCGAAGGGCATCGGCTATCTCGACCCCGAGGACTACGAGCGGACCGTGAAGGTGCTCTTGGCCGGCGGCTCGGACCCGGTGATCTCCAAGCCACCGCAGGGGGCTTGGACGCATGCGGTCTGGAACGCCCAGCCCAAGTGACGGGGAGCCCCGGCGGGCGGGTGCGGCTCGCCGGGGCAAACCGGAGCGGGGTCGCGAGGGGAGGGGCGGCGAGAGCGTGGCCGACCGGCCGTTGCCGCTCTTCTTCTTCGGCACGCTCATGGACCCGGACGTGCTCGGCCTCGTGATCGGCCGGCCGGTCGCAAGGGCGGCGCTCGAGCCCGCGCGGCTCGAGGGCTTCCGCCGGCTGCGCGTCGAGGGGGCGAGCTATCCGATGCTGGTCGCCGACCCGGAGGGTGTGGTGGAGGGCCGGCTCTGGCGCGAGGCGAGCGCGGCCGACCGGGCCCGGCTCGACGCCTACGAGGGCGAGGGCTACGAGCGTGTCCCGGTCGAGGTCGAGACGGCTTCGGGCGAGCGGCTCGTGGCCGAGGTCTATCTCGGCCGGCCGGGGCGTTTGCGGCCGAGCGCGGAGCCTTGGGACCTCGCGAGCTGGCAGGCCCGCTTCAAGCGGCACTATCTCGCGCACGGCGAAGAGCTCGTCGGCGCCGAGCTGCCGTGAGCGCGGCGCCGTTGCGCGGCAACCTGATCGCCGCGGCGAGCATCTTCTTGTGGGCCACCTCGTTCCCGGCGACCGGCCGGCTGCTCGCGAGCTGGTCGGCGCTGCCCTTGGCCGCCGCCCGGTTGCTGGTGGCCGGGCTCGCGGTCGGCCTTCTGGCGGTCGCCTTGGGCGAGAGCCGGGTCTGGCGCCGCGGTCATCTCGGACCGGCCTTCCTCTTGGGCGGGCTCGGCCTCGGTGGCTCGGTCGCCCTCATGATCCTCGGCCAGGCCTCGACCGGCGGACTCACCACCGCGGTGTTGATCGCGAGCATGCCGGTCGTGGCGGCCCTGCTCGAGATGCCGCGGCGGAGCAGACCGGGTGTCTTCGTCCTCCTGGGCGTGGCCCTCGCGGTCGTGGGCGGCGCGCTGCTCGCCTGGCGGCCGGAGACCGGCGGCCTCGAACTCCGCGGCGGCGAACCGCTCGTGCTCGCGAGCGTGGTCGTCTGGTGTTGGTACTCCCGCGCCGTCGCGGGACGGCTCGAAGGTTTGCCGCCGACGAGCCAGTCGGCCTTCACGCTCACGGCGGGCGGCGTGGCGATCCTCGCCGCGACTTTGCTCGTCGAGGCCGGCGGGTTCGCCCCGGCGCGCTTCGCGCTCGGCGGCGCGGAGCTCGTGCTCCTCCTCTGGGTCGGCGCCGTGGCGGTCGGGCTCTCCTTGCCGCTCTGGCTCGTGGCGGTCAGGGAGCTCGGCCTCGTGCCCTCGGCGATTCACCAGAATCTCGGGCCGTTCTACGTGGTGGCGCTCGGCCTCGTGCTCGGCCAGGCGCTGGCACCCGCGCAAGCCGCGGCCGCCGCGCTCGTGGTGGCGGGCGCCCTCCTCGCCCAGCTCGCCCCCGCTCGCTAGGCCCGCGGTCGAGCGCGCCGCCCCCTGGCGCCGGACGGCGGCCGTGGCATGATCCGCTGCCGTCGGGGGAGGGACCTCCATGGCGATGCGACTCACGAGCCCGGCCTTCACGGCCGGTGGGCGGATTCCCGAGCGGTACACCTGCGACGGCGCCGACCTGTCGCCACCCTTGAGCTGGAGCGGCGCGCCGGCCGGCACGCGCAGCTTCCTCGTGGCCTGCGAGGACCCCGACGCGCCGGCCGGCACCTGGCACCATTGGGCGGTGTTCGACATCCCGGCCGAGCAGACGAGCCTGCCCGAAGGCCTCGCCAAGGCCGAGAAGGTCGGCAAGCTGCGCCAGGCGATCAACGATTTCCGCAAGCCCGGCTGGGGCGGCCCCTGCCCACCCAAGGGCCACGGCACGCACCGCTACCGCTTCCGGCTCCTGGCGCTCTCGGTCGCGACCCTGCCGCTCGGCCCGCGCCCGGGCTGCCGCGAGGTGCTCGCCGCCGCGGAGCCGCACGTCACCGCCGGCACGGAGCTCGTCGGCACCTACGGGCGCTGAGGCGGTCCGCAGCGGCACCGCTGGTCGGCCGCCACCGTCCTGCTAGAACGGTCGGTGAGCCGCCTCGGGGGAGAGCAGGGGTGGGGGAGCAGCGCGCGTCGATCGCGTTCGCGGCGATCGGCCTCGATCACCGCCACATCTACGAAATGGTCGGCCGGCTGCTCGAGCTCGGCTGCCGCTGCAAGGGCGTTTGGACCGAGGGCGAGCCGCAGCCGCTCGCCGGCTTCCGCGAGCGCTTCCCCGACCTGCCGCGGGTGGCCGACCGCCGCCGGCTGCTCGACGACCCGGACGTCCGGCTCGTGCTCACCGCCGCGCCCAACGACGAACGGGCGGCCGTGGCGATCGAGGCGATGCGCCACGGCAAGGACGTGATGACCGACAAGCCCGGCTGCGTCACGCTCGAGCAGCTCGCCGAGCTGCGCCGGGTGCAGGCCGAGACCGGGCGGATCTGGTCGGTGAACTTCTCCGAGCGCTTCGAGGTCCGCTCCGTGACCCGCGCCCTCGAGCTCGTGCGCGCAGGGGCGATCGGCAAGGTCGTGCACGTCGCGGGCCTCGGCCCGCACCGGCTCAACCGCCATCTGCGGCCCCGCTGGTTCTTCGAGAGGCGACGCTACGGCGGGATCCTCGCCGACATCGGCAGCCACCAGTGCGACCAGTTCCTGGCCTTCACCGGGGCCACGGAAGCCACGGTCGTGGCGGCGCGGGTCGCCAACCTCGCGAATCCGGCCGACCCCGAGCTCCAGGACTTCGGCGAGGCGATGCTCCGCGCGGGCGAAGCGAGCGGCTTCTTCCGGGTCGACTGGTACACCCCGGACGGGCTGCCGACCTGGGGCGACGGGCGGCTGTTCGTGCTCGGCACGGAGGGTTATCTCGAGCTGCGCAAATATGTCGACCTCGACGGCCGGCCGGGCGGCGACCACCTGTTCCTCGTCGATCGGGCGGGTGTCCGGCGGATCGACTGCGCGCGCGACGAGCTGCCCTATTATCGGCTCCTGGTCGGCGACGTGCTCGAGCGGACCGAGCGGGCCATGCCGCAGGCGCACGCCTTCGCCGCCACCGAGCTCGCGCTGCGCGCCCAGGCTCTCGCCGAAAGCGCGGAGGGCGGCCGGTGAGCGCGAGGCGGCGGATCGCCATCGTCGGCGCCGGGATCGGCGCCCAGCATCTGGACGCGCTCCTCCTCCTCCAGGACCGCTGGCAGGTCCGGGTGATCTGCGACAAGGACGAGAGCCGCGCCCGGGCGCTCGCCGCCCGCGCGCCGGGTGCCGAGGTGGCGGGCTCGCTCGAGGCGGTGCTGGCGCGCGACGACGTCGACCTGGTCGACATCTGCCTGCCGCCCGCGCTGCACGTGCCCGCCGTCCGCGCCGCGCTCCAGTCGGGCAAGGACGTCGTCTGCGAAAAGCCCCTGGCCGGCTCGATCGCCGAGGTCGACGGCATCGCCGCACTCGCCGAAAAGACCGGCCGGGTGGTCTGCCCCGTGTACCAGTACCGGTTTGGCAACGGCCTGCGGAAGCTCTGGCGGCTGATCGAGGCGGGCGTGCCGGGCCGGCCGCTGGTCGCCACGGTCGAGACCCATTGGGACCGCGGCCCGGCCTACTATCGGGTGCCCTGGCGCGGCCGCAAGGAGACCGAGCTCGGCGGCGCGCTCGTGAGCCACGCGATCCACGCCCACGACCTGTTGACCGAGGTCCTGGGGCCGGTCCGCCGCGTCCAGGCGGCGATCGCCACCCGGGTCAACTGCATCGAGACCGAGGATTGCGCGGCCGCCTGCCTCGAGATGGCCGACGGCACGCTCGTGACGCTCTCGGTCACGCTCGGCTCGGCCGAGGAGATCACCCGGCTGCGCTTCTGCTTCGCCCACCTCACGGTCGAGAGCGCGCTCCACCCCTACCGACCGGCCTCCGACCCCTGGCGGTTCGTCCCGCGCGATCCCGAGACCGCGGCCGAGGTCAAGACCCTGTTGCAGGACTTCCATCCCGGCCCGGAGGGCTTCGAGGGGCTGTTCGCCGAGCTCGCGGCGAGCCTCGAGACGGGCGAGGAGCCGCCCGTGACGCTCGCCGATGCGCGCCGCTCGATCGAGCTCGCGACCGCCCTTTATTACGCGGCCGCGACCCGCGAGGCGGTCGAGCTGCCGCTCAGACCCTCCCATCCGGCCTATGGCGGGTGGTTGCGCTGGCTTCCCGCCTAGGTCATGGTCCGGTCAACGGCCGCCGCCAAGATCGCGGCCGAGACCGGATGGGCCGGTTCGGGGAGGTCGAGCATGCGGACGTGGTGGATCGGTGCGGCGGCGCTCGTCGCGAGCGCCCAGTTGGCGCTCGCGGCCACCGAGCTGCGCTACATGTGCTACCAGGACGGCAACGAGTGCGACGTCGCCAAAGCGTTGCTCGAGGAGTTCCACAAGGCCAATCCGGACATCAAGGTCACGGTCGACACGGTGCCCTACAAGGCGATCCTCGAGAGCCTGCCGGTCCAGCTCGCCGCCGGCCAAGGGCCCGACCTCGCCCGGGTCACCGATCTGGGCGGCCTCGCCAAATATTATCTCGACATCACGCCTTACGTGAACGCCGCCTACTGGGAAGAGAATTTCGGCGCAACGCTGCCCTGGTTCCGCAGCGGCCCCGCCGACAAGGGCATCTACGGGATGATGACCCAGCTCACCATCACCGGGGCGTTCGTCAACAAGACCCTGTTCGACCAGGCCAAGCGGCCGCTGCCCGGGCCCGATGCGACCTGGGACCAGTGGGCCGAGGCCGCGCGGGCGGTGGCCAAGGCGACCGGGACCCCGTTCCCGATGGCCATCGACCGCTCCGGCCATCGGGTCGGCGGCCCGGCGATCTCGATGGGGGCCAAGATCTTCGCCGCGGACGGCACGCCGCGCCTCGTCGACGACGGGTTCAAGGCCTTCATGACGAAGTTCGTGGGCTGGATGAAGGACGGCACCATGGCCCGCGACGTCTGGGTGAGCCAGGGTGGCGCCGCCTATCAGGACGCGGCCCAGGAGTTCGTCAACGCCCGCGTCGTCTACTATTATTCGGGGAGCTGGCAGACCGGCCGCTTCGAGAAGGCGATCGGCGACGCCTTCGATTGGGAGGTGGTGGGTTCGCCCTGCGGCCCGGCCGCCTGCAGCGGCATGCCGGGCGGGGCCGCGCTCGTCGGCTTCAAGCGCACGGCGCACCCCGAAGCGGTCGCCAAGGTCATCGACTTCTTCGCGGCCGAGCCGGTCCACGCCCAACTCGTCGAGCGGACCAAGAACGTCCCGGCGCACAAGGGGATCGCCGCCAAGGGTCTCGCCTACCCCGATGCCACCCCGGCGGGGCGCAAGGCGCTGCAGGCTTGGGCCGCCCAGGTCGCCAAGGTCTCGCCCGTGGCCTACGCCTATCAGGGCTATCCGTTGAACCGGGTGATGTTCAACGCCACGGTCACCCGGGTGACCCAGGCGATCGTCGGCGAGCTCTCCTTCGACGAGGCCATGGCCAAGCTCGAGGCCGACATCGCCGAGGCGGTGGCCCAAGCGAAGAAGTGAACCCACGGTCGAGCCCGACCGGCGGGCCCGGGCGGCCGCCGGCCCGGCGCGTTCGGGCACGGGCGGCCGCCGGCCACCTGCCCGAAAGGCCTCGCCCATGAGGCTCGCCGCGCCGTTGCGTTGCCTCCTCGAGCTCCTCGACCGGCCGATGGCGGCGCTGCAGCGGCGGATCGGCCCGCACCGCTTCGCCTGGATCTTCCTTCTGCCCAACCTCGTGATCTTCGCCGTCTTCACCTATCTGCCGATCGCCTTGAACTTCGTCTACGCGACGACCGGCGGGCTCGCGGTCCTGCCGAGCGAGCGGCCCTTCGTCGGTCTCGAGAACTTCGCGAGCCTGCTCGATTGCCGCGACTATCTCGATCCTTCCTCCTGCTCGAAGGACCTCTTCTGGCGTTCGCTCTTCAACACGGGGCGCTTCGTCGTCCTCCAAGTCGGCTTCATGATCCTCTTCTCGCTGATCACCGCGCTCGTGCTGAACCGCGAGATCCGCGGCCGCGGCTTCTTCCGGGGCGTCTTCTTCTACCCCGTGCTCTTGAGCCCGGTGGTCGTGGCCTTGATCTGGAAATGGATCCTCCAGCGTGAAGGCGTGCTCAACGCCTGGCTCGTCGCCTTCGGCGGCGAGCCGGTCCAATGGCTGCTCGATGCCGGCTGGTCGTTCTTCTGGGTCGTGTTCGTCTCGATCTGGGCGCACATGGGCTTCTACACGCTGATCTTGTTGGCCGGTCTGCAGGCCATCCCGAAGGACGTGTACGAGGCGGCAGAGATGGACGCGGCCTCGCCCTGGCGGATGCTCACCCGCATCACCCTGCCGCTCTTGATGCCTACCATGCTCGTCGTCGTCGTGCTCGCGCTGATCAAGGGCGTGCAGACCTTCGACGAGATCTACGTGTTGACGGGTGGCGGGCCGGGTTCGGCCACGATGCTCATCGTCCAGTACATCTACGAGACCGGCTTCGCCGCCCAGCCGCGCCTTTACGGGCTCGCCGCCGCCGCCTCGCTGCTGCTCGCCGCCCTCTTGATGATCTTGACCCTGCTCCAGCTCTGGGCCAACCGGAAGAGCTACCGTGGCTAGCCTCACGACCTCGGGCGTGCTCGACCTCGTGACCCGCACCCGCGGTAAGGGGCGGCTCCATTGGACCGATTGGCTGGCGTACGGCTATCTGGTGCTCGGCCTCTTCTTGATGTTCGGCCCGGTCGTCTGGGTCGTGCTCTCCTCCTTCAAGAGCGAGGCCCAGCTCCTGGAGTTCCCACCCACCGCCCTCCCTTACGGCCAGGTGAGTGTGGTCGTGCCCGGCTACCCCGAGCCGCTGCCGCTCTTCCGGGTGCGCGCGAGCGACGGCTCCGTCCGCGAGCTCGCCCAGATCCGGCGGATCGGCATCCAGGCCCAGATGGTCGACCCCGCCGCGCCCGGGACGATCCTCCGCGTCGACATCGCCGCGCGCGAGCCGGTCCGGGCGCTCTCGCTCGCCACCGAGAACTACACGGCGCTCTTCGAGCGCTTCGACTTCCTGCGTTATTTGTGGAACTCGGTGTTCATCACCGTGACCGCTACGCTGATCATGCTGCTGGTCAACTCGATGGCGGCGTTCGCGCTCGCGAAGTACGACTTCCGCGGCCGCGATCTCGTGTTCGTGCTGACCATCGCGACCCTCTTGATCCCGCCCACGGTGGTGCTCGTGCCGGTCTTCCTCGTGGTGACCAAGCTCGGCCTGCTCGACACGCCCTGGGGGGTGATCTGGCCGGGTGCCGCCACCCCGACCGGCGTGTTCCTGTTGCGGCAATACATGCTCACGATCCCCGACGAGCTGATCGACGCCGCGCGGATGGACAATGCGTCGGAGTGGAAGATCTATTGGCGGATCGTCCTGCCGCTCGCCGCGCCGGCCTTGGCGGTTCTCGCGATCTTCGCGGTCATGTGGCGCTGGAACGACTTCCTCTTGCCGCTCATCGTACTCTCCCGTTCGGAGCAGTTCACGCTCCAGCTCGCCTTGAACTCCTTCAAGGGCGAGATGCACACCCAATGGGGCAATCTCTTGGCGATGACCGTGCTGACCTTGCTGCCGATCACGCTCGTCTTCGGCTTCTTGCAGCGCTACATCACGACCGGGATCGCCACGACCGGGATCAAGTGAGCGACCGGGATGGCCACCCTCGAGCTCGACCGGCTGGTCAAGCGCTACGGCACCGTCGAGGTGATCCACGGCGTCGACCTCCAGGTCCCGTCGGGCGCTTTCTGTGTCTTCGTGGGCCCTTCGGGCTGCGGGAAGTCCACGCTGCTGCGGATGATCGCCGGCCTCGAGACGGTGAGTGGCGGGGAGATCCGGATCGCCGGCCGGCGGGTCAACGAGCTGCCGGCGGCACGGCGGGGGCTGGCCATGGTCTTCCAGTCCTACGCCCTCTACCCGCACATGACGGTCCGCCAGAACTTGGCCTTCGGGCTCGAGAATCTCGGCACGCCCAGGGCCGAGATCGCCCGGCGGGTCGCCGAGGCGGCGCGCATGCTGCGGATCGAAGAGCTCTTGGACCGTCGGCCGAAGGCGCTCTCCGGCGGCCAGCGCCAGCGGGTGGCGATCGGCCGGGCGGTGGTCCGCGAGCCGGCGATCTTCCTCTTCGACGAGCCGCTCTCCAACCTCGACGCCGAGCTCCGGGTGCAGATGCGGATCGAGCTCAAGGCGCTGCACGAGCGGCTCGGCAACACGATGATCTACGTCACCCACGACCAGGTCGAGGCGATGACCATGGCCGATCTGATCGTGGTCCTCTCCAAGGGCCGGATCGAGCAGGCCGGGCCGCCGCTCGAGCTCTACCACCGGCCGGCCAACCTGTTCGTCGCGGGCTTCCTCGGCAGCCCCAAGATGAACTTCCTGCCCGTCCGGCCGGCCGAGGGCGGCGTCCGGCTCGCCTCGGGCGATCTCCTGGCGATGCCCGAGGCGTCGCTCGCAACCGCGGGCGAGCTCACGCTCGGCGTCCGCCCCGAGCATCTTTCGCTCGCCCCGGAGGCGGGAGCCGGCCTGGCCGGTCGGGTGCGCCTCGTCGAGCATCTGGGCGCCGAGGCCTATCTCCATGTCGAGACCGAGGCCGGCTCCCTCACCCTGCGCACCACGGGGGCGTCGGTGGCGGCGGCCGGCGATCGGGTGCGGGTCGTGGTCCCGCCGGAAGCCTGCCACCTGTTCGGCCCGGACGGCCGGGTGATCCGGTCCGCGGCAGCACGCCGCTTCACCCCTTGACCCCGCCCACTTGCAGGCCGGCCACGACGAATTTCTGCAACAGCAACACCAAGATCACGGAAGGCAACAGTGCCAAGAGACAGATCGCCATCATCAGATTGAAGAAGACGTGCACGTCGCCGACCAGGCTGTTGATCACCACGGGCACGGTCATGAACTCGGCCTTGTTGACCAGGATCAGGGGGATCAACAGCTCGTTCCAGGAGATGATGAAGACGAGCGCGCCACAAGAGGCGAGCGCCGGGGCGGCGAGCGGCAGGCTCACCCGCAGGAACGCCCCGAAGCGCGAGCAGCCGTCGATCCGCGCCGCGTCCTCGAGCTCTCTCGGGATCTGGTCGAAATAGGGGGCGAGGATCAAGATCGCGTAGGGCAAGAGGAAGCCCGTGAGGGCGACGATGACGCCGATGACCGAATTCAAGAGGCCCAAGTGCCGAAAGGCCACGTAGAGGGGGATCATCAGCGTGATCACCGGCACGAAGCGGGCCAACAGGCTCGCATTGACGAGCCAGCGGGTCCAGCGATAGCCGAGCCGGGCGATCGTCCAGGCCGAGAGCGAGCCCATGGCGAGCGTCGCGAAGGTCACCGAAAGGGCGATCACCGTGCTGTTGGTGAAGGCGTAGCGGATCTTCTTGACGTTGTCGGGAAGGTAGGTGACCTGCTCGAAGATGGCGCCGCGCTGCTCGCCGCCCGAGAGGATCACGCGGAAATTGTCGAAGGTCCATTCCGGCGGCAGGAGCGCTCGGGTGTCGGCTTGCAGCGTCTTTTCGGCCTGCAGCGAGCCGAGCGTGACCGCGGCGATCGGCAGCAACAGGAAGGCGATCACCAACAGATTGGCGAGGTGGAGGAGGACGCGGCCGAACGGGCTCGGGGCGAGCACGGCGGTCAAACCACCCGCCGGTAGATCGTCTTGACGTAGACGATCGCGAGCGCCCCCACGATCAAGGCCAAGACCCAGGCCGAGGCCGCGCCGAGGCCGATGTCGTTGGGCGGCTCGAAGGCCTTCTTGTAGCTGTACCAGGCCGCCACCCAGGTGGCATCGCCCGGACCCCCTTGGGTGATCGCCCGGATCTCCTCGAAGACGGTGAAGGCGAAGGAGGTCCGCAAGACCAGGATGACGACGATGATCGGCAGGAGGAGCGGCAGCGTGATGTGGCGGAAGCGCTGCCAGGTCGAAGCCCCGTCGACCGCCGCCGCCTCGTGCAGCTCGCTCCCGATGCCTTGCAAGGCGGCGTGCACGAGCAGCACGGCGAAGGGCAGGGTCCGCCAGATGTAGGGCACGGTCACGGCATAGAGCGCGGTCTCCGGATGGCCCGCCCAGTTGATCGGCTGGTCGATGATCCCGAAGGTGAACAGGATCCGGTTCAAAAAGCCGAACTGGAAACTGTAGATGAACGACCAGATCAGCCCGTTGGCGATCGGCGGGATGGCGTAAGGCAACAGGATGAGGACGCGCGTGATCCGCGAGGTCCAGATCCGCTGCTGATTGATCAACAGGCCGATCGCCACGGCGAGCACGATCTCGACGACGACCACGATCGCAACGAAAATGAAGGTGTTCTTCAGCG
>Ga0308391_1000832_pt1 | contig 13346 bp, 16 predicted proteins | sample Hotspr20Samplet1_FD_202363 | JGI IMG/M metagenome (GOLD analysis project Ga0308391, IMG submission 202363) | Hot spring phototrophic mat microbial communities from Octopus Spring, Yellowstone National Park, Wyoming, United States - 20050623_t1 ... | reverse complement strand
GATGGCCTCAGAGAGGGTATCGCCGGATGGCCGGATCGAGTGGAATTCATCTATACACCATTTTAGCTGGCTCTGCCCGCCCGGCCTGTGGCAAAGTTAGCGGCGACCAGGCTTTCATCATATGCAGCATGAACGAAACCCCAAGGATACCCAGCCCCATTCCATACCTGATGCAAGTACCTGACCTGCGGGCCCACAACACCACCTACGACTGGCGCATGCTGTTCATGCCGGTGCTGATGGCCCTGGGCAGCGGACGCACCAACGTGCTGGCCATCGCCCAGTGGATAGAGGATCAGCGGGACTGGCTGCTGGCCCTGGGGTTTGGCAGAAGAAAAACCGCTACGGCCCTGCCCCATCTACCGCTTCATGTGGGCCCTGGAGCAGCAAGTGGTGGCCCTGCAGCTATGAGGGATGTGCTGCACGCCCTGGGTCAACACCAGGAAGCAGGACTGCTGGAGGTCAGCCTGGATGGCCAACACCTCAAGGGTGGCGCAGGGGATAAAGCCATCGTACTGGTCTTGGCTTATCTGAGCCGGTTGCAGAGCAAAGCGGCCGGGGATGAGGCGGGGGCGGGTCGAGGTGGGGGCTGCTCTGGCCGAGGCCAGGATGCCCTGGACGCGGCCCAGACGGCCCAGGTCGTCTTGCAAAAAGGGGGCACCACTTCCTCCATCGCAAGGACAATCAGGCCGAGCTGAAGGATTGGGCCGCGCACCTGCTGCAGTACCCGCCGGACGATGTCTGCTACCATCAGGTACGTAGCGGCGCGCTGTGGGTTTGGCGGGTTCGTACCACCTGAGCCCGCGCTGGCCTTTCCTGGTCTGCAACAGATGGTCGAGATGCACCGCCACCAGACCCACCAACGCAGCGGTGAAGTCCGCGAGGAAACCCACCAGCCTCAGCCCTGCCCAGGCGAATGCTGCCAGCCTGGGGGGCATCGGGCCATCGAGAACAGGCTCCACCACAAAAGAGATACCGTCCTGGGTGAGGACGCCTGTCGCACCCGCAAAGCTGCCCGGTTCCTCGCCGCTTTGCGCAACCTTCTGCTGGGTTTCCTACACCAGCTCACCACCCCTGTGCTTCGCAGTGTTCGTAGCTTCTCCACCAATCCCATGCCCCTCTATCGCTGGCTCAGTGGGTGTATATGATAAAAGCCTGCCTGTGCGCGTAAGCTCTACTCCACCTTTCGCTATGGGCTTGATTGTCTACGCCAGCTTATCTTTGCCGCAGAGGTTAGGAAAGACGAGCTGTACGCTTATATGAGGCTTTGGTCATGTACCTAGGTTCAAGGTAGTAGCACAGCCCTTTATAGCCCCTTCATACCGTAAGCTTTGCTTACGCGGTGGTACGGGATTCTTTCAGATTGAGGTGGGGGCTCCTGCCGTTTGGGTACAAGGGCCTTCACCAAAACTACACATCTCGTACTGAGCCTGTACACAAGGATCGCAGAATATTGGCTGCGGCGGAGGTAACGCCTTGAAGAGACTATTTCCAACCCTCGCAACCCTGCTGGCCCTGGCCCCTCCCGCCCTGGCCCAGGGCCTCGAGCTCCCCCAGGCCCTCCAGACCTTGCCCCGCACCCTGGACTGGAAAAGCGCCGACCTTAACTACGAGAGCGCAGTGCGGCAGCTCGAGGCCGCCCAGGCCGCCCTGGGCTTCAAGCTGTCGGGTGGGGCCGACTACAGCCTGCGCGAGAGCAGCGGCAGCAACCTGATCCTCTCCAGCACCGCCAGCATAGGGCTGCTGCCCTGGTCGAGCAGCGCCGATGCCGTGCGCAGCGCCGAGCGGGCCTTGGAACAGGCCGCCCTGACCCGCCGCGACGCCCGCAACAACCTGTGGATCACCCTGCACACCCAGTACTTCAACCTGCGTCAGGCCCAGGCCGACCTGGCCGTTGCCCAGGCCACCCTGGCTCTGCGCGAACGCCAGCTGCAAATCGTTAGTGCCCAAAACCAGGCCGGTGCTGCTACCCTGAGCGAGTTGCTCGCGGCCCAGCAGAACCTGGACACCGCCCGCTCAGGGCTGGTGAGCGCCCAGGGAGCCCTCGAGCTCGCTCGCCTTTCGCTTTCCAACACCTTGGGCCTGAACCCCCAGCAGCTCGGCAGCCCCAGCACCCCCCCCGAGGAACCCAGCCTGCCCGCCGAAAGCCTGGAAGCCCTGCTGCAAAGGGCTCTGGAGCGTCGCTCCGACGTGCTGCGGGCTTTGTTGCAGCTCCGCGAGGCCGAAGAAAACCTGGCCAGCGCCGAGCGCGACCCGCTGGATTCCCAACGCCTCGGTGAGCGCAGGCTACAGCAGCAGCGGCAACTCGCTTTCAGCGGGGCTGAACTTCAAAAGCGGCGTGGCCTCGGTCTCGGCGGCGGTGCCCCTGGTGCAGGGTACCGGCGGTTCGCCGGCCCAGGGTTACAACCTGGGGCTATCGCTAAGCGTGCCCCTCTTCGACCCCGTGAGCGACAGCCGCATCCACACCGCCCGTACCGCTCTACAAGCCGCCCGGCAGGCCCTGGAAACCACCCGCAAGGCCGCCGAGCTGGATGTGCGGCAGAAGTACCAGGGCCTGCAGACCGCCAAAGCCGCCATTGCCGCAGCCCGAGCCGGCCTAAACGCCGCCAACCAGAACCTGCGCACGGCCCAGGCCCGGCTCCAGGCCGGAACCGGCACCGCTTTGGATGTGCAGTCGGCCCAACTGGGCCTGCTCCAGGCCCAGCGCAACCTCGAGGCCGCCCTCATCCAGGCCCAACTGGCCGCCCTGGCCTTGCAAAAAGCCCTGGGCACCAACCTTACCGCAAGTCTTGGAGGAAATAGATGATTCACCTTGCAAAACGCTTTTTTTGGCTCCTGCCGACGCTGGCTTTTTCGGCTGGGCTGGCCCAGAACTCCCTGACCCTGGTACAGGCCCTTTCGCAGGCCTACAGCCGCGGCCCCTTGCTGCAAAGCGCCCAGGCCACCCTGCAAAACGCCACCCTCCAGCTCAACGCCCTCAAGGCCGACCCCAGCACCCTGATTGTGGCCCTCACCCAGGCCGAGCACAACGCCCGGCTGGCCCAGGTCAACCTCGAGGCCACCCGGCTTTCGGTCATGCAGAGCGTGGTGAACGCCTATATTGACCTCTATGAAGCCCAGCAGAACGTGGCGCTGTTCCAAGCCCAGGTAGCCCTGAACCAGCGCAACCTGGAGGTGGCCCGGGCCCGCCAGGCTGCCGGTAATGCTACCACGCTGGACGTCTCGCGGGCCCAGACCACCCTGGACAGCTCGAGGCAATCCCTGACCAACGCCCAGTCCCAGCTTCCGGTGCTGGCCGCCCAACTCGCAACGCTGTTGGGCCTGAGCGACCTGGGCAACCAGACCATAGCCGCCCCGCCGAACCCCCCTGCCCTGCAGGCCGACCTCGAGGCCCTGCGCAACGGTCTGTTCGAGCGCCTCCCCAGCGTGCTGCAAGCCCAACAGGCCGTGGAACTCTCCCAGCTCAACGTCAAACTGGCCGACAACGACTACACCCCCGCCGTACAGCTCAACACCGCCAAAACCAGCCTGGAAAACAACCTGCGCACCCTGCAAACCGCCCAGCAAAACGCCCAGACCAGCCTGACCAACACCTACCAGGCTGCCCAGAACGCCTATCGCAACATCGCCCTGGCCCAGGCCAACGTGACCAACGCCCGGCGGGTCGTAGAGCAGAGCCAAGCCGCCCTGCGGGCCGGCACCATCTCGGCCTTGCAACTGCAAACCGACCAGGTCTCGCTCCGAAGCGCCGAGTATGCCCTGGTGCAGGCTGTGGGCAACTACTGGAAAGCCCTGGCGGCCTTTTCGGTAGCCGCCGGCCAGGACTTCACCGGCCTGGTGCGGGCGGCCAGCGCGCCCTAGCCCCACCACACCCTGCTTTAGGGGAAGGCATGATAGACAGTCTCGAGCAAATCCAGGCCCGCAACCGCCTGCTGCTGGAAGAGATGCGCCAGGAGGCCCAGCGGTTCATCGAGCTGCTCGAGGCCTGGGCGGCTTCGGACGACGAAGACCTGAGCCGAGCTCGTGGCTCAGGTTACTACCCTACGCATCCATGCTCAGACGCTCGAGAAGGGTTTTGAGGCCGAGCTCGAGGCCATGCCCGAGGACGAGGTGGTGGATCTCAAACCCATCCCCCTGGCCCACGGCCACCGCATCCATGGCCTCTCCCTTCCTGAAGCCGCCGCAGGCGTGGGGCCCCCGGGCGCGTTCGGCGGGGCATAACACTTTCCAAGATCAAGCGCGGTGGTGTGTCTTCACCAAATCTTCGCATTGCGTACACTGAACGTTGGATATTCTGGAAGAAAATAGTGGGGTGAACATGACACAAGCCCGTTCTCGTATCCGCGTACCCTGGCTTTGGCTGGTTGTGGCTCTGGTGTTGGCCGGTCTGGGGGGTGCGGCCTATTGGTTCTTGCGGCCCAAGCCCGCCAGCGCTGCCCATGCGCTCGAGACCGCCCCGGTGCAGCGGGGGGTGTTCCGGGTCTCGGTCTCGGGGCCGGGCACCCTCGAGGCCGTCCAGAGCCTGGCGGTTAAGCCTGCTGTGAACGGCACGGTGCTTAGGCTGCCCAACGTGGGCGACCGGGTGCAAAAAGGCCAGCTTGTCGTAGAGCTCGACCCCACCAACTACAACCGCGCCCTGGAGAACGCCCGGCTGGCGCTGCAAAAAGCCCAGGCCAACCTGGATAAGCTGCGGGCCGACCAGCAAAGCGCCCTGGCCACAGCCCGGCAGAACGTGGCCAGCGCCGAGGTGGCCTATGCCAACGCGAGGCGCGACCTCGAGGCCGCCCGCACCAACCTCGAGGCCACCCAGAAGCTCTTCGACCTGGGCGGGGCCAGCGCCCAGAGCCTGCAAAGCGCCCGCGATGCCTACGCCAAGGCCCAGGCCAGCCTGGAAATCGCCCAGGTCAACCTCAACACCGCCCGCCAGGCCCTGGCCTTGCGCAACAACGCCAACGCGCAAGATCTGAAAAACGCCCAGATTGCCTTAGAGCAGGCCCGCCTCGAGGTCAAAAACGCCGAGGAAAACCTGGCCAATACCAAAATCTATGCCCCCTTCGATGGGGTGGTCTCGGAGGTCAACGCTCAGGTGGGGAGCATCGGGGTGGGGGCCACGGTTAACAACAGCACCGCCCTGCTCACCCTGATTGACGACAGCAGCGTTAATCTGCCGGTGCAGATTGACGAAAGCGAGATCGCCAAGGTTAGGGTGGGTCAGAAGGTCGAGGTGACCCTCGACGCCTTCAGCAACGAGACCTTCCAGGGGGTGGTGACGGCCATCTCGCCCAGCGCCCGCATCCAGCAGAACATCGCGGTGTTTTACGTAACCGTCAACATACCCAACCCCGAGCGCAAGCTGCGGCCCGGCATGACCGCCGAGGGCGAGATTATCGCCGAGGAAATCCCCAACGCCCTCACCATCCCCAAGCGGGCGGTGCAGACCGTGCGCAACCAGGCCTACGTGGACGTGCTGCAACCCGACGGCAGCAAGGAGACCGTGCGGGTGGTACTAGGGCCCGACGATGGGGTGAACCAGGTGGTGCTGGAGGGCCTCGAGCCGGGCCAGAGCGTGGTCTTGCCCAGCCGTGCACCTGCGAGCTCGAACAGATCGAGCGGACGGGGGGGCCTGCCCCTGCCCCTCGGCGTACCAGCGGGAGGTGGCCGGTGACGGTGGTCGCACTCGACCAGGTGCGCAAGTTGTACAAAAGCGGGGCGCTGGAGTTCGAGGCTCTCAAAGGGGTTTCGCTGGAAATTCGCACGGGCGAGATGGTGGCCCTGATGGGGCCCTCGGGCTCGGGCAAAACCACCCTGATGCAGATTATCGGCCTGCTCGACCGCCCCACCGAGGGGCGCTATGTCCTGGCCGGGCGGGACGTGACCACCCTGACCGAAAACGAGCGGGCCGAGGTACGCAACCAGGAGATTGGCTTCGTTTTCCAGGCCTTTCACCTGCTGCCGCGCCTGAACGTACTGGAAAACGTGGAGGTGCCCCTCACCTACGCCGGTTATAGCCCCCACGAACGGCGGGAGCGGGCGGTTGAAGTGCTGCACAAGGTGGGGCTGGGGGACAAGCTCAAAAACCTGCCCTCCCAGCTCTCGGGCGGCCAGAAGCAGCGGGTGGCCATCGCCCGGGCCCTGACCCTGCGCCCCTCCATCCTGCTGGCCGACGAGCCGACCGGCAACCTCGACTCCAGAACCGCCGGCGAGGTGATGCGGCTGTTCCAGGAGCTCAACGACGAGGGCACCTGCGTCATTATCGTGACCCACGAGGCCGACATCGCTGATTACACCGGACGCATCGTGCGCATTCGCGACGGGCAGATCGAGTCCGACGGCCCCAATCCCCACCGCAAACGGGCTGTAGGAGGTTTGGCATGAGCGCATCCATGGTAACGCAAGCGCCCAAAAAAGTGCGTTCGCACGCAGCCGGAATGAACCTTTGGCAGGTGTTCCGCATCGCCTGGCGGGCCATTCTGGGCAACCCCTTGCGCTCGGTTCTAACCACCCTGGGGGTGATTATCGGGGTGGCGGCGGTGGTGGCGCTGACCATGGTGGGGCAGGGCTCTACCGCCAACATTACCCGCACCCTGCAGAGCCTGGGTACCAACCTGCTCACCATCGGCAGCAACACCGGAGGGCGGGGCGGGGGCTTTGGCCTGGTGCGCTTTGGGGGGCCCCAGACCATCACCCTGGCCGACGCCGAAGCGGTGAAATCGGCCTTCGCAGGCCGCCTGGCCGGCGTGGCCCCGGCCTTGCAAAGCAACCAGCAGATCAAGGTGGGGGCCAACAACCTCAACGCCACCGTGATTGGCACCTGGCCCGACTACGCCGGTGTTCGCAACGCCCAGCCCGCCCAGGGCAGCTTCTTTAGCGAGGCCGACCTGCAAAGCCGCCGCCGGGTGGCGGTGATCGGCTACGGCATCGCCCAGGACTTGTTCGGCGGCCAGGATCCTCTGGGGCAGCGCCTGCGCATTGCGGGCGTCTCCTTTACGGTGGTGGGGGTGCTGCCCGATAAGGGCGACTCGGGCTTTGCCAGCCCCAACTACCAGGTGATGGTGCCGCTTTCGACCTACCTGCAGCGCCTTTCGCGCAGCAGCACCGGCGAGCCCAGGGTGAACGCCATCTACGTGCAGGCCCCCGACAAGGACTCGCTCACCCGCTTGCAGCAAGAGCTTACCGACTTTATGGCCCTGCGCCGCAAAGTCACCGACCCCAGCCAGTACGACTTTAGCGTGCAGAACCAGGCCGACGCGCTGGCCTCGGTGAACCAGGTGACCCAGACCATGACCCTCTTTCTGGGCGGGGTGGCCGGAATTAGCCTGCTGGTGGGCGGCATCGGCATCATGAACATCATGCTGGTCTCGGTAACCGAGCGCACCCGCGAGATCGGCATCCGCAAGGCCCTGGGGGCCAAGCCCCGCGATATCCTGACCCAGTTTTTGGTGGAGTCGGTGGTGCTCTCGGTGGGGGGCGGGGTGCTGGGCATCTTTTTGGGTCTGGCGATGGCCGGCAGCGTGGGCCAGTTCTTGCGTGTCACCCCCATTTTCGACCCCTTCAGCATGGTGCTGGCCTTCGTGTTCTCGGTGGCGGTGGGGGTGTTCTTCGGGTTTTATCCGGCCTCGAGGGCCGCCCGGCTCGACCCGGTGGAGTCGCTCCGCTACGAGTAGCCCGGGGCCGACCCCAGCTCTTTATGGCTTCTACACAAATCCCTGGCAAACTCTTCACGCAAGGAGGAAAGATGAAACAATGGTTGAGTCTTTTGGTGATGCTGGCGCTGGGCCTGGCTCTGGCCCAGGGAGGGCCGCCCAACATCAGTCCCGAGATGCGGCAGCGTTTTGAGGCCTACCGTCCGGTACTGGATCTGGTCGCCACCATTGGGCTGATGGACGACTTGGAAAAGCAGCGCGGACTGGCTTTTACCAAGGCCCAGGCCCAGAAGCTGCTGCCCATCCTGCGCGACCTGCAAAACCGCGCCGACCTGAAGCCCGCCGATGCCAGCAAGATGCTGAGCACCATCGAGGACAGCATCCTCACCCCGGCCCAGCTCAAGTGGATCGACCAGACCATCCTCCAGCAGCGGGAGGAGGCTCGCCAGCGGCGTGAGGCCGGGGGGCAGAACCCCCAGGCCGGTCAGGGCAATTTCCAGGGCCAGCCGCGCCAGGGCGGGCCAGGGGGGTTCTTCCAGGCCATAACCCAGGGCAAGCCCTACAACCCCTTCAAGGAACAGCCCCGCGCGGCCGATAACCTCAAGAACTTGATTGCCCTGCTTTCCAAAAAATAAGGGGGTTATGTCGCGGCTTTTCGCACTGCTGCTTTTGTGCGGGGTCGCGCTGTCCCAGAGCCGGCTCGAGCTCGTCCCGGCCCAGAGCGAGGCCCGCTACCGGGTGCGCGAACAGCTTGCAGGCATCAACTTCCCCACCGATGCGGTGGGGGTCAGCAAGCAGGTGCTGGGGTTGGTACGGCTCGACCGGAATGGGCGGGCCCTCGAGGGCTCGCGTTTTGCCGTAGATCTTTCGGCCCTCACCAGCGACGAGGCCCGGCGCGACAACTACCTTCGGCGCAACGCCCTCAACACCGCCCAGTACCCCCTGGCCGAGTTCGTGCCCAGGGAGGTGCGCGGCCTGAGCTTCCCGCTGCCCACAAGCAGCAAGGCCACCGTGCAGATGGTGGGCGAGCTGAAGATCCGCGAGGTGCAGAAAAGCGTCACCTGGGAGGGCGAGGTGGAGTTTCGCGGCGATACCGCCACCTTGCAGGCCCGCACCCGCTTCACCTTCCGCGACTTTGGCCTAACCCAGCCCCGCGTACTCTCGGTGCTGAGTGTGGACGAAAACATCCGCCTCGAGGTGAGCTTTACCTTCCGGGTACAGGAGCGTTATACCGGATTCAAAAAGATAATCTTCAAACAAAAAGCGCTAAGAGGCTATCTTTTTGAATCCTAGAGCACACCCCTCGCTGCGCTCGGCGAAGAAAGCGCATCCCTTTGGTCGGGTTAGTTCATCACCGAACGGTGACGAACTAACCAAATCTGGTATTAGACAGTCGCTTCAGAAACGCCTGCAGGCTTTGCAGCGAGTGGATGGGGGTGAGCAGTTGCAGGTTTTGGGGAGTGACCTCGAGGCCGGGCCGTAGGATCTCGAGCCACCCCACATGCACCCCCAGCGGCTTTTGGGGCTTGCCGTGTAGCTGGGCAATATGGTTCAGGTTCCAGGCCGCCAGTATCTCGGCCAGGGTACCCACCCCGCCCGGCAGGGCCAGACAGGCCATGCCCACGTCAATGAGCCGCTCGATGCGGGTGAGCAGTGAGGAGGAGGGCAGCTCCAGATCCACGTGCAGGTTGGGCCCGTCGCGCTGGGGGAAGAGGCTGGGCGCGGTGATGCCCACCACCAGCCCCCGCCCTCCTTGGCGCCCTGCGAGACGGCCTCCATAGCCCCGTTGTAGCCGCCGGTAGCCACGCCAAAACCGGCCTGGGCAATGGCCAGACCCCAGGCGTGGGCCTCGGCAAAAGCGGGTGTAGTAATCAGACGCATAGCAACAGCCTACCGGCCTGGGGTCGAAAGCTGAAGCCCCAAGACCCAACCACCCATCAGCCCGAGGCAATCAGGGCAATGGCCACCAGCGAAAGCAGCACCCCCAGGGTCTGGCCCTGGCTCAAGCGCTCACGCAGCAAGCCCCAGGCCAGGAGGGCCGTAAAGGCCGGATACAGCGAGGAAATTACCGCATTGCAGCACCTGACCCTGGGCATCCAGCAAACGGGTCACCAGGGTTCCCGAGGCGAGATAGGGAAAACCCTCGATTCGGATCTGGGGAAAAACCGCCTCGCCCGCCCCAAAGGGACGGGCCTCGAGGTCATCCGCCCGCAACATCAGGCGCTCTAGCGAAACCTCCACTTTGGCCTGCTGCATTTGCGCCACCGCCCGTTGGGCCCAGGCCACCAACGGGCTTTGGGGGTTGTTCTGCACGAAGCGCTGGTAGTGGCTCCGGGCCCGCTCATTCAAACCGGCGCGCTCGGCCAGATAGCCCTTCCAGAATTCCAGCCGGGGCTGGCCCGCTTCCTGCAAGACCTGGTCGGTGAGGGTACTGATCGTCTGGTGGGTGTAGCGCATCCCGAAGAGCAGCTGCAGCACCTCCGCCGCCTTGCGCTGCGTCACCCCGGAAGCGTAAAGGGCAATGGCCACCTCCCCCACGTCCACCAGGCGGCGGGCGTAGGGCTGGAGCAGGCTGGGGTAGTACCTCCCTTCCCGATCCCGGGGGATGGCCAGCTCCACCTGGCCAAAAGCGGTCTCCAGCTTCCTGGAATAGTGGCCGTTTTTGCGGCCTCCGTGTTCCTGCAAGAAAGCCTCCCGGTCAGCGTTCAGCAGAATCTGCAAAACCTCGGTCGTGGTTTCCCTCACCGCTTCCCTCAAAATCATCCGCAGAGTATCCTGATCCATGGGGTACCTCCTTATCTCAACTAGTACCCCCCTTTTTTACACAAAACCTTACACATAATTCCTTACACGACCAATTTTTCGGCTTCTTCCACATCTGGCCTCCTTTGTCCATGGGCCAGAGGATGCAACAGGGCTGGTCAGCCGACGGTTACTTTTGCTGGGGATTGTGCCGATGGCTCCTATCGCGTTTCACTTTATTTTTTGCCGCCAGGCTTGGCGGCAAAAAACGAGTCCTGTACAGTTTCGGGGATTACCAGGTTTTTTCCGATAACCGCTCCGGCCGCTGTACTGGTGCAAGCACCAGGGTATTTGTGCAATCTGCTCTACATGCCAGCTTCACACAACCCACTCCGCCCCTTCATGAAGATGAGCGAAGGTGCTGTCATGGAACTGTCCACTACCGATACACTAAATGGGGTGGCATTGGTACTGGTGGTGGAAGACGAGCCGGAGATTGCCGAAATCCTCGAGGGCTACCTGCGCCGGGAGGGGTTCCGCACCGAGCGGGCCTCCGATGGCCCTCAGGCCTTGAGCCTGGTTTGGGCAGCACAGCCCGACCTGGTGCTGCTGGACATCATGCTGCCGGAGATGGATGGCCTCGAGGTGCTGCGCCGCATCCGCAACCACGGCAACACCCCGGTGATTCTGGTGACGGCCCGCACCGAAGACTTAGACAAGCTGCTGGGTCTGGAGCTGGGTGCCGACGATTACATAACCAAGCCCTTTAGCCCCCGCGAGGTGGTGGCCCGGGTCAGGGCGGTGCTGCGCCGGGCAGTGCTGGCCGAGGCGTCCAAAGGCATCCTGCGGGTGGGGCCGCTGGAAATCGATAGCGAGAAGGTGGTGGCCCGCTTGGAGGGTGTGCGCCTCGAGCTCACCCCCACCGAGTTTCGCCTGCTGGAAACCCTGGCCCGCACCCCCGGCAAGGCCTTTTCCCGCGCCGAACTGCTCGAGGCGGCCCTGCCCGACTCCGACGCGCTGGAGCGGGTGGTGGACGTGCACCTCAAAAACCTGCGTAAGAAGCTCGAGGCCGCTGGCGGTGCGGGGCTTCTGGAAACCGTGCGGGGGGTGGGGTATCGCTTGTGGGTCGAGGCTTGATTGTTGCAGTCTCCTACTGTTTGTATGCACCTTTTCCATCGCATTGAAGTACGCCTGAGCCTCCTGATGGCCCTGGTGGCCGTTACCACCAGCCTGCTGACGATAGCCCTCAACACTTTCCAGCGGGAGCGCACCTTTCGTGAGCTGCCCCCCGAGGTGCGGGACTTTTTGCGCCGCAACGAGGGGCGCCCGCCCAGCCTGAGCCTGACCCCCGAGCTGCGGCAGATGCTGGCAGAGGGCCGCGCAATACGGGTACAGATGCACCCCTCGGACAACCCCGACAACCCCAATCCGGTTTTTTGGGTCAGCTCTCTGGACGACCCCAGCGCACCTCCCGTTCGGCTGCAGGCCCCGCCCCGTCTGCGCCGACCCAGCCTGGAGGCCCGTCTGCAGCAAAACCTGCTGATTGCCGGCCTGGCCGCTACCGGGCTAGGGGTGTTGCTGGCGCTGGTGTTTGCCCGGCGTATTGCCAGACCTATCGAAGCCATTTCCAACGCTGCCAGCCGTCTGGCTCAGGGCAACTTTGCCACCCGTATCGTTACCCCGCGAGGCGAGGACGAGGTGGCCCGGCTGGCCCGCAACTTCAACCGTATGGCCGAGGCTTTGGAGAAACTCGAGGCCGAGCGACGGGCCATGATTGCCGATATTGCCCACGAGCTGCGTACCCCCCTGACGGTGATGCAGGGCCGCCTGGAGGCCATCCAGGATGGGGTGATGCCCCTGGAGATGGGCGAGATTGACCGCCTGCACCACCAGGCCGCCCTGCTCTCGCGCCTGGTCGAAGACCTGCGTATCCTTTCGCTGGCCGATGCGGGGCGGCTAAACCTGAGATTGCAACCTGTGAACCTGGTCGAGCTGGTGGGCCGGATGACTGCCACCTTTCGGGCTGCGCTAAAGGCCAGGCAGGTTGAGCTCGAGCTGAAGCTACCCGCCCAGGCCATCCCGATTCAGGCCGACCCCGACCGCCTGGCTCAGGTGATCGGGAACCTGCTCTCCAACGCCCTGGAACATACGCCAGCGGGAGGGAAGATTGCCCTGGAAGTCACCTCAGACACCACCCAGGCCTACCTGCGGGTGCAGGACAGCGGCCCCGGCATTCCGGCAGAAGCGCTAAACAAGGTGTTTGACCGCTTTTACCGGGCCGAAGCCTCGCGCTCGAGGGCCACCGGCGGCAGCGGCCTGGGGCTTTCCATCGTCAAAACCCTGGTGGAGTTGCACAGAGGAACCGTGGGGGCCTACAACCGACCCGAAGGCGGGGCGGTTTTCGAGGTGAAGTTCCCGCTCGATCAGGCCGATTGAACCCGAATCCACAGCTCGGCTGCGAAGCCGTGGGGCTCGAGGTTTCTCAATACCAGCCGACCGCCGTGTACCTGGGCTACCTGGGCAGCCACGCTCAGGCCCAGTCCGTTGCCCGGCACACGGGTTCCGGGGGCGCGGTAGAAGGGCTCGATAGCCCGCTGCAACACCTCCGGGGGCATACCCGGCCCTTCGTCCTGCACGCTCAGAATGGCAAACTGCCGGTCGTCGGAGTGGCCGAGCTCGACCTGCACGGCTGCTTTGGGGGCATACTTTTGCGCGTTGTTCAAAACCGACATTCCGCACCCCTCCCCCCATGCCTTAGGATTTTGGGATGGAAACCCCACCCAACCTACAGGTCTACGACCTGGGCCTGGTGGCCAGCGTGCTGGACAGAATCTGGCTGGTGGAGACCGTGGACCGCCTCGTGGGCCCCAGGCCCGGGGAAAAGGTCTCCACCGGTATGGCCCTCAAGGCCGCCCTCTTGAACGCCCTGGGCTTCGTCGCCGCCCCCCTCCACCTCTTCGG
>Ga0308391_1000826_pt1 | contig 13419 bp, 9 predicted proteins | sample Hotspr20Samplet1_FD_202363 | JGI IMG/M metagenome (GOLD analysis project Ga0308391, IMG submission 202363) | Hot spring phototrophic mat microbial communities from Octopus Spring, Yellowstone National Park, Wyoming, United States - 20050623_t1 ... | reverse complement strand
GATAGACTCGCCGTAAGCGGGTTAACAGCATTTATTAGAGGTTAACACCAGCGTTTTTGGGTTTTGTCGGTGTTCGCCAGGGAATGTCTTTCGCAACCCCACGGTTGCACGTTGTTCCACCCGCTATCAGCATGCCGTCAACGCAGTGCACGGTAGGAACAGTTTCCCCTCCTCACCTTCCCCTAACCCCCTTTCAATCTCCCACTAGGGGCAGGGAAAGGAGATGTGCCGGGATGCGAGGTTCTTCTTCACCTTCACGGAAAGCGGAAGGGTGTTAGCAAGAGCATCAGTCCCTCTCATTTCCTAATCTTCTCATTATGCCCGCTTCCAAAGGGTTCTTTTCTCACATGTCCATCCGACGCAAACCGGTGGTCTCGTTATGCGGGTACGAACAACATCCGTTAACAAACTCAACCAAAACCTGAACACTTCGAGCAGCCCTGAAGAACCCAAAAAACGCTTGACACGCACGCTCGTCTTCGGATATATTATAAATGTTCCGTAGGGGCGCTTCGCGATGTATGCGAGGCTGAGAGGCACCCTTGCACCTGATCCGGGTAATGCCGGCGTAGGAAATCGGAACGGATCTGAACAATATCCCCCGGTATCGCCGCTTTTCCCCTCTCGTGCAATGTGCTTCCTGCAGGCAAGTGCCTCATCTAGACGCAGGGAGGATTGTGATGCGTTTCACCGAAACACTTTGGGAATCGATTACCGACATCTACAAGGCGATTATTCAGCACCCCTTTAATGAAGAATTGGCCCAGGGTACACTCCCACGCGAGAAATTCGCCTTCTACATGCAGCAAGACGCGCTCTACCTGGCTGATTTTGCGCGAGCGCTAGCGACAATGGCCGGACGATCACCTGACGAAGCTGCGATTCTTCAGTTTGTTCACTTTGCTGAAGGGGTAGCGGTTGTCGAACGTTCGTTGCATAACACCTATTTCCGCGAATTTGGGATCGATACGCCAACCCGCCAACAAGCACCTGCATGCTTTGCGTATACCAATTTCTTACTGGCTACCGTAGCTACTCGTAGTTATGAAGAAGGGATGGCGGCACTCCTGCCCTGTTTCTGGATCTATCGGGAAGTCGGTCACGACATCTACCGTCGAGCAGCCCCCAACAACCCCTATCAGAAGTGGATCGACACCTACGCCGGACAAGAATTTGATGAGGTGGTCAAACAGGCAATTGCGCTGACCAACAACCTCGCCGAACAGGTCTCGGCGACTCAACAACAGCGCATGCGCGATGCCTTTATCTATTCATCACGCCTGGAGTGGATGTTCTGGGACAGTGCGTATCGGCTGGAACAGTGGCTGCCGTAGTATCTTTTACGCGATGTTCAGCGGCGTAAGGAGATTATGTAAGGATAGCCCTCACCCCCAGCCCCTCTCCCGCGCTGCGGATAGTCCTCACCCCCAGCCCCTCTCCCGCGCTGCGGGAGAGGGGTGATCTGGACAGCCGCAGGATCGCCCCTGCTCCGCTCTTCCCCCCTACGCTCCCACCTGGTGGAAGAGGAAGGGGAAGGTGAGGGGCTGCCCTCACCCCTAGCCCCTCTCCCGCGCTGCGGATAGCCCTCACCCCCAGCCCCTCTCCCGCGCTGCGGGAGAGGGGTGATTTGGACAGCCGCAGGATCGCCCCTGCTCCGCGCATCCCCCCTACGCTCCCACCTGGTGGGAGCGGAAGGGGAAGGTGAGGGGCTGCCCTCACCCCCAGCCCCTCTCCCGCAGCGTGGGAGCGGAAGGGGGCCAGGGGGAAGGCGAGGGACATAATCCCCCCCCTTCTTCTCCCGCAGCGTGGGAGAGGAAGCGGAAGGGGAAGGTGAGGGACATAATCTCTCCCCTTCCTCTCCCGCAGCGTGGAAGAGGAAGGGGAAGGGGAAGGTGAGGGACACAATCTCCCCCCTCCTCTCCCGCAGCGTGGGAGAGGAGGGGGGCAGGGGGGGAAGGTGAGGGGGTTCCGCTCAGGAAGCAGCCGGTGTCAGTGCATCGCTCCGCTGAGGAACAGAAAGGGTCGTTGTCACATCATCTGGCGGTAAGAGGGCAATACTTAACACTTCATCAAGGGTCTCAACCGGAATGAAGGTCATCTCAGCACTCACGGCGGCGGGCAAATCTTCGAGGTCAAGCAGATTGCGTTTAGGCAAGATAATGGTACGAATACCGGCCCGATGTGCGCCGAGCGCCTTCTCTTTGATACCGCCAATTGGCAACACCCGCCCGCGCAGCGAAATCTCACCGGTCATTGCAATGTCATCGCGAACCAGACGACCAGTTGCGGCTGAAGCCAGTGCTGTCGCCATCGTAATCCCCGCCGAAGGACCATCTTTCGGCACAGCCCCAGCCGGTACATGGATATGAATGGCATGCGTCTCGAAGAAATTCGGCTCGATACCAAGCGAACGGGCACGCGAACGCACATACGTCAGCGCAGCCTCAGCACTCTCTCGCATCACCTCGCCTAGTTGACCGGTGATGATGAGTTCTTTCTTCCCTTCTACCGCACTGGCTTCCACAAAAATAATATCTCCACCAACTGGCGTCCAGACCAGGCCAATCGCAACTCCAGGCTGATCGATACGCTCACGAGTTTCATTTGTGAACCGTGGCCGCCCTAGTGCAGTCCGCACGAATGCGGCATCAACCACAAAGGGTAGACAGGCCGGATCAATCTCACCTTCACTAAGACGACGTGCCACTTTGCGTAGCACTGCCCCAATCGAGCGTTCGAGATTGCGTACCCCCGCCTCACGGGTGTACTCGTTGATAATGCAACGGAGCGCCTCTTCACTGATTACGGCTTCTTCAGGACGCAGACCGTTAGCACGCAACTGGCGTGGCACAAGATGACTCAAGGCGATTTGCACCTTCTCATCTTCGATATACCCCGACAATTCAATCACTTCCATCCGGTCGCGTAGGGCTGGCGGTACTGTATCCCACGTATTGGCCGTAGCCAGGAAGAGCACTCGCGAGAGATCGAACGGCAGATTGAGATAATGGTCGGTAAAGGTATGATTCTGTTCGGGATCGAGCACCTCTAGCAGCGCGGCTGCCGGGTCGCCACGGTAGTCAATACCAAGCTTGTCGATCTCATCGAGCAAAATAACCGGATCTGCCGTACCGGCGCGGCGCAATTCCTGAATAATCCGTCCTGGCTGCGAACCGATGTAAGTACGGCGGAAACCACGCAATTCTGCCTCATCACGAACACCGCCCAGGCTCATGCGGATAAAGCTACGCCCAAGCGCACGGGCAATACTCTGCCCCAGGCTGGTCTTGCCTACGCCAGGCGGTCCGACAAACGCCAGAATAGGTTCGCGATTGGCGCGCAGATTCTCTTCGCCGAGGGTGGCCCGTCGCTGTTTGACGGCCAGATACTCGAGGATGCGCTCCTTAACCTTCTGCAAACCATGATGGTCTTCGTCGAGTACCTTACGGGCAAAAGCAATATCGATTGGTTGACCGGTATACTTATTCCACGGTAACTCGGCCAGCCACTCAAGGTAGGTGCGCACCATCTGATATTCTGGCGAACTGGCATTGATACGCGCCAGCCGATTCAGCTCACGGTCAGCCTCTTTGCGCGCCACCTCTGGAAGATCGGCAGCGGCTAGCTTCTGGCGCAGGTCGTCAAGTTCAGCAGCTTCGCTCGTATCTTCACCCAGCTCTTTCTGGATAGCCCGCAATTGCTGACGCAGGTAGAACTCTCGTTGCTGCCTGGCGGCGCTCTCTTGTACCTCTTGCCGCAGCTTGGCCTGCACTTCAAGCAACGCAAATTGCTTCCGGTAAAAGTTGAGTACCTTCCGCAGCCGCTCGACCACATCAAAGGTCTCGAGCAATTCCTGACGCTCGGCAAACGTGTAATCGGGCGAATAGCCGGTGTTGTCGGCCAGATGACCGGGATCGTCAATCGAGCGCACAAAGTTGCGAATCTCTTGGGTTACACCGGGGCGCAATTCGAGCACAGCATCAATCGCTGCGTGCACCTCAACCATCAACTGTTCGAGTTCAGGAGTGCGCTCGAACACATCAGGCCGTCGGGTGAATCGAAAGCGCAGATAGGGTGTGGTTTGGACGGCTTCACCTAATTCGGCACGCACTAACCCGCGCACTACCACACCACTTGCGCCGTTGGGCAGCGTCCCGAACTGCTCGATCCGGGCCACGACCCCCACTTTGAACAATCGCTCAGTAATGGGGGCGTCGGCTGGAGCATCGGGCCGCCGGGCAACGAGCAAGACATAGCGCCCTTCACGAGCCGCTGCTTCGGCAGCAGCGACTCCCAACTCATCGAGCGTCAAGCTGACGACAATATGTGGAAAAACGACTGCTCCCTCGAGTGGAATGAGCGGCAGCGTCTCTATCAACTCAGCGGTAGATTGATCCGGCGATTGAATATCAGCCTCAGCAGTCGTCTGTTCCCGCACCGTCTCATCATTCATAGCACGTCTCCACATTGCTCCGCGGAACAGAACTTCCGCACTGTTTATATTTTGAAACGCTAGCGGAGGCGTGTCAATGATCGATGAAAAGTTCTAGTGTAATTCTAACAATAGTCAGGTGAGAGGCGTGCGACTGCCTCAGACCAGCACCAATTGCACACCGGCCATTTCGATGCGCCGCCGCTCCTCGTCCGGTAGATCGGTATCGGTAATAATCGTCTCAATCGACTCTAAAGGAAGAACCTTGATAAACCCACGCCGCTGCCACTTGCTCGAATCGGCAAGCAAGATAATCCGTCGTGCTGCCCGCGCCATTGCTCGCTTGGTCTGGGCAATCTCGATGGTTGAATCGGTCACACCGTATCCTGAATCAACCGACTCGGCAGCCAAAAACAGCTTTTCCACCACCAGATCACCGAGGCTTTGCTCAACCAGGGGGCCCAGGGTACCAAAGGTGGCATAATTAACGGTACCGCCAAGCATCCATACCTGAATATCGCTGAGGTGACGTAATTCAATAACAACATTCAGTGCGTTGGTCACAACAGTCAGTGGTGTGCGCTGGCGCAGATGCTTCACCATTTCAACGACGGTCGTTCCGGCATCGAGCAAGATCGTGTCACCAGGCTGGACAAATTGAGCGGCTGCGGCGCCAATACGGGCTTTGGCCTCAAGCCGAATCCCAGCCCGTTGCTCAAAAGCAATTAATGCACTGGTTGCCGGTAATGCCACAGCACCGCCGTGATCACGGAGCAACACCCCCTCACGTTCAAGAGCAGCCAAATCGTTGCGAATCGTTACCGGCGTCACGCCAAACATGTCGGCCAGTTCGTTGACTCGTACTGACCCTCGTTGGCGCACGACTTCGGCAATCCGGCTTCGTCGATCAAGCATGAGAGGACTACGTTCACCGACCACGCTTTCATCGGTTTGCATAAAATGATCTCCAGTTGCAGAACGTTTCGTTTGCTTACGATGTTATTGTACGTCGTCAGCATGAACAGCGTCAAGCATTACGCGCTGAAGCATAGCGGGTGCAGAATTACAATCCGCGCATGCGCAAGGTATGAGCCGTAAAGGAGGCCAGCTCACCGAACAAGTCTTCCGCACCGGCCTCTTTTTCGTCTTGCGGTAAAGCAAGGTGTGCTTCCACGCGACTTTGCATCGCTGCCCACGCTTCGGGTTGGGCATAGGGTGCAAGATACTGAAAGAGCATCCGATGCGCTCCTTTGCGCTCCATCACTTCCAGACCATCCAGGATTTGACGATGCGGAGTTCCCTCCCAGATTGGCAGAATCATAGCATCACGCAGCCAACGCTCAACCCCAAACTCGGCCAGAGTGCCAATGCCTCCGTATATTTCCATTGCCCACTTGGCCGTCTGCACCGCGTATTCAGCCGTCCAGTATTTCGCTAAATGCGCAAGCAAACGAAAGAGATGGTACTGTTCTGGATAACGAGGGGTTGCCTGACAGAGCTGATCGAGCAGCCGTACCGCCTCCCAGGCTAACGCAAAAGCTGCTTCTAACGCAACGACTCGTTTTTCGATCTGATGACGAAGAAGTGGATGTTCAGCAATTGGCTTACCAAAAGCCTGCCGACGATGGGCATAGTCTATAGCATCGGCCAGTGCTCGTTGTGCCAGAGCAACACTTCCGACACTATTTGCGACCCGCGAGAGGTTGAGTGTTTCAAGGATAAGATAAATCCCCCACTCTGCTAACCCCAAGAGATAAGCCTCGCTGTACCGCAATTCTACTTCACCGGTTGGAACCGAACGAGTACCGATCTTATCTTTGAGACGCCGAATTGTATAGTTGAGACTACCGTCTGCACGGTACCGCGGAACGAGAAATAGCCCCAGACCACGAATATCAGCCGGGCCAGACGCCAGCCGTGCCGCAACCACGGCCAGTTCTGCACCAACATTACTGGCAAAATACTTATCACCGCTCAAATACCAGCAATCCGCCGCCTGAACGGCTGTCGTCTGCACCGTAGCACCGAGATCGGAGCCACCACCGATCTCGGTCATCCAGGTTGCACCTTGCCAGACCGTCTCATCGCGACGCAGCATCGCGGGCAAGAAACGAGCTTTTACCGCTTCGGTGCCGTATTTCGCTAACGGTACTGCTGTCGAGAGCGAAACGGTATACGGACAATACAGGCCAGCATCGTAAAAAGAGGTAAGATAGCCCAACAAGTAGTGCGGGATGAGCGAATGTTCAGCAAAGACACGCCAGACAACACCGGCTTGATACCCTCGCCTGAGCATCTGCCAGTAGTCGGGCGGATAGAGAATCTCATCGACACGCTTACCTACGCTATCAAACATACGCAACCAGGGTGTCCCGGCACGATCAACCGCAGCCGAAATCCTCTTCCCCTCACGCTCCCACCACCCCTGGTATTCATCCAAATACCCAGATTGCGCCACGTCACCGACACAGCGGCGCAAAAATGCGAGTGGCGAAAAAATGCTCTGTTCCATGTGCTACCTCCAGGGTGCTGATACCAATACTGTCAACACAGACCGTGGATCATAACTACCAACCTTGTGCAGCAATGACCATATCCGTTTACCGCCTTTCATCTGGTAGGATTGTACACAGTTTTCGCAAACCAAGCCTGCAAGACAGCGGCTTTTGGCCGCAGACCACCACCGACAGAACAGGAGCCGCCTTTTCTACACACCCTGCTGCGCTCGTTTCGCTTTCCACTTGCCGATCTCTCACTGCTGCTGAGTTGGATGGATACTTTAAAAATGTCTGGGGAAGAGTAGACTGGTTGTCAGTCTTGGCCCATACTCTAGGGTAAGCAACACATGCTGCGCTTGTATCGCCATCGAAACCAAAACGAAAACAAACAAAATTTTTTAACAAAATAACAAAATCAAATCTTGACAAAACGAAAACATATGGTATGATACAACCATCAAACGAAATCGTTCAGCTTGCAGCCCATCTACCGCTGGTGAAATCGGCAACCACGCCTGAGCTACACACGTCCCTGCATGGCGCGTTGTCGATTGATCGCAATGGAGCGATAAAACAGGTCATTCAGCTCGCGCAGGCTACCACACAGGGGAGTGTGTATGATAAAGCTAAGTACGGCATGTGTTCGCATCGGAGCGTTCGCAACCTCAAAAATTGATGCCATCCGCCAAGTTGGGCAGGTGTTAGTAGAGGCCGGTCATATTCAACCCGCCTACATCGAGAGTATGCTGGCCCGCGAAGAGCTGGCCAATACGTTTCTGGGCAACGGGATCGCTATTCCGCATGGCAGACCTGAAGACCGCGATCTGATTATTGAAACCGGCATTGCTATTCTGCAAATCCCAAACGGAGTAACGTGGAACAAGGGTGAAACCGCTTATTTGATCGTTGGAATTGCTGCTCGTTCTGCTGAGCACATTGACGTATTGCGCCGGTTGACTCACGTCCTCGGCGATGCAAACCTGGTGAAACAATTATGTCAAACCAACAATGCTGCCGACATTGTTGAAGCACTAACCGGTACCCGTCCACCATCGCCGACCTCGTCCCTTGCCGATTACGAGCATTCAGTACAGGTAGTTATCCGCAATCTGACTGGCCTGCATGCACGTCCGGCCACCACCTTTGTGGAAACAGCACGGCGCTTCCAAGCTAGCATTCGGGTACGTAACGGTGAGAACGTTGCTGATGGCAAGAGTCTGCTCAGTCTGTTGCAGTTGGGAATCACAACCGGGACAACGATCACGATTTCTGCACAAGGCACCGATGCGCAAGAAGCTTTGATGGCCCTCAAAGAACTGGTTGACACAGGCATAGGAGAGGAAGCGAGCACGGAAACACCAGTAAACCAACGGAAAATAGCCTACCGTGATTGGGTACCACAATCCGTTGCAGCAACAATTCACGGTATTGCAGCCGCTGAAGGACTGGCGATCGGACCGATACGGCATTATCGCCGTACCCCTATCGTGATTACCGATCATCCTGGGGATCGCTTAAGCGAGACAGCAGCACTTGAGCAGGCCATCAGCGCAGCACGCAGTGAACTTGAACATCTGGCGAGCGAAGTCTCCCGTCGGCTTGGATCATCACGCGCAGCGATCTTCCGTGCGCACACAGAATTACTGACCGACCCAACCCTGATCCGTGAAACGGTCAGCCGGATTTTCGATGGTCACAGTGCAGCATGGGCCTGGCAACAGACTATCGCGACCCGGGTTGCTCAGCTCGAAAAACTTGACGACCCGGTGTTAGCCGGGCGGGCCGTTGATCTAAGCGATGTTGGGCAGCGCGTGCTACAGCATCTCCTTGGCCTGGGTGACATGCCATTTATCAGTCTAACCGAACCGGCAATCCTGATCGCCGATGACCTAACACCTTCAGATACCGCCACGCTCGACCCCGATAATGTATTGGGTCTCTGCACAGCGCTTGGCGGCCCCACCTCACATACGGCTATCATTGCTCGTTCGCTGGGTTTACCGGCAGTTGTCGCTGCCGGCAGCGCAGTGCTCGATACAGCAGATGGCACTCCAGCAATCCTTGATGGCTTTCGTGGCAAGCTCTATCTACAGCCATCGGAAAGCGATGTCGAGACAGCTCATGCCTTACGTTCCGGTCGCGAACAAGAACAAGCCACCGCCTTCGCTACTCGCCATCAACCGGCTATCACCCGCGATGGTGTTTGTATCGAAGTAGCTGCAAATGTAAACCGGGTAGCCGATGCAGTGCGTGCCATCGAAACCGGTGCTGATGGCATTGGTCTAATGCGCACCGAATTTCTCTTCCTCGACCGCAACAGCCCACCTGACGAGGAAGAGCAATATCTGGCATATCGGGCAGTGGTGGAAACAATGGCCGGGCGTCCGCTGATTATCCGCACCCTCGACATCGGCGGCGATAAGGAAGCACCGTATCTCAATATTCCCCGTGAAGACAATTCGTTCCTGGGTATCCGTGGCTTGCGCCTTTGCCTGCGCCGACCCGATCTGTTTGAACCACAGTTGCGCGCCATCTACCGTGCCGCTATGCACGGCCCACTCAAGCTGATGTTTCCAATGGTGGCAACGCTGGAAGAAGTGCAACAAGCTAAAGCTATTGCCGAACGGATACGAACTGAACTGAACGCGCCCCCAATTGAAATCGGCATTATGGTAGAGGTACCATCGGCAGCAATTTTGGCTGATGTCCTCGCGAAAGAAGTTGATTTCTTCTCCATCGGTACAAACGATCTGACTCAGTACGTCCTGGCAATGGACAGGTTGCATCCAGAGATAGCCAGGCAAGCTGACAGTTTGCATCCAGCAGTGCTACGAATGATTGCCCGTACTGTCGAAGGTGCGGCTAGCGCCGGGCGCTGGGTAGGTGTCTGTGGCGGGATTGCCAGCGATCCACTCGGTGCAGTGATTCTGGTTGGTTTAGGGGTTCAGGAATTGAGCGTAAGTATTCCCAGTGTTGCCACCATAAAAGCGCATCTGCGCGGTCTAAACACTGTTGAATTGCGTGATCTGGCGCAACGAGCACTGGCGTGTCGCAACGCAGCGGAGGCGCGTGCCCTATGAATATTGCCACCATTACGCTCAATCCAGCTATCGATCAGACTGTTTTTGTCGATCATTTTCAACTGAATACGGTCAATCGAGCACGAGCAATGCAACGCGATGCTGGTGGTAAAGGGGTAAATGTTGCTTCATTTCTAGCCGACTATGGTCTGAACGTCACCGCAACAGGGCTGCTCGGCGCCGAGAATCCCCATATCTTTGAGCGCCACTTTGCCACCAAAGGTATTACCGACCGTTTTATCCGGGTACCAGGGGCAACCCGCATTGGCATCAAAATTGTCGATGAAGCTAATCAACAAACGACGGATATTAATCTGCCCGGTCTCCCACCGCCACCCGGTGCACTTGACACATTGCTCAACGTGATTGATGAGTTAGCCGCCGATCATGAATGGTTTGTGCTGGCCGGCAAGTTACCGCCAGGTGTACCGGTTGAGTTTGTTCCCGATCTGATTAAACGGTTACACACCTTCAATCGTGCCATTGCACTTGATGTCAGTGGGCCAGCCCTAGCTGCCGGCCTGACCGCCCAACCTTCGCTCGTAAAACCTAACATCGATGAGCTGCGCCAGATTACTTTGCTTGACCACGATGGACTAGAATCGGCAAGCCTGGCAGCCCGTCGACTTAATCAAATGGGTATCAGGCTGGCAATCGTATCAATGGGAGCGAGGGGAGCCATATTCAGTGATGGCACAACATTGTTGCATGCTCTACCGCCTCCTGTCACGGTGCGTAGCACCGTCGGCGCAGGTGATGCAATGGTAGCCGGCACGATTGCCGGTCTGGTGGAAGGATTATCACTCACAGAGGTTGCCCAACTGGCAACGGCGTTTTCACTGGCAGCACTTGGCTCGATTGGGGCACATCTCCTGCCTCGCGCTGAACTTCGCGCTTTGGCCGCCAGGGTTACGGTTACAGTGGTTGATCCGGCTGTCACTACACTGACACCCGTTGATCAATAAATGTTTGTCAAACTTGAAGGGAGGAGAAAGATGGCCGTTATTGTCGCGATTACGTCGTGTCCCACCGGAATTGCCCACACCTTTATGGCGGCAGAAGGGCTACAGCGCGGTGCGGAGAGTCTTGGTCACACGATCAAGGTTGAAACGCAAGGGTCGGTCGGCGCTGAGAATACACTGACCGCAGCGGACATCGCCGCTGCCGAGGTGGTGATTATCGCAGCCGACACCAAAGTCGATCTCAGTCGGTTTGCCGGTAAGCGGGTCTACGAAACCAACACCAAAGCAGCAATACACGACGGGGTAGGGGTGATTAAAGCTGCTCTTGAACAGGCCAGGATAAAGACAAGTGCTGCAGCACAATCAAATCTGGTCGATCAGGTTGCCGCAGCCAAAGCAGCACGTGCTGCCAGCATAGCTGGCCCTTACAAACATCTGATGACCGGTGTAAGCTACATGCTGCCATTCGTGGTTGCCGGTGGTTTGTTAATTGCGTTAGCATTCGCGTTTGGCGGCATTTATGTCTATGAAGAGACTAATCGTGGCTCATTGGGCTGGGCACTTTTCCAGATCGGTGCACCATCTGCCTTTGCCCTCATGGTACCGATCCTGGCTGGCTTTATCGCCTTCTCAATTGCAGATCGGCCTGGCCTGGCTCCGGGGATGATCGGCGGTATGCTGGCATCTGCAACGGGTTCTGGTTTTCTGGGTGGTATTCTGGCCGGTTTCATTGCCGGTTACGCCACCTTGTGGCTCAATCAGAATCTCAACCTACCCAAAACATTGGCCGGTCTCAAACCCGTTCTGATCCTCCCTTTGCTCAGTTCGCTCTTTGTTGGTCTCCTGATGATTTACGTTATCGGTCAACCGGTGAGTTCAGCCCTTAATGCGCTAACTGCCTGGCTTAAGAGTATGGAGCAAAGCAGTGCCCTGATCCTTGGTCTGATCCTGGGTGCAATGATGGCCTTCGATATGGGCGGGCCGGTCAATAAAGCTGCTTACACTTTCGCGACCGGCCTGCTGGCATCACAGGTAACCACACCTATGGCTGCGGTAATGGCTGCCGGTATGACTCCACCACTTGGACTGGCACTAGCAACCCTCTTGTTCAAGGATCGTTTCTCCGCCGAAGAGCGTGAGGCGGGAAAAGCTGCGGCCGTACTCGGTATTTCTTTCATCACTGAGGGGGCAATTCCCTTTGCCGCTAAAGACCCCTTCCGCGTTATTCCCTCAATCATGGTTGGTTCGGCAGTTGCGGGTGCACTCTCAATGGTCTTTGGGGCAACGTTAGCCGTTCCACACGGTGGTATCTTCGTTCTTCCTATCCCCAATGCGGTTGGTAATCTGCCGATGTATATCGTTGCCATCCTAGCAGGTACCCTCGTTACAGCCGCAATGCTCTATGTGCTCAAGCGACCGTTAGGTACCCTCGAAACGCCAACTACGGCGACAGCGTCAGGCACAGCCGATTAGCACGACACTAGGTAGCAGGGCACGTTGTTACGTGCCCTAATCCCGGAGGAGCGCAGGGTTGTTTCAAATGCGTCTGCGCCTGCTCTCCTCCTCTACGTCCCCTGCTCACATCTCCATTGCGCGACTTCGATCAACGGTAAACACACACTAAAGGTCGAACCACAACCCGGTTCGCTCTGTACCACAATTTTACCTCCCATTGCCCGACAGAGACGCTGGCTGATCGCCAAACCCAAACCGGTGCCACCGTATCGCCTGGTTGTGCTGTTATCAAGTTGCATGAATGGCTGAAAGAGCCTCTGAAGCTGATCGGTGGCAATACCAATACCGGTATCGCGAACGTCAATCTGGATCATATCCGCCGTTGAACGATAGCAATGGACGTGAATAGTCCCTTGTTCGGTAAACTTGCAGGCATTGCCCACCAGATTCAGCAAAACCTGGCGTAAACGTATTGGATCGGTTACTATCGGTGGTACATCGGGTTCGACTGCCACGGTCAACGTATTTTGCCTCTGCGTAGCCAGACCTTGCAATGTCGAGACCACGTCATTGATCAGTAGCGCGATATTCACCGGCTCAGGGTGAATCTTTACCGCATTCGCCTCTATCCGTGCGTAATCGAGAATATCGTTGATAAGCGTCAGCAGATGTCGTCCAGAGGTAATGATACGGTCGAGATCGGCGGTCAGATCGTTTAATCCGCGACTTCGCAAATCTTCGCGCACAAACTCGCTGTACCCCAAAATTGCCGTCAGTGGCGTGCGTAATTCATGGCTCATTGTAGCCAGAAATGCACTCTTGGCCTGGTTAGCAGCCTCAGCTGCCTCTTTCGCCTCTTGCAACGCCAATGCGGCCTGTTTGAAGAGCGTAATATCCCGTAGCACCAGAATCCGTCCAGTCGGGTTACCATCGCGATCGCGCAGTGTCGTGCAGCGGAGATCATAGGTAGTCGTCCCCAGGGCATGGGTATG
>Ga0308391_1000818_pt1 | contig 13490 bp, 9 predicted proteins | sample Hotspr20Samplet1_FD_202363 | JGI IMG/M metagenome (GOLD analysis project Ga0308391, IMG submission 202363) | Hot spring phototrophic mat microbial communities from Octopus Spring, Yellowstone National Park, Wyoming, United States - 20050623_t1 ... | reverse complement strand
CGAGCACGGGCGGGACTCCTCTACACTCAGCAGAGACGCTTGGATTGAGACCGAGTCGATTTAGATTTAGACTCAGTTTAGAATGGTGGGGCCATCTGTCCGTGATGGCGGGGGTGGGTGTTGTGGGCGATGAAAGGGGGCAAGGTGGCAGACTCTCAGAGCACGCCCAAGCAAGGGGAGACCTCTTCCGGTCGGGATCGGGCCTCGCGGCCGAAAAAAAGTAAGCCAAGCCCTTCTGCCCAGTCCGGGGATTTGGGAACCTCAGAAGCAAGAGCGCGGCCAAAACAGGCCGATAGCACTCCGCGCCGTGCGGAGCAGCAGGAGATTTTACAAGATCACCCTTCTGGCTTGAACCCGCCCAAAAATCTCTCTATACTGCAGGGAACTTTATCATTTGCTCCCGCTTCTTCATCTCTCCTTCAACCTATGCGTGCTCCCTCTTCAGGTGACTCGGATCCCATCCTTTCAGAGACTCATGCGGGCTGTTCAGCATCCGAGCCGGATCCCAGCACGGAGCGCCATTTGGCCCTGAGGCAGCAACAGCCCTTGGAGAGCCGTCTGCTCAAAGCCGAAGCCGAGCTCCAAGAGCGGCGAGTTCTTCAGGAACAACTGCAGGCTTTGCACCAGAAGGTGGCCGAACAAGAGAAGGCGCTGCAGGAGCGGGAGCATCTCTTGCAACAGTTGCAGCAGACTTTGGCGGCTCAGAAAGTCCAGATCTCGGATCAGGAAGCTCAGCTTGCTGCTCGGCAACGCTTAAATGAACGGCAGCGGCAGGATATCGAGGCCCTGCAGGAGCAGATTGAGCAGCTACGCTTGGCCCACGCTCAGGAGCGCCGTCAATGGGAACAGCGCCAGCAGGAGCTGCAGGCCTCTCTGCTGGAAGCCCAGGATGTGGCGGAAAAGCGGGTGGAAATGCTGCAACGCTTTAAGGCAGAGCTTTCTCTGGCCCGCACCCAAATTGCCGAAACTCAAGCGGAGCTGAGCAGCCTGCGAGCTTTGTACAGCGACCAACAGGCAGCCTGGCAGGAGCAACGGGAACACCTCGAGGCCCGTTTGGCAGGCTATGCCGAGACGGAAGCCGAGGCCGAGCAGCGCTGGCGGGAACAGCGGCAGGAGTTGGAAGCAGCCCTGGCCGAAGCCCAAGCTCAATTGGCGGCTTTGCAAGCTCAACAGGAGCATCTGCGCCAGGGATCCCGGGAGCAGCAACAGCTTCAACAGCAGTGGCAGGCCCAGGCCGAAGCGCTGCAAGTGGCCCTCTCCCAAGCCCAGGCGGAAGTTACCCGTTGGCAGCAAGAGCACCGCCATCTGCAGGAACAGTACGCCCAAGCCCAGCAGCATCTCTCCGCCATGGAGCGGCAGTTGCAGGCTGCCTTGGAGCAGTTGGCCGCCCAACCCGACTGGCAGCCACAGTTGCGCTCTGCGCAGGCAACCATTCTCCATCTGCAAGAAGAAATTGCAACCTTGTCCACGCAACTGGAGAAGCAAGCAGAGCAGATCAAAGCCCTGCAAGGGGAGCGTGCTGCCCTGTGGGAAGAAAACCGCTCTCTCCGAGAAAAATACGAGCAGCAGCAGATGCATGTGCTGAGCTTGAAGGCGGCTTTGGAACGCAAAGGCTTGGATGTCCCACCTCGGGCCGATACCTCCAGCGCCCTCACGCGAACAGAGTCCCTTGGCCAGGCTCTGTCTCCAACCCCTGCTGCCAAGCCTACAATTCAGCCCCTGGCCCAACCTCTACCGTCTCGGGCAAGCAAGCGGGCGGTCGATCTGCCGAGGTTTCTGCCCCGTCCGTGAGGGATCCCGTGTTGCAGCCTGTTCCTCCCCGCTGGCTGGAAGTGTGGGTGGATCATCCCCAGTTGGGGGGTTGCTTTACCTATCGGGTGCCAGAGGGATCCGCGCCAGAAGCGGGCGACCTGCTCAGCGTACCCTTTGGTCAGCAAATGGCGGGGGCAGTGGCCTTGGGTTGGCGCTCCGAGCTGCCGGCAGGGGTGGATCCGCAGTCGGTGCGGGAGATCGAGGCGGTGGTGGCCAAAGGGATCCTGCCCAAAGAATTCTGGCCCCTGCTGCAGCGGGTGGCCGACTATTACCTCACCCCTCTGGCCCAGGTGGTGCGCACGGTATTGCCCCCCGGCTTGCTCAGCCGTTCTCAGCGGCGTGTCCGCTTGCTCAGGCTCCCTGCCGAAGGGGAGGAATGTTCGCCGGCTGCCCAAACCCTGCTGCAGCTGCTTCAGGCCAAAGGGGGAGAGCTGTCTTGGCGCTATGTGCAACAGCAGGTGCCCACTGCCGCCCTCGCCCTGCGGGAACTGCAGCGACGGGGTTGGGTGGAGAGCTTTTGGCAGGAGCAACAGGGGGGCAGGGTGAAAACCCAGCTGGCCGCCAGTCTGGCCGACGACTCCCCAGAGGGGCTGAGCCTCCCTCAGCAGAAGGCGCTGCAGATCCTCAAGCAGAAGGGGGGAGAGCTGCTGCTCGCCGAGTGGGAGCGCCTGGCAGGAGTGAGCCGAGCGGTTCTGCAGGGGTTGGCCCGCAAAGGCCGTGTCCACCTCTACGAGCGCCCACTGCTGCGGCTGGGAGATGCCAGCCTGCCGGGGTGGCGGGATCCGCCCAGGCCCTTGACGGCCGCCCAGGCCCAGGCGGTAGAGGCGATCCGGCAAGCTTTGGGCCGGTTCCAGCGGTTTTTACTGCACGGGGTCACCGGTTCTGGGAAAACGGAAGTGTACCTGCAGGTGATCGCCCAGGTGCTGCAGCAAGGACGGTCGGCGCTGGTGCTGGTGCCCGAGATCGGCCTTACCCCGCAACTGATGGATCGGTTTCGGGCGCGGCTGGGATCCCAGGTGTGGGCCTACCACAGCGGCCTCTCGGAAGGCGAGCGCTACGACACCTGGCGGCAGATGCTGTCCTCCACCCCCCAAGTGGTGATCGGCACCCGCTCGGCGGTGTTTGCCCCCTTGTCCAAGCTGGGCCTGATCGTCTTGGACGAAGAGCACGACGACAGCTTCAAGCAGGATCAGCCCCAGCCCTGCTACCACGCCCGTCAGGTGGCCGAGTGGCGGGCCGAGCTGGCCGGTTGTCCCCTGGTCCTGGGCAGTGCAACCCCAGCGGTGGAAACCTATGCCGCCCATCTGCAGGATCCGCAGCGGTGGATCCGGCTGGCCCTGCCGCAGCGCATCCCCCAAGCTGGGATCCCGGCCACCCTGCCCCAACTGGAGCTGGTGGACATGCGCCAGGAGCTCCAAGCCGGCAACCGCAGCATCCTCAGCCGCCGTCTACACCAGGCCCTGCAGCAGACGCTGGACAGAGGGGAACAGGCCATTCTCTTTGTCCCCCGCCGCGGCCACAGCACCTTCGTCTTGTGCCGTAGCTGCGGGTTTGTCCTCACCTGCGAGCATTGTGATGTTTCTCTCACCTTTCATCTGGCCCATCTCGGCGGGCAGGAACTGCGCTGCCACTACTGCGGCGCCCGCCAACCCCATCCGCAGCGCTGCCCCGCCTGTGGATCCCCCTACCTGAAGCACTTCGGCACCGGCACCCAAAAAGTGGTGGAAGTGCTGCACCAGCATTGGCCCCAGCTCTCGATTTTGCGCTACGACAGCGACGCCACCCGCCGCAAGGGATCCCATCGAGATTTGCTGGAGCAGTTTCGCAGCGGCAAGGCCCAGGTGCTGGTGGGCACGCAAATGCTCACCAAAGGGCTGGACATACCCCAGGTAACCTTGGTGGGCGTGATGGCCGCCGATGGGCTGTTGCACCAAGCCGACTATCGCGCCGGCGAGCGCAGCTTTCAACTGCTCACCCAGGTGGCAGGGCGCTCGGGCCGGGGATCCCTGCCAGGACAGGCGATTATCCAGAGCTATCTGCCGGAGCACCCGATTTTGAGGGCGGTACTGGCCCAAGATTACGAGGGCTTCTTGCGGGCAGAACTGCAACAACGGCAAGAGGGGGGCTATCCTCCCCATCGAGCCTTGATTTTGATCCGCTTGAGCAGCACCCGCCTGGAAGCCCTGGAGTGTTATTGCCATCGGGTGGCCGAACGCCTACAGGGGATCCCAGCAGAGGTGTTGGGGCCGGGGCCAGCTCAGGTGGAGCGGGTTGCCGGACGCTACCGCTGGCAGATCCTGCTGAAGCAACTGCCCGACCAAGATTGGGATCGCCCGAAGCTGGCTGCCCAGATTCAGGCCGCCATTGGCCATCCCCCCCAAGGGATCCGCGTCAGCATAGATGTGGATCCCCTGCGGATTCTCTAGGGGCGGTCGGCGAAAGCAGAGAGCCCAGAGATCTAGAGAGATCTTGAGGTAGTCTAGTTTCGGGGCCACCCGTATCCAACTCAACTCTGGCAAAGCATGGCTGAAAACCGGACTGGTGCGTTTATTGGTGGGCTGTTGCTGGGAACTGCTGTGGGCACCGCCATTGGCCTGCTCTTGGCTCCCCGCAGCGGACGGGAGACGCGGCGACTGCTGAAGAAATCGGCAGAGGCCCTGCCAGAGGTGGCAGAAGATGTGACCAGCAGTCTGCAATATCAATCGGAAAAGTTGTTCGACGCTGCCCAACGCAGTTTGGATGAGGCTCTGCTGCGGCTGCAGCAGGCAGTGGCGGTGGGCAAAGAAGCCATGTTGCAGAAGCGAAGGGAGCTGCTCCAAGCCCAGAACTCGCGTCCCTTTGGCGGGGAAGAAGCTGACCTAGAAGCTCGGGATGGGGAGGAGGCGGCGGGATGAACGACCCGGTCTTTTGGCTCGGCCTCTCGGTAGGCCTGGTAGCAGTGGGCATTTTGGCAGTGATCCTGACCCTACTACCTGCCGTCATTCAACTGGGTCGAGCTGCCCAGAGCGTGGAGCGCTTTTTCGACACGCTGCTGCGGGAATTGCCGCCCACGCTGGAGGCCCTGCGCCTGACCAGCCTGGAAGTGAGCGAGATTGCCGACAGCCTCGACGAAGGGGTGAAAGGGGCTGGGCAAGTGGTGAAGCAGGTCAACCGCTCCATCGAAGGAGCACGCACCCAAGCCCAGGGCGCCCAAGTCAATATCCGCAGCTTTTGGGCAGGGGTACGGGCAGCCTGGCAGACGCTGTCCGGCGAAGTGCCCCCCACCACTGGCGCGATTCACAACCCGCGGCTGCGCCCATCCGACCCATCCAACCGTTCTTTCTCCGCTGCTTCATCAACACTTCCCCTGGGAGGTGACCGCCCTTTTGCCGGCGGAGCCACACCAGAGGGATCCCAAGCCGCTGCCCAATCTTCCCGACCGGACATCGCCAATCCCTAGGCGTTCCTCAGGATCTTCTGAAAGACAGGCGTAGGAGGCTGGGGCTCTTGCCCGGGGGGAAGCTGGCCCCAAGTCGCATCGGGATCCCAGCGCAGTTGCAGGGTGTCGGCGAGGGAGAACCCCAGCTGCTGCAGGATCTTGAGGCTGAGAGCGGGAATGAGGGGGGAGAGCAGGACTGCCACCCAGCGCACACTTTCCAAAACGGCGTAGAGAATCTGGGCCACCCGTTCGTTTTGCCCTTGCTTGTGCAGCGTCCAAGGAGCCTGCTCATCAAGGTATTTGTTGCTGGCCTGGGCTAAGCTGAGGGCTTTGCGGGCAGCAGAGCTGGGATCCAGCCGCTCGTAGGCGTCGGCCACTGCCGGGGCAAGGCGCTCGGCCAGGGTTTTGAGGGGGTGATCTGCAGGGATCCCAACTGCGGGAATGCGGTAGTCCGGTTGATATTTCCTGAGCATGGTGAGGGTGCGGTTGAGCAGATTGCCCAGATCGTTGGCCAGATCGGCGTTGAGCACGTCAACGAAGCGGCCCTCGCTGAAATCGCCATCCTTGCCCAGCTCGATTTCCGTCAGAAAGTAGTAGCGCACGGCATCGGCGCCGTATTGGCGCACCAGCTCAAAGGGATCCACTGTGTTCCCCAGGCTTTTGCTCATCTTGAGGCCATCCTTGGTGAGAAAGCCGTGGCCAAACACCTGCTTGGGCAGGGGCAGACCTGCGGACATGAGCATGGCCGGCCAGTAGATGGCGTGGAAGCGGACAATATCCTTGCCCACCAGGTGGACATCCGCAGGCCAGTAGCGGCGTAGGGCATTTGCCAAGGTGGGCTCGTCGTCAGGATCCAGAGCGGCACTGATGTAGTTGATCAGGGCGTCAAACCAGACGTAGAGGGTTTGGCCGGGATCCGCCGGGAAGGGGATCCCCCAGGAGACGCTGGGGCGAGAAATGGAAAAATCCCGCAGGCCCTGCTTGACAAAGTTGATCACCTCATTGCGGCGGCTTTCCGGCTGGATAAACTCCGGGTGCTCCGCATACAGGGCCTCCAGCTTTTCTTGGTAGCGGGAGAGGCGAAAGAAGTAGTTTTCCTCGTCTTTCCACTCCACCTTCTTGGTGGGGTGCAGGGGGCAAAATCCTCCCTCCAGCAGCTCGGCCTCGTCTTTGAACTCTTCGCAGGCCACACAGTACCAACCCTGCTGCCGGCCAATGAAAATATCTCCCTGATCCCAGACCCGCTGAAAAAACTCCCGCACAATGGCCTTGTGGCGGGGATCCGTGGTGCGGATGAAGCGGTCGTGGCGGATGTGGAGTAGGTGCCACAGTTTCGCAAACTCGGCAGAAAACTCATCACAGTGCTGCTGCGGCGGAACGCCCCGTTCTTCGGCGGTACGCTGGATCTTCTGGCCGTGCTCGTCGGTTCCCGTCACCATCAGCACATCCTTGCCCCGCAGGCGATGGTAACGGGCGATGGCATCCGCCACCAGGGTGGTGTAGGCGCTGCCGATGTGGGGAGCGGCGTTGACGTAGTAGATGGGGGTGGTGATGACAAAGGTGGAATCCGGCATGAGCATCCCCAAGGCTTTCTCCCATGATAGAGGTTGCCGGAAAGTCCAAAAGGCCAAGCCAGAGCGTGGGTGTGGAGAGGTCATTCGATGAAACTTCAGGTCAACCTTCTGGGGTGGAGCGGTGTGGCGTTGGGAGCAGGGATCCTGGGCGCCGGAGCGGCTCTGGCCCAGCCCTTGCCGGAAACCCGGATCCCCTGTGAGATTTTCATCGCGGGGGGTGGGCTGGGGGGGGTGGCGGCGGCCTATGACGCGCTGCAACTGGGCCGGCAGGTGTGCATGACGGAGATCACCGATTGGATCGGGGGGCAGGTGAGCGCCCAGGGAGTCTCCGCTTTGGACGAGCGACCCCTGCAACGAGAAAATGACATCTTCCCCAAAGGCTACAGCGAGTTTCGCCGGCGGGTACGGGAAAAATACGGCGGGGATCCCAACCCCGGCAAGTGCTGGGTGAGCGTGCTCTGCTTTTCCCCGCAGGTGGGCCACCAGGTGATTCGGGAGATGTTGGATCCCTATCTGCAGTCGGGGCAGTTGCGGCTGTTCACCGAGACGGTAGTGAAGGATTTGGAGATCAAAGACTCTCAGATCCGCAGTGTGCAGGCCATTCGCAACATCCCCAAACACGCCGGCGTCCAGCCAGAGAATCGAGGGGATCTCTCCAGCTACTTTCTCGATTTTTATCGTCTAGAACCCACCGAGGACTGGGACAAGGAGATCCTGCGCTTTGAGCCGCCGCCAGAACGCCAAGACAAAACCCTGCCCTGGGTGGTGATCGACGCTACTGAAACCGGCGAGCTGCTGCCCCTGGCGCGGGTGCCCTACCGCCTGGGAACTGATGGCCAAAGCCGCTGGGAACCCAGCTCCAAGCCCTACGTGGATCCCTACTGTACCCAGGGCTTCACCTACACCTTTGTCATGGAGCGCTTCCCCGTGCCGCAGGTGCCGGTCAAGCCGGAGTTCTACAACGATCCCCTGCACGGCCCCTACTACAGTTACGAACACCCTCGCTTCAACTTTGCGCTGATCTTCACCTACCGCCGCATCCGGGGGCAGGTGTTCGGCTTTGGGGAAGAGGCCATCCGGGTGGGGGATCAGTCAATGCAAAACTGGACTTGGGGCAACGACTGGCGCATCACAGGGCCGGATAAGAATTTCATCCTCACCCACGAGCAGTTGCAGGCTTCAGGCCAGTTGGATCGCGGCGGCTGGATGGGGGGCCTGCGGGTGGAAGCCCTGCGGCGAGCTGAGCAGCATGCTAAGGGCTTTTTCTACTGGCTGGTGGCGGGAAGGACGGATTTTCTCCTGCAACAGGAGGATCCCAACTTTCAAAAAGACTTCTACTTGCGCTATGCCTACCTACGGGGGCCCAATACCCCCATGGGAACTGCCAGCGGCCTCTCCAAGTACCCTTATATCCGCGAGTCGCGGCGCATCATCGGTCGCCCCAGTGGGGCCTACCCGCAGGGATTTACCATCTACGAGTCGGATATCACCACGCGGGAATCGGAGTTGAATCGTGGTCGCCCCTTCATCTTCTACGACTCGGTGGGGGTGGGCCAGTACCCCATCGACTTTCACGATTGCCTGCTGCCGGGTTTTTCCCTGCCCCCCAGCAACAACAAAGACGCGCAGGCCCCCAGCTACCCTTACCAGATCCCCCTGCGGGCTCTGATCCCCCAGCGCATTGACAATCTGCTAGCCGGCAACAAAAATATCGCCACCAGCCGCATTGCCAGTGCCTCCTACCGGGTGCATCCGGTGGAATGGGCCATTGGCACCGCCGCCGGCCACACGGCCCACTTTGCCCTAGAACGGGATCTGATCCCGGCGGAGATCGTGGAGGAGCCGCTTTTGGATTTGCGGCTGTTGCCAGCTCTCCAGGTCCAAATCCAGAGCTTGGGCAACCCCATTCAATTTCCTGGCACCACCATTACCGCCACCGATTGGGCCCAATCCCGCTAGCCTAGAAAGGCAGGGTTGGGAGTTGACCGGTGGATCCCGTTGGGGTTGGACTTGTGGGCTGGGAGATGCTTCGCCCCTCTTTATGGGCGGCCACGGCTCTGTGGGGCTTGGGACTGATGTGGGGGTTTTCGCCGCTGCATCACAAGCTGCAGGAGGGCTGGGAAAAGCAATTGCCATGGGATCCCAGTGGAGCTTTGGCTTCCTTGCTGAGCACCCTTCCCTTTTTGCTGGCAGCAGGCTTGGTGGTAGCCCTGACGGAGATCTCCTTGGGCAAAAGCTGGGCCGTCTCCTGCGGCCTGATCGCCTGCGTCGGCGGAGGCCTCTATGAACTGGGCCGGCGGGACAATGCCAGGTAACTCAAGCGCTCCGTGTTGTTAACGCAACTACCCCCAGTCTCCTCCCCTAGGGAGCGGATAAGCAACGCCAAGTTAGAGCGGCTTCAAGCGATGACCCCCCTCCAAGAAGCAGCAGAAGCAGCGGCCAAGCTGCTGGTATTCCGGGACATCTGCACCCACCCCCTAGCCCTAGCCTGGCAGGAGCTAATCCAGCAGTTGATGAGTGGGGATCCCTTGCCGTGCTGGAGGGCCTACGGGCGCTGGTTTGAGCTTTTGGCCCGGCAGGGCCTGAGCTGGCGGCAATGGCTGATCCGGGAGATCCGCTGGGCCGATAACCCCTTTGCCCGTGCAGCGCTGCAGCCCCAAGGGATCCCAGAGCCTCTTATGCAGGCTGCCCGCCACGACCTGCGCTGTCTGCAAACCCTAGCGGACAGTCAGGAGACCATTGCCGAGCAGATGCAGGCGTTGGGGTTGGGGATCCCCTGGCCCGATGGGGAAACCGATAGCGCTGGCTGGGATCCCCGCTCTTTTGCCGATTGGGGCCAGAGCTTGGAGACCTTAATTGCCCACTACCGCCAAAGGGGGGTAGGGCTCTGTGGTCGCTACTGGGCCTTTCGCTGGGGGCCAGCAGGGCTAGAAGGGATCCCTGCTCCCGATCTGTCTGACTGGGAGGAGATTTACGGCTACGAACGGCAGAAACAGCAGTTGGCGGCCAACACCGAAGCCCTGCTGCGGGGGGATCCGGCTTTGCATGTGTTGCTCTACGGGGCGCGGGGTACGGGCAAGTCTTCCCTGGTGAAGGCGTTGTTGCGCCGCTACGGCCCGCAGGGGTTGCGCCTATTGGAGCTGAGGCGAACAGACTTGATTCAGTTGCCGGAAATTTTGGCAGAGCTGCGGGCGCAGGTGTTGCCTTTCATCTTGTTTGTGGACGATCTCTCCTTTGAGGCAGAGGAAACCGAGTTCAAGCAGCTCAAGGTGCTCCTGGAGGGGGATCTCGTTGCGCCGCCCCCCAACGTGCGCCTTTATGCCACCAGCAACCGCCGCCATCTCATCCGCGAGTTTTTTGGCGACCGTCCCAATCCCCAAGATCAAGAAGTCCACGCCTGGGATACGGTCCAGGAAAAGCTGTCGCTGCGGGATCGCTTCGGCCTCACCCTCACCTTCACCCCCTTCACCCAGGGAGATTACCTGGCAACCGTAGAACACTTGGCCCAGCGGCTGGGTTTCACCCAATCTCTGGATGCCCTGCGCCGCCAGGCCTTAATCTGGGCCCAACAGCAAAACGGCTTTTCCGGTCGCACTGCCCGCCAGTTCTTGGATGCCGTTCGGGCAGGGCTGGTGAAGGACAGCGATGGACTATAGAAGCGATAGAAGCCATGGTCGCATCAGCGTTGGGTAGCAACCTCGATCCGGCCAATCTGGATCAGACGGAAGCAAGCCGCAGCTTGGCCCGCCTGGGGATCGATGTGGGGGGCACCTTTACCGATCTGGTGCTCTTGCAGGATGGCCAGATGCAGACGGCGAAGGTGCTGTCTACCCCCAGCCCTGAGGAGGGAGTCTTTGCGGCGCTGGACAAGCTGGGGGCGCTCCAAGGAGAGCTCCGGGTTGACCTGTTCTGCCATGGCATGACGGTGGCCACCAACGCGCTGCTGGAGCGCAAGGGATCCCCCACCCTGTTTTTGACCACGGCGGGCTTCCGGGATGTGCTGGCCATTGCCCGTCAAAACCGCCCCTCTCTGTATGACCTGACACAGCCCAAGCCGGAGCCAGTGGTGCCCCGCCACCATTGCCTGGAGGTGAAGGAGCGCTGCAGCGCGGGCGGAGTGTTGGAGCCGCTCACCGATGCCGAAATCCGGCGGGTGGTGCAGGAGGTGGGGGAACGGGTGCAGCGGGATGAGATCCGCGCTATTGGGGTGGGGTTTTTGTTTTCTTTTCTCTACCCGGAGCACGAACAGCGGCTGGGAATGGCCTTGCGACAGGCTTTCCCGGAGCTACATCTTTCCCTGTCTTGCGAGGTGGCGCCGGAGTTCCGCGAATACGAGCGCTTCAGCACCACCGCCATCGATGCCTACCTCAGCCCGGCACTGGCGGGCTACCTGCACCGCTTGGCCCAAGGATGTCGGGAGCGAGGGATCCCCCAGCCCTTGATCATGCAGTCTTCCGGCGGGGTGACCTCCATCCCTCAGGCGGCGGCCCATGCTTCGGTGGCTTTGCTCTCAGGGCCGGCAGGCGGGGTTTACGGGGCGGCCTATCTGGGTCGGCTGAGTGGCTACCCCCACTTGCTCAGCTTCGATATGGGTGGAACCAGCACAGATGTGGCCTTGATCCAAGATGGGATCCCCCAGGTTACTCCCGCAGCGGTGGTGTGCGGCTTGCCCGTGCAACAGCCCCAAATTGACATCCACACCGTCAGTGCCGGCGGCGGATCCCTGGCCCATTTGCTGCCCGGCGGTGGGCTCCAGGTGGGGCCAGAGAGTGCCGGATCCAACCCTGGGCCGGCCTGCTACGGTCGGGGGGGAACAGCTCCGACGGTTACCGATGCCAACCTCTGGCTGGGGTACCTGCCGGATGGCGGGCGGCTGGGCAACTCGGTGCAGCTACGGCGGGAGCTGGCGGAACAGGCTATTGCCACGCTGGCGGATCCCTTGGGTTTGAGCTTGCAGGAAACTGCCGTTGGCATTCGCACCTTGGCCAACGTCGCCATGTCGCGGGCCTTGCGGGTGATCAGCGTGGAGCGGGGTTTGGATCCCGCCGATTTTGCCCTGTTGGCCTTCGGCGGAGCCGGGCCCATGCATGCCTGTGCTTTGGCAGAAGAGCTGGGCATCCGCACGATCTTGATCCCGGCTGCCTGTGGGGTGCTCTCGGCGCTGGGAATGGCTTTGGCAGATCTGCGGCGAGACTATCGGCGGGCCATCCTCCAACCTCTGCGGCAGCTTGCGTCCGCTTCAGGGGGATCCCTGCTGGCTCAATGGGCAGAACCCCTGATCCGCCAGGCGAGAGCCGATCTGCAGGAGCCGGCGCTGCACTTCAGCTTGGACTTGCGCTATCGCGGCCAGTCTTTTGAGTTGGGGATCCCGGTGCGGTTGTCGGATCCGATTGCTCATCTGGAACAGCAGTTTCACCAGGCCCACCGACAACGCTATGGATGGCAAGATTCAGCCCAGCCGGTGGAGGTGATTCAGTTGCGTCTACAGGCGGTGCAGGCCCTACCCACCGTGCCTTTGACTGCACCCCACCCTTTGCCAGGGGATCCCCTCAAGGGTCGGCGAGAGGCATGGTTTGGGGGCAGGATGCGCCTGGTGCCGGTTTACGATCGGCAGCGCATGGGTGTGGGGTTTCAACTGCGCGGGCCGGCAATTGTCGAGATGCCGGAGGCAACGGCGGTGATCGAAGCCGATTGGACGGGGGTCATTGACGAAGTGGGAACCCTAATCTTGAGCTGTGTTCACAATGGCGGGACGGAGTTTTAGTGAGTTCACCCGTAAGGCAGTTTCGATGCAAACCAGGACACTGCACCCACACCCAAGACATTGAATGCATGGGGCCAGAAGGCTTTTCAAGGACTCCGTCCCGCTGGCGCGATCAGTAGCCCAGGTGTCTCACCCTAACCTGAAACGACCCTAACCGAGCTTGTTTTGAGGGGGAGAGCCAGGGGCTGCAGATTGCCTTGACGACTCCCTTCACGATTTTTGCGTCCAGATGGGGTGTTGCTTGTTTTCATTGGGCAGGGTCTAGATAGATGGATTGGCCTCTGTGGCCCTGTCCTGACTGGATTTTCCTGATTCCGCTCGAGGGCGGACGATGGGACTCGAACCCACGAATGGAGGATCCACAATCCTCTGCCTTAACCGCTTGGCTACGCCCGCCGCGATTCCGGCTATCTAGCTTAGCATGGGAAAAACGGGACTGAACTACAAAGGTCGAAGCGCCTCAAAATGCTACCCAGAGCCGATTTGTTGCAAGGGGCAGAGTATCGAGAAACCTTGGCACGGGTCTTGGATTTGGGAGAGCAAGCCCTCAAGACCTGGCAAGTGGTCTGGAGCGACTTCCTCTCGCCACCGGAAATAGCAGAGGTGCAAGCTCGGCTGCGCAACTTGACCGAACTGCAAGTGTGGGCTTGGGGAGGGTACCCTCAAGCAGAGCGCCAGCGCATAGCCCTGGCCCGCTCTGAGGTGGGTCTGGATGTCCGGGATCCCAAGCCCGACCAAGAAGGGATCCCATTGGCCGCCATTCAGATTCAGGGCAACTTTCTGTTCGACCCGGCCACCCACCGCGATTTTCTGGGAGCCCTTTTGGGAGCCGGCATCGCCCGCGAGAAAGTGGGAGACATCCTCCTGTTGGGGGACTCAGGCGCCCAGGCCATCGTTGTGCCCGAAATGGTGGATTACCTCA
>Ga0308391_1000816_pt1 | contig 13505 bp, 9 predicted proteins | sample Hotspr20Samplet1_FD_202363 | JGI IMG/M metagenome (GOLD analysis project Ga0308391, IMG submission 202363) | Hot spring phototrophic mat microbial communities from Octopus Spring, Yellowstone National Park, Wyoming, United States - 20050623_t1 ... | reverse complement strand
GCGGTACTGGATTGGGAGTTCGCCTGCCTTTCCGATCCGCTCGAGGATCTGGGCTGGATGCTCGCCAAATGCTGGCGGTTCGGGGCGGTCGAGCGGGAGTGCGGCGGCCTCGGCCCGCGCGAGCCGTTCCTCGAGGCCTACGAGGCCGCATCGGGCCGCAGTGTCGATCGCCGCGCGGTGCGCTGGTTCGAGCTCTTGGCGACGCTCCGTTGGGCGGTCGTGGCGCTGCTCCAGGCCGACCGGCACCGAAGCGGCCGCGAGCGGTCGCTCGAGCTCGCCTTGACCGCCCACCTCGTTCCCCAGCTCGAGGCCGACGTACTCGACTACCTGGCCCTTCTCGAGGGGGAGGGGGGATGAGCCTGCCGGCCGACCTCGTCGATCTGCTCGAGACCGCCCGGCTGCTGTTGCGCGAGCGGATCCAGCCTGCGGTCCCGGCGGAACTCCGCTTCGAGACGGCGATGGTCGCCAACGCGATGGCGATCGTCGCGCGGGCCGCCGCCGGCCGGCTGCCGGGGGCGGCCGAGGCGGCGGGGCTGCACCGGCTCTACCCCGAAGAGGCGGGCGCGCCGGTCGAGGCGCTGCGCCGCCGGCTCGTGGCGGACATCCGGGCCGGCCGCCTCGACGGAGCCGGCGTCCACCTCGTGGCCCACCTGCTACAGCCGCGGGTGCGCGAGCGGCTCGCACTGTCGAATCCGGAATACCGCACGGGCCTTTGACGTCGCTGCGAGCGTGCCGACCGACCGGGTCGGGCGCCGCCTTGCCGGCCGCGCGGTCGGCCGGTAGGAGCGGGTGGCCAGTCGTCCACGTGGCGGAGTCCGCCGCCACGCCGGGCGCGGGGAAGGCGACACGAACAGAAGGTCGCAAAGATGGGACGCCTCGTCCGGCCCCGAGCCGGTTACGCGCTGCTCTTGGCCGGCCTGTTCGCCCTCGCGGGCTGCGGCGATCCGACGCTCCGCTCGGAGATCGGCCCGACGATCGACGCGCTCTCTTTCGAGCCGCCGGCCCGACCGCGCGCCGCGCCCGGCGACGGCCAGCGGACCGGCGCGCCGCAGGGCCGCCCACGGCCCGAGGTGTTCCTCGCCCGCGGCGCCGTCGCCTTGGTGCCGCGGCCGCCCGGCGTCCAGCGCACCCCCGACGGCGTTCAAGTCAATCTCGACGGGGCGGAGGTCAAGGAGGCGGTCCGCGTCGTCTTGGGCGACATCCTGCGCCGCCCGTTCACGATCGACCCGCGGGTCTCCGGTACGGTCACCCTCTCGACCGCCGGTCCGGTGGCCGAGCGCGACCTCCTCCTGGTCCTCGAGACGGCGCTGCGGATGGTCGGCGCCGGGCTCGCCGAGAGCGGGCCCGGCTTCGTCGTGGCGCCGGCGGAGGAGCTCGTCGGCAAGAGTGAGTTGCGGCCGATCGGTGGGACCCAGCCGCCGCTCGTGGCGCCCGGGACCGGCGCCACGGTCGTGCCGCTGCGCCACATCTCGGCCCAGACCGCCGCCCAGTTCGTCCAGCCGCTGCTGAACAAGCCCGAGGACATCCGGGTCGATCCCTCGAGCAACCTGCTCTTGATCACCGGGACGGCGGCCGAGCGCCAAGCCGCCCTCGACACCTTGGCCATGCTCGATGCCGACTGGCTCGCCAACCGCTCCGTCGGCATCTTCCCTTTGCAGTACGCCACCCCCGAGGCGTTGATCCCCGAGCTCGAGGCGCTCTTCGCCGAGGCGTTGCCGCCGGGTACCGGCCAGCGGCCGGCCGTGCAGTTCCTGCCGATCGCCCGGCTCAACGCGGTGCTCGCGCTCACCGGCTCGCCCTCCCAGATGCTGCAAGTCGAACAGTGGGTCGGCCGTCTCGACCGTGGGCGGACGGCCGGGCCGCAGTTCTTCGTCTACGAGCTCAAGCACGCGAACGCCGAAGACGCGGCCAAGCTCTTGACCGAGCTGTTCGGCGAGGCGGGAGGCGCGGCTCCGGCGGCGGTCGCGACCCCGCCTTCGCTCCTCGGCCTGGGTGCGCCACCGGAGCGCCGCCCGGAACCCGAGGAGCCGCCCACCGGCCCCGCGGCGCTCGCCGCCCAGGAGGCGCGGAGTTCGACGTTCCGGCCGGCCGGCTCGGGCGGCATCAAGGTGGTCGCCAACAAGGCCACCAACTCGGTCGTGGTGCGCGCCACACCGGCCGTTTGGGAGCAGGTCGAGGGGACCTTGCGGCGGATCGACACCGCCCCTCCGCAAGTGCTGATCGAGGCGACGATCGCCGAGGTCCTCTTGAACGACGCGCTGCGCTACGGCGTGCAGTACTTCATCGAGGCCGGCAATTTCCGCTTCGGCTTCAATAACACGACCGGGAGTGCAACCGGCGCGACCAATTTCCGTAATCTCGAGCCGTTGGCGCGGGTGCCGGGCTTCAACTTCATCTTCACCGGCGGCGACACCAACATCACGATCGACGCGCTCTCCCAGGTGACCGACGTGCGCGTCCTCTCCGCCCCTTCGGTCGTGGTCCGCGACGGCGCCGAGGCGGTCCTCACCGTGGGCGATGAAGTGCCGATCACCACCCGCACCGCGGTCAGCGTCGAGAACCCGCTCGCGCCCACGGTGAGCTCGATCGAGTACCGCGACACGGGTGTGATCCTGCAGGTCAAGCCGCGAATCAACAGCGCGGGCGTGGTCGCCCTCGAGATCGCCCAGGAGGTGAGCCGGGTGGTCGACACGGGCGAAGCGCGTCTGACCACGCCCACCCCGACCATCCAACAACGGCGGATCAAGAGCCGGGTCGACGTGCTCGACGGGCAAACCGTGGTTCTGGGCGGGCTGATCCAGGAGGGCGAGGAGCGCGGCCGCGAGCGCCTCCCGGTCCTGGGCGACATCCCCGTGCTCGGCAACCTCTTCGGCTCGACCCGCACGGCCCAGCGGCGCACCGAGCTCATCGTCTTCATCACCCCGCGGGTGATGCGCAACGCCGAGGACGCGCGCGACATTTCCGAGGAGCTGCGGGCGCGGATGCGGGCCTTGCGCGCCCGCTCGCTGGGCGGCGCGCCGCCGGCGGCACCGAGCCTGCCACCCCGGGCCGCCGTGCCGCTTTCGGCCCCGGCCGCCGCGGCACCCGTGGGGCCCGAGCCGGCCGCGCCGGTGCTCGCCCCACCGGCCGCCGCACCACCTTTCCCGCCCGAGCCCGAGCGGCCGCCCACGGTTCCGGCGCCGCGCCTCGCCGCGACCGCGGGCGAGCCCGTGCCCTTGCCGAGGCCGCGGCCCTTCGAGCGGACCCCGCTCGGGCCGCCGCCCGCACGACCCGATTCCTTCCTCGCCGCGCTCCGCGCCGCCGACCGCTGAAGCCGGCGGGCCGGCCGATCGGCCGGGTGGCCGGTTCAGCCGTGGATGTAGCTCTCGAGCTGCTCGATGAGCTGATGCTGTTCGCGGATGATGTTGTTGACGAGATCGGTGATCGACAACATGCCCACGAGCCGGCCGTTGTCGATCACCGGCAAATGCCGGATCCGCCGGCTGCTCATCGTCGCCATGCACTGCTCGACCGTGGTGTTGAGCCCGACCGAGACGACCGGCGCCGACATGACCTCGCGCACGCGCGTGGTCGGCGAGGTCTTGCCCTTGACGAACACTTTGCGGACATAGTCGCGCTCGGAGAAGATCCCGATCGGCCGGTCGTCCTCGACCACCACGAGCGCGCCGATGTCCTTTTCGGCCAGGATGCGGATCGCGTCGAGCACGGTCTGGTCGGGACCCACGGTCCAGACCGTGTTCCCTTTCTCGGCGAGGAGCTGCTTGACCGTGGTCATGCCGGGCCTCCCGTTCGCGCCGCACGGACGGGTGGAAAGCCCCCCGTCTCTTGCTACTCGGGGGCAGCATAGCACGCCCGGGGTCGCGGCTCCACCGCGCCGGTCGCCGCCTGTTGGCAGCCGGTCGCCGCGTGCTATATGCAGCGCCCGGCCGGCGAGCGCGTCGCGTCGCCGCGGCCGGGCGCGCGGCGGGCGTGGTGGAACCGGTAGACACGCGGGATTTAGGTTCCCGTGGCGCGAGCCGTGCGAGTTCGAGTCTCGCCGCCCGCACCAGCCCGGCGCGGGCGGCGGCCGTCCGGGGTCGAGCGGGAAAGAGACGAATCGATGCAGGTCACCCAAGTCGCGGCCGAGGGTCTCGTCCGCCAGTTCAAGGTCGTCGTGCCGGCCGCCGAGATCGAGGAACGGGTGACCACCCGCCTCGAGGATCTCAAGGGCCGGGTGCGGATGCCCGGCTTCCGCCCGGGCAAGGTGCCGCTCGGCCTGTTGAAGAAGCAGTACGGCAAGGGCGTGCTCGGCGAGGTGGTGGAACAAGCCCTCGAGGAGGGTGCGAAGAAGGCGATCGGCGAGCACGGCCTCAAGCCGGCGCTCCGGCCCAAGATCGAGATCACCGCCTTCGACGAAGGCAAGGACCTCGAGTTCGCGATGCGGGTCGAGCTCCTGCCCGACGTCCCCGAGGTCGACATGAAGGCGATCGCGATCGTCCGGCCGGTGGCCACGGTCGACGAGACCGTGCTGCGCCAGGCCCTCGAGCGGCTCGCCCGCTCGCGGCAGAAGTTCGCGGCCCCGGCCGAGCCGCGCCCGGCGCGCTCGGGCGACCGGGTGACGATCGACTACGAAGGCACCATCGACGGCCGACCCTTCGAGGGTGGCTCGGGCAAGGATCTCGCGGTCGTCCTGGGTGCCGGGGGGCTGATCCCGGGCTTCGAGGACCAGCTTTCGGGGGTCGTTCTGGGCGAGCGGCGGACGATCGAGGTGACCTTCCCCGAGAGCTGGGGCGAGCCGAGCTTGCGCGGCAAGACGGCGCGCTTCGAGGTCGAGGTGAAGGCGGTCGAGGAACCGCTGCCGGTGGCGGTCGACGACGCCCTCGCCAAGGAGCTCGGCTTCGACGACCTGCCGGCCCTCGAGAAGGCGCTCGCGGAGCGGATCGAGGCCGACTTCAAAGCCGCCTCGCGGCAGAAGGCCAAGCGCAAGTTGCTCGACCATCTGGCCGCGACCTACCGCTTCCCGGTGCCGGAGGGAATGGTCGACATCGAGTTCCGCACGATCTGGCAGCAGGTCGAGCGGGAGATGCAGGAGCGCGGGCTCACCTTCGAATCCGAAGGGAAGAGCAAGGAGGAGCTCGAGGCCGAGTACCGGGCGATCGCCGAGCGGCGGGTGCGGCTCGGGCTCATCCTCTCCGACATCGGCACCCGCCACGAGATCAAGGTCGAGGGGCCGGAGCTGCAGCAGGCGGTGATCGCCCAGGCGCAACGCTTCCCCGGCCAGGAGCGCCAGGTCCTCGAATACTACCGCAACAACGCGGCCGCCCTCGAGGCGCTGCGGGCACCGATCTTCGAGGACAAGGTGGTGGACTTCATCCTCCAGCTCGCCCAGGTGACCGACCGGAAGGTGAGCCCGGAGGAACTCTTGCGCGAGGACGAGGAGGAGGAGCCGGCCGCGGCCGGGTCGGCACCGGCTTCCGCCGCTTGAAGCTCCCGGTCCCGAACGAGCCCGATCGAGGTGACTCCCATGCCGATTTTCTCCCAGCTCGTGCCCATGGTCATCGAGCAGACCGCCCGCGGCGAGCGCGCCTTCGACATCTATTCGCGGATGCTCAAGGAGCGGATCATCTTCCTCTACGGGCCGATCGACGACCATGTCGCGAGCCTCGTGACCGCCCAGCTCCTGTTCCTCGAGGCCGAGAACCCGGACAAGGACATCAGCCTCTACATCAACAGCCCGGGCGGGCTCGTCACGGCCGGCCTCGCGATCTACGACACGATGCAGTACATTCGACCGGACGTCGCGACGATCTGCATCGGCCAGGCGGCCTCGATGGGCTCGTTGCTGTTGGCCGCCGGCGCCAAGGGCAAGCGTTACGCCCTGCCGCACGCGCGGATCATGACGCATCAGCCCTCGGGCGGGTTCCAGGGCCAGGCGACCGACATCGAGATCCACGCCCGTGAGATCCTGCTCATGAAGCAGCGGCTCAACGAGATCTACGTCAAGCACACCGGCCGCACGCTCCCCGAGGTCGAGGCGCGGATGGAGCGCGACACCTTCATGAGCGCCGAGCAGGCCAAGGAGTTCGGCATCATCGACGCGGTCATGGACAAGCGTCCGCCCAAGCCGGCCAAGGAGTGACCGTCGCCCGATCGCCCGCCGGGCGGGCGCCGTTCCGCGTCGGGCCGGCCGGTCGCGGGGCGGTGCGCAGCGCCCTCCGAGCGGGATCGCCCGGGCGGGCCGGCGGGGGCGCGGCCGAGGCGGGTGCGGTCGACCCGGCCCTGCGCCTCTGCGTCGCGGGTTGTGTACCCCGGCGGGCGCCGCTACCATCTTTTCCAGGACCGCGTGGGACGGTTGGATGATGTCCAAGGGTAGCGGCGACTCGAAGAACACCCTCTATTGCTCCTTCTGCGGGAAGAGCCAGCACGAGGTCAGGAAACTGATCGCCGGCCCGACCGTGTTCATCTGCGATGAATGCGTCGAGCTGTGCATGGATATCATCCGCGAGGAGAACAAGAGCGCAGTCGCCAAGAGCCGTGCCGGGGTTCCGACCCCGGCCGAGATCAAGAGTGTGCTCGACGATTACGTGATCGGCCAGGAGCACGCCAAGCGCGTCCTCTCGGTGGCCGTGCACAATCACTACAAGCGACTGGCGCACGGCAACAAGGGCGGCGATGTCGAGCTCGCCAAGTCGAACATCCTGCTGATCGGCCCGACCGGGTGCGGCAAGACCCTGTTGGCCCAGACGCTCGCCCGGATCCTCGACGTGCCCTTCACCATGGCGGATGCCACCACGCTCACCGAAGCGGGCTACGTGGGCGAGGACGTCGAGAACATCATCCTCAAGCTCCTGCAGAACGCCGACTACAACGTCGAGCGGGCGCAGCGCGGCATCGTCTACATCGACGAGGTCGACAAGATCAGCCGCAAGTCCGAGAACCCCTCGATCACCCGCGACGTCTCGGGCGAGGGGGTGCAGCAGGCGCTCTTGAAGATCATCGAAGGCACGATCGCGAGCGTCCCGCCGCAGGGCGGCCGCAAGCATCCGCAGCAGGAGTTCCTGCAGGTCGATACGACCAACATCCTGTTCATCTGCGGTGGAGCCTTCGCCGGCCTCGAGAAGATCATCGCCGCCCGCGGCCGGCAGAAGTCGATGGGCTTCGGTGCCGAGGTGACCGGTCCGGACGATCGGCGCACGGGCGAAATCTTGCGCGACGTCGAGCCCGACGATCTCTTGAAGTTCGGGCTCATCCCGGAGTTCATCGGCCGGTTGCCGGTGATCGCCACGCTCCACGACCTCGACATCCCGGCCCTCATCAAGATCCTCAAGGAACCGAAGAACGCGCTGGTCAAGCAGTACCAGCGGCTGTTCGAGATGGAGGGGGTGAAGCTCACCTTCACCGAAGACGCGCTGCGGGCGATCGCCGAGCGGGCGATCCAGCGCAAGACCGGGGCGCGCGGCCTGCGCTCGATCATGGAGGCGATCCTGTTGGACACCATGTTCGAGCTGCCCTCGCTCGTGGGTGTGAGCGAGGTCGTGATCAACCGCGAGGTCGCCGAGGGCCGCGCCAAGCCCTTGATGATCTACGCCGAGGCCAAGGCCGGCGTGTCCTCCGCCTCCTGATCGCCCGTCGCCCGCCGCCGCCTCCCGCCCGCCCCGGTGCTGGCGCTCCTCGAGATCGCCGCCGGCATGGCGCTGCTCTTGGGCGGCGGCGAGGCGCTCGTCCGCGGGGCGGTGGCGATCGCCCGCCGGCTCGGCGTCTCACCGCTCCTGATCGGCCTCACGCTCGTGGGCTACGGCACGTCCACGCCGGAGCTCGTGGCCTGCCTCGAGGCGGCGTTCGCCGGCGTGCCGGACGTGGCACTCGGCAACGTCGTGGGCTCGAACATCGCGAACGTGCTGTTGATCTTGGCGGCTGCGGTGCTGATCGCGCCGGCGCGGATCGAGCCCGAGGCGTTCCGCCGCGACGCGCTCGCCCTTTCGGTCTCCGCGCTCGCCGCTTTGGCCCTCGCGGCCACGGGCGAGGTGGGGCGGCTCGCCGGGCTCGTCCTCGTGGCCCTCCTCGTGTTCTACACGGTCCAGACCTACCGGGCGGAGACCGCCCACCCCGACGAGTGGGGGGCGATCCTCGCCGCCGAGGGCGAGCTCAAGGAGGGCAGCCGGCCGCTCGACTTCCGCCTCGCGATGCTGCTCGCGCTCGGCGGGATCGTCGCCACCGTGGTCGGTGCCGGGCTGTTGATCGACGGGGCGGTGACGCTCGCCCGCGGCTTCGGCGTGAGCGAGCTCGTGATCGGCCTCACGCTCGTGGCGGTCGGGACCTCGCTGCCCGAGCTCGCCACCGCGCTCGTCGCCGCCTGGCGCGGTCAGACCGAGCTCGCCTACGGCAACGTGGTCGGCTCCAACATCTACAATGTGCTGGGTATCCTGGGCGTGACCGCGCTCGTGAGCCCGTTGCCGGTGCCGCCCGTGCTCGTGACCTTCGATCTGCCGGTGATGCTCGCCGCCACCGCCGCCTTGATCCTCTTCGCGCTCACCGGGTGGCGGATCGGCCGGCGCGAGGGTGCGGCGTTGCTCGCCGGCTACGCGCTCTACCTCGGCGCGCTGTTCGGGGGTGCCGGCTGAGCGCGGCGGCCTTCCGCTGCACTTCCTTGAAAGCGGCCCCGACCCTTGCCACCTTCTGGCCGTATCCAGTCGGGCCGCGGTTCGCCGCGGCCTCAGAGAGGTAGCATGAGCGAACAGCCCGCGAGCGCGATCTTCCCCGTCCTTCCGCTCAGGGACATCGTCGTCTTCCCGCACATGATCGTGCCGCTCTTCGTCGGCCGCGAGAAGTCGATCCACGCCCTCGAGGAGGTGATGAAGGACGACAAGCAGATCCTGCTCGTCGCCCAGAAGAACGCCGCCCAGGACGACCCCGGCCGCGACGACATCTACCGGGTCGGGACGGTGTCGAGCGTCCTGCAGTTGCTGAAGCTGCCCGACGGCACGGTCAAGGTGCTGGTCGAGGGCCAGGCGCGCGCCCGGATCACGAGCTTCATCGACAATCCGCGCTTCTTCCAGGTCCGCGCCGAGCTCTTGTCCGACCGACCGAGCGACCCGCGCGAGATCGAGGCCTTGGTGCGGGCGGTGACCGGCCAGTTCGAGCAGTACATCAAGCTCAACAAGAAGGTCCCGCCCGAGGTCCTGGTGAGCCTGCAGCAGATCGACGATCCGAGCAAGCTCGCCGACACGATCGCCGCGCATCTGAGCCTCAAGATCCCCGACAAGCAGGAGCTGCTCGAGACGACCTCGCTTTCCGAGCGGTTGGAGCGGCTCTACGGCTTCATGGAAGGCGAGATCTCGGTTCTCCAGGTCGAGAAGCGGATCCGCGCGCGGGTCAAGAGCCAGATGGAGAAGACCCAGCGCGAATATTATCTCAACGAACAGATGAAGGCCATCCAGAAGGAGCTGGGCGAGCTCGAGGATGGCAAGGACGAGCTCGGCGAGCTCGAGGAGCGCATCAAGAAGACGAAGCTCTCCAAAGAGGCGCGCGAGAAGGCCCAGGCCGAGCTCAAGAAGCTCCGCTCGATGAGCCCGATGTCGGCCGAAGCCACGGTCGTCCGCAACTATCTCGATTGGCTGCTCTCGATCCCGTGGAAGAAGCGGACCAAGGTCTCGACCGACCTCAAGAAGGCCCAGGCCATCCTGGATGCCGACCATTACGGGCTGGAGAAGGTCAAGGAGCGGATCATCGAGTATCTCGCGGTCCAGCAGCGGGTCGGCAAGATGAAGGGGCCGATCCTCTGCCTGGTCGGGCCGCCGGGTGTCGGCAAGACCTCGCTCGGCAAGTCGCTCGCCAAGGCGACCGGCCGCAACTTCGTCCGGGTGAGCCTGGGCGGGGTGCGCGACGAGGCCGAGATCCGCGGCCATCGGCGAACCTATATCGGCTCGATGCCGGGCAAGATCATCCAGAGCATGAAGAAGGCCAAGAGCTCGAACCCGCTCTTCATGCTCGACGAGATCGACAAGCTCGGCGCCGACTTCCGCGGTGACCCGTCCTCGGCGTTGCTCGAGGTGCTCGATCCGGAGCAGAACGCGAACTTCAACGACCACTATCTCGAGGTCGATTACGACCTCTCGGACGTGATGTTCGTCTGCACCGCCAACACGCTGCGGATGGCGCAGCCGCTGTTGGACCGGCTCGAGATCATCCGCATCCCCGGCTACACCGAGGACGAGAAGGTCGAAATCGCCAAGCGCCACCTGATTCCCAAGCAGCGCAAGCAGCACGGGCTCAAGGAGGAGGAGTGGTCGATCAGCGACGAGGCCCTCGTCGACCTGATCCGCTACTACACGCGCGAGGCCGGTGTGCGGAACCTCGAGCGGGAAATCGCCAACCTCGCCAGGAAGTCGCTCCGGGAGATCCTGGTCGAGGGCAAGAAGGCGGTGAAGATCACCCGCAAGAACCTCGAGAAATACGCCGGCGTCCGCCGCTACCGCTTCGGCGAGGCGGAGCTCGAGGACCAGATCGGGGTGACGACCGGGCTCGCCTGGACCGAGGTCGGTGGCGAGCTGTTGCAGGTCGAGGCGGTCACCGTGCCCGGCAAGCTCGGCGAGGTCATGCAGGAGTCGGTCCAGGCGGCCCGCTCCTGGGTGCGCTCGCGCGCCCGTGAGCTCGGGCTCCCGGCCGAAACCTTCGACAAAACCGACATCCACATCCACGTGCCGGAGGGGGCGACCCCGAAGGACGGGCCCTCGGCCGGTGTGGCGATGGTCACCTCGATCGTCTCGGTGCTCACCCGGATCCCGGTCAAGGCCTCGGTCGCGATGACCGGCGAGATCACGCTCCGCGGTCGGGTCCTGCCGATCGGCGGCCTCAAGGAGAAGCTCCTGGCAGCACTCCGCGGCGGCCTCGAGACGGTGATCATCCCGAAGGAGAACGAGAAGGATCTCGCGGAGATCCCGGACAACGTGAAGAAGGCCTTGAAGATCGTCCCGGTCGCGACGATCGACGAGGTGCTCCGCCTCGCCCTCGTGCGGATGCCCGAGCCGCTGCCGGCCGAGACGGAGCTCGTGCCGGCCGTGGCCCCGGCGGTGCCCGCGCCGCCGGCCACCGAGCCCGCTGTCCGGCCGCTCAACTGACCACCGAACCGGGTCGATCGGGCGGAGCCCCGCTTCCCCGATCGGCCGCGGCGGCCGGCCGCCGGCCGACCGGTCGGGGACGGGCATGATCGGCGATCTCGGCGCCCTCGGGGAGCTCGCGCTCGGCGACCTCACGGTCGACCAAACGGGGGCGGCGGTCGCCGGCACGCCGGCCGGGCCGTTCCGCCTCGAGGTCCTGGCGCCCGACCTCGTCCGGCTGCGGCTCGGGGTGCGCAGCGGGCCGGACTACGGTCTCGTGCATCTCCCGCCCGAACGGCCGGCGGTCGCGGCGAGCCGCCTCGGTCCGGTGGTCACCCTGGCCTGCGGTCCCTTGCGGGTGACGATCGAGCCGGACCAGGCGGCGATCACCGTGAGCCGCGCCGGCCGGACGCTCTTGGGCCCGCCGCGCGACGCCCATTTCCGCCGCCGCTTCCGGCTGCCGCGCTTCGCCCGCCACGCCCGCGGCCTCTTCGCCGCCTTCGACCTCGCCGAGGGCGAGCCGGTCTACGGCCACGGCGAGAAATGGACCCGACTCGACCATCGCGGCCAGCTCCTCGTCTCCTGGAACGAGGACGCGCTCGGCGTGAACGCCGAAGCCTCCTACAAGAACGTCCCCTTCGCCCTCTCGCCCCGCGGCTGGGGCCTGCTCGTCCACACCACCGCGCGGGTGGTCCACGGGCCGGGCTTCGCCCCGCTCTCGCACCGCTCTTATGCGCTCCTGGTCGAGGAGCCGGCGCTCGACCTCTTCCTCTTCGCGGCCGAGGACGCCACCGGTGTCTTGGACGTGCTCACCCGCCTCACCGGCCGGCCCGGCCGGGTGCCGCGCTGGACCCTCGGCCCCTGGCTCTCTCGGGCCTATTACCGCGACGAAGGCGAGCTCCTCGAGGCCGCCCGCCGCTGCCGCGCGCTGCACCTGCCCATGGACGTGATCACCCTCGACGGGCGCGCCTGGCAGGACACCGCGACCCGCTTCCATTTCGGCTTCGACCCGGCCCGCTACCCCGACCCCGCCGGCACGACCCGCCGCGTCCACGAGCTCGGCTTCAAGCTCTGCTGCTGGGAATATCCGCTGGTCGCCCTCGAGGGCCCGCACTATCCTGAGCTTTCCCGCGCGGGCTTCCTCCTCCGGGACGAGCGGACCCGAGAGCCCTGGCGGTACGAATGGGACCCGGCGCCCTTCGGCCCGGTCCTCACGCCCTTGCCGCCCTCGGGGATCGTCGACTTCACCCACCCCGGCGCCTTCGCCTGGTGGCGCGACCGTCACGCCGCCCTCTTCGATCTCGGGGTCGACGTCATCAAGTCCGACTTCGGCGAGCAGGTGCCGGACGATCCGCACTGTCGCGCCCACGACGGCACGCGCGGCCCGGCGCTGCACAATGTCTACCCGCTCCTCTACAATCGCTGCGTGCACGAGGCCGCGCGCCGCCGCTTCGGCGTGGGCTTCGTGCTCGCCCGCTCGGGCTGGATCGGCAGCCAGACCGTGCCCGGCTTCTGGGGCGGCGATCCCCAGGCCGATTGGGGCGGGCTCGCCGCCTCGATCCGCGGCCTGCTGTCCTGGTCGCTCTCCGGCAACCCGTTCTACGCCACCGACATCGGCGGCTTCTACGGCGCCCAGCCCGACGCCGAGCTGTTCGTCCGCTGGACCCAGGCGGCCGTGTTCGCTTCCCACATGCGCTTTCACGGGATCGGCCCGCGCGAGCCCTGGGCCTTCGGCGACGTGGCCCTCGCCTGCGTGCGCGCCGCCCTCGAGCTGCGGGTGAGCCTCGTCCCCTACATCGAGCGCGCGCTCGCCGAAGCCGCCGCCACGGGGCTGCCGCTCTGCCGGCCGATGCCGCTCGCCTTCCCGCAGGAGCCGGAGAGCTGGGCCTTCGAGCTGCAATATCTCTTCGGGCCGGATCTCCTCGTGGCCCCGATCGTCCGCCCGGGCGGCCGGGTCACCGTCTGGCTGCCCGAAGGCGGCTGGGTCGATTGGTTCACCGGCATCCGCTACGAGGGCCCGAGCCGGCTCGAGCTCGCCCTGCCGCTCCACCGCTTCCCGCTCTTCGCCCGCGCGGGAGCACGGATCCCGCTCGCCGCAGCGAGCGAGCGGGTCGCCGCCTGGGGCGAGGGCGAGCCGATCCCGCTCGCCGAATGCCGGAGTTTTTGATCGTGGCCGCTCGCCTCTTCGCCTCGGCGCTCCTCGCGCTCGTCACCGCCTGCACCCGACCCACGGGGCCGCCGCTCGAGCCGGTCGCGGGCTTCGAGGTCGAGCGCTATCTCGGCACCTGGCACGAGATCGCGACGATCCCTTCCTGGTTCCAGCGCGCCTGTGCCACCGACACGACCGCGACCTACGCCCCGGCGCCCGAGGATCCCCGCTGGATCGCCGTGCGCAACGCCTGCCGGACCGCGGCGGGCGAGGAGAAGGTG
>Ga0308391_1000810_pt1 | contig 13546 bp, 6 predicted proteins | sample Hotspr20Samplet1_FD_202363 | JGI IMG/M metagenome (GOLD analysis project Ga0308391, IMG submission 202363) | Hot spring phototrophic mat microbial communities from Octopus Spring, Yellowstone National Park, Wyoming, United States - 20050623_t1 ... | reverse complement strand
GGCCAGGGCCTCGCGGGCCCGCTCGAGCTCGACCTCGCGCTCGCCGGTCGGCCGGCGTCACCGCGCCTGTCGGGCCGCGCCCGCCTCTCCGGCGGCGAGGTGAGCGATGCGGCGAGCGGCTTGCGGCTTCGGGCGATCGAGGCGGTCGCCACCGCCGAGGGCGGGCGGCTCGTGCTCGAGCGGCTCGAGGCCCGCGACCGCCGCGACGGCCGCCTCACCGGCTCGGGCGAGCTCGACCTCGCGACGGGCCGGCTTCGGCTCGCGCTCGAGCTCGGCGCGTTCCAGGCGCTCGCCGCCGAGCTCGGCACCGCGACGCTCTCCGGCACCGCCGAGCTGCGCGGCGACGGGACCGGCCTCGAGCTCGCAGCACGCCTCGAGGTCGACCGGGCCGAGCTGCGCCTGCCCGACCCGCCGCCCCCGGTGCCCGCCACCATCCCGGTCCGCGAGGTCGGCGACGGTGCGCGACCGTACCCCGAGCCCGCCGCCGGCCCGCCCTTGCCCGTCCGCCTCGACCTGCGGCTCGACGCCGACCAGCGGCTCTTCCTGCGCGGCCGCGGCCTCGAATCGGAGTGGTTCGGCCGGGTCCGTGCCCGCGGCACGCTCGCCGAGCCCGACGTGGTCGGGCGGATCGAGCTGCGCCGCGGCCATCTCGACCTTTTGGGCAGCCGTTTCGCCCTCGAGCGGGGGGCGATCGAGTTCGACGGGGCGGTGCCGCCGCTGCCACGGCTCGACGTGCTCGGCACCGCCCGCAAGGCCGAGATCACCGCCCGGGTGGGCCTGCGCGGCCGAGCGCCGTTCTCGCCAACTCGATCGCCACGCTCCAAGGCGGTGGGATCGACGCCTTGAGCCCGCTGCGCCGGGCCGCCGGGCTCGACACGCTCGACGTCGGCGGCGATGCCGACACGGGCGGTGCTTTGCGCGCCGGCAAATATGTGAGCGAGCGCGTCTTCGTCGAGATGCAGCGGGGCGTCACGCCGGAGAGCGGCCGAGCCCGGGTCGAGGTCGATCTCGGCAACAATGTCCGCGGCACGACCGAGGTCCGCGAAACGAGCCGGACCGGCTTCGCCCTCGAATGGCGCTACGACTATTGACGGCCCGCGGGTCCAAGGGCCGCTCGGTCTCGAGCGGAACGGGGTTCGACGCGGCCCCGATCCCGCTTCAAACCGGCCGCATCAAGATCGCCATCCGCTGCCCGCGCAACCGCTCGTGGTAGGCGAGCTGGTCGGGGTCGAGGTCGGCGCGGGGCCGCCGCTCGAGCTCGAAATAGCCGTGCGTGTCGCGGCCGCGCACCAGCATCGCACTGTCGGCCGCCCCGACCACCTGCCGGACGTGCGGCGGGATGTAGCGGATGGCGAAGCCGATCCGCCGGTCGTCCGAGCGGTTCTGGAAGCTGCCGTGGAAGATCTTGACGTGGTGCAGCGACATCTGGCCGGGCCGCAGCACGATGTCGACCGCCTGCTCCTCGCCGACCTCGACCGCGATCTCCTGGCCGCGCGAGAGCAGGTTCTCTTTGGCGTAAGTGTCGCGGTGCGGCACGACCTCGCGGGTGTGGGTGCCGGGGACGACCCGCATGCAGCCCGATTCGACCGTCGAGGGCGAGAGGGCCACCCAGGCGGTCACCACCTCGTCCGAGCCGAGCCCCCAATAGGTAATGTCCTGGTGCCAACTGATATAGTCCCGGGTCTTCTGCCCCTTGGCGAAAATCACCGACTCCCAGCAGAGGATGTTCGGCCCGATCACGTCCTCGACCGCATCCAGAATGCGCGGATGGTGGACCAGCTCGTCGGCCCAGAGCATGGTGAGGTGCGGCTTGTGGCGCAGCTCCTTGGGGAGTTCGCCGCCGAACCCCGCCTCGTGCGCCTCGAGCGCCGCCCGGGCACGCGCCGCCTCTTCGGCCGAGAGCGCGTCGATCGGGAACAGATAGCCCTGCGCCCGGTAGAACGCGACCTGCGCCTCGCTCAGGAGCTTGCCCATCCGACCGCCTCCCGCGCCGTGCCGGACGCCCATGGTGCCGGCTGTGGCGGCTCGCGGCAAATGCGGTCGCCGCAACGCGGCGCGCGCCTTCCGCAGAGCTCGGCCGGCCGCTAAGGGGGAGCCCGTGAGCGCCGATCCGCCGCACCTTCGCGGGCTCGACCCGGCCCAGCGCGAGGCCGCCACCTTCGGCATCGCGGGACGCCCGCCGGCACCCTCGCCGCCGCTCCTCATCCTGGCCGGGGCCGGCACCGGCAAGACCCGCACCCTCGCCCATCGCGTAGCCCATCTCTTGGTCGAGGGCGCCGACCCGCGTCGCATCCTGCTGCTCACCTTCACCCGCCGCGCGGCCGAGGAGCTGATCCGCCGGGTCGAGCGGCTCTGCCTCGACCTTTCGCGCCCGCGCGCGACGCTTGCCGAAGGGATCGTTTGGGCCGGCACGTTCCACGCCGTGGCGGCCCGGCTCCTGCGCCGCCACGCCGAGGCGCTCGGCCTCCCGCCCGCCTTCACCGTCCTCGACCGCGGCGATTCGGCCGACCTCCTCGACCTGGTCCGCGAGGAGGAGGGGCTCGCCCGGATCGACCGCCGGTTCCCCAAAAAGGACACGTGCCTTGCCATCTACGGCCTGGTCGTGAACAGCGGCCAGAGCCTCGAGGCGGTGCTGCGGCGTCGGTTCCCCTGGTGCGCCGAGTGGCACGACGAGCTCAAGGGGCTCTTTCGCGCCTACGCCCGGGCGAAGGCGGCGCAGGGCGTGCTCGACTACGACGACCTTCTCCTCGCGCTCGAGCGGGCGCTTACCGAGCCGGCGCTCGCGGCCGAGCTCCGCGGGCTCTTCGACCACGTGCTGGTCGACGAGTACCAGGACACGAACCCGCTGCAGGGCCGGATCCTCGTCGCGCTCGCGCCGGACGGCCGCGGCGTCACCGTGGTCGGCGACGACGCCCAGGCGATCTACGGCTTCCGCGCCGCCACCGTCCGCAACATCCTGGATTTCCCGAACGCGTTCACGACACCGGTCACGATCGTGAAGCTCGAGCGGAACTATCGCTCGACCCGGCCGATCCTGGATGCCGCGAACGCGGTCATGGGCCTGGCCCGCGAGGGCTTCCGCAAGACGCTCCGGTCGGAGCGGGCTTCGGCGCAAAAGCCCCGGCTCGTCCATCTCGAGGACGAGCACGCCCAGGTCGACCACGTGGTCCGCAGCGTCCTCGAGGCCCGCGAGCAGGGCCTGCGCCTGGCCGACCAGGCGGTGCTGTTCCGCACCGCGCACCATTCGGCCCAGCTCGAGGTCGAACTCGTCCGCCGCGGGATCCCGTTCGTGAAGTACGGCGGCCTCAAGTTCCTCGAAGCCGCGCACGTCAAGGACGTCTTGGCCATCCTGCGGCTGGCCGAGAACCCGGCCGACCGGGTGGCGGGGCTGCGCGTGCTCCAGCTCCTGCCGGGGATCGGCCCAGGCACCGCCCGCCGGCTGCTCGATGCCGCCGCGGCCCGAGGCCGCGGGCTCGCCGGGCTCGCCGAGCTCCGCCCGCCCGCCGCCGCCCGGCTCCTCTGGGCCGAGCTCGCGGCCCTCCTGGTCGAGCTCGAGGCGGCCCCGCTCTGGCCGGGCCAGATCGAGCGGGTCCGCCGCTTCTACGACCCGCTTTTGCCCGATCTGCACGACGATCCGGCACCGCGCCTTGCCGATCTCGACCAGCTCCAGGCGGTGGCGCAGCGCTTTTCCGACCGCCGCCGGTTCTTGACCGAGCTCGCCCTCGACCCGCCGGCGGCAGCGTCCGACGAGGCCGGGGTGCCGGTCCGCGACGAGGACTGCCTCACCCTCTCGACGATCCACTCGGCCAAGGGCCTCGAGTGGAAGCTCGTCTTCGTCTTGAACTGCGTCGACGGCTGCATCCCCTCGGACATGGCGACCGGCACGCCCGAAGAGATCGAAGAAGAGCGGCGCGTGCTCTACGTGGCGATCACCCGTGCGAAGGACCGGCTCGAGCTTTTGGTGCCCGAGCGGTTCTACACCTTCGGCCAGCCGCGCACCGGCGACCGCCACGTGCGGGCGGCGCGCTCGCGTTTCTTGCCGGATCGGATCCTCGACCGGTTCGAGCGGGTCTCGGCCCACCGCCCGCGCCCGAGCGATCCGTCGGCACCGCCCGACGGCCCGCGGATGGACATCCGCGCCGCCCTCGAGGCGATGTGGAAGTGAGAGGTTCCACCGCAGGCCGATGATGGCCGATCAGGTCGGCGCGATCGGCGGATGACGACAGGCGGCCGGCCGACCGCGGCGGTCGTGATCGTCGGACGCCTCGAAAACGGCTGGATCCTCCCTGTGGAACGCGCGCCACCGCGCCGGGCGGCGTGATCCGGATCACTGGAACACGCGGCCCGATGCCGGTAATGTCGAGTGGAGCGAACGTTCAGCGTTCGTGCCGCGGGAGGGAACGTCATGGGTCCGAAGGTCGGGCTGCACTCGCTCGCCATCCTCGCGGGAATGTTGTCCGCCGGACAGGCCTCGGCCCAGCCCGTGGTCCCGCTCGGAACCAGCCCCCTCGGGGCGCCCCCCGCCCGGGTGATCGTGGCCAAGGTCGCGGCGATCGAGCAGCCGATCGTCTACAACCGCTTCGGTTCGTTCGATCCGGCCGGCATGCTCTACGCCCTCGAGCGCGACCTCGTGACGGTCGTGGAAAACGGCCAGCCGATCGCCCGTCTGCGAGCGGACAAGCGCCCGCGTCCTCTCGTCCTGCGCGGCAACGTCGGCGACGAGCTCGTCATCGAGTTCACCAACCGCCTGCCGGCGCTGCAGCCGAGCTTCGACCCGGTCACGGGCGAACTTTCGCGTCGGGGGCCGACGAACGGCGTCTGCCCCGGTGCCGACTGGCCCTGTACCCGAACGGCCTCGATCGCCGTGCACGGGATCCCGGTCCTCGGCGGAAGCGATCGCGAGCACGGGCTCGTGCCGATCGCCCCTGGGGAAAGCCAGACCTATCGGCTGCGCCTCGAGCGCGAGGGCGCCTATCTCTTTTCGAGCCTGGGTGCGCCGGCGGGCGGCGAAGGCGACGGCGGATCGCTCGTCCACGGCCTCTTCGGGGTGATCGTGGTGGAACCCGCGGGCTCTCGTTGGTACCGCAGCCAGGTCGACGCCGCCCGGTTGCAGGCGGCGAGGTCGGCGGCAGCGTCAGGGGCCTTCCTCGCGTACGACGCCGCGGACCCGGGCGCCCGCCTCGACATGCTCGCAGCCACGCCGGATGCGCAGGGTCGGTTCGAGCTCCTGGCGGGTGACCTCTCGGCGGTGGTCGATGTCTGCCCGGCTTGGAACGCGGGCGTTCCCGGTTCGGCCTGCCCGCGCGAAGGCTTGGCCGCCTTCCGCGAGTTCGTCGTCGTGTTCCACGACGAGCTCAAAACCTTCTACCCCGAGCGGCTGCGCGAGTTGCGCGAGCTGCCCGAAGGAGATCCGGACGCGGTCCTGGCAGACGTGTTGCAGGGGGTGCGCGACGGCTTCGCGATCAATTACGGCGCCTCCGGGATGGGAGCGGCACTCCTCGCCAACCGCAAGGGTTTCGGCCCCGCCAAGGACTGCGTGGAATGCGCCTACGAGGAGTTCTTCTTGCAGTCCTGGGCGAACGGCGATCCGGCGCTTCTGCCGCAGTATGCCGACGATCCGTCGAACGTGTTCCACTCCTACCTCGGCGATCCGGTCGTGTTCCGCAACCTGCACGCCGGGCCCAAGGAGACGCACGTCTTCCACTTGCACGCGCACCAGTGGCTCGCGCAGCGCAACGACGATGCCGGAATGGCGGGGCGAACGCTCGGAGTCTCCTCGTCCCCGGGCAATTATCTCGATTCGCAGACCATCGCCCCGCTCCAGTCGTTCAGCTACCCGATCTATTACGGCGGCAGCGGCAATCTGAACCTGACGCCCGGCGATTCGATTTTCCACTGCCATCTCTACCCGCACTTCGCCCAGGGCATGTGGGGGCTGTGGCGGGTCCACGACGTCTTCGAGGACGGCAGGCGGCGGTTGCCCGACGGCGAGCTCGGGCCCGGCGAGCCCATCCCGCAACCGGGGGTGGCGCCGACGACCGGCACGCCAATCCCGGCGGTGGTGCCGCTCCCCGGACACGCGCTGCCGCCCGCACCGACCGCCGAGATGCCCGGCTACCCGTTCTACATCGAAGGGCGACCGGGCCACCGGGCACCGCAGCCGCCGCGCGACATGGTCCGCGACGCCGGCCTGCCGCGCCACGTCGTCACCGGCGGCACCCGCACGGTCGCCGGAATCCCGGCGGCGCAACAGGCGGCCCTGGACGCAGGTGGGGTGGACGAGCTCGTCAAGCTTGCCCTCGTGACCGGCGACATGTCGGTCGAGCTCGAGACCGCCACGCTCGAGATCCTGCCTGCCGACGGCACGGCCAAGGAGCGCGCGGCGATGGCCTTCCACGCCGGCCGGCCGCTTGCGGTGACGATGGCCGACGGCAGCCTCGGGCAGCGGGTCCGCTTCGCCCAGGTCGAGCCCGGCTTGGCGGGCAACCCGGACGTCCTGCCACCGGTCAAGGGGCGTGTCGGGTGGGAGTCGCGCACACCTGCAGGTCACGATCTCCTCCCCTCCGGAAAGCGGGCGGTCTTCTGGGTCAACGGCAACAGCCCCGATGCGCCGCCCGACGAGCCGCCCGGTGCCCCGGGTGCACCCTTCGCCGATCCCTGCGTCGGCGTCCCGCGCGAGCAGTGGGTGCGCTACCGGGTGGCGGCGATCCAGGCCGACCTCGTCGTCAACGACGCCGGCTGGCACGATCCGCAGGCCCGCCTGAACGTGCTGGCGAGCGACGCCGACCGCCTCCAGGCACGGCGCGTCGGACGCGGCACGGACGAGGACGTGAAGCCTTTCTTCTTCCGAGCCCATTCCGGCGACTGTATCCTCTTCGAGCACGAGAACCGGCTCCCCAAGGAGCTCGCCCTCGACGATTTCCAGGTGAGGACGCCGACCGACACGATCGGCCAACACATCCACCTCGTGAAGTTCGACGTCACGGCATCGGACGGCTCGGGCAACGGCTTCAACTACGAGGACGGCACCTTCGCCCGCGAGGCGATCCTCGAGCGGGTGCACGCCGCCACCGCCCCGGGTGGGAGGGTCACGGGCGGCAGCGTCCGTGAGCCGGCGCCGAACGAGTACCAGGTCACCATCCAACGCTGGTACGCCGATCCGATGCTCTGGGGCCCGCCCGATGCGGCACCGGGCAGCCGGCCGGTCGACAAGACCTTGCGCACGGTCTTCACCCACGACCATTTCGGCCCCTCCTCGATCCAGCAACACGGCTTCTACGCAGCACTCCTGATCGAGCCCGCGGGCTCGTCCTGGTGGGACCGGTTGGCGGCACGCGACATCACCAACCGGCCCGGCGCCAACGGGATCAAGGAGGGTCGCGGGGTCGGCACGCAGGTGCGGGTCACGCCGCCCGCCGGCGAAGGCGGGCCCTATGCCGAGTTCGCCCTCGCGATCGCCGACTTCGCGTTGCTCTACGAACCTTGCGGAACGGGTGCGCCCTGTCGCGACCCGGTCGGCCCGGACGCCACGGGGCTCGAGCGGACCGCGCACCTCGTGGCCACCCGCCCGCCGCAGCTTCTGACCGACGCCCACCGAGCGGCCCTGCTCGAGCGGCGGGCCGCGCTCGCGGGCGAGCGGCCGATCGCCCCGCCGCACCTGCCCGAGGCGATCTCGGCCAAGCATCACGATCCCTATCTGCTCAACTACCGCAACGAACCCTTGGCGCTGCGGATCGGCGAGCGCCAGGGTTCCGGCTCCTGGCGCCAGAAGCCGGGTGTGGAGGGCGACCTCGCCGCGGTCTTCTCGAGCATCGTGCACGGCCGCGACCCGGCGACCGAGCTGTTCCTCGCCCAGGAGGGCGAGCGGCTGCAGCTCCGGCTCATCCAGGGCGCCCAGGAGGTGCAGCACATGTTCGCTGTCCAGGGCCTGTCCTGGCCGCGCGAGGCCAACGATCCGAACAGCTTCCGGATCGCCGCCCAGGAGATCGGCATCTCCGAGCATTTCGAGCTCGATCTCGTCATGCCGGGGGTGCCGCAGGGCAGCGAGAGGGTCGACCTCGTCTACCACGCGACGACCGTGGACGGGCTGTGGAACGGCGCCTGGGGGCTTCTGCGCGTCCATCGGGGCGACCCCACGGCGACCCCCGCCGAGGCGCTCGTCGCCGGTCTCGGGCCGGCGAGCCCGCCCGCCGCGGCGCCGCCGGTTGCGGTCCCGGCGGCAGCTCCGGCCACCGCGGCCCCGGGCGCTCCGACGCGGACCCAGCCGAACCTCGCCTTCAAGCTGTTCGGCACCCCGGCGGGGATCCCTGCCCCGCTCGCCACGACTGCGCCCCTGCCGGCGCCGCCGGTCCGGCTCGCTTGGCCCGGGCGTCTGCGCGTGCCGGAGATCGCGTCCCGACCAGCGGCGCCGCTCGCGGCCCGCGCCCCGGCTCGTGTCACGGTCGAGCGGCTGCCGGCCGGGGCCACGAGCGCCTGTAGCCCGCACGATCCGCGCCGCCGCTACATCCTCGAGGCCTGGCGGGTCGATACCTGGCTCGGTCAGCGGGTCGATGGTCCGAACGAGGGGTTGCGCCTCGGTGCCCAGGGCCGGCTCCGCTCGCGGGCGGCGCTCGCCTGGGTGATGCTCGCACACGAGCCGGTCGCGTTCGCGAACGGCCCCAGTTGCTCCCGCACGCTCCTGCCGAGTGCCTTGGAGACCGATCCGACGCTCTGGGTCGAGCGGCGCAAAGCGGTCCGCGCCGAGCACCGCAAGTCGGGCGAGGTGCCGCCGCTCGTCCTGCGCGCCAAGGCCGGCGAGTGCCTCGAGGTCGTGCTCCACAACTGCCTCGCCGGGGCGGAACTTGCCGACGGCGCCGAGCAGGCGGCGTGCAAGCCGGTGCCGCCGGGCTCGCGCATGGCCGCGCTCGACGTGCTCGGCCGCGGCGACGCGAACGACGTCGACCGGGACCTTCTGCCCAAGATCGTGGGCCTCAACCTGCAGGACCTCTCACCTTCCTACAGCGTCGGGCTGCGGCCGCAGATCGTGGGCCAGGACTTCCTGGCCGACCCGAGCCCGGTCGGCACCAACCTGCCGATCGGGCCGGACGGCGCCCCGGACCCCGACCGGCTCGGCGGGCTGCGGCCTGGCGAGGCCCGCGCTCTGAACTGGTGGGCCGGCATCGTCACGACACGCTCCTGCGAGGAGGCCGATGCGCCGCCGGACGTCTGCGGCGCCGAGGGCGTGACCCACTGGCCCGAGCGCCGCGCGCTGCCGCTCGGCATCGTCAACCTCGTCGCGACGGGCGACGTGCTCGAACACGGTCAGCACCATCTCCTGGGTGCCCTCGTGGTCGAGACCGCGGGCGGTCGCTGGAACCTGCCCGTGGACCCGCTCACGGCCCGACCGGAGCGGCCGCAGGACTGGGTGCGGGTCGACGAACCGGCCCCGGTCGCGGCGGCGAACGCGGCGAATCCGCCCCTCGACGTGCGGCGCAACGGCGGCCTCGAGGCCAGGATCCTCATGACCAACGTCAAGCTCGGCCACGAGGAGTGGCGGCGCGAGCACGTCCTCCTCTACGCCGACGGGCTCGGCGCGCACTACCGGGCCCCGGGCGACCCGGCCTTCCGGCCGGTCCCCTCCTGCCGGGTGTGCGACGACAGCTACGACCTGGGCAGCCAGGCAGTGTCGGCTCGCAGCGCTCCGTTCTTCGCCCGCCTCGGGCTCGTGCCCTGGACCGAGACCGGTCGACCGAACGGGGCGGCTCGGCCGATCGACTACAACCGGGTCGTTTTCCCGCCCGAGTTCTTCGGGGCACCGGACCCGGCGACGCGCACGCTGCGGGCGGTGGCGGGCGAGGTCGTGAGCATCCGGGTGGCGCAGCCCTACGGCCGCGCCCGCCAGCACGCCTTCACCGTGCTCGGCCACGACTTCCCGGATCTGTTGCCGCACTTCGGCTCGCCTGCGGCGGTGCTCGTGGCGCCGGGCCGGGCCTTCACCGCGACGCTCTGCCGGGCGTGGGATCCGCGCGAGCGGTTTGCCTCGGGCGCCGACTGGTACGGCTTCGAGGACCGGCCGTGCCTCGTGGGCGGCGCGCGCGAGGGCCGCTGGCTGTGGCGCGACGGGCCGGCGATGTTCTTCGCTGGGGGCATGTGGGGCGTGCTCGAGGTGGCGCCGACCGCCGGCCCCTGAGGGGCGCCGCCGCCGCAGCACCGCGGCCCGGCGTCCCGCGACGTCTTGACACCAGCTGGCGAGCGACCCTCGTGCTCGTCTCGGGAGGGAGGTTTCGTCCTGTGCTTCCGACGAGAACGGTCGGCCACCGGAGTCGACACCTCTTGAAGGCTTTTCCGCCTACCACCCGTCGGAGACGATCTCGACGATGCCGATTCGTCTGATCGAAGTTCGTGGCACCAAATATTATGAGGCCGCAGAAGCATTGCAGAACGGCCGTCTCGCCCCGGGAACCTCCGTCGTTCTGGTTCCGAGGCCGGACAATCCGTACGACCACACGGCCGTCGAGATCAGGCTGCTCGATGCGACCATGCTCGGTCACGTTCCGCGAGAGCTTTCGGCCGCATTTTTCGCGGCGGTGCGCGCGGGCCGCGTGAACGACGCCCGGATCCGCTGGGCAGGCGAGGTCGGCGAACGTGTCGAGATCACGGTCGAAGTCGAGTTGGCGAGCCACGCACCTCGGGTCGAACCACCCGCGCCGGCGCCGCGTCCCGCCGTGCGAGCCGACGCGCTGCGAGCTGCTCCCAGCGAGCCGGCGCCGGTACCCTCACCGTCGGCTCCCGAGCGACCGCGCCCGGGCGCCGCTTGGTTCTGGTGGCTCGTCGGCGGCCTCTTCGTCCTTTGGCTGCTGGCGCATTGACACCCGTCGCTCCGACCTCGTTGGCAAATCGCCGGCTGCCGAATACCATGGGTCGGCTAATGTGCGGGGTATCCCTTCATGGCCCGGCTGGTACCCAGAAATCGCCTACCCGTCGACCCGAACACCTTTCCGAACAACGGGCCGGTTCGGCACGCCGTGGGAATCGACTTGGGCACGACCAACTCCGTCGTGGCCTTGGCTTCGTGGGATCCCGCGGCCCCTGACACGATCGAAGTCCGTTGCCTCGAGGTGGACCAGCCGACCGCGGAGGCCGGCACGCATGTCGGCACGCTCGTGCCCTCGGTCGTCGCCAGGCATGGCGACGAGACTTATGTGGGAGAGGGTGCAAAGCGGCTGGTGGCGGCGGGCCCGGGGCTCGGTCTCGAAGTCAACCGGGACCTCTTTTTCGAGACGAAGAACGAGATCGGCACCGGCAGAATTTATACGAAGGCACCCGACGGTTATCGGACGCCAGGCGAAATCGGTGGGCACATTCTGCGCTACCTCCGGCAGGTGGTCGCCGTCCAGCCGGAAGCCATCGTGGTTACTGTCCCTGCATCGTTCCAGATCGCGCAACGTGCCGAAACGAGGAAAGCGGTGGATCATGCCGGCTTCGATCCGGGTCTGGTCCAGTTGCTGGACGAGCCGGTCGCAGCTTTCCTCGATTTCCTCGCGACTCAGGAAAGCTCGGTGCCGGGTCCTTCGGAAAAACAGCAGAACGTCCTCGTGTTCGATTTCGGAGGCGGAACCTGCGACATTGCCATTCTCAACGTGGCCCGGAGAGACGGACGCCTCACGTTGATGCCGCGAAGCATCTCGCGATTCCACCGATTGGGAGGCGGCGACATCGACGCAGCTATCGTCTACGATGTCTTGATACCGCAGCTTCTGGAGCAGAACCAACCTTTCCGAAAATTGGGTTATCCGGAAAAGAAGCGTCAGCTCGAGCCGGCGCTGCGCCCCATCGCCGACGGGCTCAAGACCGGCCTCTGTCGCGAGCTCAATCGCCGCCGTGCTCTCGGGCTGCCCGATGAGCCGGAACTCCGGCGGACGCTGGCTGGTCGGTACACCGTGACCGTCGATGGGGAGGAATACGTCCTGACCAACCCGACTTTGACCCTGGCGCGCTTCGAGAACGTATTGGAGCCGTTCCTCGATCGGAACATTCTCGCGCCGCGGGCCGACGAGTACAGGATGGCTCGCTCGATTTTCGCGCCGCTCGAAGACGCTTTGATGCGCGCGCAGCTCGCCTATGAGGACGTCGACTTGGTGCTCTTGGTGGGCGGCAGCGCCAACATCCCCCAGGTCGGAGATGCTCTGGCTAAGGCGTTTGCCCGTGCGGAGCTCGCAACTTACGAGGATCCGGTCGATCGCAAGGAATGCGTCGCGCGGGGCGCCGCGATTGCCGCTCTGGTGACAGCGTCTACCGGGCAACGGGTCTTGGATCCCGTTTGTTTCGACTCGGTCGGCATCGCCACGCGAGAGGGGTTCCTCGAATTGATACCCGCCGGCACTCGTCTACCCGCACCGGAAGTGGGCAAAAGCGCGGCCGTACCGTTGAGGGCGCCTCGGGCGAGCCGGCGCGAGCCGTTGCCGTTGCGATTGGAGGTGCAGAGCGGCGACGGCCGCTGCTTGTTCACGAGCACGTGGCAACTGGTGGCGCCGGTTGCGGAGGGCGAAGGACTCGTCTTGCGCTGGCGCCTGGATGCGGACCAGGTGCTCCATTTGCGGGCCAGCCGGCCCGGTCGTGCCGATCAGCAAGACATGGAAGCTCAAATAGAGAATCCGCTCACTCACGTCCTCAACCCGATCGCCAAAGAGGTCGAAGCCGAGGAGCTCGAACGCCAGATCGCGTCCGGGAGGTTGACGCCGGCAGAGCGTGAGACGAAGGCGCTCAAACTCGTGGGCCTTCTCGACGATCTCGGCCGTCGCGAGAAGGCCTTCGCCATCCTGCGCGCGCTGCAGGCACAAAAGGGCGGGCCGGATGCGGCTTTATTGAATTGGATGGGACTCCTTGCGTGGCGAATGGGTGACCTCCAGGAGGCGGAGCGGCTCTTCGTGGAAGCGGCCAAGGCAGACGAGAGCGCAGCGGCTCCGCTATTCAACCTTTCGCTTCTGCTCGAGAAGGGTGGGAGGCTGTCGGAGGCTTTCGATGCGATCGCGCGCGGCTTGGAGCGTGAGACCGGAGCTCCCTATTTCACCCAGCGGGCTCTCCTAGCGGCGAAGCTCGGTGATGCGGAAGTGCGAGCCCGAGCGCTCGAAGCCGCCAGACCGCTTTGGCCGGCGTTGCCGGCCATGAGCGATTGGGAGCTTTGGTGGTACCGCACATGGGCTCGCGAGGTGTGCGATGACGTCGTCTTGCGCGTGACCCAGGCAGAGCTTCGTCGCCGAAACCGCGCTGGCGAGTTGGCTTCTTCCGTCGGGGGTGAATTACCGAGCGTCGCGGAGACGATCGGGTGAGCTGGCTCGTTCCGTACTCCGACCTCACGCCGGAGCAGCTGCAGTCGGTCGAGGCCACGCCCGACCAACATCGGCTGGTCGTTGGGGGACCTGGTTCGGGTAAGACCTTGGTCTTGCTTCACCGAGCAGCCTGGCTTCGAAAACGTTTCAACGTCAACGATAAACGCTTCAGAATTTTTGTTTATACGAATGTGCTAAAGGACTATATTCGAGCCGGATGTCAGGATCTAGGTCTCCCT
>Ga0308391_1000808_pt1 | contig 13562 bp, 9 predicted proteins | sample Hotspr20Samplet1_FD_202363 | JGI IMG/M metagenome (GOLD analysis project Ga0308391, IMG submission 202363) | Hot spring phototrophic mat microbial communities from Octopus Spring, Yellowstone National Park, Wyoming, United States - 20050623_t1 ... | reverse complement strand
AAGCGATGAAGTATTGGTCGCCGGACGCCCGGCTCCGATCACCTGGGGACCTCGACAAATGGGTGGGTCATGTCACGGCGTGGGAGGGGCCGGATGTGGCAAATGGACCCTTCGGCTCGTGGCCGTAATCTACGGGGGATCTATCGAGGTAGTGCGCACCGACATGAGCTATCCGCTGTGGATAGTTCGGTAACTGCCTGGTGCTTGTCTGTTCAATTCGGTTCTAGAGTCCTCAACTGGTGACTCTTAGTCTGATTGAGAGCTAATGCATTGAAAATCTGTCATTCCGGGGGGAAGCCGACAGTTTCGTTGGGCGCAGGGGGTCGCAGGTTCAAATCCTGCCGCCCCGACCAGAACAGAAGTCCTTTGGCCGGCTCAGGATTGGCTGCCGGCGGAGCGGACCTGGTCGGTTTCCTGCGGCGCCGCGGCGACCGCCTCTTTGAGCGGCTCGTAAACCACCTTGCGGTGCAACGAGAAATAGACGACCATGAGCGTCACCAGCGCCAGGCCCACCGCCGCCAGAAACGCCGTGAGCCGGCCTACCAGACGGATGGAGGCAAACGCTTCGCGCGCATCCTGCGAAACCAGCACCACCCAGCCGAGCTTCTGGTAGTCATCCTTCAACCCCGTGTCAGCGAAGCCGATCAGGCGGCGGCCCATGTTCGGGACATCGGTCACCAGATAGCCGGTCTGGCGCCCCTCGATCGTCGCGAAAGCGTCCTGCACGGCGACCCACTCCGGCGACTTCAGGTTCGCCTGGAGAGTCGCCTCGGGCGAAGCGATCACCGTGCCGTCATCCTTGACGAGCGAGGTCCTCAGATTCAGCGGCGGATGCGCCTGGTTGACGATGCGGAACAGACTGGAGACGTCCACCAGGGCGTCGAGCGTGCCGATGAATCGGTTCGTCCCCGGCTCGAGGACCGGCACGCCGATGCCGATGTAATGAGCCTTGGTGACGTCGTCGTAGAGGATGTCCGTGACGCTGACGGCGCCGCGGCCTTGGGCATAAATCGCCTGCCAGTACTCCTCGTCGGCCTGGAAATAGTCGAGCGTCTTGTGGGTGGCGGCGATTGTCGCCCCGCGCGCGTCGGTGAGGGTGATGCGCAGGAAGCGCGGGTCCAGGTCGCGGTACTTGCGCAATTGGACGGCGGCGGGCGCCGACAGGATCTGGCGCACGACGGGTTCGGAGGCCGCTCCGGCCCAGGACTCCTCCACGCGCCTGATCCGCTCGGTCACCGCCTCCGCGCTCATGCCCTCCCAGGCTCGGTTGGCCGCCAGGGCGGCCTCGACGACGGCATTGGAGGCCGCCATTTTCCCGGTCTCCAAGACACGCTCATGAACGAACTCGCCCACCTCCCAGGCCGTGGCCTCGGCAAAGATCTTGAAGTGCGTCCCGACGGTGTGGCGCAGCTCACGGTCACTTCGGGTAATGGCGTAGATGCCGGCCAGGCTGATCGGCACGACAGTGACGAGCAGGCCGATGAGCAAACGCTTGAACGAGATGTGAAGTTCCAAACTTTCACCCGGCATGGTCGACTTCCTTCCGGCGCAGCAACGGGCTGCGCGCCGGGTTGCTCCGTTCTCAAGAATAAGCGAAAATAGGATGCTCGGCTGCAGGTTTTTCTAAAGGCCTCAATCCGTCGGAAAGGCGATGCTCGCTGGCGATGAGCTCATTGGGCCGCACCGGAGGCGGGCGGAAGGGGCCCAAGCCCCAGCTCGACCAGCGTACGCACGCCGATGCCCGTCGGGCCCTTCGGCATGAAGGGCTTGGCCTCCTCCAGCCAGGCCGTGCCCGCGATGTCCAAATGAACCCAGGGCACAGGATCGGCGAACTCCCTCAGGAATCGCGCCGCCGTGACGGCGCCTGCGGCGCGCGGCCCGACATTGGCCAGATCGGCAAATGGGGTCTCGAGCAGCTCCAGGTACTCTTCGTCGAGAGGCATCGGCCAGAGCCTCTCGCCGGCTGAGCGGGCCGCTGCCAGAACGCGGTCGAGCCAGTTGGAATCGTTGCCGAACGCGCCGGCGTAGACGTGGCCGAGGGCCACGACGATCGCCCCGGTCAGGGTCGCCAGATCAACCAAGTGCGTGCAGCCGAGGCGGCGGGCGTAGGTGATGGCGTCGGCAAGGATCAGCCGGCCCTCAGCGTCGGTGTTCAGCACCTCGACCGTCTTGCCGGAAAGCGTGGTGACGATATCGCCCGGCCGCTGGGCGCGCGGGCCGGGCATGTTCTCGACCGCCGGAACCAGCGCGGTCACCGGCGCCGGCGGCCGCAGCTCGGCGATGGCCCGCATGGCCGCCAGCACGGCGGCGCCGCCTGCCATGTCGTACCGCATCTGGTCCATCTTCTCGGAAGGCTTGATCGAGATGCCGCCGGTGTCGAAGGTGACGCCCTTGCCGAGCAGACCCAGGTGAGCCGGCCCCGACTCGGCCTCCGGCCGGTAGCGCACCACAATCAGGACAGGGGGCTCGGCGCTGCCTTGCGCGACGCCGAGCAGGGCGCCCATGCCGAGCTGGCGCATCCGTTCCCGGTCCAGAATCTCGCAGCTCAGCCCGCGCTCGTGGGCCATGGCCAGCGCCGCCTCGGCGAGCGCCGTCGGGGTGAGCCGGTTGCCGGGTTCGGCAACCAGTTCGCGGGCCCAGTTCTGCGCCTCGGCCACCAGGCGGCCGCGCCAGACAGCCTGTTCGAGCTCGCCGGCTGGGCCCTCCGGAACGAGGACGGCGAAGCCCTCCAGCCGCGAGTCTTCCTTCTTCGGATCGGTGCGGTAGCGGTCAGGCTCGTAGGCGCCGAGCAGCGCGCCCTCGACGGCCGCCCGGACCAAGGCCGCTACGCCAAGGCCGCCCCCGAGCCACACTGCGATGCGTTTGACAGCTTTCGATTTGAGCGCGCGGACGGCGGCGGCGCTCACGAGGCGGAGTCGGGCGGCGTCAAACTCGGCCCGCTTGCCGCAACCGGCGAGAACCAGCCTCTGGGCTTCGAGGCCCTCGGGCCGATGCAGCCGGCTCAGGGTGAACCGCTCGCCGGTGAACTCGCCGACGGCATAGAGTTCGTCGATGCGCGGCTGAACGGGCAGATCGAGCTTGGGAGGGCCTTCCTTGAAGGCCGGAATCAGTAACGCGTCTGCTCGGACCTCTGTGAGGGGTTGGACGATCAGTTCCACTTGCATGCGTGTGCTCCTTGCCATTCGATCTCAGCGCGGCGCGCGGCGCCGGATCGCCTCCCGGGCCTCCGTCTCGCGCTCCCGGGCCCGGATCGCTTCGCGTTTGTCGTGCTGCTTCCTGCCCCGAGCGAGTGCGATTTCGCACTTGATCCGGCCGTCTTTGAGATAGATCTTGGTGGGGACGAGCGTCAGTCCCTTCTCGCGCCTCTTGCCTGCCAGCTTGTCGATCTCCTGTCGGTGGAGCAAGAGCTTCCGGCGCCGGTCGATCGGGTGATTCCAGATGTTGCCGTGCGAGTAGTGGCCGATGTGGACGTTCACCAGCCAGGCCTCGTTGCCGGCGATCTCGGCGTAGCCGTCTCGAAGCTGGATCTGGCCGTTGCGCGCCGCCTTCACCTCGGTGCCGGTCAGCACCAAGCCGGCTTCGTAGCGCTCAAGCAAGAAATAGTCATGGCGCGCTTTGCGGTTGTCGGCCAGGATCTTGATGTTGGCGTGTTCGTCGGCCACCCTAAGCGAGCTCTCAACGCGCGCCTCGCAGCCAGCGTCAACTACTAATGTGGCGGGATCTTGCGCGCGAAGGTATCTTAGCACACCGGGGGAGTCGCTATAAGATGCGGCTTTTCATGCAGTTAGCATTGATAGCCGGCGCTTCGGGCCTGCTCGTCTACCCGGCCGACGCTCGGACCAAAAAAGGCGACCGGTTCCTCAAAGAAGGCCAGGCGGCTCAGCTTGTCGAGGATTGGGACAAAGCGCTCGAGGCCTATGAGAAGGCGCTTCTGGAGGACCCGGCCGACCCACTCTATCAGTTGGCGGTGCGGCGGGCGCGCTTCGAGGCTTCGCAGCAGCACCTCAGCCGGGGCAAGCAGCTTCGGCGCGAGGGCAAGCTCGAGGAGGCGCTCGGGGCCTTCCAGCGAGCCTTCGCCATCGATCCGAGCTCGACCATCGCCGAGCAGGAGGTGCGTACCACCTACCGCATGATCGAGCAGGCCGAGAAAGAGCGCCAGGTAGGCGAGGCGCCGCCCGAGCGCCCGCTGACGCCGGCCGAACGGGCGCGCAAGGAGGCTGAGGAGCGCTTGTCGCGCATTACGCCCGTGCCGGAGCTTAAGCCCATTTCACCGACGCTCAACACGCTGAAGATGGCCAATCAGCCGGTCCGCGTCCTCTACGAGACGGTCGGCAAGCTGGCCGGCATCAACGTGGTGTTCGATCCGGACTATCAAGCGCCTCCGAGAACCTACTCGGTGGATCTCGCGAACACGACGCTCGAAGAGGCGCTGCGGTATCTGTCGGTTCTGACGAAGACCTTCTGGAAGCCGCTGTCGGAAAATACGATCTTCGTGACCGAGGACAACCCCACGAAACGCCGCGACCACGAAGAGATGGTTGTGAAGGTCTTCTATCTGGAAAACATCACCAAGGTGCAAGATCTGCAAGAGATCGCCACGGCGGTTCGGTCGGTGACCGACATCCGGCGCTTCTTTCCCTACAACGCGCAGAATGCCTTGGTGGTGCGCGACACCATCGACAAGGTGCTTTTGGCGGAGAAGCTGATTCGCGATTTGGACAAGCCGCTGCCGGAGGTGGTCGTGGACGTGATCGTCATGGAGGCCAACCGCAGCCGGACGCGCGACCTGGCAGCGGCCATCATGTCGGCGGGCAAAGCCGGCCTGTCGATTCCGGTCACCTACGCGCCGGGAGGGAAGGCGCCCCCGAGCGGCCAGGACGGCAGCTCGCCCGGCATGGGGACGGGGACGAGCTCGGGCGGCACGAGCGTATTGACGCCGATCGGGCGGATCGGCAAGCTCACGGAGAACGACTGGGCCGCGACGCTGCCCGGCGCCCTGCTTCAGGCGCTGATGACGGACCGGCTGACGCGAATCCTCCAGCGGCCGCAGGTGCGGGCCGCCGACGGCCAGAAGGCCTCGCTGCGGCTCGGTGACCGCTTCCCTTACGCCACGGGCAGCTTCCAGCCGGGGGTGGGCGCCATCGGCGTCAGTCCGCTGGTGAGCACGCAGTTTCAGTTCGCCGACGTGGGCGTCAATGTGGACATCACGCCGAAGATTCACGGCGACTCGGAGATCTCCCTGCATGTGGAGATAGAAATCTCAGCCGTACGCGACCGGATCGACGTCGGCGGGCTCTCGCAGCCGGTGATCGGCCAGCGCAAGATCATCGAGGACATACGCGTGCGCGACGGAGAGGTGACGCTTTTGGGCGGACTCAGCCAGGATCAGACGACGCGCGCGCGGTCGGGCTTTCCCGGCCTGGGCGACATTCCGCTGATTCGCTGGTTGGGCTTCTCCACCGACAGCAAGGAGCGCAACGAGGGCGAGTTACTCATCGCGCTGATTCCGCGCATCGTCCGCCGGCCGGAGATCGAGGAGGTGAACCTGCGGGGCGTCGCTGCCGGCACCGAGCAGGTGGTGAAGGTGACGCTGGCGCCGCCGGCGGAAGCTCCTCGGGCCGCACCTGCCGGACCGGCCCCGGCCCCCGAGGCGCCGCCCGCGCCGGAGGTCGAAAAGCCCCCGGCCGAGGAGGCGCCCGAGCCCATCAAGCCCGAGCCGATCGCCGGCCCGCGGCTGCGCTTCAGTCCGGCCGAGGTCAGCGTCAAGCGAGGCGCCACCTTTACGGTGACGCTCGCGCTCGAGAACGTGACGGATGTCTTCAACGTGCCGATCCGCTTCAAGTTCGACCCGCGGATGCTCCGCTTGAACGAGATCGAGCGCGGCGGTCTGTTCGTGGCCGACGGCCAGGAGGCGATTTTCACCCGGAATATCCTGAACGACACGGGTGACGCTTCGGTGATCCTGAACCGGATGCCCGGCACGCGCGGCATCAGCGGCAGCGGCTCGCTCGTGAATCTGATCTTTCAGGCCGTCGGGACCGGCGTCACCGAGGTGCGCCTGGCCGAGATCGCCGTGCGCAACTCCGAGATGGCGCCCATTCCGGTCGAGGCGCCGGTGCTCGCGGTGAAGATCGATTGAGACGATGTCGAGGGGAAGGCAACGCGGATTGACCCTGGTCGAGCTGATCGTCGCCTTCACGATCATGCTGGTGCTGACGACGATGGCGGTGCCGTTGGCTCGTTACAAGGTGCGGCGCGATCAGGAGCGGGAACTGCGCTGGGCGCTTAAGGAGATCCGCACGGCCATCGACAAGTACAAGGATGCCTGCGACGCCAATCTCCTGGGCCCGCCCGAGCTCGGCACCGAGTGCTATCCGAAGGATCTGGACGTGCTGGTGGAGGGCGTCAAGGCGGCCGGCTCGGTAGACAAAAAGTTCAAGTTCCTGCGGCGCATCCCGCGCGATCCGATGACGAACTCGACCGATTGGGGCAAGCGCAGCGTGCAGGACGATCCGAACTCGCTCTCCTGGGGCGGGCAGAACGTCTTCGACGTCTACACGAAGTCGACGGCGCGGGCGCCTGACGGCACGCCCTACTCGGAGTGGTGAGGAGGGGCGATGCGGCGGCGCGGATTCACGCTAGTCGAGATTCTGATCGTGATGACGATCGTCTCGATTTTGGTGTCGATCGCTGTGCCGCTCTATCAGAAATCGGTGATTCGGGCCAAGGAGAGCGTGCTGCGCAACAACCTGTTCACGCTGCGCACCGTCATCGACGAGTACACCTTCGACAAGAAAAAGGCGCCGCAGTCGCTTGAGGATCTGGTGCGGGAGGGTTATCTGCGGCAGATCCCGATCGATCCGATGACCGGCTCGGACAGGACCTGGGTTGTGATCATGGAGGACGCTCTCACCAGCGTCGATCAAAGGGAGCCGGGAATCTACGACGTGCGCAGCGGCTCCGACCGGATTTCGCTTGAGGGGACGCCGTATTCGGAATGGTAGAATAAGGAGCGGAGCCGGTTCGTCCTTGCTCCCCGGTCGTCTAATGGTAAGACAACGGCCTTTGGAGCCGTGAATCGTGGTTCGAATCCATGCCGGGGAGCCACACTGTCTGCGTCCCAACTCCAAGGCCCATTATCTTGACAGCAGCGCTCGCCGCCCACCGCGCCCGTATCCGCCACATTCCGCGCCTGTTGCGCGCTGCGCTTTCTCTCTCGTTGGAAACTACGATTCGCGGGGTGGCGCACTCAACCCCCAGGGTTGAGGCCGGACCCCAAGTTTTCGCATACCAATTCTCGGCTTTCTCCGGTTGACAGGAGGCGTTTGTTGACGGCCCCGTCCAACGTGGGGGCGGGAGTGAAACCAACTTCCAAACCCGTTCGTGGCGTGGCTTGCGGCGCCCGGCTGTTTAATTTCTTTCAAGTGCCTCGGCTGCGATCGGACCGCGTCGGCGCGCTGCACGCTCCGCGGGTAGAACGAGGAGTAGCGGGCTCGCTCTGTGACGTTCGTCGGTCCCGGCAGCATCGTCGGCTACGGATTGAGCTGCACGACTCTACCGAAATAACCGCTGGTCGCCAGAGACTCAAAAACGCGGGTTATCCTTTCAGCGACGACCGGCGAATGCATCCGTAGCCCGACCTCGATGTTTCTCTCGTGTGCCGCCTCGGTAAAGTTGGCGGACGAAACGAAGACCTCGAACCCGTCGACGACGATGCACTTGGCGTGCAGTGCCGCACTGGCCTTGGAATCCGTCGACAGGGACCTGGGATCGTAGTACACCTCCGGCAGCGGCCGGCCGGCTGGCCACTGCGCCGTGCGAAAACGATGGGCGAACCGCGCGACCACTTCGGAATCGGCGGAGGTGTCGCCCTGTTTGCGCTGAATGTCCAGGAACATCCGGACTTTCAGGTTGCTGCGCTCCAACATCCAATCCGCGAGCGCCTGGAAGACGCGTTGACCCTGATAGACCGCGTAGCCAGCCACCAGCACCGATTCCTCCGCCTTATGAAAGAGCGCGCGGACTACAACGCTCGTGTCGCGGTTGGTCACACCACGCACTTCCGGGCCGGTTGTCACCAGGTCGATGACATCTTCGATTGAGGGACGGGACTCGCAAGCCGCCGCCAGCAACTCGAGTGTCCGGGCGATCGCAACCGCGGGCATGCCGGAGGAGGCGAGTTCCAGGAGTGCCGATGAGACCTCGGCGGCGATCGCTCCATTCAGGGTCCGTTGCACGCTTGCAGGCGGATACGGAGGGCACAAGCGGCCCGTCCGCAATGCGCTCACCAGGGCGCGCAGATCAGACGGCGCCAGCGCCAGCAGGGGTTCCTGCATTGGATTGCGCCTCCACGAAGAACTCCGCAGCGAGATTCTGGACCGTCCGCACCACGAGCGCCCGGTCGAGGAAGTCATTCTGCTGCTCGCAACTGGTCTCCGAGATCAGCAGGCAGCCGTGGCAAGCCGCGCCGTGCAGGAATCGCCGCTCGTGCCCGCTCGCCGGGTCGTGCTGGGCGCACACCGGATCGTTCGAACACAACACGCCCAGGTCGATGGCGCTCCTTACCGACTCGTGGATCCGCCGGCCCACCTGCACCAGTCCGCCCAGTGTCCCCTCGGCGTCGGAAGTGCCGGTGTAGAGCAGCACCCCATAACCTACATTGGGAATCGCGTAAATGCGCTCCCGAATGGAACTCGCCGGATAGCCGCAGCTCAACGCCACGGATGTGATCAGCAGGTGCGAAAAGGAGTGCAACATGAGATATGGCAATCCGGGAAACTCACGGTTGCTGCCCTGGTGCTCCTTCTTCCACGCCTCGAATCCGGCCGCCAATGCCAGAGCGCGCTTCTGCACTTCCGTGCGCGCCAGCCACTCCTGAATGGCTTTCACATTGAACTGGATGAACACCCCCTCGCCTTTGTTCTCGAAAGCCGGGAGCCAAGAGGTCTCCCGGCCAAGCGACGCTCGGCGAACGCCCATATCCAACTCGCCTTCGATGTCGGGGGCAGCCGATTCGAACCGGGTGAATCCGACCTGCGCGACCACCTCACGGAGCCGGTGCACCAGCACGACCCGCTCAATCGGGGCCATCCAAGGCCGGTCCCACGCTGCCCGCGGCAACGATCGCGCGTAGAAGACCCCTTCGGGCCGGTCCTCGCCCAACTCCTCTTTGGAGGCAACCAGCGTTTCCAACTCGGCGACCTTCACGGACTTCTCTTGCTTGGCGCCGCCGCCCCGCCTTGCCTGGATCTCTGCGAATACCTCCTCGTCGCTAATCCCTTCCAGCGCGGCTTTCACGGAGGCCTTGCGGCGCTCGTACCGCAGTTGCTCCAAATCCTCCACGATCTCCAGGAAGCTCCAGACGGCATCCACAGCCCGCCGCACCGTTTCATCCCGGTCCGGCAGCGAGATCACACTCATCAACTGCGGGAAGTATGCGTTCGACGCCGAACGAATCAGCAACCGGCTGGGCTCACCACAAGGTTCCTTCGTGAAGGGACCCAGCCACGGCCGGGAACCATCACACGACCCGAGCGCCCGGTTGGCCATCACCGCGGCCTGGGCCATGCTGCGCTCGGCCTTGCCGCATTCGCAGCGCACCCACACCTCGGTCAGGTCGCCGCTGGTGCCGCGCTCATCGAGGTACAGTTGGCGCTGCTGCTTGGCGCAGTCGGTGGGACCGTTGTGCGCAAAGGCATACCAATCAATATCGCCGATGTGGCCAGCACGGCAGGCGCGCACAAACCACACCGGCACCACCGAGCGGCGCTTCCTGTCCCGGTCGATGAACTTGTTCTTAGTCAGCGCTTTGCGGTGGACAAGCAACCGCGACCGAACGCCCGGGCGGCTCTCCTTCTCCAGATCCTGGGTGATGAACCACTCCGGGAACTGGAATGCCGTAATGCCCGTCGAGGGCGCGGCAGGATCGTCATCGGCTGGCGGCGGCGTCCGCAACTCCACCCTGTCGGCGCCCAGCACCCGCGCCAACTTCTGGCTGAGCCGCGGCTCCGAGATCGGGTCACCCCCCTGCGACCAAAACTCCAAACCGGCCACGAGCACCGAATGGTTGGGCAGGTCGGCCATGGAGCCAGGCCCGAAGGTTGTGACGATCTGGCTCTGCCGGATCTCGCCCTGAGGTTTCTTGGCGGTGCTCATACCGTCTCCTCCTCCAGTTCGGCGTTCTCCAGCGTCTTTACCCACAGATTCACGTTCGGCTCCTCGTCGCGAAGCGAGCGGTTGGCCCGGAACTTCATGCGCCAGTTCTCAGGCGGCAGGTTCTTCACCTCCGCACTGAGGAAGTCATGCAGCAACTGTTTGGCGGCCCCGGCTTCGACGGGATTGTATTGCAGCCCTACCCCGTCTCTCTGGTAGTCCTGCGCCACTCTCGCCCACTCATCCATCAAGTCGAGTGCCCGTTCCCGGACTCGTTGGCGTAACCGCTCCGCCTCGGCGGGCGGCAAGTCGGAATGGCCGTATGCGCGTTCGGCGAGAGCCGTGATCACGAACTCGAGCCGCGTTCTCTCGTTCAGGATCTCCATCGCGCCTCTCGGCGGCGTCATCGCCGGCAAACCTTGTCGGCCGAGCCCGACGAGCGTCGCGGCCAGACCCTTGTCCAGGGCGCGCGGCGAGAACGGCGTTACGCTGGTGGCTTCCACGCTGCGGTAGAACGTCGCGTGGTAGTGCTCAAAACGTTCGTAGTGGGAGCGGTCCCGCGGCTTGTGCACGTTGAAGATGGTCACCACGAGCCCGGGCCGGTCCGCATCGCGCCCGACGCGGCTGGTGGCCTGGATGTATTCGGCGCTGGTCTTCGGCTGGCCGAAGACGACCATGAGGCCCAGGCGCGTGATGTCCAGACCCACGGAGATCATGTTCGTGGCGATGGCGACATTTACGCGGTCCGGGTCGGTATAAGGCAGGGCCAGCCGGCGCTTGGCATCAGCGACCTCGGCCGTATTCACGCGGCTGGTCAATTCCACCGGCTCATCGCCGACCTTGCCCAGTTGCCGATCGTCAAACAGCCCCTCGGTCTCGCCTGCACGCTTCCGGCTGGAATAGCCCGCCAGGCGGTTGCGGATTTCATCCTCGATCAACCGCCGCGCGCCGCCCAACTCCCGGAGGCTGTTGAAGTACCCGAGCAACGTCATGTACGGGTCAACCGGATTGAACGGCTCACCCTTTTTCTTCAGCCGCGTATGCCATTTCTGCGCGGCCCCGAGCAGCGCCAGGTACACCCGCAGCATCGCCACTTTCGGACTGCGTCCCTGTGCCGCAATGCCAGCGTAGAGGCGGGCGGGCGATTCGCTCGCCGGCAGCGTCCGGGCGAAGAATGAATCGCGGCGGTCCGGTCCCGGCGGCGGGAAAATGTCCATCATGCGGCGGTTGAAAAGCGCCCGGATCTGCGTCTCGGCCCGCCGGACGGTGGCCGTTGACGCGACGATTTTCGGGCGGATGCGGCGCCCGTCGCGCTCAATGACGCAAAGCTCCTCGAGCGCCGTCTCGTACAGGCCAGCCATCGTGCCCAAGGGCCCGGAGATCAGGTGCAACTCGTCCTGGATGATCAGATCGGGGGGAAGCAGCCGCCCGCCTGGGATCTTCGCGCCCTGCGGGGGATCACACGGACCGTAGAACCCACTCTTGTCATACCGCTCCACGCGCCCAAAGAACGCTCCCACCGGGCCGGTCCACGGCAGCGCCGCGAACTTATCGACGGTGGCGATCACGAAGCACGGCAGACGCCGGTAGATCGGCTCATCCACGGCGACGATTGGCAGCGGGAGTCCCCGGCCAAAGGCGCACGAACGGTCCACGCAGGAGACCCGCAGATCCTCCGGCTCGTCCTGCTTCGGAACGAGCCGAAAAGAAGCGCGTGTGAACTTCGTCCCGCACCACGGGCACTCCTCGAGCGGAATGGGCGAGGGGTTCTTGTCGTTGTCCAAGAACCGCCGTGTCCGGTGATAGGGGCAGTTCTGGTCCTTGTCGCCCTTCTTCCCCATCCGGTTGGGCGTGGCCGCGCGGCCCACCCACAGGCCGATCTCGAAAGGCCAGTCGCCAAATTTGACAGCGTCCTTCTGCCGGAGAAGCTCCAGGGCGCAACTGAGAGTCGCCGCGCGGCCGAGCTGGTCGAGAGTCAGAAGCCGGAGGGTATAGCGCATCAGCACGCTCACGCCGGCGGATTGGATGCCTGGATTCCGCAGCCGCCGCAGCAGAAGCGTGAACGCTGCCAATCCCAGATAGGCCTCGGTCTTCCCGCCGCCGGTGGGGAAGAACAGCAGATCCACAGCCTCGCGCTCCGGATTGCCGGGCTCGGCAATCCCCACCAGATTCATTAGAAGGAACGCCAACTGAAAGGGACGCCACGCCGGCTGAACGCTCTCCGGAGGTTTTCCGGCCATGACCCCGAGACGGCGCCTGGCTGCCTCCGCCATGGCCTGGTTCGCCAACCGGAAAGCATCCAGACAGACGGGGTCCGCGAGCAGTGCGATCCCGCGCTCGATGCGGTCCGCGGCCAGCCGGGCGCGTTGCAGCAGTTCCTCGCCGGTCCCCCGCCGCTTCGCCGGGCTAGCCGGCACGTTTGCGGCCTGGCGCCCGAGCCACTGCCGGTATTCGGTCACCAGCGGCGTGAGCTTGGCGCTCGCCTCCGCGCCGTCCTGGAGGCGGGCGAGGGCGTCCATGGAGAGTTCGACTCCCGCGATGGAGGCCGGCGCGACGCGCTCCACTTCGGCTTCGGGGATCCAGCAGGTCCGGACCAGGTTGCAGGCGCCGTCCACCACCACGGCTGCGGTGGCCACGTTGTGGCCGACGGCGAACTCGCCGGCGTCCCGGTATTGCAGGTCGGCGACGCGGTCGTCCCAATCCTCGCTGGCGAGGCTGCGCAGGTCCGGCCTGGGCAGAAACTGGCCCTTCACCTCGATCTGAACCTGAAACGCGAACGCCTCGTCTTTTCTTTCGTCCGGCGCCGGAGTGCGGCGGTTCACCAGGAATACGGAGACGGTTCGCGCGCCGGGCGGCACGCCGGCTTCGGCTGCCAATGCGCCCACGGGTCTGGCCAGATAGGCGATCCGGAGGCCATTGCTCTCTGGAACGTCCACCTCGCGCGCCTTGGCGCTGGCCTGAGACAAGTCAAGGGTAATGGTTTCCGCGCGGTCGAGGCGCTCCCACTCCTCGGGCGGACCGGTGCGCAGACGGTAGTCCCCCCAAGTGGCGCGCACGCTGAGGTGTTGTGCGTCCGGCGGCGCCAGCACGCTGAGGCCGATCGAGGACGGCAAGTAGCGCTGCCGCGCGGCCGCAGGTTCGGGGGCAACGTCGTCATCCAGACCGCCGCCATCGGATGCCTGGTCCAGCTCTTCCGTGCTGGATTCGTCCGTGCGTTGTTCGCGCGTGGCCTCGAGGGGAGCAAGGAACCCGGTTAGGTACCACCGCGAGGGAGCCTGCGGCAGGACTTCCGCGGGGTCGCCGAGGTTCTCCGCCGGGCCGACAAGGTCCAGCCGCAGCGCCTCCACCAGCTTTTCGCGGACCGCAACGGAATTCATCGGGTTTGCCATGGCTTAACAGGCTGCTGAAAT
>Ga0308391_1000807_pt1 | contig 13572 bp, 10 predicted proteins | sample Hotspr20Samplet1_FD_202363 | JGI IMG/M metagenome (GOLD analysis project Ga0308391, IMG submission 202363) | Hot spring phototrophic mat microbial communities from Octopus Spring, Yellowstone National Park, Wyoming, United States - 20050623_t1 ... | reverse complement strand
CCGCCTCAGCATGGGGCTGCCGCCCGCCTTCGGCGGGCGGCAGCCCCACAAAATACCACCAACTCGCATTCAGAAATTCTTGGTATATATCAGCGCTCCACGGCTGTCTTGCCGCCAGAGTAGTCTCCCTTCGCTGGCTTAGCCGCTCCCTCAGTAGAGCGAGGTTCTTCTTACATTTGGGGGGATGGAGCCGCAGTTTACTGAGGCAGAGCGAGCTCAGATTGAGGCGTTTTGCCGCCGTTATCCTACCCGACAAAGCGCTGTGATGCCCACGCTATGGCTAGCGCAGGAGAAGTTCGGGGAGCTTTCGCCGCCTGTGCTGCGTTTAGTAGCCCAAACCTTGGGGATTCCCGTCAGCCACGTAGAGGGCGTTGCTACTTTTTACACGATGTACCTCACTCAGCGAAAAGGAAAGTATCTTCTGGAACTTTGTACCTGCTTTACCTGTGGGGAATGCGGAGGCCGGGAGATGTGGGATTATCTCGTCCAAAAGCTGGAGCTCAATGAGGAGGGCGTGAGTCCGAATGGGACATTTTGGCTGCGAGAGGCCGAATGCTTAGGCGCGTGCGATACCCCACCCGTCCTGCAGATTGAGGGGCGCCGCATGGTCTTCAACCTCACCCCCGAAAAGGCCGACGCTGTAATAGAGATACTTCGGCGGGGTGAGCTGCCGCCTTTTGAGTCGGTCCCTGTGCGGAATAGCACCCCCTTATGAGACGTGGATGGCTTTACCTCTCGGACGGCTGGCATGCCGAAGGCCTCCTCCACGCCGCCGAAGGCACCTTCACGGGAGAGATCATCTTCCATACGGCCCTGACGGGGTATCCTGAACTTTTGACAGACCCTTCTTTTTACGGGCAGTTTCTCGTCTTTACGAATCCGCATATTGGGAATTACGGCACGGATGCGCTGGAATGGCAGTATCCGCGTCCGACGGTGCGGGGGATCATTGTGCGTCATCTGAGCGGTTTTTTCAGCCGAGCGGGGAAAGCGCTGGGCCTCATAGAGTATTTACGCACTTATCAGGTACCGGCTTTGGAGGGTATTGATACCCGGGCTTTGGTGCGGCATATTCGTTCCCGCGGCGCCCAAAAGGCCCTACTCACCAGCGAGCCCCTCTCTCTTCAGGAGGCACTGGACCTGCTTTCCCAGGTGCCCGACATGGAAGGGCAAGAATTAGCCTCTCAGGTAAGCACTCCTACTCCTTACTTTTTGGGGGAGGCGGGTCCCCTCCGGATAGCCGTCTTACACTTTGGCGTCAAGAAAGCCATCTTAGACCATCTGGTTCGGCGGGGAGCCTATGTGGGCGTTTTCCCGGCGCAAACTTCGGTGAAAGAGATTTTATCCTTTGAGCCTCAGGCTTTTTTGCTTTCTAATGGCCCGGGTGACCCAGCGGCTATGCCCTATGCGGTCCAAACGGCCCAGGCCCTCCTTGCTCTACAAAAACCCATATTAGGCATCTGTTTGGGACATCAGCTGCTCAGCCTGGCCCTCGGAGTCCCTACCTATAAGCTCCTGTACGGCCACCACGGGAGCAATCACCCTGTCCAAGACCTGCGTACCCACCGCTCCTACATCACTTCCCAAAATCATGGCTTTGCTATTTCCGCCGATGCTCTCAAAGCCCATACCGACCTCCTCTTGACGCACATCAACCTCAATGACCAGACCGTAGAGGGTTTCATGCATAAGACCCTCCCTATCTTGGGCGTGCAATATCACCCCGAGGCCTCGCCCGGCCCGCACGATAGCCACTATATCTTTGATGAGTTTTTTGCGAAAATCCATGCCTCGGTGGCTTCACCCCTGACTTAGCCATGTTTAGCAAAGGGCATAGCCGGCGGGTGCGGCGCTAAGACAAGGGGCCACCCCAAACGATGGAGGCCTCATCTCTCACCACCCCCGGCTGGAAAAACCCAAACCCCGGCTCTTTTCGTAGCCTCCGCGTAGTCGGCCTACCTTTGTGGCGTGGATCACATTCTGATTTTGGGGAGTGGGCCGATAGTTATTGGTCAAGCGGCGGAGTTTGATTACTCGGGCTCGCAGGCGGCGCGTATTCTTCGGCAGGCCAGTTATGTGGTGCACCTTCTCAACTCCAATCCCGCCACCATCATGACGGACCCTACCACGGCTGATTATATTCACCTCCTTCCCTTGACCGAAGAGAGTATAGAGGCGATTTTGCAGAAGCATCGGATTGCGGCGGTTTTGCCGACGATGGGGGGTCAGACGGCTCTCAACTTAGCTGTGGCTTGCGCCAAAAAGGGCATATGGGAGCGATACGGGGTGCGGGTGATTGGAGCGGATATGGAGGCTATTGAGATTGCAGAAGACCGGGAGAAGTTTCGGCAGTGGGGGCTAAGCTTAGGGCTGCCTATGCTGCCAGCGGGCATTGCCCGCTCCTACCTGGAAGCCAAAGACTTAGCGCAAAAGATTGGGTATCCTGTGGTCATTCGGCCCTCCTTTACGCTGGGAGGAGCCGGCGCCCAGCTCGTGCACAACAAAGCCGAATTAGAAAAAGCCGTAGGACGAGCCCTATCTATAAGCCCCGTCCATGAGGTCCTTATTGAGAAAAGCGTAGCTGGGTGGAAAGAATTTGAGCTGGAAGTGATGCGCGACCAAGCCGGCCAATTCATCGTCGTCTGCACCATTGAGAATGTAGACCCCATGGGTATTCACACGGGCGACTCCATTACCGTGGCTCCTGCCCAAACCCTCCCCGATTATCTCTACCAGACTATGCGTAACTACGCCCAGAAAATCCTACTCTCCTTCCCCAACTTCGCAGGAGGCTGTAATGTGCAGTTTGCTTTGAGTCCTTACTCAGATGAGATGTACGTCATTGAGATCAATCCTCGGGTTTCTCGGTCTTCGGCGCTGGCGTCTAAGGCGACGGGCTATCCCATTGCGAAGGTGGCCGCCCTCTTAGCCGTAGGAAAACGGCTGGATGAAATTCCTAATCCCGTAACTGGCAATACTTCGGCTTTCTTCGAGCCGAGTATAGACTATGTAGTGGTGAAAGTGCCTCGGTGGAACTTTGACAAGTTTCCGGGCGCGAATCGCCGCTTAGGCATGCAGATGAAGAGCATAGGTGAAGCCATGGGCATTGGACGGAGCTTTATAGAGGCGCTCCAGAAGGCTGTGCAATCCTTAGAGCTGCGCCGAAATGGCCTGGGTGCCGATGGCCGCGAAATCCAAGACCTCTCCCAGCTACTCCAAGGCCTGGAAAACCCCTCCTGGAATCGCATCTTCTACATTCACGATGCGCTCATGGCAGGCATTCCCATCCGTACAATCCACAAGCTCACAGGCATTGATGAGTGGTTTTTGCAGGAGATTCAGAAAATAACCGATTTAGAGCGCACGCTTTCGCGCTATACCATAGAGGACCTTCCCGAAGACCTTCTCTGGAAAGCTAAGCAGATGGGCTTGGGAGACCGACAAATTGCGCACTTAGTGGGCACAGTGGAAAGTCAGGTATACAAACGTCGCAAAGCCCTGAATATTGAACGGGTGTATAAACGAGTAGATACCTGTGCGGCGGAGTTTGAAGCAAAGACGCCGTATTATTACTCTACCTTTGAGAGGGGCGGGGAGGATGAGGGGGTGCGGTTTCAGAGTGAGGCGGATGGAGCTAAGCCCCGAGTGCTGATTTTGGGAAGCGGTCCCAATCGGATTGGACAAGGGGTGGAGTTTGATTACTGCTGCGTCCATGGGGCCCTAAGCGCAAGGGCTTTAGGGTACGAGGCCATCATGCTCAACTGCAATCCGGAAACGGTTTCCACGGACCCCGATATTTCGGATCGGCTGTACTTTGAGCCCGTATTTTGGGAACATGTATATGAGGTGATTGACCGAGAAAAGCCGATAGGCGTGGTAGTTCAGTTAGGAGGGCAGACGCCGCTCAAGCTTGCGGAAAAGCTCCACCGATGGGGAGTGCCGCTTATTGGGACCGATTATGAGGCAATAGATATTTCGGAGGATAGGGGGCGATTTTCGGAGATGCTTTCGGAGCTGGGAATTCCCTATCCGCCTTTTGGGGTGGCGCATACGCCCGACGAAGCCCTCGCCTTAGCAGAAAAGATGGGATACCCCGTCCTCGTGCGTCCCAGCTACGTCTTAGGCGGCCAACGTATGCGCATCGTCGTAGATGAGGAAGAACTTGTAGAGCAGATCGTCGCTATCCAAAAAGAGCTACCTGGCAACCGCATCCTCATAGATCGTTTTCTCAGCGGGGCAGTAGAAGCCGAGTTAGATGCCATTTGCGACGGCGAAGAGATAGGGATTCTGGGGATCATGGAGCATATTGAGCCAGCGGGGGTGCACTCGGGAGACTCTTCCGCCGTGATCCCACCTTTTTCCCTTCCGACAGAAGCGCTGGAAAAAATGCGCACTTATGCAGCTCTCATAGCTCGGCGATTGAGGGTGCGGGGATTTATGAACATTCAGTTTGTCGTGCATGAAGGAACGGTATATGTGATTGAGGCGAACTTACGCGCCTCCCGGACCGTCCCCTTCTTAGCTAAGGCCTTGCAAAAACCTTTTGTCCAATGGGCCATGGAAATACTGCTGGGCGGGAAAAAAGTAAAAGACTTTGACTTTTCTACGGCGCTGGAGGGATATGCGATAAAGATTCCCGTCTTTTCCTTTGATCGGTTTCCCGAGGTAGAGAAGACGTTGGGGCCTGAGATGCGTTCTACGGGGGAGGAGATTCGGTTTATCCGAGACCTTTCGGACCCTTTGTTTCAGGCGCTGTATAGGGAGCGCGTGCGATATCTTAGCCGATGATGGAATGGAGTCGGTACCTTCGGCCTGCTGGGGAGCCCCTGATGTATTCTTATCGGCTTTCTCAGGCGACCTCATTTCCACGGGGGGATTTGGCGATTGAGGAGGCGCTTAGTCGGGCTCCGCAAGCTGTTCTCATAGGGTATCCCTATTACTGGCGCAATCAACGGCTTTTTTATCAGTCTGCTATTACGGGGCTTATTCGTCGGCGGTTGTATAGTTTGGCGCTAACATCGACGACGCTTCGGCTGGTGGATATGGGGGATGTCGTTTTAGACGATTCGGAGGAGGCGCCGCTTGGAGCGCTGGAGGAGCTGGTGGCGGAGTTACTGAGGCGAGGGCATCGGGTGATTGTATTTGGGGGTGGGCAGGAGGCAGCGCAGGCCTTGTACCGAGCCGTGGAAGCGCAGGAAACCCCCTTTACCTACACGCTGATTGACAAGCGGCTGGACCTGATAGACCCTTTGGACCCCGCAGAGGTGCCTGCCCGCACCTACAATCTGGATATTTTGCGTTCGGAGTCGGTGATATGGCCTACCTACCTCCATGTGATTGGTTTAGCGTGGCACTGGGTGAGCCCAGCCGAGGAGAACCTGCTTCATACTCAGCTGCAGGTGCCGTTTTTGCGTTTGCATGAGGTGCTGGAAGACCCCAATCGGGCCGAACCGCTTTTGCGCACGGCGCGGCTGATTTCAATGGATGGGGGGGTGATTCGGGCGGCGGATGCCCCCAGCGTCTTAGACCCTGACCCTGAGGGATTACCCATTGAGGTAGCGACTAAGCTCATGCGCTTCGCCGGGAAGGGCTACTATCCCGATGTCCTGCACTTAGCTAACTTTCGGCCCCGTCGCGAAGGCGCCCAGCGCACTGCCGCCGCCTTCGCTTTGCTCATCTGGTACTTTCTAGAGGCCCTCATCAACCCCGAGTACGACTTTCCCGCCCCAGACCGGTCCAACTTAGAACTCTTCTCCGTCCGCCTCAAAAGCCCAGAGCTGCACGAGCTTCTCTTTTACCGGCACCCCAGCAGCGGCCGATGGTGGATGAACGTAGAACCCGTCCAAGGAGGCCCACCCTATCTCTTCCCCTGCGACCAGAGCCATTACCTCTATGCCGTAGAATATCAGGAGCCCCCAGGTCTATGGTATCAGCTCCAATTGCGCTAAACCCCTTTAGTTAAAAAGGCCATCAGAAATCGCATCCACCCTGAAAACTAATACCATTTCCTGGCACAGACTTTCTTTTTAGGCGGTACCAGCCCAAAATGTCCCTCTTACCATTCGGAAAACCCCTACAGAAAACTTGGTATTACATCCCCCCACTCCCTCCACCCTCTCCCCCCTTCTCAAGGGGGGAGAGGGTCGGGGTGAGGGGGGATCACACACCCGTATGCCGTGCCCCTTCGGCGCCCTCCTCGTGACCTTATGCCAATTTTCAGCAAAGGGTTTTTGAATGGAAAGAGGGACATTGGGGGCTGCCGCCGCCCGAAAAGAAAGTCTATCCCGGGAAATAGTATAAACACCCACCCCCTAAAATACCCTTTTGAACCCCACCTACGCCCAGTAAACCCCCGTAAAAACTCTCCTACAAAAATAACCTAACCCCACAAGACGCCGAAAGAACTCCCTCTAAAAGCGCAAACAAGCTGCTATTGGGCTCAACGCTTCATTTCAGTCAGGGCAAAGCTCCGTAACCTTTCCTTATCAGGGAAGGTGTGCGTGGATATACAAGTCGGGAGCAGGCTGAGTTTTGGTTTCTCCCGAGGGATGTTTATGGTAGAGCTTTTGGGGGAGGGGGGCCTAAAAACTTCGCACTCAGCAATCAACCCTATGCTATCGGCAGGACCTCCACATACCGCCGCCCCTTCCGCTCCCGAAACGACACCATCCCGTCTATCAGCGCAAATAGCGTATGGTCCCGCCCTATGCCGACATTGCGGCCCGGCCAAAACTTCGTACCCCGCTGCCGCACAAGAATATTCCCTGCCCGCACCACCTCCCCCCCAAATCGCTTAACCCCCAAACGTTTACTTTCCGACTCGCGCCCATTGCGTGTGCTCCCCAAACCTTTCTTATGCGCCATAGCTCAGGAAAATTGAATTTCTACCACCGATAAGGCCTGCCGATGTCCAATGCGCTTCTCATACCCTTTTCGGCGCTTCTTCTTGAAGACCCGCACTTTCGGTCCCCGCACATGCTCCAACACCTTCACCCGAATCGGATAGGAAAGCGTGGGCTTCCCCACCTGGACTTGCCCGTCTTTCTCTAAAAGGAGGACCTCTGAGAGAGTGAATTCCGTCCCCTCAGGCTGCGGCAGGCGATTTACCACTATGCGATCTCCCGGCGAGACTTTCCATTGCGTCCCCCCAAGCTCTATCACAGCCAGCATGGGGGGCAAAGGTAGCAAATCTTTACCAATGCAACTCCCCTACTTTCGGCCCCCCCCTCACCTCTCAATACCACCTTATGCGTATGCGCCACGATAAGCCCATGCCCAAGGGCATATAGGCCCACGACCCAGTTATCCCCGTACCAAATCGGTCGGACAAACTTCATGTAAGCAATAAGAGCATCGGACACCCAAAAGCTAAGCAGTCCCAGCCACAAAAGCCCCGACCTCAACCGCAAAGCCCCTAAACTCGCCCCCACCAGAAAAACCGCATACCCCGGCACTAAAAAACTAAAGGGTGCCTCCAGCAGCGGCCACAAATACCATACTATCCCTGCCCCCAAACCTACCGCCACACCCGCCAAAACTCCATACCAAAAGCCCCGCACCTCCGCATCCAACCGCCACCACCCCACTCCATAAAGCCCCCACATCATGGCAAAACTCCCCATCCCAGCCATGAAAAAACCTTCCTTCTGCGGCCAAAGCAAACTCACATCCCCCACCCACGCAAAAAACATCCCCACCCAAAAAACCTTCGGCAGGTGCCGCCCCCACCCGTAAAATAAACTAAGCACCAATAAACTTTTCGCTAAACTAAACGCCCCAAACAGCGCAGGAGAACCAGCCAATGCCGTCGCTAAAATGGCTAACAATCCATAGAGTACCCGGCCTAGCATGAGGTAAATTCAAAACTTTTCGGCTTTTCGTACTTGAGCGCCCAGACGCTCCAAGGCCAAAATCGCTTTGGTGAGGAGGCGATGGATGTCCCCTTCTTGGAGGGTGCGGTCTGGGGCTTGAAAATAGAGGCGGATGCCATAACTGAGGCCCTTTTGGGGGTCTGTGTAGCAGTCAAAAGGTTCTATGTGCTGAAGCACGCCTTCGGGAGCGAGGGTTTCTTTGACGGCGGTGATGAGCTCGGCGTAGGTGCATTCGGGGGGCTTGTAGAAGCTCAGGTCCTTTATGACGACGGGAAAAAGCGAGAGAGGCTTATAGTGCAGGGGTTGTCGGGCTGGCATACGGAGGAGAGCCTCTGCATCCAACTCGGCATAAGCTATGGGCTCCGATTCCAGGGTGGCCCAGGCCTTGTACTGGGGGTGCAGGAGGCCTGCTACACCCAGAAGCTGAGCCTCGTGGTAAACTCGTACGCCTTCCAGCCACAAGCTTCCTTCGGCTTGGTAGAAACCCTCCAAGCGATACGGGACTCCTAAGCGCTGTAGCAGACTCTCCAAGATAGCCAGGAAAGCTTCCCAGAGGGGGACTGGCTGAAGGGTATAGAAGGGAGGACGTCCCCATCCCCATAGGGCTAACCGCTCCACCTCTACGCACTCTCCGTAAATGCGCCCCCACTCATAGGCCCAATAACCCGGCGCCCCATGATTGCGGTTGTAGGCTATCACATCCAGCGCCGTAGCCAGTGTGGTGCGGAGGTAAGCCACCTCCACGTAAAGGGGATTGTACAAACGCACGGGTGCCGTCGGAAAGTCTGGCCTTTGCGCCCTTAGCGAGCTGAGGGAGTTCGTCCGAATCTCCCACAGCCCCAACCCCGTCAAAAACTCACTCAAAGCTTCCCGCAAAAGAAAGCGCCTCTCCTCGGCACTGGGCACCTGATAAGGAAATGGCAGAGGCCGTTCCAGCGTGGGAAGTTTCTCCCATCCTACAATTCGCAAAAGCTCTTCCGCCACATCCACAGGCCTATTAACATCCAGCCGATAGCGGGGTATGGAAAGGTGCCAGGTTTGATTGACGTCTTTGGCTTCTATGTGAATATCCAGACGCCGGAGGTAGGTTTCTACCTCCTCCTCGGATAAGGAGAGCCCTGTAACTTTTCTTATGGTGGGCAGGTGAATATGGACTTTGTAGGGGGCGGTGTAGGCGGGAGCATGCGACTCCACAAAGGGCGAGGCGAGCAGGTTTGGGGCCATTTGGGCAAGAAGGGCCAAGGCATATTCAGCGGCCCAAGGGACAGCCTGAGGGTCCGTACCCCGAATAAACCGATATCCGCTTTCCGTAGAGAGCCCTAAGCGCCTGCTGGTCCGCCGAAGGAACTTTGGCGAAAAGTAAGCCGACTCCAAGAAAATCCGGCAGGTCGTCTCCGAGACGGCTGTCCGTAGCCCCCCTATGAGACCTCCCAGGCAGGCCGCCCCCTCCCCATCCGCAATCACAATGTCTCCTGGTCTAAGCTCCAGCCCCTTACCCCCTAACGTCTCAAAAAGAACCCCCTCCTCCAGAGGACCCACCCACAGCTGCTCTCCTACCAGCTTATCTGCATCAAAGGCATGGAGCGGCTGCCCAAACCCCACCAAAATGTAGTTGGTTACATCCACAATCGGGTGTATAGGGCGCAGTCCCACGACTTCCAGGCGGTGCCGTATCCAGGCAGGGGTTTCCTGAATGGAGAGTCCTTCTATATACAGTCCCCCATATCGGGGTACGGCCTCTTCATTGGGGATCCGAAGCGCATACGGGAAGGACAGGCTGGGAGAGACGCGCTCATAGGAGGGCTTTCGCAGGGGAGCGCCTGTTAGGACTGCATATTCCCGAGCGATGCCCCAGTGGCTAAGCGCATCCCCGCGGTTGGGCGTAGCACTAATCTCCAAAATCAGGTCTTCGTAATCCCCCAAGTACTGGGTAAGCCGCTCTCCGACGGGGGCCTCGGGGGATAAAATCCATATACCCTCAGCATCATCACCTAAACCCAGCTCCCACACTGAACAGAGCATGCCCTCCGACAGCACACCCCGAAACGGCCGAGCCTCAATCTTCAATTCTCCCTTTGGAGTCTGCAAAACCGCCCCAGGAAGAGCTACCGGCACCTTATCCCCCACTCGCACATTGTCTGCACCGGTTACAATCGTATAAGTTCGGTCCTCCCCCACCCGCACCGTGGCCACCCACAGCTTATCGGCATTCGGATGCTTCTCTATGTGCGTTACATACCCTATCCGAATAGCCTCCAAATGGGCCGGCAAACGGCGATAGGACGTAAGGCCCTCCACCTCTAATCCCGCTCGGGTCAGCCGTTCCGCCACCGCCTCAGGAGATTCCGCAATCTCCACCAGCTCATTGAGCCACCGCCAGGAAATCCGCACGGCCCAAAGGTAGAAAACATCCCCTAACAGCCCCAGAAAAGCCCCCTCACAACCCACTATACCGCATCTTCACGCAGCCTTTGCGCCCAGACTCGTCGTAAAAATCCACAAACTGTAGCTTGTAATAGGCCTCTAACCCCACCTCCAAAACCCAATACCGAGAAAAGTCTATCACATAGGTGCCCGTATCAAAGTCGTACCGCTTCCAGTCGTATCCAATCGCATCTCGTTGGGTGGTCCAGCTTATTTGCGACAGGTGGGCATAACTCAATGCCTCAAAAGCTACCTGGGAGGTACTTATCTCCGCCGCCCGTACCTCCTTAGGCAAAAGGGCTCCCACCACCGGATAATACCGATACTGCTCCGGCTGATTAGGAAAGTAATGCACATAGCGCGTGAGAATGAGCTCTACCTCCCATGGCGGTAATACGGCTACGGCCTGCCCGGGCCTATCCAGCAGAATATACTGAGGCTTAGCTCCGCGCGGAAGACTCCATGTCCCCGTTAGCTCCCCACTCATGGTATAAGCTCTCAACTCTATGCCCTCAGACGTCGCCCTGAGCCATAACTTTCTGTAGCGATCAGCCGAATTCGCATAAAATACCCCGCCTCTATCCCTGTCCAACACGAAGGTTAGCTGCTCCCCATACGACAAGGCTGGCAAGGCAGGCTTATCCGGTAGGTCACATTGCCACCCGCTCACCGCCGAAGCCTCTGAAACTGCACCCCAGCTCGCCCAATCTAAAACCACCGCAAATGCGTACATGGCCGCATTCGTCCAGACCTGATAGCCGCCCTCCACGCTGTGGATTTCCAAGTCCCAAGCATAGCGCGGAACTTTATGAACCAGACCCTGCGAAAACGAGAGAAAAGCCACGGTATCGTATTCGGGGCCGAGGTTAGCTACGAGAGTAGCCATCTCGCCGCCGGCGGGACGCGGCCAAGGCTTCTCTGGTCGCATACACCCCCACAATCCCCATGCCAGAAGCACATACTCCCCTATCTCCCATATTTTTCGCATGCTCATAACACCTGTCCTCTTTGAAGGGTATAAGTGAGCCGCAGAAATGCATACCGCCCCATGCCCACTGGACTACTAAGACCGCCTCCCGTATGCACTCCCCCAGCTAAGTTAGCCTGCACCTGCGTGATGCCAAACGCATTCCGCACGCCCAGAAGAATATGCAGGCGCCCATCCGAAAAGCTCCGCCCCACCGACACATCCAGCCACGGAAAGCCCCCAATCCACCGCAACTCCACACGCCCATCTTCCTGACTGACAAAAACCGGCAGCCGCCCATTATACTTGAAGAATGCCGCCATCGTGTAGTTTTGAATCTTGTAAGTGGTGTTCAGTCCTGCTTCCCAGGCCCATTGGCCCCGCGGATAAGCGGTGAAATTCCCGCCTGCCTGCACCTGCAAGCGGGTGGAACGCCATTCCACTTGGGGCTGCACCCCCGCTGTGTGAAAGTGAGCGAGATTATAGTAGGTCGTAAAGAGCGTTACGGGGTCTACGACTACGAGCTGGATGAGGTTGGAAAGGTCATTGTAGAAGGCGGAGATGGTGGCGCGCCATAGGGTATTTTGTACCGTGATGCGAGTCCAAGTGAGCGCCGTGTGAAAGTGATGACTGGTTTCGGGCTGGAGGTCCGGATTGCCCTGGATATTGTGATTCGTGAAGACGAGATACAGGTACATTTCTCGCAGGGAGGGGGCCCGAAAGCCGCGAGCATATCCCCCACGCCACACCCAACCCGCTCCTAAATCGTATCGCGCATGGAGGGAGAATAGGAGCGGGCTTCGGAACTGCGTATTATACGCCCATCGCATGGCGGGCCGAAGGGTAAGCCGAGGACCCAAGCTCTTCTCTAAGCTGACCCAGAGCGCATAATCCCCCATTTCGGCCCTGCCGCCTCGTATCCGACCGCCCGTCACCACATTATAAGTTATTTCATGCCCGATCTGTAAGCTCAGCGCCGCCTTCTCATAAGTAACCCATCCCCGGGCCCAAGCCTGGGTTTCCATGGTGGAGTCTTGCTGACCAGGGAGATTTAGGAGGCGTTCTTCCAGAGTAGTTAGGTCTTTATACACGACATTGCGGATGCGGTTCCAGCCTAAGTAGCCTGCCTGCTCTTCCCAGCGCCAGCGGGCATGGAGACGTCCCGTCCAGCTGATCGTGGGAAGCCACCGGCGCGTATAGTAGTACTCATCTATGGCGTAGACCCGATACGGCGTAATCGTAGGCTCCTTGCGATTATAAAAGGTCTCCCAGAGATAGGGGATATGGATTCGGAAGCGCCAGCTGTCGGAGGGGCGCCACTGATACCATAGACCGAAGTTGTACTGTTCTCGCGGGCGCCAAAGGCGGGCACGAGGCCGGTCCGGATCCGGGTCCCACCCCTGAAAAAAGTACCGCCCCCCCGTCACACTTAGCCGATGTTTGAGAGGGCCGCCGCTCACCGTAAGCCGAGCATCGTAAATACCCACCGACTCATAGTGCAGGATAGAACGCACTTCCCAGTTGCAACGGCTTTCCCGAGTGATGAGATTGACCACACCCCCCAGCGCATCCGTCCCATAAAGCACACTCATCGGCCCCTCCACAATCTCCACCCGCTCCACCTCCGCAAGAGGAAGCTGATAAAGGTCAATACTTCCACTGACTCGTCCTACGACTGGCACCCCATCTATGAGGACTTTGATATTTTGTCCGGAGAGGCCCTGCATTTGAAGGAAGGTTCCGAGGTTAGGGTCATTTTGGAGACGTACATTGAGCTCAGTCATAAGCAGCTGGGGTAAATAAATGGCCCCTTGTGCTTGCAGACGCTCCTGCGTGAGCACTCGCAGAGGATGGAGACTTCGCAGGGTAGTCGTAGGCGCATGGGAACCTGTAATGACAGCTTCACTTAGGGCGTAGTCGGGACGCAAAAGGCGAATAGTGCCCGGCACTTCCACCCGCCCCCGCCAGGACAAAAAGCCTTCGGCCACCACCCCCACTTCATATAAGCCCGCCGCCAGCGAAACCGCCCCCAGCGAATCCGTAACGAACCGAAACTTTTTACCCGAAACCTCAGTCGTAACCACCGCCCCCCGCACGGGCAGGCCCTCCTCATCTACGACCCGGAGAGCCTGCCCATACACCAAACACACTACCAGTAGAACCCCCACCCAGTGCATACACCCTCTCACTCAAACACAATGGCTGCGGTCCCTATTCCCATGACCCCCTGCACCTGCACGCGATACACCCCCCCTGGCAGCCCTTGCCGAGGTATGTAAATAAGGCCATCCCCTTCCGCTTTACGTTCCC
>Ga0308391_1000801_pt1 | contig 13634 bp, 12 predicted proteins | sample Hotspr20Samplet1_FD_202363 | JGI IMG/M metagenome (GOLD analysis project Ga0308391, IMG submission 202363) | Hot spring phototrophic mat microbial communities from Octopus Spring, Yellowstone National Park, Wyoming, United States - 20050623_t1 ... | reverse complement strand
GCCAGCGATCCGAAACGAGCCGCCTGAGCGATCGCCATTTAACGCTCCTTTCGCCCCCGTGCGAGGTAGGGCGTTTGTCCATGGATGGGCGCCTTCCACAAATAGAGGGCGAGAGCGAAGAGGACCAACGAGGTCGCCAGTCCGCCCTCCGGTCCGTAGGCGCCGCCGCTCCACAGGCTGCTTGCACGCCACTCCATGGCGTACCCGCCTGTTCTTATTGTAAAGCCGCTAAGGGTCGCGCCCAGAAGCGGCAACAGCCAATTCCAGCCGAAATGCAGACCGATAGGCAGCCACAGATCACCGCTGCGCAGGAACGCCACTCCCAAAATGACACCCCAGGCGGTGGTGTTGGCCAGCGCGAGCGGGGTGGCGCACTGGTTGGCCGTGTGCGCCAGGCCGAAGAGGACGCTCACGGGCAAGATGGTGGCGAAGGGGCCGAGCCGAGCCAGCAGGATCTGAAAGCCGTAGCCGCGGAACAGCAGCTCCTCGCCGGCGGCGCCGAGCAGGAGCACGACGGAGACAAACAGGAGGCTCGCCCAGCTTGCCGGGTAGTCCGGATCAGGCCGCAGAACGGCGGCTCCAACGAGCAAGGGAACGCCGAGCGCGAGGATGGCGGCGCCCGCGCCGCCGAGTGCGCCGACGACGAAATTGCGCCTGGAGGCCGCGTTCCAATCGAGGCCGATATCGGCCAGGCGGCCCCGCTCCCAGATACGGAGCGAGAGAGCGTTGGCCAGCGCGGCAGCGGCGAGGGTTCCCAACGCCGCGCCCACCAAAATATCGCCCGCCGCATAAGCGACGGCGGAAAACAGGGGCAGGCCCAGGAGAACGAGCAACACGTAAAGGCCCAGGCGCACCAGCAGGCCGATCTTTCCCTCGCCGATGGCCGCGCCCATCCGCGCTCACTCCGATAGCCGCTTGACTTGGACTCCGCGTGGGGCGACTTTCACCGGGAGCACTTCCGCCCCGAGGCGCTCGATCGCGGCGACAACCTTTTCTTGCGCACCCGGCTCGACGAGGAAAAAGACGCAGCCGCCGCCGCCCGCCCCGCAAACTTTGGCGCCCAGCGCACCGGCCTTGCGCGTGGCTTCGACCAGCCGGTCGATGAGCTCGGTGGTGATGCCTGGGGCGTTCTTGCGCCGGTGCGCCCACTCCTGGCGCAGCAGCCGGCCGACCTCCTCCCAGTCGCCCTTCTCGAGCGCCGCCCGCATCGCCTGGGCGATGGCGGCAATCTGGTCGAAGTTGCGGTGAACCCTGCGATCCCCGTCGATGTGCGCCTTCATCACTTCCCAGTTGTTGATTCCGGACTGGCGCGGCGCACCCGTGTAGGCAAGCACGATGCGCCGGTTGAGCTCCTCGAAATCGACCGGGATCGCCTGGCGGTGGATGCCGTCCGGTTTGAGCTCGATGGCGTTGACGCCGCCGTACATCGCCGGATAGTAGTCCTGCGAGCCGGTGGGCACGCGGATGACCTGCGACTCGATGTTTTGCGAGATTTCGCGGATCCGCTCGAGCGAGTAACCCGCGCCGGTGAGCCGGTTGAGAGCCGCGTTGATGGCGATAATCAGCGCCGAGGAGCCGGAGATGCCGGCGCCGACCGGCGCCTCCGAGTCGGTTTCAATCCGCAGGCCGGTCCGAGGGCGGAAGAAGCGAAGCTGGTAGGCCACCAGCGGAAGGCGGTAACGCGGCGCCGCGATCAGTTCCTCGATCGAGGCGAAGCCCTCGCTTGCGCCCGTGTCGCGCGAGTACATCTCGATCCGAGCATCCTCCCGCGTCTCGATCAGGCAGCTCGCGTAACGGGTTACGGCGAAGTTCACCGTCACGGCCGCGTCGTGATACAGGTACAGGGGCCAGATGTCGAGCGTGCCGCCGGCCAGATCGACGCGACACGGCGCTTTCGCATGGAGTCTCATGGCGTATTGAGGCAATTATGCGGCCCGCCATGCGGCGTTTGCAACGGCCGCGCCGCCGGAGTAGGCTGGCAAAGACGGTGCTCCAGTGATGCAGCCATCCCCCCTCTCATCTGCTCGCATCAGCCGGCGAAATCTGTTGGCCGCGCCGGCCTTGGCGGCGTCCGGCCAGGCGACCGCGAAGAAGACCGTTGCGGCGATCGTGACCATCTACACCGACGACCGGCGCCTGAAGTCGCACGCTGCGGTCATCGTCGGCCGGCTGCTCGAAGGCTACCGGCCCAACGGCGTCTTCACCGAGCCTAGAACGCGCGTCGTGTCCATGTACACCGACCAGGTGCCCGAAAACGACCTCAGCCGCGGCCTGGCCGAAAAGTACGGCTTTACCATCTACCCGACCATCAAGGACGCCCTGACGCTCGGCGGTGACCGGCTGGCCGTGGACGCCGTCTGCTTGGTGGGCGAGCACGGCGAGTATCCCTGGAACGAGCGGGGACAGAAGCTCTACCCGCGCTTCGAGCTGATGGAGCGCATCGTGGAAGTGTTCCGGCGCAGCGGCCGGAGCGTGCCCGTCTTCTGTGACAAGCATCTGTCCTACTCCTGGGTCAAGGCCAAGCAGATGTACGAATGGTCGCGCGAGCTCGGCTTCCCGCTCATGGCCGGCTCCTCCATCCCGGTCACAGTGCGGTTTCCTCCGCTCGAGATCCCCTACGGCGCCAGGCTCGACGGCGCCGTGGCAATCGGCTACGGCGATTTCGACTCTTACGGCTTTCACACGCTCGAGGCGCTCCAGGCGATGGTGGAGCGCCGCGCCGGAGGGGAAACGGGCGTCCGCTCGGTCGAGTGGCTCGAAGGCGAGGCGGTCTGGCAGTGGCGGGAGAGCGCCCAGGGTCGTTGGAGTTTGCCGCTGCTTGAGGCCGCACTGGCGCGGAATCCCACGGCGAAGCCCGGCCGTCCGGAGGACGATGTCAAGAACCCGGTGGTCTTTTTGCTTGAATACAGCGACGGCCTGCGCGCGGCGGCTTTCATGCTGAACGGGCATGTCTCGGGCTGGAGCTTTGCGGCGAAGCTTGCCGGAAGCGCCGAGCCGGCCGCGACGTACTTCGGATTTCCTGATCCCAAGCAAGGGCGGCCGCTCGCGCATTTCGACGGCCTGGTGGATTCGATCGAGGAGCTGTTCGTCACGGGCCGGCCCCGCTATCCGGTCGAGCGCACGCTGCTGGTCACCTGCGCCCTCTCCGTCCTGTTCGAATCGCGCGTCTGGAAGCGGCGGATCGAGACGCCCGAGTTGGCCGTCGCCTATCAGGCGCCCCGGGAGAGTTACTTCCAGCGGGCCTGACCCCGACGGCTGAGGCCCAGAGACGGCTCGCCGCGCCAGGTGCAGATGCGCGGCTGCACGATCATTTTGTGGGAAGGAGGTACTGCCGTGCTAGGATTTCTCGGGTTGCTCGCGATGGCCGTCGAAGCGCCGGGTGCTTCATTTCAGCACTTGATGGAAACGATGCGGAACTTCCAGGAGAGCCGCGTGCTGCTGGCCGCGGTCGAACTGGATGTCTTCACCGCGGTCGGCCAGGGAGGGACGGCGGCGGAGGTCGCTTCGCGTCTCGGCACGCATCCGCGGTCGACCGAGATGCTGCTCAACGCCCTGGTGGCGCTGGGAGCGCTGACCAAGACCAAGGGCGTTTACCGGAACACGCCCGAGACGGCGCGGTACCTGGTGGCCGGCTCGCCCGAAAACCAACGGCCTGCGCTCATGCATACCGTAAACGTCTGGAAGGCCTGGACGACGCTGACCGACTGTGTCCGTGCCGGAACGGCCGTGATTCCGCCTGGCGTCGAAGGACGCGATCCGGCCTGGAGCGAGGCCTTCATCGCCGCGATGCACCGCGGGGCGCTGGCGGCCGCTCCGGCCTTGGTGGCGACCGTGGGCGCCGCCGGGGTGCGGCGCCTGATCGATCTGGGCGGCGGCTCGGGCGCCTACTCGATCGCCTTCGCCCGCGCCAATCCGGAGCTCCGCGCCGAGGTGCTCGATCTGGCTTCCGTGGTCCCGATTGCGGAGAAGCACATTGCCGAGGCCGGGCTCGGCGACCGGGTCAAGACGCGCGTGGGCGACCTGCTTACGGACGAGTTCGGCTCCGGCTACGACCTGGCGCTGCTTTCCGCCATCTGCCACATGTTCAGCCCGGAAGAGAATTGGAACCTTCTGCGGCGCACCTTCCGGGCGCTTGTGCCCGGCGGCCGGGTGGTGATCCGCGACTTCATTCTCGAGCCCGACAAGACGGCGCCCAAATGGGCTGTGCTGTTCGCGCTGAACACGTTGGTGGCCACGCGCGGCGGCGCCACCTACACGGAGGCCGAGTACACGTCCTGGCTCGAGGAGGCGGGCTTTGTTTCGATCGAGCGCCCGCAGGCGGACCTCATTGTTGCACGCCGGCCCTGAGCAGGATCTCGCGCAGCTCTTCGGCGGAAAGCTGGATCGGGTTGGCCTTCATGCTGCTGGCGCGCGCGGCGTTGTCGGCGAGCGGCGCCAGGTCGGCCTCCCGTATACCGTAGGCGGCGAGCGGCGGGATCTCGAGTTCGGCGGTGAGTCGCTCGACCCAGGCCGCCCCGTCCTCCGGCTGGGCGCTCTGCTCGCCGGTGAGCAGCTGCGCCACCCTCTGGTAGCGAACGAGGGCCTCGCTTTGCGGAGCCCGGGCCCGCAGCGCCGCGATGTTCACCCGCATCACGGGTCCCAGCAACGCGGCGCAAACGGCCCCGTGGGGCGCATCGAACATCCCGCCGATCGGCGCCGCGAAGCCGTGGACGGCCCCTAGGCCGGCGTTGGCGAGGGCAAGACCGCTCAACAGGCTGGCCAGCGCCATGTCCGTTCGGGCTTCGAGGTCGGCCCCGTTTCGCCAGGCCCGCGCAAGCGAACGGGCCGCGCGGCGGATGCCCTCCAGGCAGAACAGATCCGTGAACGGGTTGGCTCGAGCAGAAACGTAAGGTTCGATGAGCTGGGTGAGCGCGTCCATGCCGGTGCTCGCGGTGAGGGCCGGAGGCAGATCGAGGGTGAGCTCCGGATCGACGAGCGCGAGGCGCGCCAGCATCAACGGGCTGCGCAGGCTGGCTTTGACCTTATGCTCGGCTGAGGCCAGCACGGCATTGCGCGTGACCTCGGCGCCGGTGCCGGCCGTGGTCGGCACGGCGATGAAAGCGAGCGGCGGCCGCTCCAAAGGGCGGCTGCGACCGATCACCTCGAGGTAATCCAGCGGATCGCCTTCGTTGGCCGCAAGGGCGGCGATCGCTTTGGCGGCGTCGACGGCGCTTCCGCCGCCGAAGCCGATGACGACCTCTGAGCCGTGCCGTCGCGCCACAGTGCGGCCCTGCCGGACTAAATCGACTGTGGGTTCGCCGGAAACCTCCAGCTCTTCGCAAGCCAAGCCGGCCGCCTCGAGCGCAGCGGCCATCCGTTCGGCCCGAGCTCGAGGAAGCCCCCAGACGAGCAGCACGCGCGAGCCGAATCGGCGCGTTTCCGAGGCCACCTCGGCTGCGGCGCCGGCGCCGAAGACAATCCGGGTCGCGGTGGCGAACTCGAATCGCATCGAAGCGCCTACCAGGACTCGTCGGGCGGGAAGACGTTCGTGAACTTTACGCTTGAGCGCGGCTCAGCCATCATTTCGGCTACCGCGTCCCGCCATTTCTGATAGTGGGCGGTCTCCTTGTGGGCGGCCGGAGCCTGCTCGTTGCGGTAGACCTCCACCAGGATGAAGCGCGTGGGATCGTCGGCCTGCTGGAGGACGTCGAAGCGGGCGACGCCGGGCTCGGTGACGCTGGCCCGCGCGTTTTCCAGGGTGGCCTCCTTGAAGGCCTCGATGAACAACGGCTTCACGTGCACATGAACGTGGACTACGATCATCGGCGGAACTCCTCGTTCTCTGGCAATCCTACGTCCGCCCCTCGGCCGGCCGCAAGCCCAGAGCGCGGGCCGCTAGAATCGAAGGTAGATCCATGTCGGAAAACCTCGTCATCGCCGGCCGCGAATTCCGCTCGCGGCTCATTGTCGGCACCGGCAAGTATCGCTCCTTTGAGGAGATGGCGCGCTGCCACGAAGCCTCGGGCGCCGAGATGGTCACCGTCGCCGTACGGCGCGTCAACCTGACGGACCGCTCGCGGGAGTCGCTGCTAGACTACATCGACCGCTCGAAGTTCTTCATCCTGCCGAACACCGCCGGCTGTTACACGGCGGACGAAGCCGTGCGCACGGCCCGCTTGGCGCGGGAGGTGGGCCTGTCGAACTGGATCAAACTGGAGGTCATCGGCGACCAGAAGACGCTGTTTCCGGATAACGAGGGTCTGCTCGAGGCCACGCGCGTGCTCGTTAAGGAAGGCTTCGTGGTGCTTCCGTACACGAACGACGACCTGGTGTTCGCGCGAAAGCTGATCGATGCCGGGGCGGCGGCGGTGATGCCTTTGGCGGCGCCGATCGGCTCGGGGATGGGCATTCAGAACTATTCGAATCTGCGCATCCTGCGCGAGATGATTACGGAGGTGCCGCTGATCGTCGACGCCGGCGTCGGCACGGCCTCCGACGCCACCATCGCCATGGAGCTTGGCTACGACGGCATTCTGATGAACACCGCGATCGCCGAGGCGCAGAATCCGGTGAAGATGGCCGAGGCCATGAAACACGCCGTAATTGCCGGCCGCCTGGCTTTCGAGGCCGGTCGCATCCCGAAGAAGCTGTACGCCAGCGCCTCCAGCCCGCTCGAGGGCATCGTTCGCTAAACTGGCCGGGATGGCCACATTCGACGTCGTCTTCGAGGGCGGCGGGGCTAAAGGAGTCGCCTTTGCGGGCGCTCTGGAGGTCCTCTACCAGGGCGGCCACCGTCTGGCTCGCCTGGTGGGAACCTCCGCCGGGGCGATCACGGCCACCCTCTGTGCCGCCGGATTCACGCCCGCCGAGTTGCTGGCGGCGGCCGGCGAACGCGTCAACGGCAAGCCGCGCTTCACTCGGTTCCTGGACGTGCCCGCACGCGACTCTTTCGATGCCAAGCGCCTGGAGCGCAGCCTGCTTATGAAGATGCTTCAGTCCGTGGATGTGCCGTTTATCCCCGAGGCGCTCGAGCGCCGCTTTGACTGGGCCTTTCTTTCAGCGCTGCTGGCCAATCCGCTTTACGCGCAACTGTTCGCTTTCGTCGAATGCGGAGGCTTTTTCGCCGGGCGCGCTTTTCTCGACTGGATTCGGGAGAAACTCGCCCTGAAGGGCATCGCCGCTGACGATACCCTCGAGTCCTTCCACGCCAAGACCGGCGCCGATCTATCGCTGGTGGCCTCCGATACCACCGATATGGAGATGCTGGTGCTGAATCACCGGACCGCGCCGGAGGTGCCCGTCGCCTGGGCAGTGCGGATGTCGATGAGCATCCCCTTCATCTGGCAGGAGGTGGTCTGGCGAGCCGAGTGGGGCACGTACCTCGGACGGAGCAAGGCGGGGAACATCATCGTCGACGGCGGCGTGCTCTCGAACTTCCCCATGCGCCTCATCGCCACCTCGGATGAGTCCGTAAGGGCGATCATGGGCGAGGCGAGCCCCCTGGAGGCGCTGAACCTCGGCCTGATGATCGATGAGAACCTTCCCGTTCCCGGGGCGCCGGAGGCCGCCCCTCCGATGGCCGGCCTCGTTGATTTCCCGCCCGTGCGGCGCGTGGCGCGGCTTCTGGATACGATGATGGGGGCCTGGGATTCGGAGATGGTGCGCCGCTTCAATGCCGACATCTGCCGCCTGCCGGCCAAAGGCTACGGCGTGCTCGAATTCGATCTGGAAGGCGCGCGCCTGGATGCGCTCCTTCAAGCGGCGCGCCAGGCCATGGCGGCCCATCTGAGGGCGCGCCTGCGCTAAAGGGGCAGCTCTTCAAGCCAGGCTCAGATTGGCCTTGGCGGCGACCGCGAGGTCGGCGACCTCGCCCCGGGCCAGCTTGGCGAAGCCTGCGGCGGCGATCATCGCCGCGTTGTCGGTCGCTAGGTGCGCGGAAGGGAAGTGCACGGGCAGAGGCAGGCGCGTCGATTCGGCCTCGCGCCGCAAGGCGGAGTTGGAGGCCACGCCGCCGGTGATGAGGATCGAACGCGCCCGGCACTGCTCAGCCGCCTCCGCCGCACGCCGGAGCAGCTCCTCCACCACCGTCCACTGAAACGAGGCGATGAGATCGAGGGTGCGCTGTGGGGTCACCTCGAGCCACTGAGAAACGGTCGGCCGGCCGACATCTGCCATCAGTTTCCGCCGCCGGGCCACCTCCTCGTCTAGATTGTGTTGTTCGTACCAGCGCAGCACGGCCGTCTTCAGGCCGCTGAAGCTGAAATCGAGCGGGTTTCCTTTCATGCGGGCCAGGGTGAAGCGCACGGCCCGGGGATTCCCGTAGGCGGCCAACCGGTCAAGGATGGGGCCGCCCGGGTAAGAGAAGCCCAGCAGCTTCGCCACCTTGTCGAACGCCTCACCGGCGGCGTCATCCCGAGTTCGGCCGAGCAAGCGGTACCGCAGGTCGGCCGTGACTTCGTACAGATGGGTGTGGCCGCCGCTTACCACCAGCGCCAGGGCGGGAAAGGCGACCGACCGACCCAATCGCTTCGCCTCGACGAGCACGGCCTGGATGTGGCCCTCCAGGTGGTTGACCGCGACCAGAGGCTTTCCTAAAGCGAAGCTCAACGACTTGGCGAAGGTCAGACCGACCAGCAGCGAACCCACCAGACCCGGACCTTGCGTGGCCGCGACGGCGTCGAGCTCCTGGTAGCGCGTTCCGGCCTGCTCGAGCGCCGTCCTGACCACAGGCACGATGGCGCGCAAGTGTTCCCTCGAAGCCAGTTCCGGCACCACGCCGCCGTAGGGGCCGTGGGTGGCAAGCTGCGAGGCGACGACGCTGGAAAGAATCCGCTCGCCGGAGTCGACCACGGCCGCAGCCGTCTCGTCACAGGAGGTCTCGATCCCCAGGATCCGCAAGTTGCTATTCTACCGTTGGCGCCGGATGGAACTGGCCGAATTCGACTACACGCTGCCTGCGGAGCTGATCGCACAGGAGCCGGTGGCCGACCGCGCGGCCTCCCGCATGCTGGTCCTTCATCGTGCCGCGGGACGCTGGGAGGACCGCGTCTTCCGTGACCTGCCTGCCTACTTAGGGCCGGGCGATTGCTTGGTGCTGAACGACTCCAAGGTGCTGCCTTCGCGGTTGTACGGGCGGCGCCGGGGGGTGCGGTCGCTGCCCATCGGCAAGCGGAATCCGAAGCGCCGCGAGTACTTGAGCGGCAAGGTCGAAGTGCTCTTGCTGCGACCCCTAAGCCCCGACGCACTGACCTGGGAAGCCTTGGTGCGACCCGGGCGGAAGATGCGGACGCGGGAGGTGATCGAGTTTTCCGATTCCCTCTCGGCCGAGATCACCGGGTGGGGCGAATATGGGGTGCGCACACTGCGCTTCCACACCGAGGGTGACATCTACGAGGCGCTGGACCGGTTCGGTCATGTTCCTCTGCCTCCTTACATTCGCCGGCCGGACCGTCCCGAGGACCGGGAGCGCTACCAGACCGTTTATGCGCGCGAGCCGGGCTCCGCGGCGGCGCCCACAGCCGGGCTTCATTTCACGCCAGAGGTGCTCGAGGCCTGCCGCGCCGCCGGCGCCGAAATCGCCTACGTGACCCTGCATGTCGGTCTTGGAACCTTCCAACCGCTGCACACCGAGGTCGTTGAACAGGCCAGGCTCCACGCAGAGTTCTTCCGCGTCAGTGAGGAGAATGCCGCGCGAATGCTCCAGGCACGTCGTCTGCTTGCCGTCGGCACCACTAGCGTGCGGGTGATCGAAACGGTAGCCCGCACGGGATCGCTGCGCGAGGCCAGCGGCGAGACGGATTTGTTCATTTACCCCGGCTTTGAGTTCCGCGCCACCGGGGCGCTGTTAACCAATTTCCACCTGCCGCGCTCGAGCCTCCTGCTTCTGGTGTGCGCCTTCGCGGGCAAGGAGCTGACGCTTGCGGCTTACGCCCACGCCGTGCGCGAGCGCTACCGGTTTTACTCCTACGGCGATTGCATGCTGATCCTGTGACTCACGGATAGAGCCCGCGCAGCGCGGTGGCCTCGGCGACGCGCCCGACGCCGAGCATATTCGCCGCCAGGCGCATGCCGACCCGGCGTTCCATGTGTATGTCGAGCACCTGACGGAAGGCCTCCTTCATGGCGCTCTCCAGCTTCCCGTTCACCTTGCCTGCCTCCCAGCGCTCGTGCTGCTCGTTCTGCACCCATTCAAAGTAGGAGACGGTCACGCCCCCGGCGTTGCAGAGGATGTCCGGAATGAGGAAGATGCCGCGGTTCTCGATCACCCGGTCGGCGTCCGGGGTGAGCGGGCCGTTGGCCGCTTCGGCGATGATTTTGGTGCGGAGCTTGGAGGCCGTCTCGCCGTCGATGGCGTTCTCCAGCGCGGCGGGAATGAGAATGTCGCATTCGAGTGTCAACAGTTCTTCAGGGCCGATCGGCTCGGCGAGCGGGAAGCCGACCACGCTGCCGGTGTGTTCCTTGTGGAGCATGAGCTTGGGGATATCCAAGCCGTGCGGGTTGTAGACGCCGCCCTTGGAATCGTTGACCGCGATGACCAAAGCCTGATGGGCATCGAGGAGAGCGGCGGCGGTGGCGCCGGCGTTGCCGAAGCCCTGCACCACGACCTTGGCCTCTTTGAGCCGGAGCCGCATGTGTTCGCAAGCCATCTCGATCGTGTAGAAGACGCCGCGTCCGGTGGCTTCCGAGCGGCCCTCGGATCCCCCCAGCGGGAGTGGCTTGCCGGTGACGACGGCGGGCACCGGATAGCCCTCGCTTTTGACCATGCTGTAGGTGTCCATGATCCAGGCCATGACCTGCGGGTTGGTGTAGACGTCCGGGGCGGGGATGTCCTGCCGGGGTCCGAGCAGCGGCAGGATGCCCACGGCGTACCGCCGGGTGACCCGCTCCAGCCCCCCCGGGGAAAACTCTTTGGGATTACAGACGACGCCGCCTTTGCCGCCTCCGAAGGGCAGATGCAAGATGGCGCACTTCCAGGTCATCCACATGGCCAGCGCCTGCACCTCCTCGAGCGTGACGTTCGGATGGTACCGGATACCCCCTTTCGCCGGGCCACGCGAGGTGTTGTGCTGGACGCGGTAACCTGTGAAGCAGCGGACATGGCCGGAGTCCATCTTGACTGGAACGGCCACCACCAGCACGCGCTCGGGGTCTTCCAGCATCACCCGCAAGTCGGCGGGGAGCTCGAGCGCCTCGGCGGCCAGGCGGAAATTGGCGAGGGCATGGTCCAGCACCGTCGGGGCGGCCTTCTGGACGAAGGCATAGGATTCTACCGAGGTCTGAGTTGCCATAAGAGCCACTTAGTATAGCGAATTCGGAGTCTGATGATCTCGAAAACGACAGAGGCGGGAGTGCGCAGGTTACCCCGGGCGAGCCTTACCGAACGCCTACCGGAGGCCCCAGATGCTCATCGAGGAAAGCAAATGCCCCGACGCCGTGGATCTGGTGCGGGCCGTCGAAAAACTCGATGCGTGTTCGATTGGGGAGCTTCAGATCGGCGTAGTGGCGGCGCACGGTCGCATATTCATAGGCCACCCATTCATCGATCGAGACGCCGTCGCGATGGCCGCGTTCGACCATGAACGGCCGCGGAGCGATCAGCGCCGCCATCTCGGCGTAGTTGAAGGTGTGGCCGAGATTGAACTCGAGCATGTCGTACTCGACGGTGAACATGTAGCTGAAGGCGTGGTCCAGGTCGGTGATCTTCCAGATCCACTCGTTGAAATCCGCCGAGCAGATCGACAAGGCGTACTCGCGCAGCACGGCCGGCACGCGCATGGCCGTCTTGCCGCCGTAGGAGAGGCCGTAGAGGCCGATGCGGGAGGCGTCGACGAACGGCAGCTGGGCCAGCCATTCGAGCGTGCGCTGGTGCTGGCCGATGATGAAGGAAAACAGCGAAAGCTTGAGCGGGTGCGCTTTGCGCAACAGGATCCGGAAGTTGTGCCCTCCGATGTAGGGGTTCTGCGGCGCGTAAGCGATGTAGCCGCGCTCGGCCAGCCGTGCGGCAAAGCGGGCGTAGACGGCTTCGGCCCGGGGGGTTTCGGGGACGATGAGCTCCTGCGGCCGGCCCTCCAGGCCGTGCTGGCACACCACGACGGGACGGCGCTCGCCCGGGCGAAGGTTCCTGGGAATGAGCAGGATGCCGTAGGCGAACACCTCCGGCCAGACGGGTAGAACCACCTCGTAGCCGGTGAAGGCGTCCGTGTCGTAAATGCGTCGCGTTTGAGGGGCGAGCGGCTCCGACGGCGGGGGCATCCTGCCGATTACTTCTTCCCAGAAGATGCGTCTGTAGGGCTCGGTCGAGCGCTCGTAGGCTTCGAGACTCGTCAAATCGAGCCGGGAAATGAACCGGCGGCGGACGAACTCCGAGCGCCGGACCAGGTGCTGGGTGTACTCGATGAGCTGGTCGAACTGCTGTTTGTGCCGGAGGGCCGGATCGAAGTTGCGACGGCGATCGCGGAGCGGCGGGGCGGGTTCGGTCAGCCTGGCGCGAGGATCGAGTGCCCGCACGAAATGGGTGAGAGCCGCCGGCGAGGCCGGGCCGCCCTCAAAGAGGTTGGGGCCGGTCTTGGCGCCGCGCTGCTCCCAGATCGAGCGGGCCCGCTCGAATTCGCGCCGGACGGCCTCGGGGCTCGGCGTGCGGATCGAGCCGGGGGCGGCGCCGAGCCGGCCGTCGCGCTCGGGCGGCGGGCCCGGCACCTCGGGATGGGCGGAGGCCTCGATGATGAGAGTTCGCGGGGCGATCAGCCCGGCGATTTCGGCATCGCCCAGCTCCTCGAGCTGGGACCAGATGTTGCGGTAGATCGGCTCGCTCCAGACCTCCTCGCGCGGCGCAAAGTAGCCGGAGACGAGGGCGGCGTGGATGCGTTCGTCGAGCGCCGCCGCATGAAGGGCGAGCAGCCCCCCTTCGCCATAGCCGGCGATGCCGACGGGCCGGCTCGGAGCGCTCGCCGCAAACCAATCCACGAGGGCGAGCACCTTTTGCACCTCGTAGCCGATGATGTGGCGGCCCATTTCGTACGCCATCCGGTAGATGAATTCCCGGTGCGGCTGGTTGGTGTAGCGGACACCTTCGCGGCCGGAATGCGTATCGTTGCGATCGATGAGAGTGGGGATTACCACCAGGAAGCCGGACTCGGCCAGGCGCCGGGCGAACTGCCACTCCGGGGCCAGGCCCGGCGCCAGCCCGGCGAGCATCTCCGGGGTCCAGTCGGCGTCGCCCAGGGCAATGAGGCGGCCGAGGGGCGACCGGCGTGGTTCGAGCATGAGCCCCTCCCCGTCCACGCCCGGAAAGACCGGCCAGCGGATGGCGCGCACCGTGTAGGACGGCCCGTCGGCGACGACTTCATTGCGCTCGAGGGTCGCCACCGGAACCGGCGCCTCGAAAACCAGCCGAGAATCGACCGCACCGATCAGCTCCCGCAGGCGCTCCCTCAAGGCCGGCGCGGGACGCCGGGCGGCGTCGCGCCGAGCCGGGGCCTCCGCCAGTCGACGCATGAGGTATCGATCGATGCCCGCCACCATCTCGGCGGCCAGGTCGCCCTGGCGCTCGAGCGGCGCCGTGTTCTCCAGAGGCTGACCAAGCACAGACCCGCATGCCAGGATTGCAGCGAAGAGTGTGCGCATGGTTCGATGTTAAAATAAGGCTTTTTGGGTTA